>Ga0111539_10005324_pt1 | contig 16652 bp, 6 predicted proteins | sample RhiMethybrSRZTD1_FD_79667 | JGI IMG/M metagenome (GOLD analysis project Ga0111539, IMG submission 79667) | Populus rhizosphere microbial communities from Tennessee, USA - Rhizosphere MetaG P. TD hybrid SRZTD1 (version 2) (version 2) | ecosystem: Host-associated > Plants > Roots > Rhizosphere >... | reverse complement strand
TTTTATTCCAAGCCGTGGTCGCTGACGCGGGTGTTCACGAAGTTCGATGACAGCAAGGATCAGGACCGTATCCTGCCTTATACATGCAACGAAAATAACAGGGACGTCCAGCACCTCGTACCCAACCAGCCGAACCTGAACTACAAGTACCTGCCGGAAAAGCAGTGACGGTAGGGCCAGAGAAATTTGAAAAGAAATGGGGGCCCACTCAATAATCATTAATCACTAATCAATTTTCATTTCTCAGCGTTGGGATCACCGCTTGTTGAAAAATGAAAATTGATTAGTGATTAATGATTATTGAGTGGGCCCCCTTAGTCCCCAAACAGAGCGGGCTGCGCTTCCTGAATGTTGCGAACCGGCAGAACTTCCATTGCGCCGGAGCGCAAAGGTGGAGAGTGGACGGGTGTAACCGCGCGCGTGAAGCCGAGCATCAGCGCTTCCTTCAGTCTCATTTCGGAAAACATGGCTGGACGAATCTCTCCACCAAGCCCGACTTCTCCAAACACCACGGTCGAACCCATCAGCGGTTTGTTCAACAGGCTGGAAAGGATGGCAGCCACGATAGCGAGGTCAGCTGCTGGCTCTTCCACCTCCAGGCCGCCGACAACATTGAGATAGATGTCCTGATCCCACAAATCCACACCGAGGCGTTTTTCCAAAACAGCGGACAGCAAAGCCAGCCTCTGCGGATCCACACCGGTCGCAAGCCGGCGTGGCGCTCCAAAGTGTGTCCGCGAGACGAGCGCCTGAATTTCCACGAGCAGGGGCCGTGACCCTTCCACGCACGAAACGACCGCCGAGCCGGGTTTCATGGTTTCAGATTGCGACAGGAACAGCGCCGAAGGCTTTTCCACGGGACGAAGGCCGGAGCCTGCCATTTCGAAAATGCCCAACTCGTTTGCAGGCCCGAATCGATTCTTGATCGTGCGGACGATCCTGTGGGGATGTTGTCTTGGCCCTTCAAAATAGAGCACGGTATCGACCATGTGCTCAAGTGCCTTCGGCCCCGCCAATGCCCCATCCTTGGTGACATGGCCAATCAGAAACACCGGAATGTGCCTTTTTTTGGACCAGAACAAGAGCTGCGATGCAACTTCCCTCACCTGGCCGATGCTTCCCGGTGCCATCTCGAGCTTTTCGCTGAAAGTAGTCTGGACCGAGTCGATGATCACGACCGCCGCAGCGAGGTTTTCCGCGGCCGCGAGAATCTTCTCGATGCTCATCTCGGCATAGACCTGCAGATTGACAGGTGCAATCGCCATCCGGCTACCGCGCAGTTTGATTTGCTGCGCCGACTCCTCGCCCGAGGCGTAGAGGACTTTCGTTTGTGCCGAAAGCCGCGAAGCGACATCCAGCATGAGCGTGGACTTCCCTACTCCCGGATCTCCGCCAAGGAGAATCAAGGCGCCTGCGACAACGCCCCCACCCAGGACGCGATCGAACTCCGCGATGCCCGTTGGCGTGCGGGGAGCATCGGCACCGGCGATCTCCTCAAAGGAGACCGGCGTCGAATCCCACGACCTTGTACGATCATCCGTGCCAATTGCAGCAGTTCGCTCTTCAACGAGGGAGTTCCACTCCTGGCATGACGGACACCGCCCAATCCATTTCGTGGAAACATAACCGCACTGCTGACACGCGTATTGCGTTCTGGGTTTCACGTTCAACAACCTTTGATCCAAGTCGGGGCTAGTGGAACTGTCAGTACGCCTCGAGAAGAGTTTCAAACTTTGTGTATTGCTTCAGGAAGGCAAGCTTCACATTACCAATCGGACCGTTACGCTGTTTGGAGATGATGAGGTCTGCTTTTCCTTCGTTTTCTTCATCCCGCTTATAGACCTCTTCTCGATAGATGAACAGGACGACGTCAGCGTCCTGCTCGATCGATCCCGATTCTCGGAGGTCAGAAAGCTGGGGACGATGGTCGCCCTGGCGCTGCTCGGGGGCACGGCTCAACTGGGAGAGAGCAATCACCGGCACCTCGAGTTCCTTGGCCAGGGCCTTCAATCCCCGCGAAATCCCTGAGATTTCCTGTACACGATTCTCGACGCGGCCGTAGCCGGACATCAGCTGCAGGTAGTCCACGATCAGAAGGCTCAGCCCGTGCTCCGCCTTGAGACGCCGCGCCTTCGCCCGCATCTCCATGATCGTGAGCGATGACGAGTCATCGATGTATAGAGGCGCGCGAGTAACCGTCGCCAGGGCATCGATCAACTGCCGGAAATCGTCCTTACCGATGTACCCCGTCCGAACCTTATGGGCATCGACGAGCGATTCTGCACAGAGGAACCGCATGAGCAGTTGCTGCTTGGACATTTCAAGGCTAAAGATGCCGACGGGCAAGCTTTTCTTTAAGGCAACGTACTGCGCGACGTTTAATGCGAGAGCGGTCTTTCCCATCGAGGGACGCGCGGCAAGGATAACGAGATCACCTGGCTGGAATCCCGAAGTCATGCGGTCGAGATCTGTGAACCCCGTCGCCACGCCGGTGATCATCTCCTTGTCTTCGTAAAGCTTGGTCAGGAGTTTCTGAGTGTCCTCCTCCATTTCTCCGACGGAGACAAAGCCGGACTTCGTCCGGTGCTCGGACAAATTGAACAGCGCCTGCTCTGCCTGATCCAGGATTGCGTCTGCAGGCTCTGCCTGATCGAAGCACTCCGAGATGACCTTGCTTGCCGAATTGATCATCTGGCGCAACAGAGACTTGTCGCGAACGATGTCGATATAGTGTTCGATGTTTGTCAGGTAGGGGATGCCTTCCAGCAGTCCGGATAAATACCCGATTCCGCCGGCGCTTTCCAACGACGCGTTCCGCAGCAGTTCGTCCTGAAGCGTGATCAGATCGATGGCTCTGGAGTTCTCCATCAATCCTGTCATGTTTCGAAAAATTACACGGTGGGAATCGAGGTAAAAATCTTCGGGGCGGAGAAACTCGACGATTCGGTAGTAGTTCTCGTTGTTGACGAGAACGGAACCGAGAAGCGACCGCTCTGCATCAACGCTGCTGGGAAGGGACCGTTCTAGAACCTGGCGCGACATAATCAGAAGCCGACACTTTACACCTGGTTTTTAAACAGCGGGAATCGAGTCGGCCTCCATTCAGGCTACGCTTCGTTTTCGGGTTCGTCTTTCAGCTTGACGGCTGCTGTGACGCCCTTAAGAGGCGGATCGCTGACCCGCTCTGGGTGATACATGAACGGCATGCTATCGTACGCATACAATGTCGCAGGATCTTCCAGGCCGTTTGACCCGCGATCGGATACTCGCCGCCATCCCGTCCGAACAAGTCACGTGGGTCGCAAGACACGCCTTCGGCTGAGTTTTCGATGGATGTAAGAACGGCCCGACGACGCCAGACGATTGAAGAAGCCGAACGACTAAAGAAAGAGGTCACGGATTGGCTCACTCTTCGTAAGAACAAGGATGTGGACTCGGGCGGTTACCGCGGCCGATACGAGACGCAGATGTCCAGTATCTCGACGGAGGTCTCCCAGGCCGTGGACCGTGTGCGCACGACTGCCGCCGAGACCATTCCGGAAAACCGCGCAACTGGCGATGTCTTTAAAGAATACAACCTCCACGATCAGCGGCTGATCTGGATCCGATATGCGTGGGATTATTTCCGGGACAAGCTGGACCAGCGCGACGACGAGAATCTGAAACCGATTCTCGAAGCTGCGGACGAAGTCTGCTGGACATCCTACGCCACGTTCTTCCGGTCTGCGGGTCTGTCGGTTCCCGCCGCTCCGATTCCTTATATCGAATACGACTACGTACCCAGCGCTCTTCGCGTAGGCCAATCACATATTCTCAGCCGCAAGCCCGGGGCCGATGCGGGTCCACTCAAGGAGTACTTTAAAGCGCTGCCGGTTCCGCTCCTGCGCCTGCCTCCGGGCGTGACGACGTCTCCCTGGTCCCTGGCGTTGATCTGCCATGAAGTCGGCCATATTCTCCAGGAGTACGTCGAGCCCAACAAAGAGTTTTTCACCACGTTTTCAGATCTGGTTTCGTCCGCGATCAAGGGGGTCGGAGGAACCACGACCGATGAGAAGACGTGGGCTCGATGGAGCCAGGAAATCTTCGCAGACATGTGCATGGCCGTAACGACCGGCCCATGGTCCGTGTGGGCGATCGCCCCGTGGGTGGTGACCGAAGATGCTGCCATGAAGCAGCCCTTCGACAACTATCCGCCCCCCATCGTCCGGCTCTCTTTGCTGGATCGGATGTCGCGCGCGGCCGAAATGCCGGAAGCCCAGGAGATCTTTCAACAACTCCAGATCACAACGGAAGACTTCGCTTTCGTGAATGCCGTTGCCGACATCGCCAAACGGCAATTGACAATTAATCAAAGGAAGCGGACGTTGGGCGGTTTCCTCGCATCGTCTGCCGAAAGTCTGGGCAAGACGGGACGTATCAGCCAATGGGCATCTCAACTCCTCGGAAAGGGAGACCTGGTTCCCGAAAGCGATAAGACGTCGGCTCGCGACGCCGTCGTTGCCGCCGTCAAGGCGCATTTCCTTTCACTTCAGACAGACACCGAGTTGGATTCCTTGAGAACGAAGTGCACATCACTGATCCGTGATTGTCATGATTCCGGAGTCCGCGCAGGAACCGTTCCACGCGCGCCGGACAAGAGCCTTTCCGATTCCCTGTTCAACCTATCGGAGGAAGATCTTCTCGCGCCAGGAATGCCCTGAGGAGCTGCCCTATGCTATAAACGCTCCCTCGACCATGCTCTTCAGAATAGAAGTTCTGCAGAAGAACAACAGCTGGGCAACTAGTGTTGCCGCTCCGTCAAAAGCGGGGTGGAACACCCTTGAACGGGAAGGTTCCATCGACGAACAGGGCTACCCTATTCCGCCCCCCGACGAGAGTGCACAGTGGCCTGCCGCATGGTTACCGCTGTGCCAGGAAACAGGCGCTCAGGAACGCACGGACGCCTACGATCGCTTCCTTCAGGAACAACCTCGCCAGGGTAAAACGGACGTGGAAGCCCTCGGGGGTTATCTCTTCGCGGTGCTGCTGGGCAAACACTGGGCCGACATCAAAAATGCCGCGGAGAACGAAGCAATCCGCCTTCAACTGGTCTTGCCACAGGAAGCAATCTGGCACTCTCTGCCGTGGGAACTCATGATCGACTCTGAGGGGCCTCTTGCGGCTTTCAAAAAAACGATTGCGATCACCAGACTGATCCAGCCGGATAACGCTCAAGGGAACAAGTTGTCGATTGATATACCGATCCGCGTGTTGTTCGTCGTCGGCCGCGAACTCGACAGCCAGCTTCGTCCCGGCGCCGAGTACCTGAGCCTGCTGCGCCAAATGCAGTGCACGCTGGAAACACAAGGCGAAGCCCGTGGCGTTGCTCTTCACACCCGACTCTTGATGGAGGCTACGACGCAGGACGTTGAAAACGCGGTGCAGGAATTCAAGCCGGCGGTTGTTCACCTGATAAGCCACGGCCAGATCAGCGGCAAGGACAGTGTCGTTGTGCTCACGCGGTACGAAACCGCGGCGCGGCGGGATCCCAAGCTTGACCTAGTAAACGCAGAGCGGCTGGCCACCTTACTTCGCGCATCGGACGAAGCGGTGCGACCGCATGCAGTCGTCCTCAATGCCTGCAACACGGCAAGAATTGGCGACGTCCAGGCGTCTTTTGCCGGGGCACTCGTCAAAAAGGGCATTCCACTCGTGGTTGGCATGGCCGGCGAGGTTGCGGATGCGGCGTGTCGTCTGTTCACCACGCAGTTTTACGCCGCGCTCGTCGAACAACGGTCGGCCGATATTGCCGCCGCCGAAGGGCGCCGCGCGGCGCTACTGCACTTCAAGAACCACACACAGAATTTCGATTGGGCGCGTGCCGTCCTTTATCAGGCCGACGGAGTGGAAACACAATTCAAAATTGTTGCAGCGCAGGCGAGTCTTATCAAGGTCGCCGAAGACTTACGTCCAAAGAAAAACCGCGAACCTTTCTGCGGTCGGCTCCAATGGTTGCCGGTGTTTCGCGATCTCTTTCAACGGCGCATTGCCAACCTTGCCATTGAGAGCGACGAAGACATCGCCGCCGAAGGTCAAGATCGGCCACAGATTGGAAAGTCGCGTCTGCTGGATGAATTTCTCTGGCTATCCATTTTCGAAGGCTGGATTCCCATTCGAATCGCCCAGGCTCGAGCTACGAAGTATTCCAACCTGCTCCATTTCGCAGTCCACCTCTTTACCCTGATGGAGACAACCCGCGACAAGTTCGATGTCAAACGCGCCAATCGCAGTGAAGTGGTGCGCGCTGCGTGCGCAGCGTTGAACGTGGCTTATGACGCTAATGACGAGAACGCATTCCTGAACGCGAGGGACAATGCAATCAAAATGTTGGAGCCTCAACAGAAGCTCACCGTGACTCACGATACGATCGTGCAGCTGCTACGCAGGGATCTTGAGAACCTGAAAAAGGACATTGAAGCGGTCGCCGGCATGCGTAAAGGAGTGCTGATCGTTTGGGACCAGCTGGACTACGAAGAAGCAATCGAGGAGGATCTTGTCGGTCTTCTGGAAACGCACGGCATCGGGGCAAAAACTTGTCCGGCACCAGTCGTGTTCACCTACGTCAAGAAGTCTACGGGCGGTAAAAAGCTGCTGACCGCCATCAATGCAAACTCGAATGTTGAGATTCGAAACATTCGTAAATATGAAGACTTCGAAACCAGTATGGCCTGCCGCCAATTCCTGGCCTGGAAGAAATATGTCCCGGCGCGTTTGCAGCCTCCAGTGTTTGAAAAGGCGATCACGCAGTTCGAGACCCAGATCAAAGGATATCCCTCAAACCTTTTTCAGTTTGATCAGGCTATCGGAATGCTTTTGGCGCTGGGCATCCTGGTGCAATTCGACGATGTTCAGATCATGAAGGAATTCAGCTGACACCATGATTCCCGAGCGAACATCCGAAGACCTGCTTCGCACGTTCCTCGACTCCCTGGGCACCGCAACGAAACAAGCTCCCGTTTCGGCGGATGCCCTGGAATGGCTGGCGCTCGTGCCGTTGTGGCCGGAGCAGGTGGCGGTTCGTGGATTTCCATCCGCGTCCGGCATGGTCACCGGCGATGACGTCCACAACATGCTTGAAGAATTTTTCGACAACGGCTCTGTGGACTGCACGGATGCTACGCCGCCCTGGTCAGGAAAGGTTTACAGGATGAGCCGGTCTCAGCGGCGCCGCGTTTTTCAGTCCGTGCAAAACCAGCCGCGCAAGGACGGGGGAAATCTCCAGTCTCAGGTTATCAACGCCTGGAATGCAATTAACCGAGCCAGGAGTGCTTTCTCCGAGCGATATCCGCAGTTACTGCATGAATGGTGCACTCTCGTTGAAGCCGGGACGTCCCGGAATGATGCAGAGGTCGCGATGGCAGATCGACTCAACGAACGCGTCCAGAAGGCGCTGAGAGGTGCGCGCAATCTGGGGCTTGAAGCAAGTCCCGAAGCTGCGGTGATCCTGGATGCGGCCGAACCTCTAGCCATGGCACTGGGAGGTCCCATCCGCGTCGCGGTAGCGCGTTGCCAGCGCGAGCTTGAACTGCACCATCGCCGCACCCGCGACGAAAGAATCCTGGACAACTTTCAGGACCGCAACGAGCTGGATCGCGCTCTCGAAGAACTGCTCGAGCGCGACGAACGCTGGGCCCTGCACTATGTCGGAGCCGGCGGAGTCGGCAAGACGATGTTCCTTCGTCATCTGCAGTCCAAGCTGGCTTCAAAGTTCAAACTCGCTACAGCACGGGTCGATTTCGACCACCTAAGCCCGGACTACCCACTGCGCCAGCCGGGACTCCTGTTGCTGGGCTTTGCTGAGGAACTGAAGCTGGAAGCTCCGGAGTCTGCGATCGACTATTTTCGAAAACTCGAACTCGAAGTCAATCAGCTTCACCGGAACCTGGAATCCTTTCGGCGCACCGGCCGCGATACCGCCCTGGGCTTTGATGCTCCAGGCTTTGAGTTCTGCCAGAGGATTTTCATTGATGCTCTGCATGCGATACAGCGCGAAGGACGCCGCCCCGTCCTGATTCTGGACACCTGCGAGGAACTCGCCCGACTTCGCTTCGACGGGAAGCTCCCGCGAACAGTTGTAGAGACATTTCGCATTCTGGAAAACCTGCACGAACGCTTTCCGGCCGTACGGGTGATCTTTTCCGGCCGCAGACCTCTGGCATGCGCCGGAGCAGGCTGGTCCTGGAGTGAAGAGGAACTCCCGGAGCGCAAGTATCTTCTGATCTGTCCAATCCAGGGCTTTGACAAGTCGGAAGCTCTGGAGATGCTGCAGCACTACAAACTCAAGGATCGCGAGCCCCCTGCCATTGTCCCCAGAGAATTTCACGATCCGGTACTCGATTTGAGCAAATGGGTTCACGGAAATGTCTTCAGCAGACTCTCCCGCACAAATCCGCCGGCATCCAGCATGGCGTCATCATCGGGGCGCCCTTCGGAGAGCGTGCGGTATAACCCGTTTGATATAGCCCTCTACGCCGGGTGGGTCGCCGCGGACAATGAGCTGAAGCCCGAGAAGCTGAAAGAGTCGGGGCAGCACTACTACGTACGAGAACGAATCGTGGTCCGGTTGCGAGACGATCTGCAGCAGATTCTCCCTTGCCTGATATTGCTTCGACGCTTTGATGAAGCGCTGGTTCGAGACTTGAGTGAACCCGGCATTGACGCCCCAGGTTTGTGGAGCGAAATCCGACAGCAGGAATGGACAGATCTCGACCGCGGCGCCGGCGCAACGGCGAAAAACGAGGACGTGCTGAACTTCTGGAATCTCGATGCCCAACTTCGGGAGCGTCTGGAACTCTACTTTGTCGAGGAGCTTCCCGGAGAATGGTCCGACGCACGCCGCAAAGTCGGCGACGTCCTCGAAAGAGTCACGATCGATCGAGAGTGGGGATTGCTCACGCCATCCTACTTCGATACCGCGACTGAACTGCTCCGAGTATTTCCCGAACGTGCCGCCACATGGTGGGGTAAGGTGGAGGCGAAAATCCTGCAGACCGGTGAGTGGGACTGGGCCAGTCGAATCATCGCCGCCATCATGGACCCCTACGGAAACAGCGGGCCCGGATTCCAGGGGACGTCGACAGGACACCCTCTCGAAGCCCCGATACGCGCGTTGCATGCGAACGTTCAGATGAGGAGTCTGGAGAGCGAGTCTCTGGATTCCACGTGGTCCACTGTGAGCGGCTGCGTTCAAGCCTACCCGGATTCGAAAGGAAGAGCGGTACTCCAGTTCCGTGCTGCCGCAGGTCTGATCGCGCACCTGCGCTACCGGGCAGACATCCTTCAGGAAAGCTATGCCCGTGAGGTCGAATCGATCCTGTCGCGGATTCCACCGGTGGAGGGTGTACTCGCTGGACTCTCGCCAGACGCAGATCCGAAGTGCGTACGACAGGTATTCCATACAGAACTGGCATTGCTCGACAACACGTTGGAAGTGCTCGAAGAGGTGACATGGTCGGATCGATTGCCGGCCCCACTTCGAGACATGGTGCTTCGCCGGGCAAATAGCCTGGCTGAGCGTCTGTCCGCGCAACGATGGCTCGGGCCTTACATCCAACGCGTGAACGTACTCGCGGGCATTTCCCAGACCGACTGGTCGTGGCACGACGACTGGCATGGAGAAATACCCGCAACGTTCGAACAAAAGGCGTTCGACTGGATCCCACCGCGAAATCTCGATACCCGGCGCCTGCTCGAGTGCGGGCGCATTCTGGAGGCAGGCAAGATCGAGCGGTTTGTGCTCGGCTTCTGCGAAGCCGCATTTCAACGCGGAAGTCTTCCTCTTACGCTGGATGATGATCGCCTGCTTTCCCAGGCACTACGTCTTTCGACCGACATCACCGAAGAACGGGCATCCGACTGGATTCGTGCCTCTGTCGAAATCGCGACCAGACGGGAAGAATGTCAGGCGCACCGGAAAGTCCCGCCCCTCTTCGTCACCGTCATTCAGGTATTGGGAGCAACCGGCAGAATCGATGAGGCGTTGAAAGCATTGGCCGGCGTTCGGTCCATGAAATTACCCGGCCCGGTGGTGCACTGGCTCGATCGCGTGGCGGGATATCTAAATCGCACGTTCCTACTGGCGACGACTGCAGACGATCCGGACTTTCCCGAGCTTCCCGTGCAGACCCCGCTGACCAAGCCCGTGGACAACTTCTTTTTGTCGGCACGGGCCAACTTGATTCGTCTTCAAGACAAGACGCTGACTGCAGAAAATCTGGATGATCTAATGCGGTCGGCTGAGGCCATCTGCCTGAAACACGGCTTTCAACTGCCGCTTCGTACGGAGGCTCTCAGTTCAGTTCCTGCCGGATGGCGCCCGTGGTTTGCGCGCGTCGTCGTGATTCGTATCATGAGTCCATCAAATGTAGACCCGGACGAATTCGAATCGATCAAGAGAATCCTGAGAGGCTACTACGGCACAGAACTGCCGAAAGATGTCGCGTTCCTCGAGCCGCAAGCCGCGCCTCCTTCATATAAGCCTGCGAGTGCCCGCTGGCAGCCGTTAATCGTCGGCCTTTTTACCGTTGCCATCGCCTCCTTTGTCCTGCTGGTCATTATTGATCGAGGGGCCGAGTCTATCCTGGGAGGCGAGGTGACGTGGTGGCAGGACTTGCTGCTACTGCTCGGCATCTTCTTTCTGGTTGGACTTGCCGGTGTCTTGTTGCCGATCGTCAGGCGCGTCTATGTACGCCTGGCGAGTGACTTCATACTCTTCGAGTCCAGCGTAGCCGTCGAGCAGTATGTGAGAACAACCTTGACGAGCGAGTACAAGGTCCGGTTTCCAATAAATCTGTTCGTCGGTGACGCAAAGCCGACGAAACAACTCGGCACGCTTAGCGGGACCCTTCCCTACAAGCTTTTGTGGCTTGGAATCCCCGATGCCACGGCAAAGGTAGGCGCAGCTCTCTTACACGATCTGGGCCTTGGGTTGAGAAGTGGATCACGGGTCCGGCACCTCCTTGGAATTCCCGACAATTCGGAACTAATTCAACCGTGCTGGGAAGCAATCCTGAGCATGCGTCCTGAACGCCTGTCCTTCAACGACGCTCCCTTCATGTTCCGGCGAACTTCAGGCAAAGCCTGGCGCGTGGAAGAACCATTTCCGGGAACGATGAACACTGTCTCCATCTCGTCGATGCGAAATCTCCCAACCTGGAACGGAGAAGTCGGCCTCCCCCGCAACATCGCCGGAGGGAATTCAAAGCTTGCGGGTCTGACCTTTCGCAATGTGGGTGTGGCAGTCGTGCAGGCAGACATCACTGCAACAGAAAATGGCATCCGTTTCGCGATAACACCCGGCTCCGACGACACCTTCAACGCGCATGATGTGGCGCGAATGTTTCCAAACCTTCGTCTCTTCATCCTACTGGGACCGGATCGCAGCGAAGCGGCTCCACGAACTTTGACGGATAGACTTGTCGGCAACCAGATGCGTGCCGCCGCTCACGCGCTATTCAATGTTGCGGCTCCTGCGGTCATTTCGATTCCCGGGCTCCCATCGAGGACGACCCTTGTGGAAGAGGTGCTGCAAATCTTCGCGAAAGTCTTTACCAGTAATCCCACGAATGCGGTACCCCGCCTGCAAACAGCGGTCCGGCTGGCACAGGACTACATATTCACGAAATCTACCCTTATCCCCGACGATGCGACCGAGCTTGCGCATGATGTCTGCTTCTACGCTGCGGACGTCGTCAATATGAAGATCAACCCCAACCCCATCGATTCCGAACCAGAAAGGACAGTTAGCGCATGAGCCTACTCGACTGGTTTCAAAGCCGCTGGAAAAATGCTGCCGTGCACACGACCTATGAGTTCCTCGACGCGTCCCGTGTCGATGGCCGCACGATGTCTTCCGCCCCCATTCGTAGCGGTGAACACTACTTTCGGATCTCTTTGGCGGAAATGTTCCTGAAGAACGACCGGGAGTGGTTCACCGCGTATTCCCCCGCGGTTTACAGCGTCGTCAAGCTTCGATTCGGCGACAAAGAAGAATCGCTCAGCCATGTGGCGGGCCCATCGGGCCTGAAGGATCTGAAAGCCACTTCGATGAACAAAGGGGTCATGATCAATTACCCCCTCATGCCCCTCGTACCTTTCAACGGCGGCGACATCGAGCTGGAGTCGGGCCTCGTCGCGCTGCCAGGATCCAACGACGTCAAACGCTTCCTGAAGGTTCTGACGGATTTCAGCAAAACCCTGGCTGTGCCTCAGTTGTCGCTGGCACTGTCCTTCGCACAACCGCTGGTCGACGGCATCACCGAACTCGTGGGCTCTGATGAGACAAAGCTGGTGCTCCGACTGCACGACTCTTTCACGCAGGGGGGAACCATCCGGGCCGGATACCTTGCGCTCATCAACGCGGCGACGGGCACCCTCGACAAAAATGAAATGTGGGTAAAGGGCGACCGACTCCACTATGGCGCGACAAAAGACAGCGCCCTGCCTCTGGAGGGATACGACTACGTGCTGCTTCGGCTGGATTCAGTGGATGAGCGGGACGACTATAGTTCTCTGTCTTCCATCGATGGTCCCTATCAAAGCGCCATTACTGCCCTCAATGAAAGCGTGGTCGAGCCCGATCCTCAAAAACAGAAAGATAAGTTGACTGAAGCCGAACGCTTACTCGGCGCTGCCAAGGTGGCTGTCTTCAAATCGAAGGAACTCACGTTCAAGACAGGCCGGCGGCAGGTGATTCAAGCTTTACAGAAAGGCTTCGACGAAGCGAAGGCACTACTGGCAGGAGGTGCAGCAGAACAGGCAATTTCGCGGACTCTGGCGGAGGCGATGACCGGCGCGATGTCCGCTGAGGAAGCGCTCCTTGCCGGTGAGGTGAGTGTGGCGGATTTGGGCGGTTAAGCGGTAGGGTTCCCCTGCTGACAATACTGGGGAAATTTTCAAAACGGACGATTCCTGGGTAGTGACTGACTTTGAATTTGCGTCTGCTGTAGGCGCGGTCTATGACCGCGCACTCTTCTTCTCAAGCATTGTTACGAGAAATCGTGCGCGGTCATAGACCGCGCCTACAGCGGACGCAAATTCAAAGTGAGCCTACCGATTCCTGCATTGGATTTCGGACTTCCATGAACTCCTGCTCGCGCCTCAGTTCATACGTTGTAATCCACCACCACATGCCCTGGAAACACGCGCGTCCCCGCCATCGTCACGTTCGGCAATCCGCTGAGATGTACTTCCCGCAATCGCGGTAGACCCGCCAGGTACGCCAACCCCTCGTCGGTGATTTCCTTCGTCTCGTAAAGTTCAATCGACTCCAACGTCAGCATCCGGCCCAGTATCTCCAGACTACGATCCGTGATCTGTGTCAACCCCGCGTAATAGCTCTTCAACTGCAGGCTGGCCACATGCTGGGTGGCAATGTCTGTCGTTTCGCGGCAATACATGCACGACAAACGGTCCAGCTTCTCACAACCGCCGACGTGGCGAAAACCTTCGTCCAGCACATCGATTGGCGTGAGCTCGCGAAGCGCAGGAAACCTCGGCAGGCTCGAGAGCGCCTTGTCATCCACCTTCTTGCAGCTCACTCCAAGCGAACGCAGCGCGGGCATTTTCGAAAGTGCAACAAAGCCGTCACCTGTGAGATTGGGACACTCGCGTCCCCAGAATCTTTCCAGCGACCTGGACCGACTGAGCGCAATGAAGCCCTTATCGGTCGCAACCGTGCCCTGTGCGCGCAACCTTTTCAGCCGCGGAATGGCGGCGATATGCGGCATCGAAACGTCATCGCTGAGCTTGCCGTCGCAACCGAGTGAGCCGAGATGGGCCAGGTGAGTCAGCACCTCGAAGCCATCCGACGTGATGCCCGTCACATGCCAGAACAGATCAAGCGCGAACACGCCATCAAGTCCGGCCAGGCTGGCGAGTCCCCTGTTCGTGAACGGCCCGTCGATCAGAAGATGTGTGGGTTCGTCGTCATCGTTTCCGGAGGCGGGATGATCCCCATGCCACGTCTTGAACATTGGGAACTCGTGCAGCATCGCCAATCCTGAATCGGTCACCAGCCTGCCCGTGTCCAGGCGCCGCAATCGGGGCTTGCCGCGCAGGGCCTCGACGGCGCCGTCGCCTGTTGGCGTCCCCATCAGGTTCACGACTTCGAGTTTGTCGCAGAACTTAAGGTTCGCCACACCGGCGTCAGTGATGCCGCGCTGCCATGTCATGTTGAACGTTCGGAGATTGGGCAGGTGGCGAAGAACCTCCAGACCACGGTCGTCGAGGTGTCCGCCCGGATACTCACTGAGTTCGAGTTGCTCCAGTTGCGGCATCCTTGCCAGAACCTGCATGCCTTCGTTGCTGAGTTGACGCGATCCACCGAGGCTCAGACTGATGACGTGATCCATTTCGGCAATGCGTTTCAGTGCCTGATCCGTCATAAGGCCCGCGCCCTCCAAGGTGGTAAGGCGTTGTTCCTTCATGATGGCAAGAATTGCGTCCCAGTCCTGATCCGTAGGCATCCGTCGCAACCGCAGCGTCTTCGATTTCGTATCGATCGAGTACGCCGGCACTGGAGAAGGAAGGCCCTTCGCGACTGCTTTCTTCAATGCCTCCCAATTCCCAAAACCCCGAGCGCCCGCGATCATCTGTTGCGCCTCGGCGATATCGAAGGCATTCGTCGAGCCACCAGCCTGCCGAACTTTATAAGAAACCCTCCAGACAATCGCGCGCAGGTCCTCAAGCGAAAAGGTTCGGCTCCAGCTCTGATTGATCCGCTGTAGCGCCTCCGTGTCGCCTGTGTAAGCCGCGACAACGTCTTTTGCCAGGAGCTCATACTTTTTGACTTCGGGAGACGCACTCTCATCCTCGCCGGAGACGGTTTCTTTTCCGGCAGCAGCGAGCCTGTTCGCTGCTGCGAGAAGCCCACGCCGGCGCGCAACGTCCTCCGCCGTCAGCCCGTCATCCTCACGACGAAGACCTGCGTCCGCGCCGTGAGTGAGAAAGAGCTCGATAATTTCCACAGCTTTCTTCTCATCCTCGGGAAGCCAAAACAGCGGCGTATTTCCCTGCTTCCCTTTTGCCAGTTCGGGATGAGCGCTAAGGACCTCGCGCAACCGCGCGACATTTCCTACGAAAACGAGGTTGCCGACATTGGAGGAGTATCGACCGAGCAATCCGATCATGCGCGGGAACTCGTTGTAGACGGCGAAATCGAGCGGCGTGTTGCTCCAGTTGAGCTCGACCGGATCGATTTCTGCACCCCGGCGAATGAGCAACCGCGCGACGTCCACGGCATCGTGATTCGCCGCGAGGTGCAACGGCCGCTGCTTGTGCTCGAATTCGGCATCCACAGGAAGTCCAAGATCGAGAAGCAACTCCACGACATCCGTGTTGTCTTTCCTGACGGCTGCCAGGATTGGCTTTGAGGACTGCAGATACTCCGGATGCTGTTGCAGCAGCCGCTTCGCCCCGTCACGATCCAGGCGCTGACACGCCGCAACGAACGCGTCTACTCCTTCCATGACGACCGTCGTGCGCTCCGCGCCGTGGTGCAGCAGCAACTCCACCATTTCCGATTGACCGGCACGGACAGCCACTTCGTAGAGGCTCTGTTGAGGAAGGGACTCCGCGCGAGGTGGAGCAGCATTCGGGCTGGCGCCGTGTTCAAGACACCAGCGGGCGAGGTCGAGGTCATTCTCCTGGATGGCGATCCAGAGATGCCAGCGCGCGCCGCTGCCATAGTTGCCCATATCCAGCATGTGCCACTCGGGATCGTCCCAATCGGCTTTGCGACCTGCTTTCAGGGAAAACTCATACATCAGTTCCAGGTACCACAGGACCTTCGCGTGGAAGTGGATGTTGTAAATCACCTGGCTGTCGTACGGTTCCGCGCCACGCTCCAGCAACAGTCGTACGAGCACGTCGCGATGCTGATGCGCGGGACGGTCCTCTTCGCCTTCGCCAATGACCCCGACAAGCGGCGTATATCGGCTGTGACCGGCCATGAAGAAGGCGTTCGGGTCGGCGCCGTGATCGAGCAACAAGCGGGCGATTGCGAATGCGTTATCACTGGCTTTCTCCAGCGGCAATCGCGCGAAACAGAGATAGAGCAGCGGTTCCCAGTCTTTCGGCCCGAGATCCTTGAAGATGTCCTCAGCATGGCCGGCGGAAGCACGATCCGAGGCCGTGACAGGGCCCTTCTCTCGCGCAGCCTGGGGCCGCTGTCGCAGGTGACGTTCGACATCTTCTGTCTCGCCAGACACGATCGCGGTATAAAAATTCGCCCGAGCAATCTCGGGATGCTGCGCGAGAATCCGCGACGCCGCGTGGCGGGCGATGCGGTGTGATGGACGGCCGCGAACGTGATGATCCGGGCACGAATATTCGAGAAACCGCTCGACGAGTTTGTCGCCGTCAATGGGCTCTCCCGTCGCGGCGCGACTTTCGATGGCTCGCTTCAGCGCGGTCCAGCCGGCGAATCCGTATTCAAGCGCCAGAGCGCGCTGCACATCGCGCAACCCGGGGCTGTCAGGAGTCTGTGGTAACGCGCTTTCGAACCGCCTGCGCGCTTCGGAGTTGTTCGCGCGAAGGTCCTTGAGCCAGCGCTTGGCTTCTTTTTTCAGATTATCGAGGGATGTCTGAGGCGTAATTCGCCTGGTCATGTAAAC
>Ga0111539_10005322_pt1 | contig 16657 bp, 15 predicted proteins | sample RhiMethybrSRZTD1_FD_79667 | JGI IMG/M metagenome (GOLD analysis project Ga0111539, IMG submission 79667) | Populus rhizosphere microbial communities from Tennessee, USA - Rhizosphere MetaG P. TD hybrid SRZTD1 (version 2) (version 2) | ecosystem: Host-associated > Plants > Roots > Rhizosphere >... | reverse complement strand
GTTACTCCCGCCGCAACCCCTTCAACACCACAATGTCGTTGGTTTCCAACCGCCTGGCCACGACAAGCCGCGAGCCATCAGGTGACCAATCGAAATCGATGATCGTCCGGTCATCGAAACGAGTGAGTTGCGATGGTCGGCCGCCAACCGCAGGTATTGTGAAGAGATTTCTTTGATTGGTCACCCCGATGAACGTAATCGTCCGGCCGTCTGGCGCCCAGCGAACACGCGATGTCGCCAGGTCAGGAATGATATTCCGCTGATTGCAGTCGGGCAGGCGGCAGACCACGACCGAGGCGAGCTTCTGCCGCTCATCTCTCGACGCAAACGCAATCGATTCGCCATCCGGCGACACCGCAACCCCGAGGGAGCCTGCGAAAAGATCGACCACTTGCCTGGGTTCGCCGCCCTGTAGCGGCACGATCCAGGGCGACTGCTGTCCGGTCCGTGAGGAAAGGAAAATGACCGATCGATTGTCCCTCGTCACGGTCGGAAACCACGCGTCTCCAGCAACGAGCTGAGTCGGCCGACCTCCGGCGCTGTCCGACTTCCACAGACCGCCCTCGCTATGAAAGACGATCGTGCGGCCGTCCGACGATGCCTCCGTCTGCTCTGTCGGGACATCCCACAGAAACTGCTGCGCGGGACGGCCGGGCGTCCATGCCCACTTCCCAGACAGGATTCGGTCTCCCACCCATTGGACCGTGACAGAACCTGTGCTCATAAAGTTCTCTGTCGCGGGCTGGCTCATGACCGGTCGGCCGGCTGAATCGACGATGGTGAGGTCGGTCCGCCGTTCCCGTTGGGCGGCGACCAGGGTCCGACGGTTGGCATCGAGGCTGATACCGTCGTAATCGCTGACGTCCCGGGTGAGGCGGCTCAGGCGCCCGGCCGGATACGACAAGGCGTGCAGCTGCAAGGGGGTCGACGGCCCAGTGGCAGCGTTCAACAGGAGCACATTCTCTGTGAACCACGCGAGTCCGCGAACGGCATTGCTCGGAAGAGCGACTCGTTGTTGTGCGCCTGTGTTCACATCGATGAACGCAATGTCGGCGTCCTCCGCCTTCTCTCCCGCACCCGCACCAGCGACCGCGAGCAGCCGTCCGTCTGGCGACCACGCTGGTGCGATGCTCGGTCGAGTCGAGATCATGAGAGAGATGAATTGTGCGGGTCGTTGTCGCTCGACCAAGACGCGCTCGCGATAGCCATTGGCCTCGACGACAACGACGGCTGTCGTTCCTCGCGATACGTCGACGCGAATGAAAGCGAACCGCTGGCCGTCGGGCGACCAGCCGATTGGACTGAACACGCGGTCGACAAGGCGCCTCGGGTCACCGCCAAGAAACGGTACACGCCACAACTCGAAGACTTGCGACTGTGCGCGCCTGACGAAATCCACGAAGCCACCGTCGGGAGACACGGTCGCTCCGTAGAGGACCACGTCGGGTTCGGCCTTGACGATCTCGACTGTGCTCGCCGTCACCATGTGGCGAACGTGAAGGCTGTACTCGCCTCCGATCTGACGAATGTAGGCCAGGTAGTTCCCCTCTCGGGCAATCGCCGGGCGTCCGGCGTCTCCAGTAGACGTCAGCTTGGCTATATCAACGGTCTCGAAGGATGGGACCGAGGAGGATGCCGTGCGTTCGTCTTTGCCCGATCGCAGAAAGAAGAGACTGCCGGCTAGGATGCTCGCCACCGCAAGAGCGCTGAGCAGGAGCCATCCGGGCCTCCGACGTCGTTGGATCCGGTCGAGCGTGGTCGATCCGGCCCGCGCTCGTGAACGAGTAGCTGCACGATCGATTCCGTGCCGGCTGCTGACCGGCGCAAGCGACGGGCGCGATTCGAGCTCGCGCTTGAGCCGCCTGAGGTCGGCACGCAGGTCGGCCGCTGTCTGGCAGCGATCTTCCCTGTCCTTTTCCAGCGTGTTCAAGATGACGTCGTTCAACCGCGCCGGAATCGCAGGCACGATCTCCCCCGGAGGCGGCGGTTCTTCGTACAGAATCGCCGCGGAGATCTCCGCGTCCGTTCTTCCGCCGAACGCTCGACGGCCGGTCGCCATCTCGTAGATCACCAGACCGAGGGAGAACACGTCGCTTCGCGCATCGAGATCGCCTCCGCGGAGTTGCTCCGGCGACATGTACGCGAGGGTCCCCATCGTGACGCCGGCGTCGGTCTTCGGTGCGGCGGCGAGCGCGGTTTCAGCGGTCGATGCGCCGTACGACGCGGTTAACGGGGCCTTTGCCAGACCGAAATCGAGGAGCTTGGGCCCATGCGTGGTCAGAAAGATATTCGCCGGCTTGATATCGCGATGGATGAACCCGTGACTGTGAGCGGCATCGAGCGCCTCGGCCGCCCCGAGCGCGATGACGATCAACGACTGAACGTCCAACGGGCCACGCAACAGTCGCTGATGGAGCGATTCGCCCTCGAGCAACTCCATGGCGATAAACAGCGGTTGACCAGTACCAACGTCGTAAATCGTGCAGATGTTCGGATGATTGAGCACCGACGCCATCCGTGCTTCGCGTTGAAACCGCTCCAACGCGGCCTCAGAAGCGGTCAACTCTGGATGGAGTACTTTGATCGCGACCGGTCGCCGCAAGCGCGTATCTATCGCTCTGTACACCTCTCCCATGCCGCCGCTGCCAATGGGCAGCTGGATTTCGTAGGGCCCGAGCATGGTTCCGGATTGGAGAGCCAAGACACCTCGCGCGTGTCCGAACCACTGGGATCGTTATCGAAGCCAGACTCTATCGTGTGGAAGATCGATCTGCAAACCGTCGATCCGGTGGTTCGTGGTTAATGGTTCTCTGCGAGTCGCCTGGAGTCCGCCTACAGGCCTCCTGCTCAGGCCGCCCGCCGCGCGACGAGCCACAACGCGCGTAGGAGCGCGAGGAACGCAACGGCCACAAGCGCGGTTCGAGCGGCGTTGCCGCGCCTCCACTCGCGAGCGATCGCTTCGATGCGCGAGGCGGGGAGCATCGGATCGACGAACAGCGCGCGGTTCCTCGGATAGTGGAACGTGAACGTGATGATGTCGGCGAGCAGCATCGCCATCAGCGCCGCGGCCGTCCAGCCAAGGGCCACGCCGACAACGGCACTCCAGATGACCGCGACCACGAGCGCGAGCTGGGACAGCGGGGCGAGGCGACGGAAGTAGCGAGCCGGCGTCACGATCGCGCCGAGCGCCCGATAGTGACCGACCGCCTGTTCGGGCCGAGCGCTCCAACTGTACGACACGACGACCGACTCGTACGCGCTCGCTCCCAGGATCGCCGCCACGAGCAGGGCCGCCGTCACGACGCACAATGCCAGGCCAGTCACAGTGAACGCGGGGCTCGGGGCCCAGGCCACAATGCTCGATGCGTGAGGCAAATGCAAGTTTGGCTCTCGGCCTTGATACTCTAGCCGCGCGGTTTCGGTTTGCCGCTCACGACTTCTACAAGGAGGCCACCGTGGAATCGATCAGACGCGCCCTTGTAGCCCTGTTCTTCGCCTCGACGCTGACCGCAGGCACCGCGGTGGCGCAACCTGCCCCGTTCAACGAGATCGGCGTGACGATGGGTCACTGGCACCTCAACTCGAAGGATGTGGACGCGACCAAGAAGATCTTCCTGGCGATGGGCGGCAAGTTGTTCATGCCCGGAGGAAACCCGGTCGTCATGTTCCCGGGTCTCTACATCAATCTGACCTTCGGTACCGAGAAGGGAGATGGCGGCACCGAAGGCTCGGTGGTGAATCACGTCGGCTTCGTCGTCGACAACGTCCAACGGCGGGTCGCTCAATGGAAAGCGGCGGGCGTCAACGTACTCCCAGGTAACGACAACCGGCTGGATCAGGCGTTCGTCGTCACGCCCGACGGCGTGCGTATCGAAATCCAGGAGGATCAGTCGCAGACGATCCCGATCCGCAATGCACACGTCCATTTCTCTTTACCGGACGCCGAGATCCCCAAAGCGGTGGCTTGGTACGCCAAGACCTTCGGCGGGAAAGAGACCACCCGGAACAATGCGCCGGTCGTGGACCTCCCGGGCGTACAGCTCCGGTTCGCGAGGGCCGACACGCAGCAGGCGCCGACACGAGGGCGAATCCTCGACCACGTCGGCTTCGACGTGAAGGACCACGCCGCTGTCGTGAAGAGGCTGGAGGCGGCAGGCATCAAGCTCGATGAACCAGTGCGCACGGTCGCCGCAACTGGCAACGTCATCACCTACATCACCGATCCCTGGGGCACTCGCGTCGAGATCGTCCAGCGGGGGCCACTCGGGCCGCAGGTCCAATAGCGGCGGCACGTGCCTGCGCGGTTCGCCTCGGATTCAACGGAGGTTCGCATGAGTCACTCAGCGCGTTCGATCGGAAGTCTTCTCACGATCGCCATCGTGGTCGCCGCAGTTGCGTGGATCGCGATCCGGCACGGCGCGATCTCCCCCGCTGCCGCGCAGGCGCCGGCCGCCGCGACCTCGGCGCGGCCGCCACTCAGCGATGTGCCGAACCTTCAGTACGACGTCGCCGCCAATTTCCTGAGGAACTCTCCCGACATGAACTTCGGCGAGGTGCTCGGCGTCGCGGTCAACTCCAAAGGCAGCGTCGTCGTGCTGAACCATCCCGGCAGCGCGATGTCGGGGCCGCTCTACGGCAACGCGTCGACGCAGATCCTCGAGTTCGATTCGAACGGCAAGTTCGTCAGAGAAATCGGCCGCGGCGTGTACGGGCTCGGATATGCGCACAGCGTGCGCTTCGACAAGTACGACAACCTCTGGATCGTCGACAAGGGCACGAACTCGGTGATGCGGTTCAATCCCGCCGGGTACGTGACGATGAATCTCGGACGACGGCCCGAAGGTCCCGACGATCCAGAGGAATCGTATTACCGCGGCGGGCGCGGAGCGAACGGGCAGACGGCGGTCCATGTCGACGGCACCTTCCGCCAACCGACCGACGTGGCGTGGGATTCGGACGACAACATCTACGTCAGCGACGGCTATACGAACTCACGCATCGCGAAGTTCGACAAGCGCGGCGCGTGGATCACCTCGTGGGGCTCGCGCGGCAGTGGGGGCACGCATGCCGACGAGAATCCATCGCAGTTCACCACGCCACACAACATCGGCATCGATCGCCAGAACAACGTCTACGTCGCAGATCGGAACAACCGGCGCATCCAGGTGTTCGATCGCGACGGTCGCTTCCAGCGATTCATTCACCTCAACGCGACCTACGACAAGAAGCGGCACCCGGTGCTCGGCAACATGCCGGCGAATCCGCCGGACGAGACGCAGCCGTGGACGATCTGCATCACGAACACGCCGACGCAGTATCTCTTCACGTCGGATTCGGAGCCGGGCCGGATCTACAAGCTGACGCTCGACGGCAAGATCGTCGGTATGTTCGGCGAGTCCGGACGCGACGCGAGGCAGTTCAACTGGATTCACGCGCTGGCCTGTCCGTCGCCGGACACGCTCGTCGTCGCGGACATGAACAACTGGCGCGTGCTGAAGGTGCAGCTCAAGGGGCCTGCGTAACTTTCGACGCCCTTCGTCCGTTGTACGGCGAGAAGAGTGATTCGCGTATGACCATCGAAGCTCCGGCACTCCCGCGACCCGTCGGCGGTCATTACGACCGGCAGTTCTACAGTGGCATAGCCGTGCTGGCTGCGGTGGTCGTCTTCGTCGGCTTCGCGCCGACGTACTTCCTGCGCGCAAGCTATCAATCCACGCCGCTGCCGACCTATCTGCGCGTGCACGGATTTCTCTTCACGTTGTGGATCGGGCTGTTCATCGCGCAGACCACGCTCATCGCCACGCGACGGACGAACGTGCACCGCCGGATTGGCTGGGCGACCGTGGCGCTGGCCGGGGTGATGGTTGTCGTCGGCACGACGGCGGGCATCTGGTCGATGCGGCGTCAGGTGGAAGCCGGCTTCGAGCAGCAGGCGCAGGCGTTTCTCACGACTCCGCTCTTTTCGATGATTGCGTTTGCCGTGTCGGTTGCGATGGCCATCCGGCTGCGCCGGGATCCGCAATCACACAAACGGCTGATGCTGCTGGCGACGATCAGCATTCTCGATGCGGCCGTGGCGCGGCTGCCGCTCGAAGTCCTGCGCAGCACCACCTGGACCTACCTGCCGGCCACCGACATCTTCCTGGCCGTGGCGATTCTCTATGACATCGTGTCACGCCACGCGGTGCATCGGGTGTACCTCTGGGGCGGTCTGCTGCTCGTCGTCGAGCAGGCGCTGCGGATCCCGATTGGTGAGACCGCAGCCTGGCAGGCGATCGCCGCGGCGATCCTGAAGTGAGCGCGGCAGGCGCTCGCTGCGCTCGCGCCCGCACCTCGCGACCGCGCCGAAGCCGGGAGGCGAAGGCGGGGAGCGTTTAGTAAGATTTCCGGATGCAACGCACGCTCGCCGAGACAGACCCTGAAATCGCCAGGGCCATCGACAACGAAACCACCCGCCAGGCCGAAGGGCTCGAGCTCATCGCTTCGGAAAACTTCGTGAGCCGCGCCGTGCTCGAGGCCGCCGGCTCGGTGATGACGAACAAGTACGCCGAAGGGTATCCAGGCAAGCGCTACTACGGTGGCTGCGAGTTCGTCGACGTCGCCGAGTCGCTCGCGATCTCCCGCGCCAAAGCGCTGTTCGGCGCCGACCACGCCAACGTGCAGCCGCACTCGGGCGCGCAGGCCAACATGTCGGTCTATCTCACGATCGTCAAGCCTGGCGACACCGTGCTCGGGATGAACCTCGCCCACGGCGGCCACCTCACGCACGGACATCCGCTCAACTTCTCCGGCAAGCTCTACACCATCGTCCCGTATGGCGTCCGGAAGGACGACGAGCGAATCGATTACGAGGAGCTCGAGCACCTCGCCCACGAACGCAAGCCGCAAATGATCATGGTCGGGGCCAGCGCCTACCCTCGGGTGATCGACTTTCCGCGGATCGCCGCCGTGGCGAAGGCGGTCGGCGCGCCGATGGTCGTCGACATGGCGCACGTGGCGGGACTCGTCGCGACCGGATTGCATCCCAGCCCGGTGCCGCACGCCGACTTCTGCACGTCGACGACGCACAAGACGCTGCGCGGTCCGCGCGGCGGGCTGATCCTCTGTCGCGAGCCATGGGCGCGCGATCTCGATCGGGCGCTCTTCCCCGGCGTGCAGGGCGGGCCGCTGATGCACATCATCGCGGCCAAGGCGGTGTGTTTCAAAGAGGCGATGGAACCGACGTTCAAGGACTACCAGCGGCAGATCCTCACCAACGCCCAGCGGCTTGCGGCCGCGCTGCGAACACAGGGGTTCCGCCTGGTGAGCGGCGGCACCGACAACCATCTGATGCTCGTCGACGTGTTCTCGAAGGGCGTCACCGGCAAGCTCGCGGAAGCCGCGCTCGGCAAGGCGGGCATCACCGTGAACAAGAACGCCATCCCGTTCGATCAGAACCCGCCGATGATCGCCAGCGGCATCCGTGTCGGCACACCCGCCGTGACGACGCGTGGCATGCGCGAGGCGGAAATGGATCTGATCGGAGAGCTCATGGCCCGCGTGCTCGCCGCTCCCGAGGACGATCGCACGATCGCGGCGGTCAAATCCGAAGTCGATCGTTTGTGTCGGCGGTTCCCGTTATACGCCGATCGCACCGCTCACCTGGAGCGGGCATGAGCACCGCCGCCGAGTGGGCGTCGCGGGTGGCCGGCGACGGCTGCCCGCTGGACGATCCCCGGCCCGACTCGAACGACTACTGGGACCTGGTCGCGAGACTGACCGTCTCATCGCTGTATCTGTCGAAGAACCAGACGTACCGCGGCCAATGCCAGTTGATCTTCGACCGGCGGCATGTCGCGAGGATCGACCAACTGTCGCGTTCCGAGTGGGCGGCGCTGACCGCCGATCTCTACCTCGCGCAGCAGGCGGTGATGCGTGCGGTGCGGCCGGATCACCTCAACGTCGAATCGCTCGGCAATGTCGTCCCGCATCTGCATTGGCACATCGTGCCGCGGTACGTCGGCGATCCGATGTGGGGCGCACCGATCTGGCAGGTGCCACTCGACACGATGCCCGACACGCGCCTGCCCGACGCTGAACGCACGCAGCTGATCGCGGCGCTGCGCGAGGCACTGTTTCAGCGCGCGTCCTAGCCTTTTGGTCTGAACTGGAAGCTTCGAATCGCCGCCTCTTCGTCGTCGAAGGTCTCGAAGGCCGTGCGCAACTTCGCCAGCGTGAACAATCGTTGCCCACGCGCGTTCAAATGCAGCAGACGCAAGTCGCCCCCGCTCTCGCGCACGGTCTTGAGCTTTGCCGCCATCATGCCGACGCCGGAGCTGTCGATCGACGTCACGCCATTGAGATCGACGATGATTCGCACGCACCCACGGTCGATCAACTCGTGAATCTTGCGGCGGAACGCCAGGTCGCCATCGTCGAGACGCATCTCGCCCGACAGGGTCAAAATCGTCACATCCTCGGCGACGCGTTCGTCGATGTGCAGCTTCGGCTCTGCCATGAGTCGCGATTATAACGAGCAGGCGTCGGGCCCGATCGCATCGGGTAGTCTCGAACACGTGTGGCACGCACTCGCCGCGATGCTGGCGTCGCTCTACGTGTCGGCACGCCGGTTTCACATCCGCGGCGTACCGCGCGTCTCCGGACGCATCCTCTACCAGCTCATGCGTTGGAGGCATCGCGAGCTGACGGCCAGGCCGGCGAGCCGCATGGCGGATCAAGCGGAGGCATCGCCGATCGGACCGCACGATCGCGTTCGCATTGCAGGTCTCACGTGGTCAGTACCGCACGACGATCGCAAGCCGGGAAGCCTCTCGGACCGGCTGCTTCGGGGCGAGCTTCCACTGGCCGACATCCTGTACACGCGGCAGTTCGCGCGGGGCGGCGTCATGATCGACATCGGCGCGAACATCGGCACAACGGCGATTCCGCGACTGCTGCTCGGCCACGTCGATCGCGTCTACGGTGTCGAGCCCGATCCAGCCAACTACGCCTGCCTGCGGCGCACGATCGCCGACAACGGCCTCGAGCAGTACATGTCGTTCGATCGCGTCGCGCTTGGCGCCGTTGACGGCGAAGCCGATCTCCTCGTGGAGAGCCGGTTGGGTCGCCATCGCCTTCTGGCCGCCGGTACGACGGCGACGTCGACGATTCGTGTGCCCACACTGCGGCTCGATACGTGGTCTCAACGTCTCGGCCCGGACCTCGATCGCGTGCGGTACGTGAAGTGCGACACGCAGGGATGGGAAGCACACGTGTTCGCCGGCGCCACGGCGCTGCTCGCCCACCGATCGATTCTCTGGGAGATTGAGATCTGTCCTGGCCTGCTCACCGCCGCCGGCTCGACGCTGGAGGACCTGTGCGCAACCGTGGCGCAGCACTTTCAGTGGTTTGTCGATCTGCGCGCGGACGATGAGACACTGGATCGCCAGCCGACGGCCAACCTCGCCGCGGCAGTGAAACGAACCGTGGCTGGACGACGCAACTACACGAACGTGATCCTCGGAAACTGATGTCCTCGAATCCAAACACCGGCGCCTCTGAGCTGAACGCGCTCGTGGAAGAGGTGTTTGGCGACGACGGCGCGATTGCGCGCGCACTGTCTGGCTTCGAGCCTCGCGACGGCCAACGGAGGATGGCGCAAGCGGTGGCAACGGTTCTGGATGACGGCGGCACCTTGCTCGCCGAGGCGGGCACCGGTACCGGCAAGACGCTGGCGTATCTCATCCCGGCGATCCTGAGCCGCCAACGCGTGCTCGTCTCGACGGGCACGAAGAATCTGCAGGAACAGATTTACTTCAAGGATCTGCCCGCGCTGCGTGACGCGCTCGGCGTGCCGTTCACGGCCACGCTGATGAAGGGGCGTTCGAATTACCTGTGCCTCCATCGGCTCGACGCGTTCAGCGACGTCGAGGCCGATCAGGGCGCCGATGAGCCGCTCGGGTCGGAACGAATGGTGTTCCTGCCCATCGTCCGCGAATGGGCCGGGACCACGGCAACAGGAGACCGTGCCGAACTGCGCGAGCTGCCGGAGGACGTCGCGATCTGGAAAGAGCTCTCCGCTGACGCCGACGCCTGCCTGGGCAGCGACTGCCCGCGCTACGACGACTGTTTCGTCACGCGGATGCGTCAGCGCGCCGCCGAGTCCGACGTGGTCATCGTCAATCACCACCTGCTGTGCGCCGATGCGTCCGTGCGGCAGAGCGCGTACGGCGAGGTCATTCCGTCGTGCGCCACGCTCGTGATCGACGAGGCGCATCAGCTCGAGGACGTCGCGACGCAGTATTTCGGCATCTCGTTCAGCATCTATCGCGTCGACGATCTCGTCCACGACGGTGAACGGATGCTGGCCGCGGGTGAGTTCGACCCCGCGCAGACGCAGGCCGTGACGGCGGCACTCTTCCGCACGGCCGAGGCGGCGCGCCAGTTCTTCTCCGGAATCACCTTCGCGCGCGGCCTTCAGACGGCGCCGGATCCACGCGTGCGCTACACGGCGGACGACATCGCTGAACACGCTGAAGACGGATTCACGCTCGCCGGCGCCTTCGAAGAGCTGGAGGCCGCACTGGCTCGCGCACAAGGCGGGAGGGGCGACGATGACGTGCCTCCGCCGCCCAACGAGGCCGCCGCAACGATCGAACGGCGCGCGCGCGAGTTGCGAAGTGATTTGCGTTTCCTGCTTCGAGCGGACGATCCCGATTTCGTGTACTACGTCGAGCAGCGTGGCCGCAGCGTGTTCCTGCGGGCCTCTCCAGTCGATGTCTCACGCATCATTCAACGGGCGCTGTTCGATCGGTTCCGCACGATGGTGCTGACGTCGGCGACGCTGGCGGTTGACGGGGCGTTCGCGTACGTGAAGGGGCGTCTCGGCATCGGCGACGCGATCGAGCTTCGCGTGGCATCGGAGTTCGACTACGCGACGCAGGCGCTGTTGTACCTGCCGCGGCGGATGCCGCCGCCCAGGTCGCCAACGTTCGCCGAGGCGGTGGCGCGCGAAACGATCGCGCTGCTGACCCGGTCGCAGGGGCGTGCCTTCGTGCTGTTCACGAGTTACAAGGTGCTTCGCGCCGTGCAGCCATTCGTCGAAATGGCAGTGCCCTATCCGGTCCTCGTGCAGGGCACCGCACCGCGCTCCGCGCTGATCGACGAGTTCCGATCGACGCCCAATGCCATCCTGCTCGCGACATCCAGCTTCTGGCAGGGCGTCGATGTCGTCGGCGAGGCCCTGAGCTGCGTCGTCATCGACAAGCTGCCGTTCGCCTCGCCTGGCGACCCGGTGACGGCCGCCCGCATCGACGCGGTCACCGCGAATGGCGGGAATGCCTTTGCGGACTATCAGGTGCCGCTTGCCATCCTCACGCTACAACAGGGCTTGGGCCGTTTGATTCGCCATCGAGGCGACCGGGGCGTGCTCGCCATCCTCGACCCGCGACTGCGGACCATGGGATACGGCCGGCGGTTTCTGTCGTCGCTGCCGCCCGCGCCTGTGACATCCGACCTTGCTGCGGTCGATCGATTCTTCACGTAGCGCGCCGTCGTGGCGAGTGCGAGGCGATGGCTACGACGTGGACCGAGGGCAGGGCAGCATCCACCGCGGATCGGTCGACACATCGCCGAGATCACGTCTGATGAGCACGTCGTAGGCGTCGAGGCCTGTCGCCCCGAACGTCGTCATCCCACCGTTGCGGTAGCGTTCGTGCAGGTAGGTCGCGAGACGTGGAAAGGTCTCGTCGAATCTGTCACCCGTTCGGACGATGACCACCGGGACATTCTGCGTGGCGAGTTGCTCGATCGTTCGATGTTGATCGGGCTCCGACGACCAGTGCCTGCCGAGCACGACGGCCATACCGCCGGCAAAGCCGCGCTGTGAGAAGTAATACACCTCCGGTGCGAACCACGTCACCAGCACGCGCGCGTCGGCCGGCGTGCATGAGTTCAGGTAGGTGACGAGCGCGGCCGTCGGCGCCATCGCGGGAAAGAAACGCGAGCCTGGTGCGGGCGGACCAAACGGCGTGGCTAGGGCGACAAGGCGTTGGATCACGACGAGCGGTATCCGCTGGACGTGAAGTCCGCGCGCCTGCGCGACGATAGCGGCTGCGGCGATCGCGGCCGCAATCAAGCCGATCTGACGCGACGAGAGGCGTCCATGTGGAGTGTGAATAAGGCTTGGCCATTCGCGGCGGCCGACGAGCGACGCCGCAAGAACGGCAGCCGGTGGGATGGCGGCCCCAATGCGCGCCGCAATCGGATCCCGCAGGATGAAGACACAGACGCAGGCCAGCAGCACGGCGCCGCCGATGATTTTCGCATCTGGTTCTGGCGTTGCCGCATGACGCGCGCGCCATCCGACCGCCACGCGCAGCAGCGCCGCCGGGACCATCGTGACGGTCAGCACATACATGACCGATGTGGAATCGAACGCGAGACGCGGCGCCCCGAACAGCTCCGAGCGCTCTCCTTCCTGAGCCGCGTAGGCCGCGATCTGTCTGAACGCCTCCGGCAGGCCAACGACGGCCTGCAGGAAGACAAGCGCCGGCGCTGCGGACAGGAGCACGGCCGCAACGTAGACAGCAGCGTCCGACGACATTTGGCGGGGAGATGGAAATCGTCGCGCGATGATGGTCGCGAGCGACGTCAGCATGACGAACAACCCGTTGTCGTAGCGAAACAACGCCGCGAACGCCGTCACCGCACCCGCCACACAGAGACGACCACGCGTGGGTGAGTCCGCATAGCGCCAGGCGAGCGTCAGCCCCAGCATGTAGAAGAGCACCTTGTCATAGTCGTAGTAGCGCGGCTGCGCGAGCGCGGTCAGACCGGCGGTTGCGAGTGCAAGCAGTAATGAGCCGGTGAGCATCTCAACCAACCAGAACGTCAACGCGCCCGACAGGGCGATCGCCGCGCTGGTGAGAACGGCTTCACCGAGCAGTCCACCGCCGGTGAGCGCTTGTGCGGCTGCCGATGCGTACAGGGTCAAGAAGTATCCAGGGTCGCGAAAGTCGGCGAATGGATGATCCCCATAGGCGAGGATCTGTCGACCTCGGGAAATCCGGTCGAAATGGTCGTTGAGAAAACTGACCCGGAGCAGCAGGACGCCACCAAGCGCGAGCCACACGATGACGGCAAGAACGGACTTCTGCGAGGGCCGCACGTCACGGGGCATTCGCACCCATTTTCAGCCGATTTACTTTGGTGGATGAGCCGGGAGGCCGCCCCAACGTCTGAATCGATTCAGACGCAGGTGCGTCGCGGGATCAGCCTACCGTCTCAAAGCCGATCGGCGTTTCCGCGCCACGCAGGCTGCGGTGATGCCAACGGTGCTCAGCCAAAGAGTACTCGGCTCGGGCACGGACACGGGAGAGCCCGCACCGGAGACGGTGACGATCACTGCCTGATCGGGACGATCGGCGGAGCGATCGATCAGCGAGAGTCGCGGCTTGAAGCTGACCGTGAAAACGAGATCACCGTCTGGCAACAGATCGAAGCCACTGAAGTCGTTGAGCGTCAGCTGAAGATCGGGGGCTTCAGTCGTGAGCCCGGATGGGTTAATCAAGTAGGTCAGTCGCAGCGGTGTATCCGTGCCAGGGATGAAGACCTCGTTGAACGACGCGTCGCCGACGTTGAGGGTGAGAGCTGTCGGTGTCCCTGGTCCGGCAAGCGTCTCCATCAGACCCACGCTCAAGAAATCGACGTCGACGTGGAGCAGGTCTCCCGCGTCGGCCGCGTCGGGCACGAACACCGGAGCGCCAAACACGAGGATCGGGTCCACGCAGAGCGCGGGGTTGACTTGACACGGAATGTCTGCCCAACTCACATCGACGTCGTTATCGAGGGAAATCGGTGCTGCGATTGCCGTGATAGGGGCACTAAACAGCAAGATCGCGATGAGCACCGTCAACGCCGGCATGTTCCGCCTGGGAGTCATGGGCACCTCGATGGATGAGCTGGGATCCCGCTATGTATCAGGAGTCATCGCTGGCGTCAAGTCTTGCCTGTCCAGGGATTCAAGGCTGCTTGACGGGCAGATTGGGCCGGCGTTTCGGGCGCCGCTGCCGCCGGGACCCGTCATCTCGGACCTCGCTGCAGTCGAGCGTTTCTTCAAGTAAACTGATGGATACAGTTTTTATCCTCTGGAGGGTTTCCATGCGGATCAGAGTGCTCCGCGGCGTCGTGGCCCTGGTGGTTGTCTGTGCGTTCGCGGCACCAGCGCTCGCGCAGAGCGTGGTGCGCGGCAAGGTCACGGATGCGCAGGGCAAACCAGTGCCGGACGCGATGGTCGAATTCGCGTCGACCGATTCGAATCGTAAGACCTCGACCAAGACCGACAAGAACGGCGAATTCCTTCAGGTAGGGTTGCAATCGGGCGGGTATAAGGTGACCGCCTCGAAGCAGGGGGTCGGTTCGCAAACGAAGGACGCGTCGGTCAAGCAGGGGCCGAGCCAGCTCAACTTCACCATCAGCGCCTCCAGCGGGGCAAGCGCAGCGGACAAGGAAGCCGCGGCGGCGGTGAACGTGGCGGCGACGGCGGCCGTTGAAGCGATGAAGGCGGGGCGCCATGACGAGGCGATTGCCAAGTTCAACGAGGTGATCGCGAAGGTCCCGAACTGCGTCGACTGCTACTACAACCTCGGCGTCGCCTATCAGAGTAAGCAGCAGTACGCGGAAGCGGAAACGGCGTTCAAGAAAGTGATCGAGCTCAAGCCCGATCACGGTGATGCCTACACCGGTCTTGCCACCATCTACAACGCGCAGAAGAAATTCGATCTCGCATCCGAGGCGAGCGCCAATGCCGCTAAGTACTCCGCCGGCGTCGGCGGCGGTGGCAGCGCTGAGGCCAGCTACAACCAGGGCGTGATCTTCTTCAACGCCGGCAAGTTCGCCGAGGCGCGTGACCAGTTCGCAGCGGCGACGAAAGCCGACCCGAACAACGCGATGGCTCAGTATCAGCTCGGCATGACGGCGCTGAACCTCGGCCAGATTCCCGAAGCGGTGAGCGCGCTCGAGGCGTATCTGAAGATCGATCCGAACGGACCGAAGGCTGGAGAAGTGAAGGCCGCACTGCCGGCGCTGCAGCAGATGTTGAAGAAATAGGCTCTGGGCTTTTGGCTTTCGGCTTCAGGCTGGTTGACGGGCTCGCGGCATTGCTGGCCGCGAGCTCGAGGCCCAAAGCCTAGAGTCCAAAGCCAAGAGCCATGTCCGCGATCGCCTCCAACCTCGCCGCCATCCGCGAGCGTATCGCCACCGCGGCTCAGTCAGTCGGCCGCGACCCCTCGTCGGTCTGTCTCATCGCCGTTTCCAAGACATTTCCGCTTGACGCCGTGCGCGCAGCCTATGAGGCCGGACAGCGGAACTTTGGCGAAAACCGGGTCCAGGAAGCACTACAGAAGATCGAACGATCTGCCGACCTATCAATCAGGTGGCATTTGCTTGGCCACCTGCAGACGAACAAGGCGCGGAAGGCCGCGGCGTCGTTTGCGGTCGTGCAGTCGGTCGACAGCGTCGACGTGCTGCACAAGCTCGATCGGGCGGCCGAGGAAGCGGGCTGCGCGCTGGAGCTGCTGATTCAAGTGGACCTGGCTGGAGAGGCGACCAAGTTCGGCGTGGCGCCCGCCGACGTGCCGCCGCTGTTCGAAGCGTCCGCGGCGTGCCGCGCAGCCAAGGTCGTCGGGCTGATGACACTGCCGCCGCTGCCCGAAACGGCAGAAGAGGCGCGCCCGTGGTTCCGTCAACTTCGAGAGCTGCGGGACGGGTGGCTGGCTGAGGGAGTGCCGGCCGCGATGCTTCGAGAGCTGTCGATGGGCATGAGCAGCGACTTCGAAGTCGCCATCCAGGAAGGCGCCACGATGGTGCGAGTCGGGACGGCCATCTTCGGAACCAGGCCCCAGGGCCCAAGGCTCAGGCCCCAGGCCTCGGAGCGGTCAAACGGTAAGGACAACTGAGGCCTGACGCTGGGGCCTAGGCCTGGACCCTGTGGCCGACGATGAGGGTGAGAATCGCGATGACCAACAACGACGACCACGGACAGGTGACCGACACCAGGCGCCTGCCTTCGCCCGACCGCCACTCGGTCCCGACGCCGCTCGATGTGCGTCAGGCCAAGTTCAGCTCGGCGATCAAGGGCTACGACAAGTCCGAGGTCAACGCGTTCCTGCTCGAAGCTGCCGACGGCTACGAACAGGCGCTGCGCGAGAACGAGCGTCTGCGCCAGGACCTGATTCGTCTCGAGGCATCGATCCGCCAGTATCGCGAGCTCGAAGGTGCGTTGAAGGGTGCGTTGATGAGCGCGCAGAAGGTCTCCGAGGACATGAAAGTGAACGCGCAGCAGGAAGCCGCGCGTATCGTCCGCGAGGCCGAAGGACACGTCGAAGTGTTGATGGCGCGGACGCAGGGGCAGCTCGAAGACGTGCAGCGCGCGATCGACGGCTTGCGCGCCAAGCGGCGCGAGTCGGAGCTCGCCGTCGAGTCGATCATCGGCGCGCTGCAGAACACGCTCGAGTTCGTCCGCGAACAGGATCAGCGCGATCGCGTGGTGTTGTTGAGGCCGAACGAAGCGATTCCTGCTTAGCAGCAATTCAGAATTCAGAAGTCAGAATTCAGACACTGAATCGGGGTGAACGGCGTGATGCTTTTCACCCCTTTCTTTCCTACAACTTAGCGTCTG
>Ga0111539_10005319_pt1 | contig 16658 bp, 17 predicted proteins | sample RhiMethybrSRZTD1_FD_79667 | JGI IMG/M metagenome (GOLD analysis project Ga0111539, IMG submission 79667) | Populus rhizosphere microbial communities from Tennessee, USA - Rhizosphere MetaG P. TD hybrid SRZTD1 (version 2) (version 2) | ecosystem: Host-associated > Plants > Roots > Rhizosphere >... | reverse complement strand
ATGCGCCGGATGATCATCCGGTGCTCGTCTATCTCGACGCGCACGGCGTCGGCAACCCGCTGCTCGAGGAGCTCGACGCGCTCGGCGGCGTCGCGGCATGCCGCGATCGCGCGGTCATCGCCATCCATGACTTCCTCGTGCCCGGACAACCGTGGGGCTACAACTGGGCCGACTGGGGTCGCGGCGCCGAGCCGCTGAGCTATGAGGCGATCGCCGCGAAGCTGCCGGCCATTTATCCGCGCGGCCACGGCTACCATTACAACGACGTTGCCGCCGGATGTCAGCGCGGCATCATCTACGTTTATCCACGCTCATGAAGACCATCCGCATGGACTTCTCGAACATGTGGGGCCCCTCCGATCATTTCACGGTCGAGTACTTCCTGAAGTGTTTCCCGTACTTGCGGCCGCACTATCACTTCGTGATCGATCGGGCCGATCCCGAGTTCGTGTTCTATTCCGTCTACGGCTACGTCGAGAAGCTCGCGCCGCGCGCGACGCGTCTCGTCTGGGCAGGCGAGGCCGGGGATCATTTCGCGCAGGGCGGCAAGATGACCCCCGGGGTCAACCAGCCGGGCTTCTATCACTACGGCATCACCATGGCGTGGGACAACCATCACGACCACCACATCTACATGCCGCTGTGCTGCCTGCACCTGCCGCTGCACAACACCGGCATGGTGGATCTCATTCGCGCCAACGGCTCCAGGCCCGCGGCGAAGGAGTACTTCTGTAATTTCATTTATTCGAACGGCAACAGCCGCCGGCGGGTCGAGTTCTTTCACAAGCTCTCGCGCTACAAGCGCGTCGAATCGCTTGGCGCGGTGGAACGCAACAACGATGCGCTCGCCGGCAGTGGCTACGACACCGCGGGGTATCGCGCCAAGCAGGCGTTCCAGGCGCGGTGCAAGTTCTCGATCGCGTTCGAGAACACCTACTTCGCCGGCTATACGACGGAGAAACTCAGCGATCCGCTGCTGGCCGGATCGGTGCCGATCTACTCAGGCAATCCGCGCGTCGCGGAGATCTTCAATCCGAAAGCTTTCATCAACGTTGACGACTTCAACTCGGAGGAGGACGCCATCGACTACATCCGCGCCGTCGACAGCGACGACGCGTTGTACGAGTCCTACCTGAACGAGCCGCCGTTTCGTGGCAACACCGTGCCCGAACGCATTTCGGACGCGACCTACGTGAATTTCTTCCGCAGGGTGCTGGGATGAGGAGCTATATCGAGATCCCCGGATGGTTCAACGAAGAGTGGCTCTACGACCGGATGATCGACCGGGCGCCGTCGCAGGCGACCTTCGTCGAGGTCGGCTGCTGGCTCGGCAAGAGCACCGCCTATTGCGCCTCTCGGATCCGCGGCTGCGGCAAGGCCATTGCGTTCTACGCTGTCGACACCTGGCTGGGCTCGCCAAGCGAACCGGCGATGCTCGACGCGGTGGCGCAGGCGGGCGGCTCGGTGTACGACGTGTTCCGGGCCAACATGGAGGATGCCGGTGTGCTCGACGCGATCAAGCCGATGCGTCTGCCGTCGGTAGTGGCCGCCACGCTGTTCGCCAATGCCAGCCTCGATTTCGTCTTCATCGACGCCGATCACAGCCAGGCGTCGGTGCAGGCCGACATCCTCGCGTGGCGGCCGAAACTGAGACCCGGCGGCATTCTGGCCGGGCACGACTGGAACACCTACGGCTCGGTGCAGCAGGCGGTGAGGGCGATGCTGGGCGCCGACTTCTCGGTCGAAGGCAACTGCTGGATTCACCAGACGCCGGCGAACAGTGAAAATCGCGCGTAATGGCGCGACAAGGGCGACTAGCGCATGCGCTGAAAGATCAGGGTCCGCGTGAGATCGTCTTCGCCGGTAAGACGTAGCGTCAGCGTGTCACCCTTCAGCGTAAACGGGCGAACCCAGTCATCGCCCAGGTCTTCCGGGAACAGCGATCCTTCGACGTGATGCGTCACCGTGCCGGCTTTCTCATCAACGGTGTAGCGTCCGAAATACGAGTCGTAACCAAGGATGACGCGCGGACTTGATTTGTCTCGCGCGTTGGCCGGACTGGAAATCGCATCCTTTCGACCCGTGCGCATCATCTGCAGGCTCATGACGCCGCTGGCCTCGTAGATCAAACGGCCGGTTGGCTTCTCCCCGAGCACCGGATCTACGATGGTCGTGCCGTCCGCTCGCGTGACCGTGCGGGACATCAGCTGCCACGTGCCAATGATGCGCGACGCCGCATCGCCTGCCGGACGCGGCGCTGGCGTTTGGAAGTTGAGCGCCGCCGTGGCGATGAACGGCAACGTAAGCAAACGCAAAGTGGTGATCACGACCGGAGTGTAGCATTCGCCCGCCGGCCGTTTCTCCAGTAGAATCCGCGCTATGAAGATGGCCATCGTCGCCGCGGCGATCATGCTGGGTGCCGCGCTCGTTGCGGGTCAGGCACAAGCGCAATCGGTGCAATACAAATCACCCGCGGGAGTGGAATATCGATCGCTTCCCGATACCGACGCTGTGAAGACCGCGCGAGCCGCGCTCGAAGCCGATCCGAAGAACATTGCGAAGATCATCGACTTCGGCGTGGCGCAGTCCGGCGCGCGGCAGTTTCGCGAAGCCATCGCCACGTTCACGCGCGGGCTCGAGATCGAGCCGAACAACGCATTGCTCCTTCGATGGCGCGGGCACCGATACTTGTCGGTGCGTGAATTCGATCGCGCGTTTGCCGATCTCTCGCGTGGCAGCACGATCGACAGCACGATCTACGGCAATTGGTATCACCTCGGCATCGTCCAGTTTCTTCGCGGCAACTTTGCAGACGCGGCCGCATCATTCGCGAAGGCGCAGCCGATCGCGCCGGATCCTGGCGAGCTCGCGGGTTCGACGGACTGGTTGTGGATGTCGCTGAGTCGCGCCGGCCGCCACGGAGAAGCGAAGGCGATGCTCGATCGGCGCCCGGAGAAGCCGGTGACCAACGCGTATTCGCGACGCTTGCAGCTGTATCGTGGCGAGATCAGTCCGGACGCCGTGATCACGCCGGCGGATACGGATGAAGTGCAGGTCGCCACGCTCGCGTACGGCCTCGGCAACTGGTACCTCGTGCGCGGCGACAAGGCGGAGGCGCGCAAGTGGTTCGAGCGATCGGTCCAGTCGGGCGGGTGGCCTGGGTTCGGGTTCATCGTGTCCGAGGTCGAGCTGCAAAGGCTTCGTTGAGGATGGTCACCGTGAAGATCTTCGTTTTCACTCTCGCGCTCTTGTCGGCAGGCTCCTTCACCGGCGTCGCGGCGCAGGAGCCGGTTGCGCCGCCCGAGGCCGTGAAGTACTACAACGCCGGTGTGCGAGCCTATCGCGCCGGAGATCAACGCGCGGCGTTAGACAACCTCAACAAGGCGATCGAGATATTTCCACAGTACTGGAAGGCGCTCAGCAGTCGTGGCCTGGTGCGAAAGGAACAGGGCGATCACGCCGGCGCCCTGAGGGATTACGCCCTGTCGATCCAGATCAATCCGAGGAATGCCGGCGCCTACGGTAATCGCGGCATGCTGTTGCGTGACCAGGGCGACGTGGACGGCGCGCTGGCGGACTACGCGACGGCGCTGAGCCTCGACCCGAACGACTACTACACCTACAACAATCGCGCCGTGATCAGGGAGCAGCGGAACGATCGCGACGGCGCCATGTCCGATTTCAACCAGGCGATCAAGCTCAAGCCCGACTACCCGGAGGCACTGTACAACCGCGGCCTGTTGCGACGCCGCCTCGGCGATACCGTCGCCGGCGATGCTGACATTGCGCTGGCCATCAAGCTCAATCCAAAGCTCGGACAGAAGCGCTGACGTGCACCTCGTTTTATTATTAGCGGATGACGACGAAACAGTTCCTTGTTGATCAGTTAGAACGCGAAGTCGCGCGCTCGCGAAAAGCGCTCGAGCAAATGCCGGAAGGCAAAGCCGACTGGAAGCCACACGAGAAGTCGATGCAGTTCGGCTACCTCGCCGACATGGTCGCGACGATCCCGACGTGGATCGTCTTTCAACTCAAGCAGGATTCTCTCGACGTTGCGCCCGCCGACGGATCGAAGTTCCCGCGCACGCCCAAGGTGACGCGCGCCGATTATCTCAAGGCGCTCGACGATGCGGCGGCGCAGGCGCGGCAGGCGTTCAAGGAAACGACCGACGAGAAGCTCGCCACGAGCTGGCAGTTGAAGGCGCGCGGGAACGTGGTGCAGGAAGGCCCGCGGCACCAGATGATCGAGGAGACGATCAGCCACTGGTCGCATCATCGCGGACAGATGACCGTGTACCTGCGGCTGATGGGCGCGAAGGTGCCGGCGTTGTTCGGACCGTCCGCGGACGAGAACAGCTTCAAATAGCGTGCGTCATCGCCCGACGACGATCGCGGAATACATTCACGCCGCGCCGCGCGAGGGTCACGCGCACTTGCGGCGGTTACACGCGATTCTCAGGCGCGTCGCGCCAGACGCCGAAGAGACGATCAAGTGGAACACGCCCTTCTTCGTCAATCCCCGGTTCGTGTTTGCCTTCTCCGCCTGTAAGGCGCACTGTAATTTCGCGCCGACTGCGTCGGCCCTCAAGGCGTTTCAAAAAGAACTCAAGAACCACAAGACCACCAAGAACTACTTACAAATTCCGTACGACAAGCCGATGCCGGAAGATCTTGTCCGCCGGATCGCCGAGTACCGCATTCGTAACATGGGTGACGGCGATACGTTCTGGTAACCGCGCCGACCGGAACATTCGTGCAAGCTGCGGGTGGCTTCTGTTTGTTGTGATACATACTTGCGCACATTCAAGGAGGATGCCCCCGATGGTGCGACTTATGGTTCGCACGGCAATTGCGGTTGCCGTCGCGGTTTTGTTTGCAAGTCCCTCTCTGGCACAAAGCTCTCAGGCCAATCCGAACGCGCAGAAACCCAGGAAGCAGGTGAATCAGGTACCCGAAACCGGACCGAACGATCCCGAGCCCGCGTCCGATCAATTCGAGCGCGCGATTGACGACATCAACGTGACGGTGCGCACCGACGGCACCGTCGTCGCCGAATTACCCGACTCGTTCATGGAGGCCTCCACGGTCACGATCGCAGCGGATGGCTCATTGAAGTTCGAGCACTTCACCGGTCTCGATCGCGCTGAGGCCGCCGTGCGGCGCCAGGCGGCCGAGGCGTCGCAGGCCCAGGCTCTCTTGCCGGCGCGGCCCTGGCCGCTCACGTTCGGCCTCATCGAGGAGAGGGAGTAACCGCCATGAAAATGCATAAGGCATTTGCGGCGGCGCTTGCCGTCCTTCTCGTCGCGGCGACCACCAATACCGTTCGCGCCAACGCGGTCGTCATCATCATCAACAACGACGGCCCGAACGAGGGGTTCAACGACCCGACACCACGCGCGCCCATCGGCGGCAATACCGGCACCACGCTCGGCCAGCAGCGGCTCATCGCGTTCCAGTACGCGGCCGACAAGTGGGGCGAGACGCTCGACAGCCCGGTACCGATCATCGTGCGCGGCAACTTCGATCCGCTGACGTGCACGGCGACCGGCGCCACGCTTGGCGCGGCGGGTTCGCCGTTCATCTTCGCGAACTTCCCCCAAGCGGGACTGTCGCCTGGTCCGGTCGGCCCGAACCTCTGGCACGGATCGGCGATTGCCGACAAGCGCGCCGGCGGCGACCTGAATCCCGGTGTGCGGGACATCACGGCGACGTTCAACTCGCTCCTGAACGGCAACCCGGCGTGTCTCGGCGGCCGCGGCTGGTATCTCGGTCTCGATGCCAACCACGGCACGGACATCGATCTCGTGGCGGTGCTGCTGCACGAGTTCGGACACGGCATGGGGTTCCAGCAGTTCGCCAACGTCAGCACGGGTGCGCGGCCCGCGCTCCCCGGGACCGACGGGTGGGACGACATCTACAACGTGCACATCTTCGACAACACCCAGCAGAAGTACTGGCCGCAGATGACGAATGCCGAACGTGCGGCATCGTCCATCAATCCGCGTAACGTCGTGTTCGACGGTCCCGAAGTGGGCGCCGCGGTGCCGAGCGTGCTCGCGCCGGGCACGCCGCTACTGACGGTCGCGTCGCCGGCGTCGATTGCCGGCATCTACCAGGTGGGCACGGCGCAATTTGGCGCGCCGCTGTCGTCACCAGGCGTGAGCGGACAAATCGTCGCCGGTGTCGACGCCGCGAATGCCGCCGGCCCCTCGTCGACGGATGCGTGCACGGCGTTGACCAATGGCGCAGCGGTGGCCGGGAAGATCGCGCTCGTCGATCGCGGCACCTGCGGCTTCGCGGTCAAGGCGCTCAACGTCCAGAACGCGGGCGCGATCGCGATGATCGTGGCCAACAACGTCGCCGGAGGACCGCCGGGAGGGATGGCGGGCGTCGATCCAAACGTCACCATTCCGTCCATCCTGATTTCGCTCGCTGACGCCAACGCGATCAAGGCGGCGCTCGCGGGCGGTGTGACCGGCACGCTGGGTGTGAACCTGGCGGTTCTGTCGGGCGCCGATGCTCACGGGTTTGCGCTGCTGTATACGCCGAATCCGGTGGCGCCGGGCTCGACGATTTCGCACTGGGACACGATCGCATTCCCGAATCAGCTGATGGAGCCGGCGATCAACGGCGATCTCACGCACTCCTTGAAGCCGCCGCAGGACCTCACGCTGCCGCTGTTGCGCGATGTGGGCTGGTTCCCGGACACCGACGTCGATGGCCTGGCCAACGACCTCGATGCGTGCCCGGCGTCGAGTTTCGAGACGACGGTCACGATTGACGGCGAGAGCACCGGCGTCGCCAACGTGCTCTTCACGTCGGGCTGCACCATCAGCGATCTGATCAACAACGTCGCCGGCGCTGCCAGCAACCACGGCGAATTCGTCAGCCAGATGAACGTGCTCCTCAAGGCGCTCGAGGATGCGGGCATCATCACGAAGGCCGACAGCAAGCGGATGCACGATCTCACCGCTCACGCGGATATTCCGTAGCGCTCAGGCAAGGGGGATGCGGAGCCATCCGCATCCTCCTCGCTTCGTTTTTTGCGCGCGTTTCCCACGTCCGATATTCCGGAGTTTCTCCAACCCTCAAGGGAATTTGCGCGCGTAACAGGCCGATTTCCGCCGATTCCGACTGGCATGGACTCTGCTCGAAATTCCGGCCAGCCATGACAACCCAGACTCGGTTCGCACGTCCCGTCTTTCTTGTGGCGATCGTGTGTATATCGGCGAGCGTCCTCTCGGCGCAGACGCCGATCAAGCCGCCGAAGAACAAGTACACGCCCGAGCAGGACGTGAAGCTCGGACTGGAAGCCGCGGCCGAAGTGCGGCAGCAGTTCCCGCTGATCAACGACGAAAACATCAAGCGCTATTTGACGACGCTCGGTGATCGGCTCGTGGCGGCGGCACCGCCGGAACTCAAGCACTCGGCCTTCCAGTATTCGTTCACGCCCGTGAACCTGAAAGAGATCAACGCCTTTGCGCTGCCGGGCGGACCGATGTTCGTGCAGCGCGGCATGTTCGATGCGGCGGCTTCGGAGGCCGAGGTGGTTGGCGTCATGGCCCACGAGCTCTCACACGTGCTGCTTCGTCATGGCACCGCCAACGCCACAAAGGCGCAGAACCCGTGGCTGCAACTCGGCCAGATCGCCGGACAGATCGGCGGGGCGATGGTCGGCGGCGGCCTCGGATCCGCGATCGCGCAGGGCAGTTCGTTTGGACTGGGCACGTTGTTGATGCGCTATAGCCGCGACTTCGAGAAGCAGGCGGATCTGCTCGGCGCGCAGATCATGGCGAAGGCCGGCTACGATCCGCGCGCGCTCGGGCAGATGTTCGAGACGATCGCGAAGGAGTCCGGCGGCAGCGGCGGCAACCCGCAGTGGATGAGCAGTCATCCCAATCCGGGCAATCGCACTGTCTACATCAACCAGGAAGCCGCGGCGTTGACGATCGCCAGCCCCGCGGACATGAGTGGGTTCACGTCGGTCAAGACGTCGTTCGCGTCGCTCCCGCCGGCGAAGTCGATGGGCGAGCTCGCCAATGCAAAGGGCGGCGGAGGCGGAGGCGAACCGACGCTCGAGGCGCCCGCCGTCGGCACGCCTGGCAGTCCTGTCGCGCCGCCAACCGGCCAGTACCGGGAGATCAGCGGCGGCAAAGTGTTCAAGGCCTCCGTTCCCGCGAACTGGACCGATCTGCCGTCGAAGAGCTCGATCAAAGTCGTCCCGCAAAACGGCTATGGCCCGCTCAACGGGCAAACGACTTTCACTCACGGCATCGAGTTCGGCGTCACGCGGGCCTCATCGCGCGATCTTCAGGAAGCTACTAAGACCTGGCTCAATGCAGTGGCGCAAAACAATCCCGAGCTCAAACTTGCGGGACAGCCGCAGGCGATACGAATCGCGGAGCGGTCGGCGATGATCGTTCCGCTTACCAACCCGTCGCCGCTCGGTGGCCAGGAGTTGGTGAACGTGTCGACGGTCTTCCTCGCCGAAGGCACGTTGTTCTACTACCTCACCGTCGTTCCGGAAAAGGACGCGGCCGCCTTTCAGCAGGCCTTCCGTCACATCAGCGAATCCATAAAATTCACAGACGTGCGGTGATTTTCCGCCCGGTGTCGTCTTTCCCCGACACCTTTCGATCTCTCCATGTAGACGGTTCTTTTTCATGGAGATATCGCAATGACTAATCGTTCCTTATTCGCAAGTGGTGTGTTCGTTCTCGCGTTGGCGCTGCCCGTGGCGGCGTCAGCGCAGCACGGCGGGAAGATCGAAGTTCCCGAAGTGCCTTCGAATCTCGTGGTGGACGCGGGCAACGTCCCGTACCTGCAGGCGCAGGCCTACGGCACGCAGAATTACGTCTGCCTGCCGAGCGCGACCGGCGTGGCGTGGAAGTTGTTCGGTCCGCAAGCGACGTTGTATCCGCAGAACGCTCCGGTGCAAATCGCCACGCACTTCCTGAGTCCGAATCCGGAAGAGGCGGGCACGCCGCGGCCGACCTGGCAGCATTCGCAGGATGGCAGCGCCGTGTGGGCCAAGATGATCCAGTCGTCGACAGACGCGAATTACGTCGCGCCCGGCGCGATTGCGTGGTTCAAGCTCGAGATGGTCGGCACGGCGGAAGGATCGACCGGCGGAGCTCTTTTGACGCGGACCACCTTCATTCAGCGCGTGAACACGCAGGGCGGCGTCGCTCCGGCCAGCGGTTGCACGACGGCGGCGCAGCTGGGCGCCATCGCGCTTGTTCCGTACAGCACCGACTACATCTTCTATCGCGCGGAGCAGTAGTCATGATTCACACGAGCGAGATGATGACGTTCATCCAGCCGCACAACGAGCGTTCCGCGAAGGTATGGAGTGCCGGCGGCGACAAGTACAACGCGATCAGCCGCGGCATCTCCGATTCGATCGAGCACGCCGTACTGCGGTTGAATCCGCGTCCCGGTGAAATGGTCCTCGATCTTGCGACCGGTACGGGCTGGACGTCGCGAGTCGTGGCGCGCCGCGGTGCGAAGGTGGTTGGCGTCGACATCGCGACCGGGCTGCTCGAGGCGGCCGAGCGCAAGGCCGCCGCGGAGCTCCTGCCGATTCGCTACATGCAGGGTGACGCGGAGGGTCTGCCGTTCGACGATGCGAGCTTCGATGCGGTGATCTCGACGTTCGGCGTGATGTTCGCGACGCGCCCCGAAGCCGCGGCGAAGGAGCTGGCGCGCGTGACCCGGCCCGGTGGCCGCATCGCGATCACGACGTGGACCTCGGACGGCAACGTCTTCAAGATGTTCCAGGTGATGAAGGCGTACATGCCGGCGCCGCCGTCACCGGCGCCGTCGTCGCCGTTCGAGTGGGGCAATACGGATCGCATCCGTCAGCTCCTCGGTGAGGAGTTCGACCTCAAGTTCGAGCGCGCGGTGTCGTATTACCGCGAGCCCAGCGCCGAAGCGGCGTGGGACACGTTCTCGAACGGCTACGGCCCGACCAAGGCGCTGGCCGACAGCCTCGAGCCCTCGACGCGCGATCGATTGCGCGCGGACTTCATCGCGTTTCATGCGGGTTTCCCGACGTCGGTGGGCATCTGCGTGCCGCGTGAGTACTGGCTGACGGTGGGTATCCGGAAGTGACCCTCGCAGCGGTTGCGGGACGTTCGGCTGGCTATACTGTCGAACGTCCCGTGACTGAAAGCATTACGGCGCTCCTGGCAACAGCAGAACGCGGCGATCGCGCCGCGGCTGACGCCGTATTCGCTGCGCTCTACGAAGAGCTGCACCGCATGGCGCGCCGCGAGCTCGCCAGGCGCGGCGCCGGCGTGACGCTCAGCGCCACCGAGCTTCTGCACAACGCCTACGTGAGCATTTCCGAGCGCGAAGGCGTCAGGTTTCCCGATCGCAACCGCTACATGGGCTATGCGTCACGGGTGATGCGGGGGTTGATCATCGATTATTCGCGCAACCGGCAGGCGCAAAAGCGCGGCGGCCAGTTCGAGATCACGTCGATCAGCACCGACGTGGCCGACCCGATGACGAGCGCCGACGAGTTGACGCGCATCAGCGATGCGCTCGACGAGCTCGCCGCCGTCGACGAACGGCTGGTCCGCGTCGTCGACCTGAAGTTCTTCTGCGGGTTTTCATTCGTCGAGATCGCTGAAATGATGGGCCTGACGGAACGCACCATCCAGCGCGATTGGGAGAAGGCGCGGATCTTCCTGTTCCGCCGCCTGAATCACGCCCTCTAGGCTATGGCGCTGTCATCGAGCGACACCCAACGCTGGCTGAAGATGAGCGCGCATCTCGATCGCGCGCTCGACCTGTCGCCGGTCGAACGCGATGCCTGGTTGAAGGAGCTCGCCGCCTCCGATCCTGAGACGCATGCCGATCTCGTGGCCATGCTGGCCGATCACCGCAAGCTCCGCGCTGAAGGGTTCCTCGACTCGTCGCCGTTGACCGAGGGCGACGCATCGCTGAGCGGCGTCATTATTGGAAACTACACGCTGATCTCGCGCATCGGCGACGGCGGGATGGGCAGCGTGTGGCTCGGCCGGCGCAGCGATGGCCGTTACGAAGGTCAGGTCGCGATCAAGTTGCTGAATGCCGCGCTCGTCGGCAGAGGCGGGGAAGAGCGGTTCCGGCGCGAAGGCATCATCCTCGGGCGGCTCAGCCATCCACACATTGCAAGCCTGATCGACGCCGGTGTGTCGAACACCGGGCAGCCCTATCTGGTGCTCGAGCTCGTCAACGGCGAGCACATCGACGTTTATTGCGACGAGCGCCGGCTGTCGATCGAGCGCCGCATTCGCCTGTTTCTCGACGTCCTGGCGGCGGTCTCGCATGCGCACGCCAACCTGATCGTGCACCGCGATTTGAAGCCGTCGAACGTACTGGTCAATCAGTCCGGCGCAATCAAGCTGCTCGACTTCAGCATCGCGAAGTTGATGGAAGACAACGGCGTGTCGCGCCTGACGCAGGATTCCGGCGCGGCGTTGACCCCAAAGTACGCAGCACCGGAGCAGGTGTCGGGCGACCCGATCACCACCGGCACCGACGTTTACTCGCTCGGCGTGCTGCTCTACGAGCTGCTGAGCGGCCAGCATCCGTACGGCGCCGATGTCAGGACCTCACGAGACTTCACGCGCGCCATCGTCGATGAGGAATCGCTGCCGCTCAGGACCGCGTTCCTGAAGGCGCCGCTGGAATCGCGAAGCCTGGTGGCCGCGCAACGCGCCACCACACCCGATCGCCTGGCCCGCGAGCTCGGCCGCGAGCTGGAAACGATTCTTCACAAGAGCCTGAAGAAGGCAGCGGGCGAGCGGTACGGATCGGTTGCCGAGATGGCCGACGACCTGCGGCGCTATCTTGACGACAAGCCGATCGCGGCGCGGCCGGACACCGTGCGTTATCGCGCGGCCAAGTTCGTGCGGCGCCATCGACGGGGTCTTGCCGCCGTCAGCGGGGTGGTGGCCGCCCTCGTGGCGATCGTTGCGTTCTACACGATGCAAGTGACGACGGAGCGCGATCGCGCGCGGCTGCAGGCCCAGAAGGCATCGCGGGTCAGCGAACTGCTGACGAGCGTTCTGCTCAGCGCCGATCCATATCGCGATCCCGACACGCCGGCCGATGGCGTCGCGACCCCGAGCGCAAGAGCGCTGCTCGACACGCTGGCGGCGCGCATCAACAACGAATTGAGCGACCAGCCTGAAGTCCAGGCAGAAATGCTGACGGTGATCGGGCGCACCTACGAGCGCCTCGGATTCATCGACAAGGCGCTGCCGCTGCTCGAGCGCGCGCTGGCGATCGGCCGTCAATCCTTCCGCCTGCCCGATGCGCGGGTGGCGCAGACCCTGAACGATCTCGGCGTGCTCCAGCGTCGGCTCGGCAATTCTGCCGCGGCGGTGCCGCTCCTGACCGAAGGTCTGTCGATGCGCCGGGCGCTCGCCGGCGGCGACGACAAGAACGTCGCCGTGACGCTCAGCGAATACGGACGCGTGCTGCGCGACCTTGGCCGGCTCGACGAGGCCGAACGCGCGACACGCGATGCGCTGGCGATGCGCATCCGCATCTTCGGCGACGAGCATCGCGAGACCGCCACCAACAAGAGCGATCTTGGGCTGCTGCTGATGGATCGCGGCGAGATCGCCGAAGCAGAGCGCTTGTTCCGCGAGAATGTCGCCACCACCGAGCGGCTGCTTGGCGCCGAGCACCCCAACACCGTGGCGTCGAAGAACTTCGTCGGCAACGTGCTCGCCGTGAAAGGCGACTTCGCCGCCGCGGCGCAACTGCAGCGTGAAGTTCTGATCGTTCGCCAGCGTATTTTCGGGTCGGCGAGTCCCGAATCCGCATTTGCGGTGACCTCGCTGGCGACGACGCTTGAAATGCAGGGGCGCTACCAGGAAGCGGAATCGCTTCTGAGCGGCGCCTACGACGTCGTGACGGCCGCACTCGGGCCCGAGAATCCGCGCGTGGTGACGATCGCCATCGATCTATCGCGCGTGCGCATTGCCCGCGGTCAGGCCGACGGTGTCGTGGAGATGATGCGCCGGGCGCTGGCGGTGCGTCAGCGAATCTACCCGGCCGGCGATTGGCGCATCGCCGAGGCGCAGGCGCTGCTGGGCGCGTCACTGGCGGCGCAACGCAGCTTCGATGAGGCAGAAGCGCTGATGGTCGCGGCCGACCAGTCCTTCAGACCGATCCCGGGTCGACAGGCGCGTGATCGCGAGGCCAATCGCGACCGGCTTGCGCAACTCCGGCGTTTCCAAATCCGCGTCAAGTGAAGAAGAGTCGATAAGCCCTTCGCCTCTCAAACGGTGTAGGATGGCGCACCTTGAACCGGTTTCGTGGCGGCGCCAATCCTGGCGCCTGCTCGCATCCACCGCGGAGAACCCAATGACAACTCGAAGCGCGACTGCCAGACTCCTCGCCCTGCTGCCGATCGTCGCCGTTGTTTTCGTTGTCTGGACCACGTTCGGCTCGACCAGGGCCGCTGCCGGCCCCTCGCCGCATATGAATTCCGGACTCGTCGGCCTTACCTTCGGGCAAATGGTGCGCTTCAACATCACCAATGGCGGCGAGATCCGCGGGATGATCATCGACGGTTGCCGGTTCGTTGACGCCGATGGACGTGTCGTGAAGGAGACGACGGGGCGCCGGGTGCTCGCGCCCGGTCAGAGCCTGTCGTGTGATCTCGATCGCGCGGAGATCGTCGATCGCAGCGGCCGTGTCGAAGTCAACGCGGTGATCAGTCTTGGCGCGAGGTCCGATGATCTCGTTGTGACCACCGAGGTCGTCAACGTGGCGTCGGGCGAAACCCTGGTGGGTTGGGCGCGCTAATCAGGACGACGCGTTGATACGCAGCGCCTCAGAAGGGGCGCTCGGTCAACGCGTCGATCGTGCGTGACAGCCGATTGGCGCTGTCGCGATCGAGATCGACGAAACGGACGGCCACGCCCGACCCGACGCGATACACCGCTTCGGCGTTGACGGTGATGGGGCCCTCGCGCGGCAAATCGATCCTCAGCCTGAGCGTCGCGGCCGGCGCCTGGTCCTCGCCGAAATTCACGAAGCCGCCACCGAGATTCAGGTCATAGATCAGGACCGGCGTCCTGGGAATGTCGAGGTGATCGGCGTCAAATGGACCGCGCACCCGGACAAACCGGCGTGTCGAGTGATTCTTGATTTGGCTCGCCATAATCGGATCCTAGGCCCCAACTCATTACGGATTTCGTGCGTCCGCTACGAGAAGCGTAACGATAGAGGGGCTTTAACGGCCGTTTAGACAGGGAACTGCAAGCAGCAGACCACCCATCAGTGGGCGAGCGCCTTGATGACCCCTGGCGAATCGTTGGTGGAGATCACCAGTCGGTTCCCGGTCGCCAGGTAGGTGTAGCGCACGTTGATGTGTGCATCGGCGATCCGCTTGAAGACGCCCGCGGCGGCGCCAGGCTCGTCGTCCACCGGGACCACCACCACTTCCTGCTTCTGCAGCTCGCGGAACCCCGAGTTGTGCAGGCACTCTCTCGTCTTCGCCAGATCGATGGCGAGGATGTGGACGATGCCGTTCATTTCACTGTAGCCGTCGATGTTGATGCCGGCGGCGCTGACGCAGCCGAGGGCTTTCGCCAGGGCGCCGGGTCGATCGCTGTCGAGTGTGACGGCCAGGTCTGCTGCGAGGTGTGCGGACATAACCCCTCCAGGCAAGAAACGATCAGGGGCGAATCGTATCACCGGCAATACACAGAGCACTTTGTGTGATAAAGTCTGTGAACCAAATCCCACCCGGACACGTTGTAATCTCTGGAGCGCCATCTCGATATGTTCGACACGATTACCCGCGACCTGACTCATGCGTTACGGTCGCTGCTCAAGGAGCGGGGCTTCACGCTGGTCTGCGTGATCTCGCTTGGCATTGGCATCGGCGCCATGCTCGCGCTGGTCACCTTCACGCGCGCGATCACCGCGCCGGCGCGCGGCATCGATACCAACGGGCTCGCCGAGCTGCTCGTGCTGCCGCAAGGACCGCTACGTGCCAAGGCCGGCGTGTGGGCGCTCGAGCAGTGGTCGTATCCGGATTATCAAGCGCTGCGGGACGCGGATATCGGCATGGACATCACCGGCTGGACCCTGGAGTCCAACGTGTTCGGCGAGCCGGATCAGGAAAGAGCGGGGTCGCCTCGTGTGTCGGTGCTGTATGTCACGCCCAACTACTTCCGCACCTTTGGCGTGCCGCTCGCGCGCGGCAGCGGCTTCGATCCCGCGATCGACGACAAGGCGTCTGGCGAGGCGCGCGTCATCCTGAGCGATGACTTCTGGAAGAGCCGCATGAATGCGGATCCCGAAATCATCGGCAAGGCCCTGGCGGTCAACGGCATCCCGCACACCGTCGTTGGCATCGCGCCGGAAGACTTTCGCGGCCACTTCCATGCCTTTCAAGCGCCGTCTTCGGTGCTGTTCATTCCGCTCGAGCGTCATCCGCGTCTCCGCGACAACGCGAGCCTCCGCGACGACAGGACCGTGGACTGGATCCGGATCTATGGGCGCCTCAAGCCCGGCGTCGACATCGATCGCGCAAATGCGCTGGTGACTGCCGCGGCCGCTGGTCTGGGCGACCGCTATCCGCAGACGAACGAATTCAAGTCAGCCACGGTCCAGCCGTACGCGTCGATGGGAGCGGCGGGCGCTCCAGAATCGAGGCGCGTCATCAGCGTCCTCCTCAGCCTGGCAGGGACGGTGCTGCTCATCGTGTGCCTGAACATCTCGGGCATGATGCTGGTCCGCGGCGCCACGCGCGAGCGCGAGCTGTCGATCCGGGCGGCGCTTGGCGCGAGCCGGCAACGGTTGATCCGCCACCTGTTCTTCGAAGCGCTGTTGCTGGCGTTTGCCGGCGGCGCGATCACCGCGTTCGTGCTGTTCGGCGTCCCGGCGATCATTGGCTGGAAGCTGGGTGTGCCGGTTCCCCAGGAAATCGATCTCGACGCGACCAACGTCGCGATCGGATTGGGATTGTGCATATCCGTCAGCATGCTCTTCGGCCTGCTGCCGGCGATTCGATTCAGCAGCCCCACGCTGTTGCCCGCATTGAAAGACGATGTCGGCGGTGGCGGCCGGCAGACGATCCGCATTCATCGCATTGCGGCGATGGTGCAAATCGGCATCGCCGTGCCATTCCTCGTCATTGCCGGCGTGATGATCGATCGAGCGCGGACGGCGGAGTTTGGTTTTCCCACCGAAGGACTCGTCGCCGCGCGTCTGCCGTTGCCTGAAGGACCGGAGCGCGACGCCGCTTTCGCGGTCCGCAAGGTTCGCGACAACCTGCGCCAGGCCAGCGGCGTCCAATCGGTCGCCGTCGCCGCGGGCATGCCGATCGATTTCGACTATCGGGAATTTCGTCTCTCGACGGCCACCGAGACGGAATTTGCCACCGCGCACGTGACCTACGTCGCCGAAAACTTTCTCGAGACCGTCGGCGCGCGGTTGTTGCGGGGCAGGACGATCACCGCCGACGACCGCACCGGCGCCGCGGCCGTCGCGGTGATTTCTCAACCGCTCGCCGCGCTGCTGTTTCCGGGCAAGGAATCGATTGGCGAACGCGTCAAGGTCATGCTCGAAGACGCGCGTGAAGAAGAGTTCACGATCATCGGCGTGACGGCGGACTTCGCCACGTCGCAGTTGACGACGAT
>Ga0111539_10005318_pt1 | contig 16659 bp, 15 predicted proteins | sample RhiMethybrSRZTD1_FD_79667 | JGI IMG/M metagenome (GOLD analysis project Ga0111539, IMG submission 79667) | Populus rhizosphere microbial communities from Tennessee, USA - Rhizosphere MetaG P. TD hybrid SRZTD1 (version 2) (version 2) | ecosystem: Host-associated > Plants > Roots > Rhizosphere >... | reverse complement strand
GTTGACGGCACGCTGAGACCCTAGCATCTGGCCGCAGTCCAGTCCGCCCGCGAGCTGCCTGTCAAGGTGATTCAGCTCTTCCAAAGAATGATCCAGAGTCGGATCCTCTCCGGGGTACTCGCGTCGAAAGGGGCGCCGCCAAGCCTCCCGCCGCCGCTGCGGATTCTTCCGAAGATTCCCTTCTTGAGAGCCCTGTCGGCCCGCGTCGTGGCGTTCGGGATCCGGAGAGTTAGGATTCGAGACTGAGGCGAGCCATCACCGCAAAGCTGGACGGCGCGCACTAAAGGGTGCAGCTTGTCAAACGGACTCAGCGGTGCCTCATCCTTTGCTGCTAACTGGATGAATTCGAATCTGTCGGAGGATCGATGACTGGAAAAGCTTTCTGGATTGGGCTTCTGTTGGTTTCTTCGACGGCGTCGATTGGCCGTGAAGACTGGCCAGAGTGGCGAGGCAAGGGCCGCCTGCCTATCTCGCGGAGTCCGTTGCAGCCAGCCGGCTGCTGTGGCGATAAGCCCCTGGAGCGTGTCCCGCCCAGCGCTTGAAGGCTTTGCTGAATGCGGCCTCGGCTTCGTAGCCGATTCGGCCGGCGATTTCGCCGAGGCTTTCCGGACCTGCGCGCAGCATCCCGGCAGCTTTGTGCATGCGCCAGCGGGTGAGGTACTGCAAGGGTGGCTCACCCACCAGTTCCCGAAACCGGGCGGCGAAGCCAGCCCGCGACATTCCTGCGCGCAGGGCCAGTGAGGCGACGGTCCACGGCTCCTGGGGAGCACTGTGAATCAATGACAACGCCTGTCCTATTTGCGGATCGGTGATCGCCTTTGCCAGTCCTTTCTTGCACTCCCCGGCACTGCTGATATAGGCGCGCACCGCTTGAATGAAAATAATGTCGGTCAAATGGCCGATGACCGTTTCGGCGCCCGGCAGTGCTGACGCGGTTTCGCTTGCCAGATATTGCAGGGTTGTCTCCAGCCATGGGACGGCCCGCCCCTCTTCTCCCTTGATGTGAATGACTGCGGGAAGGGAGGAAATCAGCGGATTGGTTTCCCCGGCCTCGAACTCAAAGCAGCCACAAACCAGAGTGGTGAGCGCTCCGCCTCCTCCGTAGCTCAAGCTCTTATTGCCGTTGTCGTTGTTGGATTTCAGCAGCTTCTGCACATTGACTGCTTTGCGGCCGGGTGCGTCTCGCATGACATGGACGCTTCCGTGCGGGAACATCACGAAGTCCCCTCCAGCCAGCGCAATTTGTTTTTTCTCTCCCTCCATTTCCAGCCAGCAGCTCCCCCGAGCCACCATCGAGAACCCGGCGTGACCTGGGACGTGTGGAAATTCCAGTCCCCAAGGAGCGCTAAGCTCCGAACGACAAGAGACTGAGCTTTTCAAATGCAGAGTCTTCACGACTTCATTTAAGCAATCCATTAGCGCGACCTCAATTTAGACGATAAGACATAATATTTAGCTTTTCAATCATTGAGTGTCCAATCGAATCGACTTATCTTAACGCACAGAAGGAGGGAGACGCAAATGGACCAAAACGGACCCGAATCGAAGATTCCCGTTCACCGGCCTTCGGGCACATGGGCTACCGCGTGGTCGAGTTGCGTTTCGAGACTCAGGCAGGCTATCGCTTGGTTCGGACCCCAAGCTACAACCGGGAGGTATTGATATGAAGTACTCAGTATTGGTCGGAAGACTTCTTTATTCGCTGATCTTCCTGATGGCCAGTCTTGGCCATTTCTCGCAGGCGACGATCAACTATGCGGCAGCTCAGGGCGTGCCGTTGGCGACGGTGGCTGTTCCTCTTTCCGGAATTCTGGCCTTCTTGGGCGGTCTGAGCGTGGCGCTGGGGTACAAAGCGAAATGGGGGGCCGGGTTGCTGGCGCTGTTTCTAATTCCGGTCACGGTGATGCTGCACAATTTCTGGGCAATGCAGGATCCGGCGACGGCTCAGATGCATCAGGTCATGTTCCTGAAGAATATTTCCATGTTGGGCGGCGCGCTCCTCATCTTCAATTTTGGCTCCGGTCCGTTGAGCCTGGACGCCTGGCAGAGGGTTCGCCCAGCGAAAGTGGTCCAAGGAAGTGAGAAGGTGGCTGCATGAAGCAAGGCGGTGTGGCGTTATTGGAGGTAGCCGGATCGATTTCGGTGGATTGGGTTCAGCCCCCACTCCCTAGCCCTCTCCCCCGCGCTGGGAGCGGGTTCTGGATTCACACTAAAGTGGCGGGGGAGAGGGTTCAATGTTGGGGACCTGGACCCAGGGCGGCAGTCGCCTTGCTCCTTTGCCCTGGGCTACCGTCTTTATGCCCCTCCGGGGCTGAAAACCTGGGGGCGACGGGAGCCGAGATTGGGACAGCGAATACCAACAGACAACCCCCTGAAGGCGCCGCGACTGCGGTCGTGGTGCCTTCTTTCCCCCTTTGCTAGGGGGGACTTAACAAGGAGCGAAGGACATGAGCAAACTTCAAAGCAAAGTAGCCATCGTAACTGGTGCCTCGAAGGGAATCGGAGCTTCCATTGCCAAGCATCTGGCTGCCGAGGGAGCGGCCGTGGTGGTCAACTACTCCTCCAGCAAAGAGGGAGCAGACCGGGTGGTAAAGGAGATTTCAGGCAGCGGGGGCAAAGCTGTCGCTGTGCAGGCCAATGTCGCGAAGCAGGCGGAGATTGAGCGTCTTTTTGCGGAAGCCAAGAAGGCCTTCGGCAAAGTCGATATCCTGGTGAACAACGCCGGGATTTACGACTTCTCTCCCATCGAAGCCGTTACCGAAGAACACTTCCACAAGCAATTCGATTTGAATGTTCTGGGGCTGATCCTGGCTTCTCAAGCCGCGTCCAAGCACTTCGGCGCTGCCGGGGGCAGCATCATCAACATCAGCTCAGTGGTCGGTGTGGCGCCGGTTGCCAATGGGTCGGTTTATAGCGCCACGAAAGCCGCCGTCGATGCGGTAACGAAATCGCTGGCCAAGGAGCTGGGCCCGCGCAACATCCGCGTGAACTCGATCAACCCCGGAATGGTGGACACCGAGGGCGTGCGCGCGGCTGGAATTGCGGAAAGCGATTTCCGCAAGCAGGTTGAATCGCAAACGCCGCTGGGCCGCATCGGCCAGCCGCACGACATTGCTCCTGCTGCGGTCTTCCTGGCCTCGGCAGACGCGGCTTGGATTACCGGCGAAACGCTGGTGATCTCCGGAGGCATGCGTTAAGAGCTTCGGGGCCGCATCTAATGCGGCCCCTGCAGGCTGGAAGCCTGCACAATGCTGGCGGTCGTTCCTTCTATTTTGTGGTGCCGGCGTCTCTGCGTGCAGCGTAATGAGAAACTGAATCCCCTCCTGGGAGGGGAAGAAGCCGAAGGCTTCGGGGTGGGTAGTCGGTCGCGAGGAACCCACCCCCGGCGCTCTGCGCCACGCCTCCCAAGGAGGGGATTTGTGGACATTAGAGTCACATGACAGATGCGGACAGAGACTGCGGTGGCATCTGCTTAAGAGGCATTAGGGCCGTATCATGCGCGACCTCTAGAGTTTCTGTCGGGAGAATCAACAGCACGGCTCCCCTCCTTGGATAAGGAGGGGATGCCGCGGCCGCAAGCCGCGGCGGGGTGGTTTGAACGGTCGTGAAAAGGCCGAATCGTCAAGGGACTGCCACCACCCCGGCGCAGTCCCGTGTTTGCGCCCGCCCCTCCTCAGCCGAGGAGGAGAGCCAAAATTCAACCTCCACCATTGAGTTTTCCAGGCGCGACTACTGTGGCCACCACAGTCGTCGTCTCCAACCGCTCTCCAGCTTGGATTGCGTCCCCGTCTGATATATGTTCTGTCTCCTCTCGATCTCTTTGAAGGAAACAGGATCTCACGATGTCACCTTCACCGCGAATTCACCGGCTGTGCACGTGTGTGCTGCTTGCAGCGCTGTTCATGTCGTTCCTTGTCAGCCACGCTGCCGCGCGGACAATAAAACTCAATGGACTGGAGATCGGCATTGACGAGAAAAACGGCGGCATCGTTTCGCTCCACTATCCAGGAGTAGGCGAAATTCTTGCCACCGAGCCGGATGCCGCGGGTCTGCTCGATCTGGCGTTTCCTCTCGCCAGCTACGTGCCCATGCGGCTGGCGACGCGCTTTTCCCGCGCCGTGATCGAGGAAAATGGGCCGACGCTGACAATCAGCTGGCCGGAACTCGGGCCCAGCCGCACGCATGTGAGCCTGCCGCCGGGTTCGGCCAGCGCGCGCGTCACGCTTACGGCGGCGCCGGACGGCCGGTCTGTTGTGCTACGCTGCCGAATTGAAAACAAGTTTCAGCAACCTCTCCCGCAAATTCTTTTTCCCGATTTCTTTGGCCTGCGCGCAGTCAGCGCACCGGAGACCACCAAGCTGACGATGGCCCGCGGCGCAGTGACGCCTTTCACTCAGCGCAGCAAGAGCCGCCACCACACGGCCTTCTGGCCAGTTGATTCCGGCTGGCACATTTACGAGGCCACGGCCTATTCCTACGGCCCCAATGTGATGAACTGGCTGGACTATGGGAGCCTGTGCGGCGGTTTCAGCCTCTTTCAGAAGAAGTGGCGCGACCGCGACTATCGTCGGCCCGACATCCTGACTTACGTCAGCGAACGACAGCCCGACAGAGTCCGTCTCGCCTGCTGGCAGCCTGGCCGGGTGGGGGCGGGGGAAACCTGGGAAAGCCCCGAGTACGTTCTGACCCCGCACGAAGGTGGCTGGGCCAAGGGGATTGAGACGTACCGCACTTATGTGCGCGAGGTGAACCCTCCGCACGAGATTCCCAAGCGCGTGCGTGAGGGGCTGGGCTATCTGTCCATCTGGATGTCTGACGCCCACGAGACCATACCGGAGCTTGCCGCCATGCGGTACAAGGACCTGACCGGCATCGCCCAGGACACCAAGGAGCACGGGATCGATGAAATGGCCGTCTGGCGCTGGTGCCATCACCTCGAGATGCCAATTCCACACCGCAAGGTGCTGGGTACGGCGGAAGAGTGGGTCCAGGCGGTAAAAGATTGCCGGGCGATGGACGTCAACATCGCTGCCGCCCTTGGCATCCACCTGTTGCACCACACCCAACTCGCGCGCTACGGAGTGGCTTACACGGCGCGCAACGCGTGGAACTTCCACCGGGACCTGATCCCCAATTTCAATCCAGCCTACCTGAAGGGACTGCCGCTGGATCACGCCGGACAGACCGTGCCGCCCTCCAATCCTGTATGGCAGGAGGACGTCGAGAAGTCGTTGGCGGAATGGATCGACCGCGGCGTCGCTTCGTTTACCTGGGATGTCTTCGGCGGCGGTGGCCCGGATGGGGCTCTGTCGTCCCGTTACGAAGACAACGTCGGCCTCATCGACGTGATTAAGCGGGTCCGAGCCCGCGCCCGGAAAGTAGATCCAGAATCGACCTTCAATGCGGAGACCAACTCGATCAGCGGCCTGGAATGGGATGGCGAGGTGCTCGATTACACCTGGAACTGGATCAGCGATCAGTTCAAGGAGGGGCATCTGACGACAACCACCTATGTGGAATACATCGAGGCTGCACCGATCCTGAACGTGCTGCGCAGCCCGCGGGTGAATTACAACATCGAGTCCTCACCGCTTGCTGTGAAGAAGGGCTTTGCCGACGGTGCCTATCTCAATTTCCTGCTGCGCAAACCGGATGGCGAAAACGGCAGCGCCATCCTCGGCGAAAAGCCGGCGCTGTCGCCGGTGGTGAAACAGATGGCGGCGCGAAGGAAACAGTTTCTGCCCTACTTCACCGAGGGCGTGCCCGTAGGAGACTGCATTCTGGCGGAATCCAGTCCGCTCTTTGTGCGGGGCCACGTTCACAACAACCGGGCGTTCGTTGTCGTGCTGAACGACGGGGACGGCCCGCGCGCCGTTGATCTGAGCTTGAACCTGCCGCTGTGGCTCACTGGCGACGCGCACCGCGTAAGCCGCTATGACGCCGACGGCCGCCTCATGAGCGAGGGAACGATCGCCGTGAAGAAAGGGGAGGCGTCGCGGCTGAAGGGACGCGAGCTAAAACCAGGTGAGATGGTGTTCATCGTGATCAACGGATGATCTGGGAAAGCGATGGTCTTCACCACGGTCAAGCCCGCTGCTCGGTCGGAGAAGATTGAATCGGGAGGAATTCCTTCGGAGGCTGAATCAAAAACCAGGAGGCCGCACCCAACAAGACCATGAGGCTTCCAAAGTGGAGGCCGTAGGTCCAACCGAAACGCTGAGCCAGATAGGGCGTCAGCGTGGGAGCGAGCAGGCCTCCGACATTGCCAACGCTGTTCAGAAGGCCACCTGCCGCACCTGCCTGCCGGCCCCCAGCATCGATGGCTGAAGCCCAAAACGGACCTTCCGCGCTGGCAGTCAAACCGAGAGCCAGAGAGAGCAGCGCGACCATCGTCAGTGTGTTTGTGATCTGAATCCCAAGATAAAGGAACAAAGCGCTGAGCGCCATGCCCGCAACGGCAACCCGGCGACGACTGACGTGCAGTCCCCAGCGGGGAGTTAGCCGGTCTGCCAACCACCCGCCGAGCGGCATCATGGCCATCATAGTAAGGAGCAGCACGGTGGTATAGATCGCGCTCCGGTCGCGTCCGAGATGGCGAACCTCTCCAAAGTAGTAATAGATCCAGTAAAAGAAAATGTACTCAAAATAGTTGAGCGTGAAATAGCCAACCGTGAGGAGCAAGAGGTTGCGGTTGGCAAACAGCTCGCGCCATTCTGGTTTTCGCAAGCTTGGGGCCACCGCACTCACTGAAAGGGCCTGTTCACTCTCGCGCGCTGGACTGGGCGGAGTGTCCCGAGCCTGCCAATACGCAATGAGGGACACAGCGGCAGTGACGGCTGCCGCCATGCACAGAGAGAACCTCCAGCCATAGTTGGCTATTAAGCGGGAGAAGAGTATTGGAGTAATGGCACTGCCGAGTGCGGCTCCGGAGAGCACCACACCTTGCACGCGCGCTCTGCTTACAATGGGAAACCAGTTCGCTGTGAGCCGGCCGCAAGCCGGATAGAGCGGGGCCGTGCACAGTCCAAAACCCAAACGAACCACCAAAAACGAAGGAAGGACACCCACAGTGGCACGAAGCATCGGGAGGCCGGCGAAAGCCGTCAATGCCGTGAACAGCGCCGATCCCATGCTGGTAAGCGCCAATATGAGACGGGGACCAAACCGATCTGCCAGCCAACCACCTGGAAACATGAACAGCGCGTAGCTCAGGATGAACACGGAAAAAACGCTGCCCATCTGGGTTTCTGAAAAGCCAAATTCCTTGATGAGCGTGGGACCTGCGATCGATATGGCCGTCCGGTCGACGTAGCTCAACACGCTCAAAGCGAACATCGTCAGAATAATCGCATTCTGTGCGCGCGCGGCGGTTGAAACGGGCTGAATAGTCTTCATACGCTCCGGCTCGAACGATTCACGAATAGAACCAAAATTCGAGCTCCCAGGGACTCTCCATCACAGTTCTGCATCCGCAGTCAAAAACGTGCGCGGGGATGAGGCGCCCCTGCGCTCCATCCTTTTGCTCCTTCAGAGTTGTGTGGCAAACCATTGGAACAGAACTGCCATAGCCTACACTCTTCTTCCCGGTCCTCAAATCATCTTCTCCCAGCTCGATGCTTGGATCTGCGGTCATGTCCGAAAGCCTGGCAGCAGAAAAATTTTGGGTTTGTCGATTTGGGCGCCCGCCGTTCGACTTACGAACGGAGGCAATGAGATATATGTTAGCGACGCAATCCGTTGGTGAAGATCGAAAGCAAGCACTCGAGCTCGGCAAGGAACAGAGTCTATTGGTGCGGCGGGCTTTTGCCTATGATCCGTCCGCATCCAGATGGTTGAAAATGGACCGCCTGGATTTCCTGTCAACGATCGACCTTAGGGTCGCATTCTTTCTGCCCACCGCAGATGAGCAGTAACCTACGAAGCACTTGCACGAAGTTGGTCGTGAACTCGTTGAAGAGTGCCAATCGATGAACGTGTGGATGCGCAGTTGTGCGGTGGTTACAGGGGTAAAAATCGGCTTTCCCTGCCTCCGCGAGAGAGAGGATAGGGGTAAGGGGGATTTCTTTGAGGCCAGAAACCTTGCCTCTGGATCAAGGTTTCGGAACACCTGTGAAGAAATCAAACCGTGCGCAGCCCAAAAAATGCAAGCACCTACTTTTGAGTTCCAACATCCAGGGCCATGAGGTTCTTCCGGTCTCGAACGTAAAGAGTGTTTTCAACCAGCGAGGGCGCCGTCCAGGCGATGTGGCTTAGAAGTGGAACCTTGGATTGAATCTGCAGGCCACTCGGTGAAACTGTTGCGAGAGCCACGTTGCCATCCTCGTCGACCAGGAAAAATTTCCCATCTGCATACACGAAGCTTGCTTTTGACAGGCCCCGATTCTGCCATGCAATCTGACCGGTCTTGATGTCTACGGCGGAAAAGAAGGCCGGGCCGAAGTCTCCACTGGATCCATAAATATAGCCGCCGACGCGCACCGCGTTTCCGATATGGATTCGCATTCGGTTGGTGAACCACAGCTGCTTGACAGTGGTTTTGCCGGCTTGCTGAGACAGCTGCAGCAGACGGCTGCCTCCGCTGTAAGCCGAAGTGCAGAACAACAGGTTTCCCTCCGACCACACAGGCAGGCTGATGTTCAACCCCCAGTCGGTCTTGTGAGGGTGACTCCATAACAGGTCGCCGTTGTTTGGATCGAGCCCGGCGATGACGTCGCCTAGAAAAGCCACGAGTTGGTCCTGTCCATCCACGTTAATGATGAGAGGCGACGACGGAGAAGAGGTGAGATTGTGCTTCTTCCACGCAACGCTCCCATCCTTCTGGTTGAAGGCCATCATTGCCTGGCCCGTTCCACCAACTGGAAGGATCACCGTTTGTTTGTAGGCGACAGGACTGCAGGAATACCCTCGCCCCCTCATCGGAGATCTGTAGTCCTTAATGAGGTCGTGGTACCAAAGGGTCTTCCCGGTGTTCTTGTCCTTGCAATAGAACTTCCCCGTAATGCCCACGGTGTAGACCTGATTTCCAAGGACCAGCGGTGTGACGTGCGGGCCCGGGCCGTTCTCCATTTGCATGCCAGACTCAAATGGAGCATCGTAGGGATCTTCCCAGAGCGTCTTCCCGGTTTGTGCGTCCAAAGCCACAATCACTTCCCGGTCAAACTTGCTGCCGGCCTTCGAGGCTGAAACCCGGTACATAGTGTAGAGTTTGCCGCCGTCGACGGCGATACCCGAGTAACCCTCACCCAACCCCCGGCTCCAAATTTTGCGGGGACCCCCGGCGGGCCAGACGCTGGCCAAGCCTGTTGAAGGTGCGGTGAAGTTGCGAAGAGGACCTCCAAACTGAGGCCACGCAGCAGGGGTTTGTGCACTTGGGGCGAACGAGCCCAGTCCAGACAACAGCACAAATGCAAGAAGATGGTCGCGAAATCTGGAAACACTAAATTGCATGTGGGTCACCTTCTGAAAATCGTCTTCTTCGGGGCTGGAAACCTGGAGAGAATTCAAGACTGCTCAGTCGCCGGCTGAACTTCAGACTCTTCGAACTTTAGAATACTGTCCCGAAGATCCTGCGGAATGGGCTTGGCCTTTTGCTCCTTAGGGTCGAAACAAGCCTGAACAGTTGCCCCATCCACGACGATGCGCCGCGTCTGAGATTCAACAATTTCGTACTCAAAAGTGAAGCTCGATCGCCTCATTTCCGAAACTTTTGCGAACACCTGAAGCACCTCGCCCGAATAGGCCGGCGCGCGATAGTTACACTCCGCCCGCACGACGACAAAGCTGTGCCGACGGAATGCGTCGTTGCCGAACAATTTCCTCCAGTAATGAAACCGGACAATTTCAAAGTAAGTAAGGTAGACCGCGTTGTTCACGTGTCCGAGCGCATCCACGTCACGGAACCGAACTTCGATCTGAGTCGAGAACTTGAAAGGAGGCATCTTGGAAGTGGCTTGAGGGTCTTCACCGCGGAGGACGCGGAGACCGCAGAGAGTCTGGGAAGTCGTTGACGATTCGCCGAATGCCATCCTTGAGAACGGTGACATTGAAGTTAATGAGTAGGCCAACTCTGCAGCCAGATAGTTTTAGATACGACATCAATTGAGCGTCATGGATGGGAGCTAAACTATCCATCGCCTTAATCTCCACTATGACCTCACCTTCTACCAATAGGTCCAGACGATAACCACAATCGAGCTCAACGTCTCGATAGATCAAAGGAAGCGGCTTTTGCTGCTCGACTCTCAGGTCGTCTTACACAAGTTCAAAAGCCGTGCACGCCTCGTAAGCGGACTCCAATAGTCCGGGTCCCAAAGCGCGGTGTACTTTAATGGCAGCCGCAATGATCTTACCTGTTATTACATTGAGCCTTTCATCTTCGTTCACCTCGGCGTCCTCTGTGTCCTCTGCGGTGAACCTAGCTGGCTCGCCACGATTCGAGCGCGAGCCGCGCGGCCCCCCGAGCGCCTGCCATGTCACCGTCGGGCGCAATCTCAACGGTTACTCCCATCTGCTCATCCCGCAGCGGCAGGTGTTCCCGCAGCACACCTAGAAACCACTCGCGAAACTCGGGCATTGTTTGCATCACGCCACCGCCCACGAAGAACGCGTCCAGGTCTAGAAACTGCATCGCAATATCGAACAGCACCGCCAAAGCGATGGCTTGTTTCTCGAAGATCTGCCGGGCCATCGGGTCGCCATTCTCTCCAAACGCACGCACCTGCTTGGACCGAGCACCGCCGGAATCGTCCACCTGCCACAGCGGATGATTCGGGTACTTCTGCAGGTAATAGGGCAGAAGGTTGTTCCGAATGCCTGTCAGAGAGGCCCATGCTTCCGCATCGCCTTCCCTACCGCAGTTACATTTCGGCATCGGCTGGCCTGGCTCGAGAAGGCCGTGCGAGGGTAGAACCACGTGACCCGTCTCGGCTGCAAAACCGGTGTTGCCCACTACAAGCTGGCCATTTACAACAATGCCACCGCCGAGGCCGGTTCCAACGGCTGCGGTCATCGAGGAGAACTTCGTATCGTGCCCGAACTTTACACGATGACAGTGAAGTGCCGCGGCATTACCATCGTTGGCGTACACGGTGGGCAGACCAATGACTTTTTGGAACGCGTCACGGATGGGGAACCGTGCCCATTCGCTGTTGCCGAAGTTTGTCGATCCCTGGGCTGAGATCACTCCGTCGGCACTGGCGGGTCCCGGTGTGTCGAGACCCACGGCCTTGACGCTACGCATAGCAATCCCGGCGAGATCTGCGGCTTGCTTCAGCGCCTCTTCCATCTGCTTCAGAGTCACGGCAGGTCCTCGGCCGACCAGCGACGGCGACTCCAGCATCTCCGAAATGCAGAAGGAGCCGTCCTCACCGAGAAGTGTGACGTTGACCTTGGTGCCTCCCAGATCAACTCCGGCAAAGAAGTTCTGACTCGACATGCAGGGTCCTCACGTTGAAATTGTGCTCAATCACTGCCTCGACATCATCTGTGTAAACAGAAAGCCTACAAGGGTTGGGGTTCAATGTTGGCGTCAGGTTTATTGGGATGCGCTTTTAGCCTCTGGCAACTGACTCCATCCGCGACTGATGCGGGCCCTTTTTGGAACCGATATCGGCATTGAGACGCCGGAGAAACTCTACAAACAACCGTGCGTACCTGTCCAAGACCTCCAGGCTTCCCCCTTCCAGAAGGGGCGAGCACATCTCATAGGCCACGGCGCCTTCGAACCCTACTTCACTCAGCGCTGTCAGGAACCGAGCGTAGTCGACAAACCCTTCCTCGATGGGAACAGCCTGAACATACGGCATCTGCCCGGAGTAATTCACGAGCGCCGGGTTGTAATGGTAACGGGGACGGCGCTGATAGTTCGCGACCGTGGTCTGTACGGTGAATGGCCCCAGTTTATGCGCGGCTGCCACGAGGTCGTCACCATGAAGGGCAGGTGCCCAGGCATCAAACATGGCTTTGCAGTTGGGCTCGTCGACTTCTCGAATCAGGTCATTGAAGCTCTCGTATCCAACTCCGATGTCGTGATGATTCTGGATACCCAAGGTCACGCCAAACTCATGGGCCCGGCGTGCCGACTCTCTGAGTGCCTCCACAATGAGCTTCCATTGTGCGTGATAATTAGTTGCCGGGTTCTCGTAACCTGTGAAGATACGCACGAAGCCGCTCCCCAGATCATGCGCCAGGCGGGCCAGCTCCGTGACGTACTGAACCTGAATCTCGCGGTGCGGCACTTCTGCATGCTCAAGGTCGGCGGTGAAGTTGTTGTATCCGGCAACACACACGCGTTCGATCTTTCTTCGTTCCAATTGCTGCCGCAGCCGGGCTCTGGCTTTCGCGTCCCAATCCAAAACCGAAAGATGCGGACGCTTTGCCATCAGCATGACGCCGCCGAAGCCCAGATCGCCAGCTCTGTCAACAAACTGCTCGAGCGAAAGCGCCGCCTGGCCCCAGGAGCCGGAATAACTGACGGAGTGAAGCATTGGCAAGAAGGACATCGAGACCTCCTGTTGCTTGTCTAAAAAACGCTTCGAGTCGAAAGTGTTTCGACAGCCGGTGCTTTCCGACAGTCGAGCCTGGCTGAAAATCTCAGAAGTGAAGGGACTCCGAAGAGGAGGCTACCATTATCTGTTGTAGTGGACAACCCGCAGGCGAGAACGCCTTGGAGAGAACTTGCTCCAGCAGATGCAAGGGCCTGACGCCACTCGCGATGACGCGCCTCTTGAAGCGCAGACAAAATCCATTGCGTAAATGGAATAGACCTCATCAGCATCAACGATGGCGGCCAAATCCTCAGTCGAATTTTTGGATAATGCGCACGACCTTGCTTGTAGATATCTCATTGCCGACTGCAGTGCTCTTAAGGTGCTCGATATTTTTGGTTGTTTGATTGAACTGAATACCCTAAGGGAGTCGAACCTTCTCTTGAGGACCCAGTCGAGTGGCGGTGATGGTGTTGTGTAGTTCATCGTATTGAATTCACGATACAAACTAGATCGTGATAGGCTGGGCGGCGTTTCGAGGACGAGACAATCTTACTCAGGGGGCAAACCATGAAGTTTGCGGATCGAACAGTCATTGTGACAGGGGGTGGTTCAGGTATCGGCCAGGCGATGGCCATACGCTTCGCTGCTGAGCGCGCTGCCGTTGTCATTGCCGATCGAGAGGGCGGACGGGCGATGGAAGTTGCCAGAAAGATTACTGCCGCGGGCGGTAAGGCCATCGCCACTCAGACGGATGTAAGCCTGTCGCCCGACGTGCAGGCGATGGTTGCCCTGGCAGTGAAGTCTTTTGGCGCAGTCGATGTCCTGGTCAACAATGCGGCGGCTCCCGGGGGAGACAATGTGGCGTCGATGGATGAAGTCACGTGGGACCGCGATCTGACCGTGTGCCTTAAGAGTGCGTTTCTGTGTTGCCGCTATGTTCTTCCCGCAATGATCGAGCGCAGGCGTGGGGTCATCGTGAACATTGCTTCCGTGAACGCGCTCGGATTCTTTGGCAACGAGGCGTACAGCGCAGCCAAAGCGGGCGTGATCAATCTGACCGAAAGCCTCGCGGCTCGCTATGGTCGTTTCGGCATTCGCGCCAACGCCATTGCTCCAGGATCCATTCGAACGCCCATCTGGCAACATCGGATTGACAAGGATCCTGAGGTCCTGAAGCGACTGGAAAAATGGTACCCGTTGGGCCGAATTGGCGAGCCCGAAGACGTGGCCAATGCGGCACTGTTTCTGGCTTCAGATGCAGCGTCCTGGATTTCGGGCGTGGTGTTGCGCGTCGATGGCGGCCTGATGGCTGGAAATCCCCTGATGGCAGACGATCTCCTGGTGGAGTCACGCGAGCCCCTTAACAAAAGGGGAAAAGGCCGGAAGGCCTAGGGGTTGCCTTGGCACTTGGTATTTCTAGCTGGCTTCGACGCAGATGAGAGCCACCAAACATTCTGTCTGCCCTCAGGCCTTACCCTGCGTGCGCACTGCTTCATTCAGTTGCTTCGTCAGACGCGGCACGGCTACTTCCGCAGCCTCGTCAGCTTCATATTCAAGCGCCAGATAACCCTTGTACCCACCCTTGGAGAGCATCGTCAGAATGCGGTTCCAGTCGGACGGCAGCTTCTGTCCATTCTCTTTGATTTCCGTCTTGAACTGTACATTGACGGCGTAAGGAACACAGGCTTCGATCTGCCGATAGGTGTCACTGTCAAAATTGCCGGTGTCGAGATTGATTCCGACCCAAGGCGAATTCACCGCTTTGACGATCTGTACCACTCTGTCCGCCTTTGACGTGATGCCGCCGTGATTCTCCAGTCCAAGAATGACACCCTTCTTGCCGGAATATTCCGCAGCGCGCTTTAAGATACTGACCACCCACTCTGCTGCCTGATCTTCCGTCGATCCCTTGGGCACGTCGCCACCGAATACGCGAATATGCCCCGCCCCGAGTTTCGCAGCTACCTCAACCCATCGTTCCAGCCAGGCCGCCTCGCGATCGCGCAGCTCTTCAGATGGGCGGCACATTTCTGAACGGATCGAAATGCTGTAGATCTCGACGCCGTTCTTGTAAGCCAGGCGGCGCAGCGGCAGCAGAAATTCGTCGCTGGTGCTCGGGAACCAATAGACGGTGAGGTCAAGCCCGTCCACGTCGAGCTCCACCGCCAGATGAACGAGGTCGTCATAGGTCATGGTCTTCTTCTTCAGCGCATCTCGGAAAGAGTACGCACAAATGGCGGTGCGCAACCGGGCGCCGGGCTTTGGCCGGGCATCAGAAGACTGGATGCAGGAACTGCCGGCGAAAGCAGCGAGCATAGGAAGTGACTGCAAAAGATGTCTGCGGTTCATGGCGTGCCTCGTATCCAGGTTGGAAAACCGGAAAGAAATTGTTCATCGAGATGCCCAACATAGCCGTCAGCTGCCGCATTGTCAAATGGCTCAGCGCGAGCCGTCAAAGTCAAAGTCCTCTCACACCGTTACACTCGCACAAGGGCTTCAGACTCGGAGTCCGACCACAATCCGGTTCGTTGAAGACATCGTTTTGGTAGCCCAAGCCAGGAGTGTGGAGGTGCGACTGCGCTTGGTGAGCGGTGTCGAGCAACACCGTCGTGCCCGATCGTAAGCGGCGACATGCCGCTGCACTCCAAGATACAGACAGCGCGGGCTGGGCGCGCGAAAAAGCCCGTTTGAAACGGACTTGGAGTTATCCCGCCGATAAACCATCCGCAAAACGGTTCATCCCGACTCAATTCTTTGTTCAGGCCTATCCTTTCGGTAGGATAAGCTTCCGCTTTGACTCGACCTGTTCTTAGCTAACCGCCGCCGTATTTGTCAAGACAGCAGGCTCTACTCCGGCGGTGAAAATTTCCGCACCGAAAGGACTCAGCCCCGTGAAACTGCTTCTGGTGATGATCGTTATTCTTTCCCTGCGCGCCTCGGGCAGCTTGCCTCAAGCCGACTCGCCAAAACGTCGTTCCAAGCCAATTCTCATCGCTCACCGTGGGGCTTCAGCCTACGCACCTGAGCACACCCAAGCGGCCTACGAGCTGGCGATCAAGCAGGGCGCCGACTATGTCGAACAGGATTTGCAGATGACGAAGGATGGCGTGCTCATTTGTTCGCACGACGCCGAGCTTTCGCGGACGACGAACGTCGAAGAGGTCTTTCCGGATCGTGCCGTGGTGCGAAACGCAGACGCCAAAGGTCCCAAGAAAGGCTGGTACGCCGTTGATTTTACCTTGGCTGAAGTAAAGCGACTCGATGCAGGGTCCTGGTTCAACCAGGCGAATCCGTTCGCAGCACGAAAGGAGTATGCAGGTGTGGCGGTTCCGACATTGGAGGAGGCGATTAGGATAATTGGGACTCGTGCCCGGCCCTATATCGAGATGAAGTATGTTCCATTCTATGAATCTATGGGCAAAGACATGGTAGGCGCGCTGGCCGCGGTTCTGAGGTCACACCACCTCGAGCCTGCCGCACTCGCAACCAATAGCGCTGATCCGCTGCCGCCTGTCTTTATTCAATCTTTTTCCAAGGCCAGTTTGCTGAAACTCAAGGAACTGGCGCCAGCCTATCCACGCATCCAGCTCCTTCCAATGGAGGATCCCGGTCGTGAGAAGCAATCCGCCAAGGTGACTGAAGAACTTGCCCGGGAGGTGGCTGCCTACGCGCAAGGCGCCGGGCCTGCCAAAGAGATGCTGGTCACAGCGGACGACGTAAGCACATTCCATCGTGCTGGCCTGAAAATTCATCCTTTTACGTTCCGAGGATCCACCACCGCTTCAGCCCGACGCCCACTCACCGAAATAGAAAAGAATGGAAAACGTCTGCGAGACAACCTACTGGATGAGATGCGGCGCTATCAGCAGATGGGCATTGACGGCGGGTTCACAGACTATCCGGATCTTTGGAAAGAAGCTGTGGGCAGGTAATGTTGCCTGCGTGAGTGAAAGGAAGGGGCTCCGCACAGCCCCACAAGATCGCGTCGCACTAGGCTCCTGCCTTCCTGCTCCAACCCTCACTCCGCAACTCGGCGAGCGTGCACGTGTGTTCAAAGATGTGACTTGCACGACTGAACTGTGCCGGACTATACTCGCTACTGTTTCAATTCCTCAAAACCACCGTGACGCTGCGGAACGCAGCTCTTGCCTAACTCCCGCAGCTCTCGAAG
>Ga0111539_10005317_pt1 | contig 16662 bp, 19 predicted proteins | sample RhiMethybrSRZTD1_FD_79667 | JGI IMG/M metagenome (GOLD analysis project Ga0111539, IMG submission 79667) | Populus rhizosphere microbial communities from Tennessee, USA - Rhizosphere MetaG P. TD hybrid SRZTD1 (version 2) (version 2) | ecosystem: Host-associated > Plants > Roots > Rhizosphere >... | reverse complement strand
GGGGACTGGCCTGGTGGGGGATCGGGCTGTACTGGCTGGCGGCCGTGCTCTACGTCGCGCAGGTCGCGGGGCTCGTGCGCACGGCCCGCGTCGGGCGGATCGCGTGACCGCCGCAGGCAGGGCCGCCGACAAGGGCGCGGACCAGGCCGCCGGCAAGGCCGCCGACGAGGCCGCCGGCAAGGCCGCGGACGAGGCCGCGGACGAGGCCGCGGACGAGGCCGCCGGCGAGCGCGCGGCCGCCGCGCCGCACCGCGAGGCGTCCAACCTGCTCACCGACCTGTTCCGAGACTCGCTCGACGGCGGCTACGCGGCCGCCGCGAAGCGGCGCAAGGCGTCCGGCCGTCCGGAGCCGCCGTGGCGCCGCCGGACCGGGCTCGGCGCCCGCGCCATCGCGCTGGCCCTCTTCGGGTTCCTGCTCGCCGTCGCCTACCAGCACGTCGTCGCCGGCGCCGCGGGCAACAGCCAGACCCGCGCCGACCTCGCCGCCGAGGTCGCCCAGCGCCGCGCCGACGCCGACAAGCTCGCCCGCGATGCCGAGGGCCTGCGCGACGACGTGTCCAAGGAGCGGGAGCAGGCGCTGGCCGCCGACCCGGAGCTGCTGCGGCTGCGCGACCTGGAGGCGCGTACCGGGCTGGCCCGGGTGCAGGGCAACGGGGTGATCGTCACCGTGTCCGACGCGCCGGCCGCCGTCGACCCGGTCACCGGCCGGGTCGACCCGGAGAACCTGGGCCGGGTGCTCGACCGCGACCTGCAGGCCATCGCGAACGCGTTGTGGCAGAGCGGCGCCGAGGCCATCGCGATCAACGGCCAGCGGCTCACCGCGACCTCGACGATCCGGGCCGCCGGCGAGGCGATCCTCGTCGACTTCCGGCCGATCGCGCGGCCGTACATGCTGGCGGCCATCGGCCCGGCCGGTATCGACAAGCGGCTGGCCGACTCGGCCACCGGCAAGCAGTTCAAGCGCTTCGTGGAGAACTACCGGATGGTTTTCGAGATCAAGGCCCGCGACGGGCTGACCCTGCCGGCCGGGGCCGATCCCGGCCTGCGCTACGCCACCCCGCCGCCCAGCGCACCGCCGAGCGGTCCGGCGTCGGCGAGCCCGAGCCCGTCGGGATCGCGCCGGTGATCGCGGTCCTCGCGCTCGCCGCCGGCGTGGTGCTGGGCCTGGTGTTCAAGCCCACCGTCCCGGCCGTGCTGGAGCCGTACCTGCCGATCGCCGTGGTCGCCGCGCTGGACGCGGTGTTCGGCGGCGTGCGCGCCCGGCTCGACGGGATCTTCGACGACAAGCAGTTCGTGGTGTCGTTCGTGTCCAACGTGCTGGTGGCCGCGTTCATCGTGTTCCTCGGCGACCAGCTCGGCGTCGGCGGGCAGCTGTCGGTGAGCGTCGTCGTGGTGCTCGGCGTGCGCATCTTCAGCAACGTGGCCGCGATCCGCCGTCACCTCTTCCGGGCCTGATCATGTCACTATCTCGGCGTCGATCTTGCAGTTGTGGTGCCAGTATTTGCCCTTCTTCGCACCTCTTTGTCAGGCACCACAACTGCAAGATCGACGCGATCATGGGCGGGGGGCGGCTGTGACCGGCGACGACCACCGCGACACCGGGACCGGCTGGCCCGCCGAGCCCGGCCAGCTCGCCCCCGAGGTCGAATCGATCGGCGACCACGAGCCGGAAACGCCCGCTGACGTCGTCGAGGAGGCGGAGCCGGAGCCCGCGGACGACGGGCCGGAACCGACGGACGCACCTGGACCACGGCGGCCCGGCAGCCGCTCCTCGGGCACCGGCGCCATCATCGGGCTGCTGCTCGTCGTGCTCGGCTTCGCGATCGCCACCCAGGTGCGCAGCACGAACACCGACGAGGCGCTGGACAACGCGCGGCCCGAGGACCTGGTGCGGATCCTCTCCGACCTGGACTCCCGCGCCGAGCGGCTGCGCCGCGAGATCGCCGAGCTCGAGGAGTCCAAGCGGCAGCTCGAATCGGGCGCGCAGGGCCGGGAGGCGGCGCTGGCCGAGGCGCGCCGGCGGGCCGAGGTGCTCGGCATCCTCGCCGGCACGCTGCCCGCCGAGGGCCCGGGTCTGGAGGTCGTGTTCGCGCCACGCGACCAGCGGATCCGCGCCGACAGCGTGCTCGACGCCGTGGAGGAACTGCGCGGCGCCGGGGCCGAGGCGCTGCAGATCTCGGGGGCGACCGGCGACCCGGTGCGGATCGTGGCCGCCGCGTACTTCGTCGACTCCGGGGACGGCATCACCGTCGACGGCGTGCCGATGTCGAGCCCGTACACGATCGAGGTCATCGGCGACCCGGCCACCATGCAGACCGCGTTGAACATCCCGGGTGGGGTGGTCGACGCGGTCCGCCAGCACGGCGGTAACGTGACCATGCGCCAGCCGGACCTGGTGCGGGTCACCGCCCTGCACACCGGCGGCCCGCTCAGGTACGCCCGGCCGGTGTCGTGACCGGTGACCGAAAGGACCAGCTGTGACGCCCGACGATCTGCGTTACACCGCGGAACACGAGTGGGTCTCCGAGCCGGCGTCCGGCGCGGGCGGCGTGCGGGTCGGCATCACCCATTTCGCCCAGGATTCCCTCGGCGACATCGTCTTCGTCCAGCTGCCCGATCCGGGCACCGAGGTGACGGCGGGCGAGCCGCTCGGCGAGGTGGAGTCCACCAAGAGCGTCTCGGAGATCTACGCGCCGATCACGGGCCGCGTGGTCGCCCGCAACGACGACCTCGAGAACGATCCCGGGGTGATCAACACCGACCCGTACGGCGCCGGCTGGTTGATCGAGATCGAGCCGGCCGACCCCGGCGCGGTTTCCGCGCTGCTCGACGCGGCCGGGTACCGGGCGTTGACGGAGTAGGCCGCGTGCGTTTAGGTGATCGCTGTCCGCGCGTCTGGTTGACCCTGAAAACCGGCCATCGCTAGGCTCGCCGAGGCAACCGTGCGACCCGCGGTCGGGCGGCCTCCCCGCACAACGAACACCAGCCGCCGGCCCACCAGCGGTTGCCCGACCGATGACCCGTGAGGTGATCCGATGACGCGCCAGGACGACGAGTTTCCCCCACTCGACGTCACGTCCACGCTGAACCTCGGCGCGCTGGACGACGGCGTCGACCAGGAACCGCCGGACACGACGGCGGGCCGGGTCTCCGGGTCGCTGCCCCCGGGCACGGCCCTGCTCGCCGTCCGCCGCGGGCCAAATGCCGGCGCGCGCTTCCTGCTGGACCACGACGTCACCACGAGCGGTCGGCATCCGGACAGCGACATCTTCCTCGACGACGTCACGGTGTCCCGCCGGCACGCCGAGTTCCACCGCGAGAGCGGCATCTTCACCGTGCGCGACGTCGGCAGCCTCAACGGCACGTACGTCAACCGCGAACGGGTCGAGTCGGCGACGCTGAGCAACGGCGACGAGGTCCAGATCGGCAAGTTCCGGCTGGTGTTCATCGCGGGTCCGCGGCCAGACGACCGCTGAGGATGGCGGGGTCGGGACGGTCCGGCGCCGCGCGGCCCTGGGGCGTCCCGGAGCCGTCGTCGGCGGGGGTCGAGGCGCCGCTGATGAGCATCGGCGAGGTGCTCGCCGAACTGCGCGTCGACTATCCGGACACCACGATCTCCAAGCTGCGCTTCCTCGAGGCGGAAGGGCTGGTGGAGCCCAGCCGGACGCCGGCCGGCTACCGCAAGTACACCCGGGCCGACGTCGCGCGGCTGCGCTACGTGCTGGCCGCCCAGCGCGACCACTACCTGCCGTTGCGGGTGATCCGCGAGCAGCTGGCCGCCATCGACAGGGGGGAGACCCCGGTCGGCACCCCGGTGCTGGTGGCGGTGCCGCCGCTCGGCCCGGCCCGGGCCGCCGTGGATCCCGGCCCGGCCGACGAGCGGCTCAGCCGGACGGAGTTGTTGGCGCGCGCCGGCGTCGAGGGGGAGACGCTCGACGACCTGGAGAAGCACGGCGTGATCGGCCCGGAGCCGGGCGGCTGGTATCCGGCGGCCGCGGTGGACATCCTGACGGCGGCCGGCGCGCTGGCCGAGTTCGGCCTGCAGGCCCGGCACCTGCGCGCCTACCGGGTGGCCGCCGACCGCGAGGCCGGCCTGTTCGCCCAGCTGGTGGCGCCGCTTCACCGCGGCAGCGGCCCGGCCGCCCGCGACCGTGCCGACGAGGCGGTGCGCGAGCTGACCGCGCTGACCCAGCGGCTGCACGCGGCGTTGGTCCGCATCGGATTGGGCCAGACACTCGGTCGGTGAGTCGCTTTGTCGGCGTGCGCCGAAGCACCGCCTCGGGCCCGCTGCGTGTACCGTGCAAGGAGAGGTCGGCGACACGAAAGGCGCTGCGGTGCGGGAGCTGAACGTGGTTGGGGTGCGGGTCGAGCTGCCCAGTAACCAACCGATCGTGCTGCTCAAGGAGGTCGACGGCGACCGGTACCTGCCGATCTGGATCGGCGCGGTCGAGGCCACCGCGATCGCGTACGAACAGCAGGGCGTGAAGCCCGCCCGCCCGCTCACCCATGACCTGCTCCGCGACATCCTGGCCGCACTCAAGCAGCCGCTGCGCGCCGTCGAGATCGTCGAGATGCGCGACAACATCTTCTATGCCGAGCTGGTGATCGGGGAGGGCGTGCGGGTGTCCGCGCGGCCCAGCGACTCGATCGCGCTCGCGCTGCGGGTCGGTGCGCCGATCCGGTGTGCCGACCAGGTACTCACCGAGGCGGCCATCGTGATCCCCGACGAGCAGGAGGACGAGGTGGAGAAGTTCCGGGAGTTCCTGGAGCAGGTCCGCCCGGAGGACTTCGCGGGCTGACCGGTTTGCCGGTTGTGCTACCCGCGGACAACTACCACGTAACAGGCCCGAATAGGTGACAACGCCGCGATTGGCGGCGCCGTCGGCGTGTCGGAACGGCGTGTCGATGGCGTTACCTGGCGGGAATCCGTCGATACAGGCGGTAGGGTTTGATGGTTCGTGGTCGCTGGAGGTGGATGCATGGATCGGTCGGCGGAGTCGGGCTCGGCACCGGCAGACGACGCCGTCGGTTACCGAGGCGTGACCGCCTGCCATGCGGCCGGCATCAGCTACCGGCAGCTCGACTACTGGGCCCGCACCTCGCTCGTCGTGCCTAGCGTGCGCGACGCGTCCGGCTCCGGCACCCAGCGGCTCTACTAGTTCCGCGACATTGTGGTGCTGAAGGTCGTCAAGCGGCTGCTCGACGCCGGGGTGTCGCTGCAGAACATCCGCAAGGCGATCGACACCCTGCGCTCACGCGGCGTCTCCGACCTCGCCGGCATCACGCTGATCTCCGACGGCACCACGGTGTATGAGTGCCGGTCCCCGGAGGAGGTCGTCGACCTGCTGCAGGGCGGCCAGGGCGTGTTCGGCATCGCGATCGGCGGGGCGTTCAAGGAGATCGAGGGCACGCTGTCCAGCCTGTCCGCCGAGTCGGGGGAGCCGGCCGTCGCCGAGCCCGCCGGCCCGGTCAGCGACGAGTTGGCCGCGCGCCGGGCCCGGCGCCGCGCCGGCTGACCCCTCGGGGTCGACGGCTTACGTCAGGGGCGGGCGGGAAGGCCGGGCGGGCGGGGCGGGAGTCGCACCCGTAGCACGGTGCCTTCGCCGGGGCGGGAGTCGATGTCGATTGTGCCGCCGTGGCGATCGACGATGATGCGCCGGGCGATGTCGAGGCCCAGGCCGGTGCCGCGGCCGGCGTCCTTGGTGGTGTAGAAGGCCTCGAACGCACGGGCCACCACGTGTGCCGGCATGCCGGGGCCGGAGTCGCCGACCTCGACCACCACGTCCGGCCCGTCGGCCCGGGCGGTGATCCGCAGCGTGCCGGCGCCGTCCATCGCGTCGACGGCGTTGTCGATGAGGTTGGTCCACACCTGGTTCAGTTCGCCGGCGTACGCCTCGATCCGGGGAGCGTCGGCGGCGTACTCGCGCACGATCGTCACCCCGTCGCCGAGCCGGTTGCGGAGCATCACCAGCGTGCTCTCGATGCCGTCGGTGATCTCGACGTGCTGGATCGAGGCACGGTCCATCTGCGCGTACGACCGCACCGCCGCGACCAGGTCGCAGACCCGCCGGATCGACTCCTTGGTCTCCGCCACGACCGCCGTGACCGACAACGCGCTCGCCACCCACTCCAGTCCCGGCGAAAGCGCCGGCCCCGGCAGCACCGCGGCGGCCCGCTCGCACCAGGCGACGTCGACCCCGGCCGCGGCGAGCGCCGGCGCGATGACCCAGTCGCGCTCGACGCCGTGCCGGCCGAGCCAGTCGGAAAGCTCGTCCTCCAGGTCGGCGGCGGCGACGGCGCTCAGCTCGACAACCGGCGGCTCGATCTCGCGGCGCAGCGCGTCGAGCGCGGTGAACTGCGCCGGCGACAGGTCGCCGCCGGCGAGGCTGCCGACCGACGCGAGCAGCGTGCGGCAGGCGTCCTCGAGTGTGTCGACGCCGCGGGCCGCGGCCGCCGCCGGATTGTTGATCTCGTGCGCGAGGCCGGCCGCGAGCCGACCGAGGGTGACGAGGGACTGCTGCTGCCGAGCGGCCGCCTCGATGTTCCGTGCGGTGCCGTACAGCCCCTCGATGATGTGCGCGCCGAACGGGAACCAGGCGCTGGCCCGCTCCCGCAGCACCGTCGCGGGCACCCGGAGCACTCGCCCTGGAATGACGCCGCGGCCGGTCGCGAGGTACACGCCGTGCTCGTCCCAGGCCCGGAAGCCGCCGGCCCACCGCCCCGGGACGTCCATCCGCCCCACCACGACGTCCTCCCGGCCGGCGTGCCGGATGAGGTCGATGGCACCGTCGACGAGTACCCACCAGAACTCGGCGTGCTCGCCCTCGCGGAACAGCTCGAGGCCCGGCCGGACGGTTACCTCGTCGCCGGCGGCGGCCAGCTCGGCGAGCTGGTCGTCGCTCAGCCCGTCGAACAGGCCAATGCCACGCAGGTCGGCAAGGCGCATTGCCCCACCCTTCGGGACGCCGTGGCCTGGGCAAACGCCTGATCGGCCGGGATCGCGGAGCCATTCGGCCGGGCCGCGGCCCTCGACAACCGGTACGGCTCCGTAGTATCTATTACGGATCCGTACTACCGGCAGGGAGGCCGGCCGTGCGATTCGTTGTCGTCCTGGCTGTGACCGTCGCCGTTCTCGCCGGTTGCGGCGACAATCCGTCCCCGCGGGCGTCCCCGCCGTCCGCCTCCACGGCGGCGGGGACGGCCGCGGGGACGGCCGGGGCGGTCGGGACCCCGGTCTCGTTCGCCGCCGCCGACGGGGTGACGCTCGCCGGGCACCGCTTCGGCACCGGCCCGACGGCGATCGTGTTGTCGAACATGGGCGACAACGACGAGACCGACTGGCAGCGGTTCGCCCCGGAGTTGACCGGGCCGGGTTACTTCGTGCTGACGTACTCGTACCGGTACCCGCTGCGCATCCGCTCGCTGACCGCGGAGATGGCCCGCGGTGCCGTCGAGGACCTGCGCGGCGCCGTCGCGTACGCGCGGGCGCAGGGTGCCCGGCGGGTGATCCTGATCGGCGCCAGCCTCGGCGGGATGCTGACGGCCAAGGTCGCCGGCGCGCTCGCCGTCGACGGCGCGGTGATCATGGCCGCGCCGGCCGACCGCCGGGACTTCGACCTGCGCGTCGAGGACGCCGAGCTGGCCGCGATCACCGCACCGAAACTGTTCGTCGTCAGCGACGCCGACCCCACGGTCGACCCTGCGGAGACGCGCCAGCTGTACGACCGCGCCCCCGAGCCCAAGCGGTGGCGGTCGTTCCCCGGCACGGCGCACGGGATGCGCCTGTTCGCGACCGCTGCGGGTCAGGACCTCGGCCGGCTGCTCGCCGGGTTCGTGGCCAGCGCGGCGGTAGGTCCGGGGTCGGCCTCCGCAAGCCGGTGACCGGCTCGACCACCCCCGCGCCCGGCACCCATGGAGTCGATCTTGCAGCGGCGGCGGGCGGCCAACTCGTCGCTGACCGGGCGGGCGGACCCGGTGCCGGCTCAGTCCGGCGGCCTCCGCAAGCCGGTGACCGGCTCGGCGGCCAGGTCGACCACGGGCTCGACCCGGTCGCCGGCCCGCAGGACGATCACGCCGCTGCCGTCGACGCCGCCCACCCGGGCCGCCGCCAGCCCTCGCGCCGTGAAGGCACGGATGCAGTCGGCGGTGGTGGTCGGTTCACAGGTCAGCAGGAAGCCGTAGCACGGGAAGCAGTTGCACCAGCGGGCCAGCGCCACGCCGGGCGGCGCGGGCAGCTCGTCGAGGTCGACGGACGCGCCGAAGCCGCCCCACTCCAGGAGCATCGCCAGCGAACCGACCAGCCCGGCCATGCTGATGTCCTTTGCCGCCACCGCCAGGCCGGCGTTCGCGACGGTGTGCAGCAGCCGCACGTCGTCGGCAAGATCCTTGCCGCGCTCGTCGAAGGACGGGAAGAACGGGAAGTCGGCCCGCATCGTCCCGTCGACGCAGGCCGCGACCACCAGATCCTGACCGGCCCGCACGTGCGTCGCCGAGAGGACCGCACGGGCCGAGCCGACCGCGAACGCCGAGATCGACGGGCCGGCGTCGGAGATCGTGAGGTGCCCGCCGACGATCGGCACGCGGTACAGCTGCGAGGCGTAGCGCATGCCCTCCAGCGCGGTGCGGGCGGTGGCCTCGTCGGCGACCACGGTGTCGACGATCCCCAGCGGCAGGCCGCCCATCGCCGCGACGTCGTTGACGTTGGTCAGCACCGCCGCGATGCCCGCACCGTACGGGTCCGCACGGACGAACGGCGGGAACAGCGCCTCGCCGCAGGCGATGACCGTGTGCCCGTCGACGTCCAGCGCGGCGCCGTCGTCGCCGGGGCCGTCGAGCCAGCCGTGGTCGCCGAGGACGTCGGACACCAGGCCGATCGCGCGCTTGGCGGCAACCGACGGGTTGCTCCGCACCGCGGCGACAACCTCGTCGAGCTCAGTCATGAAGCCACCCCGGGGCTGTCGCAAAGTAAACGGTCGTCATAGCATAGACGACGTGGGTCCGTCGTTCCTGTCGCTGCCGCCGCGTCCGGCCAAGCCGCGCGACGCCGGCCTCACCCACGTTCTCGACAAGGGGCTGACCCCCGCGGCGACCGCCGAGATCCTCGACGTTGCCGGCGACCAGATCGACGTCTGGAAGTTCGGCTGGGGCACCGCGTACGTCGACCGTGGTCTCGATCGCAAGATCAACGTGCTGCGGGCCCACGACGTCACGCGCTGCCTGGGCGGGACGCTGCTCGAGATCGCGTGGTCGCAGGGGCGGGCCGAGCAGTGTCTGGCCTGGGCCGAGCGCAGCGGCTTCGACGCGGTCGAGGTGTCGCGCGGGGTCGCCGCGATGCCGCCCGACGCGAAGCGCGAGCTCATCAAGGAGGCCGCCGAGAGGTTCGTCGTCCTGGCCGAGACCGGCGTCAAGGACGCCGAGGTGGTTCTCTCGACCCGGCAGTGGCGCGACGAGATCGCCGACGACCTCGCCGCCGGCGCCACCTGGATCATCACCGAGGGCCGGGAGAGCGGCACCGTCGGGATCTACGACCGGTCCGGCGTCCCGAAGCCGGACATCATCGACGCCGCCGTCGAGGCGGCCGGGGTCGGCCGGGTGCTGTTCGAGGCGCCGCGCAAGGACCAGCAGGCGTGGCTCGTCAACCGGTTCGGCCCGCTCGTGAACCTCGGCAACATCGCGCCCGACGAGGTCATCCCGCTGACCACGCTGCGGCTGGGGCTGCGCGCCGACACCGCGACGCTGACCCTCGGCCGGACGCGGTGACTCAGCCCGCCCTGCTGTCGCGGACCAACGTCGTCCCGAGTGCGTACCGGGGCGTATCGGTCAGTCACGTGCGTGGGATGGACGGGCTCCGCGACCACTTCCTCGGCCGGGAGGCGTACCGGCGCACCCGGTTCATCGTCGCGCGCGACGATGCCGGCGCCACCGCGGTGCTGCGCGTCGAGAAGGAGTCGACGGGGCCGCTGTTCTCGCCGATCGTCGACGTCGAGGTGCTCGCCGGACCGGACGAGTGCGCCTACGTCGAGGACCCCCTCACCGACACCGCCGTTCCCTCGGAACTGGCACGGGTCGCGGCCGGGGTGGCTGGAGCGCGCGCCGTCGTGGTCAAGGGCCGCTACGAGCACGTCAGCTTCATCGTGAACCCGGCCCCGCTGCACCTCGTCGTGCAGGAGGTCCTGCCGCCGGAGCCGGCGAAGCTGCTCGACCAGGTCCGCCGGCTGCTCGCCGTCGCGGAGGATCTTCCCCCGATCCTCCCGGTGGCCGACGCGGTGACCTTCGCCGACCTCGCCGCCGCCGCACCCGCGCAGCGCTACCTGCTGCCCTGCGGCGGCTCGGGCGTCGCCGTCGCCGGTGCGGCGACCGCCTACCTCGACCAGCGCCCGCCGCGCGAGCCGTGGACCCTGCTCGGCTGCGCGCGGTCCCGGGACATCCACGAATGGTTCTACGGCGACCGGCCGCCGGGCGTCGAGATGTGCCCGCGGGCGCGGCCGCACGATCCCGGCACCGCGGTCCTCACGAAGTGCTGCCTGCTGGAGGACCGCATCGACCGCGACGGTGACCGCGTCGTCGTGCCGTGGGGCGCCACCCTCGGCCAGGTTGGCGAGGCGCTGCGCGAGATCGCCGCCCGGTGGGAGCCCGAGTGGCGACCCGTCTGACGGAGGCGGGCGCGTACGCGCACCTGTGGTGCACGCCGGCGCTCGCCGAGATCTTCGACGAGCGCCGCCGGCTGCAGTCCTGGCTGGACATCCTCGCCGCGCTCGCCGGCGCCCAGGCCGAGCTCAAGCTGATCCCGGCCGAGGCCGCCGCGCAGGTCGCTGCGCACGCCCGCGCGGACCGCCTGGATCTCGACGCCGTTGCCGCGGAGACCCGGCGGACCGCGCACTCGACGCTCGGCCTGATCCGCGCGCTGCAGCGGCTGCTCCCGGAGCCCGCCCGCGAGTACGTGTACTACGGCGCGACGGTCCAGGACCTCACCGACACCTGGTTCGGGCTGGTGATGCGCGACGTGGGCGCGCTGGTCCGGGCCGACCTGGTCCGGGCGCACGCGACGCTGCTCGGCCTCGCCGCGGCGCATCGCGACACGGTCATGGCCGGCCGCACGCACGGCCAGCCCGGCGCGCCGATCACGTTCGGCTTGAAGGTCGCGACGTGGGCCGACGAGCTCGGCCGGCACGTCGTCCGGCTCGACGAGGGCGCGCCGCGCTGGTCGGTGGGCCAGCTCGCGGGCGCGGTGGGCGCGCTGGGTTTCTTCGAACCCGACGGGGTGGAGCTGCGCCGGTTGTTCTGCGCCCGGCTCGGCCTCGGCGACCCGGTGGTGTCCTGGACGGCGACGCGCGACCGGGTCGCGGAGTTCGGGAGCGTGCTGAACCTGGTGACGGGAACCCTGGCCCGGATCGGCAACGAGGTCTACGAGCTGCAGCGCCCCGAGATCGGGGAGCTGTCGGAGGCGCCGTCGGCGTCGACGGTCGGCAGCATCACGATGCCGCACAAGCGAAACCCGGAGGCGAGCGAGCACCTGGACACGCTGGCCCGGATCGCACGGGCTTCCGCGGGCGTCCTGGTCGAGGGCATGGTCTGCGGGCACGAGCGCGACGGGCGGGCGTGGAAGGCGGAGTGGGCCGCCCTGCCCGACCTCGCCCTGGCCGCCGGAACGGCCGCGGCCCTGGCCGCCGATCTGGTGGGCGGGCTTGTCGTCCATGCCGACCGGATGCGCGCCAACCTCGACGCGACCGGCGGGCGCTGGGCGTCGGAGCGGGTGTTGGCGGAGCTGTCCAGGCGCCTCGGCAAGCACCGCGCGCAGGGGGTGCTCCAGGAGGCGCTGTCGTCGGGCGACGGCGACCTGGTGGAGGTGTTGGCCGCCCGCGGTGTGGCGGACCGTCGCGAGCTTGCGTCGTGGGTACGGGAGCCGGCCGTCGCGACGGCGGCCGCGATGGTCGACGCCGTTGTGGCCCGCGGAACCCCCGGAGCTGGGCGATGACCGAGCCGGTGAAACAGTACGAAACCCGTTCTGCGGGGTGGTGGCATGACGAGCGTTGAGCGGCGGCGGTTGGCGATCCTGCCGACGCCGTTGCAGCGGTTGCCGGCGCTTTCGGCGAGCCTCGGCTGCGGGCCGCTGTACTGCAAGCGCGACGACCTGGTCGGGTTCGGCGTGGCCGGCAACAAGGCCCGGTCGCTGGAGTTCCTGCTCGGCGATGCGCTCGCCGGCGACGCCGACACGCTGATCACTGCCGGTGCGCCGGGTTCCAACTTCATCGCCGCCGCTGCGCTGGCCGCCCGCGTGTGCGGGTTGGACTGCGAGATCCTGGTCGCCGGCTCCGTCCCCCCGGGGCCGACGGTGCCGCTCGAACTGGCGGCCCGCAGCGGCGCCCGCCTGACGTTCACCGGCGCCGACCGGCACGACCTCGATCGCCTGGTCGGCGAGCACGCGGACAAGCTGCGCGCCCACGGGCGCAACCCCTACCCGGTGCCGCGCGGAGGCGCCACGGCGGTCGGTGCCCTCGGCTTCGCCCACGCGGCGACCGAACTGGCCGCGCAGCTGGCCGACCAGATGGCCGCCGGGGACGCCCTCATCGTCCTGCCGACCGGATCCGGGGCCTCGCTCGCCGGCTTCCTCGCCGGGCGGGCCGCGATCGGCGCGACCTGGCGGACCTATGGCATCTCGGTGAGCCGTCCGGCCGACCGCATGCACGACGAGGTTCTCGAACTCGCCGCGGGCTGCGCCGAGCTGTTGGGCGGTCCGGCACCCACCGCCGGCGACCTGCACCTGATCGACGCGACGGGCACCGGCTTCGGCCAGGTCAGCGATGCCGACCGGGCCGGAATGGCGCTGGCGCTGGACACCGAGGGACTGTTCGTCGATCCGACGTACGGCGCCAAGATGATGACGGCGCTGCCCGACCTGCTCGACCAGGCAGCCGGCGCGCCCGTGGTGCTGTGGCTGACCGGCGGCCTGCCGAGCGCACTGAAGGGGTGGACGCCATGACCGGTGCAGGGCCGGGGGAGGAACTGATCGCGGCGGGCTACGCGTGGGAGACTGCCGACGCGCCCGTGCTGCACGACGCGCTCAACCTCGCCGACCTCGCGCACGCCGTCGAGCTCGTCGACCGCGGGATCGTGCCCGCCGGCGCCGGCCGGGCACTGCTCGGCGCCCTGCTCGACCTCGCGGCCCTGCCCGCCGCCGATGCCGGCTACGACCCGGCCTACGGCGAGCTGTACGCCTCGCGGGAGCACCACCTGACGGCCCGGATCGGCGCCGACGCGGGCTGGCTGCGCGCCGGCCGGACCCGCCGCGAGGCCGTCCGGATCGCGTTGCGGATCACGGTGCGGGAGCGGCTCCTCGACCTCGTGGCGGCGGCCGCCGACCTCGCCGCCGGCCTCGCCGACCAGGCGGAGCGGCAGGTCGACACGCTCATGCCGGACTACACCTACCTTCAGCAGGCCCAGCCGACGACGTTCGGCCACTACCTGCTCTCCTTCGCCGATCCGGTGCTGCGCGACGCGGGCCGGCTGCTCGGCGAGCTCGGGTACGTCAACGCCAGCCCGGCGGGGTCGGGAGCGGCCAACGGCTCGCCGATCCTCGACGACAGGGACGGCTCCGCCCGCGCGCTGGGCTTCGACCGCGCCATCGCGCACACCCGCGACGCGATGTGGCAGACCGACCCGTTCCTGCACCTGCTCACCGGAGCCACCAGCCTGGTGCTCACCCAGGACAAGCTCGCCGAGGACCTGGAGATCTTCGCCAGCGCGGAGTTCGACTTCGTCGACCTCGCCGAGGAGTACACCCGCCCGAGCATCCTCATGCCGCAGAAGCGCAACCCGTACGCGCTGACCGTCGTACGGGGGTCGGCGGGCATCCTGCTCGGCCGGCTCACCGGGCAGGCGGCGGTGGCGAAGACCCCGTCGGCGCGCAGCGACAACCTGATCTACGTCTACGGCGAGCTGCCCCGCGCGATCGACCTGGCCTGCCGGGTCACCCGGCTCAGCGCGGCGGTGGTGCGTACCCTGACCGCCCGGCCGGAGCGGATGCGCGCCGTCCTGGACGCCGGGTTCACCCAGGCCGCCGACCTCGCCGAACTGCTCATGCGGCGGTTCGACGCGGACTACCGCACCGCCCACCGGGTCGTGCAGCGGGCGGTTCGCGCCGGGACCGGGCTCGACGCCGACGGGCTGGCGAAGGCGGCGTTGGACGTCGCCGGTCGGGAGTGGCGGCTCGACGCGGCCGAACTGGCCGCGGCGCTCGACCCGGAGGTTCTGGTCCGGTCGCGGACCGCGCTCGGCGGGGCGGCGCCGGTCGCCATGCGGCCGATGCTCGACCGGGTCCGCCGGGAGGCCGCCGAGGTGGTCGCGAGGGTCGACGCGGGCCGGTGCGCGATCGGGGCGGCCGAGGACGCGGTGCGGGCCCGGGCCCGCGAAGTGGCCGGCAGGTGAGGAGGATCCCCATGAGCGAGCGGAGCGAGCGAGTCATCGGCTCAGCGTTCCGCGAATGCATCGCCGAGCGGAGCGAGGCGATTGCATGAGCGTCGTCAACCTCGGCCTCTCCGTTCTGGGCGAGGCCGTCGCCGCGCAGGGCACCGCCGTGGTCCAGGTCGACTGGCGGCCGCCGGCAGGTGGCGATGCGCCGGCCGTGCGGGCCCTGACCGACCTCTACGGGCTGCGGTCCGTCGACATCGACCAGGCCAACGCGGAGGTGCTGCGCCGCCTCGACACCGGGGTGCCGATGCTCGTCGACGTGCGCGCCGCCGCCGACGTCGTGCCGGGGCTCGGCGACCGGACCCTCCTGCACCCCGGGCCGCCGATCGCCTGGGACGACGTGTGCGACCCGCTGCGCCGGTCGATGCGGGCCGCCGTGGTGGCCGAGGGCTGGGCGCCCGACGTCGACGAGGCGGACGCGCTGCTGTCCACCGGCCGGGTGGCCCTCGCGGCCGCCAACGAGCACTCGACGGTGGTGCCGATGGCCACCGCGCTCGGCCCCAGCATGCCGGTGTGGGTGGTGGAGAACGCGGCCGGTGGGACCCGGGCGTTCGCGCCGATCGGCCAGGGCTCCGGCGACGTCGCCTGGATGGGCCGCGAGTCGCCGGCCGCGATCGTGCGGCTCGGGTTCCTGCGCGACATCGCCGGCCCGCGGCTGGCCCGGATCGTGGCGCGGATCGGCCCCGTCGACGTGTTCGCGCTAGCCGCGCAGGGCGTCCAGATGGGCGACGACGTCCACATGCGCACCCAGGCGTCGACCAACCTGCTGATCCGCTCGATGCTGCCGGCGATCCCGACGCTGCCCGACGACGCCGGGACCGTCGCGTTCTGCGAGTACCTGTCGGCGAACCACCTGTTCTTCCTCACCCTCGCGATGGCCGGTGCGAAGTCGCTCACGCTCGCGGCGGAACAGGTCGAGGGCTCGACGATGGTGACGACGATGGCCCGCAACGGCACCACGTACGGGGTGCGGCTGGCCGGGTCCGACCGGTGGTTCCGCGCGCCGGCCCCGCCCGTCGAGGACGCGTTGTTCCATCCCGGGTACGGGCCGGCGGACGCGGGTCTGGACATCGGCGACAGCGCGGTGCTTGAACTGGTCGGCCTGGGCGGCCCGGCCACCGCCGGATCGCCGGCGGTGGCGGCGTTCCTCGGCGGCTCGATGGCCGACGCGGCCCGGGTGACCGAGGCGATGCGGCGGATCTGCGCGGGGGAGAGCAGCCGGTTCAAGCTGCCCACGATGGACTTCCGCGGCACGCCGCTCGGCGTCGACGTGCGCCGGGTCGTGGAGACCGGCGTCACCCCGAAGGTGAACACCGGCATCCTGCACGCGCACGCCGGCCTCGGGCAGGTGGGTGCCGGCGTCGCGACGGCGCCGGCGGCGGCGTTCCGCGACGCGCTGCTGTCCCTCCAGGCGGGCTGATGCTGCTCCGGGTCGGCGAGGGGGTGCCGCTCGACGGTGGGTCGGGCCGGGTCGTCGCGGTGTTCCGGCGCGCCGTCTACGCGTCCCTGCCCGGCGGGCTGTTCGCGCTCGTCGGTCCGGACGCCGAACCGGGGCCGCTGCACGCCCACGTGACCCGGTTGCCGGAACTGTCGACAGGCGACGCGGTCCGGGCGTCGGGTGGGCGGTTGTATCTCGCCGGCCGGCCGGTCCCGGGGCGCCCGGTGACGTGGCGGGCACCGCCGCTGCCCGACCCGGACCGGATCGCGGCGATCGCCCGCACCCTGGGCCGGGTGCTCGATCACGAGCCGGACCTGGGCCTGGGGACGGGTGCGGCCCAGCTTCCCGCGGATTTCGGTGCGGCTGCGGCGGCGCTTGCCGGGCGCGGCGCGGGCCTCACCCCGGCCGGCGACGACGTGCTGGCCGGGCTGCTGCTCGTCGCCCGGATGCGGGCCGGACCGGCCGCGGAGCCCAGCCTCGTCGGGGTCGCCGAGACCAGCCGCACCCACGACCTCTCGCGCGCCTTCCTGGCGCAGGCCGCCCGCGGCCGGTCGCTGGCGGTCGTGCACGACCTGCTCGCCGCGTGTGCCGAGGGCGACGATGGCGCGGCCAGCCGGGCCGTCGCCCGGCTCGCCGGGATCGGCCACACCTCCGGGCTCGACCTTGCCTACGGTGTCCTCGCCGGCTGCACCGAGAAGGTAGTGATCACATGACGACGCGCAGCGTCAACGCGAAGTGGCTGGGCGGATACCAGATCG
>Ga0111539_10005316_pt1 | contig 16663 bp, 15 predicted proteins | sample RhiMethybrSRZTD1_FD_79667 | JGI IMG/M metagenome (GOLD analysis project Ga0111539, IMG submission 79667) | Populus rhizosphere microbial communities from Tennessee, USA - Rhizosphere MetaG P. TD hybrid SRZTD1 (version 2) (version 2) | ecosystem: Host-associated > Plants > Roots > Rhizosphere >... | reverse complement strand
CTCTAAGGTTCTGCTGATAAAGATCCGGGTCCGGCGGGACCAGCGAATAGGCGTTAAACATTTGCGACGCAGTCGACTTTTCGCTCAACCCTTCAGGCCGTTTTCTGGCAAAAAGTTTCGAAATGAAATCCGCGCGTGTCTCCGACATTTCAAAGAACGACTTGTACATCAGCAGTTCGATCATGTTCTGCCGCCGTATATCGATGATGAAGGCCATCTTCGGCTTCATCGCGGCGATGTACGTGAAATTCTGCTCGGGCGCCACACCCATGTAGACTCCGCCAGGCCTGGTAATCTGCAGCAGGCGGGGTATGACATATTGATAGCCGAGCTCGTTAGACAGGAAATTCTCGAACTGAAACGAGCCGTCGGGCTCAGACATGTCAACTACCATCTTCCAAAACGCTTCATCCGAGACTTCGGCCGGAAGCGACTCTGCGGCCTTGAAAGACGGAGTCCCCAACGCCAACAATCCGGCAATCACGGCTAGAAGAAGGCCCAGTCTGACTCCGATGCCGCGCACAAAAACCTGCATTAATTCCCCCTGAAAGTGGATGCGAAACGGCACTCAGTATGTACCGAAAATGGCGCGGATAGCCAGCCCACTCCGGGCTCTGCAAGTCCGTAAAAGTAGCCAACCATTCAACTTTTGTTGGATTGCCCTTCAATTTGTGCGATAAATATGGGCGTTTTACACAGGAGGATTCGTACTGATGAGTACAACAGAGACCCCGAAAGAAGCCGCGCCTTCCTTTCGTATTGACGTCGGCCTTCATGAAATGCTGAAGGACAGTCACGGCCTCAAGGACCTCGATGATCCCATCGGCCCGGTCGAAGGCGGCTTGCCTGAGCCGGTTTATCCCCAGCATCCGGAATTTTCGATTCGCTGGAAAACAACGCGGTCTTATAACAATTTCAAGCGAGTTCGAACGTGGAAGAGCCTTGGCGCTCCTTACTTCAAGTCGAAGATGATGCCGTGGGAACTGCGGCCTCTGATCGCGTATCTGTTCAGCGAATGGAAGTGCAACCTTGATTGCCACTACTGCTGGTCCTACGACAACAGCATCAAGGGGATGACGGAGCCCGTCGCGAAACGCTCCATCGACTGGCTGCATGAAACCGGCAACCGGTTCCTCGCACTCATGGGCGGTGAGCCTCTGCTGCGACCGCACTTTATCCACAAGATCACCGACTACGCCACCAAGAAGGACTTCCTGGTTTACCTGCCCACCAACGGCCGCCTGATGAAACCCGATGTCATCGACCGTCTGGGGGACGCGGGATTGGCCGCGGTGAATCTCGCAGTGGATGTGGTGAAGGAGAAGCCCGGATTGGCAAAAGCGCTGGAGCCGATTCGGCCCTACTTCGACCACCTCATCAAGGTGAAGGCGAATTACGCGATGTCCACGTTCTTCAATGTGTGCATCACCCGGACGAACATGGACGACGTGAAGGAACTGACGAAGATGGCGAAGGACCTCGACATCGGAATCGATTTCCATATCGTCGAATCGCCGCTGATCGATTCGCCGCACTTCAAACACCTGAACGAGAACAGCACGTTCCTCACGCCTGCGGATTACCCGGCCGTCGACGACCTGATCGATTGGATCGTCGATCAACAGGATCATGGCGTCAAGGTTGTCAACCAGCGGGACCGCCTGCTCCAAATGAAGACGTTCATGCGCGGACATACGGAACCCTGGGGCTGCCGCGCCGGTATTAACACGCTGATCATACGGACCGATGGCACGCTCGCTCCCTGCTTCCCGATGTACTCCGCAAATTACGACTGGGGTGTTGCCGGGGCTCCGAAGTTTGATCGGCAACAGCTGACAACCATGAAAAAGGAGTGCGAACTCCACTGCTTCTCCACCTTGAATCACATCGTCGCCTATGTCTACAACAGCGGCAGCGTGATCAAGTGGATCGTCAGGAACGCAATGAAGAACGGGTTGACCAAGGCTGAAACCACGGTCGACTAGGAAATAAATCGGGGAACACGGGGCCCACTCAATAATCATTAATCACTAATCAATTTTCATTTCTCAACATGGTTGACCGCCTGTTGAGAAATGAAAATTGATTAGTGATTAATGATTATTGAGTGGGCCCCGATTTCCTTCACATCCGGCGCACGCCCTCATACAGGCACCAGAACCCCACGATTTGAATCAAATGGTAGATATCGTTGTGATTGAAATGCTGGTGAACGCCGAAACCGCTCTTCTGCACCGCAAATCCCGCCGCACTCACGATCAACCCTCGTCGAATCCATTTCACATGCTCCAACTCCCCTCGACGGATTGACGAGACAATCGCCGCAGCGATCATGAACGCCGCACTGGCGCCAATAAGAATCAGAGTGAATTCCCAGATCCCCTTTCCCTTTCCCGCGAGTTGGACCTTGAAACCATGAAAAGTTCCGCCAAGGAGGGCGGCAATTGCGCCCGTGGTAAAGGCCATAAACCACACCGGTACCGCGGGGTGCGAACTCTCCGTTCTGAGCGTCAGGATCGCGAACACGGTGCAGGCGAGGGCCAGTAAGTAGTCCGTAATCATCGTTGTGGGCTCGGTGATCGTCATAGGCCGCTGAGGATATCGCAGTCGATCCTTGAAACAAACGCGGCATAACGAATAAGCTGTGTCGGGCGTTTTTACGAGGAACGCTTATCGAGGAGAACAGATGGCGCCAGTCCACCCTGCAATCGAGAAGTGGGTTAATGAAATCGCGGCACTTACGACACCGGATCGCATAGCTTACTGCGACGGATCGGCCGAAGAAGGGGCTCGGCTCACCCGCGAATGCGTCGCAACCGGGGAGTTAATCGAGTTGAACCAGGCAAAGATGCCGGGATGCTACCTCCACCGCAGCGCAGCCCACGACGTCGCACGCACAGAGCATCTGACGTTCATCAGCACGGAGCAACAGGAAGACGCCGGCCCCAACAACAACTGGATGTCCCCGGCAGACTCTCGCGAGAAATTGATTCCGATCTTCAAAGGCGCCATGAAGGGACGGACGATGTACGTGGTTCCCTTCCTCATGGGGCCCCCGGGCTCGCGATTCTCGAAGGTCGGAGTCGAGATCACCGACAGCAAATACGTCGTCCTCAATATGCGCATCATGACGCGCGTCGGTAAGCCCGCACTCGACCATCTGGACTCGACCGGCGAGTTCACGAAGTGTCTGCATTCCCTCGGCGACCTCAGTCCCGACCGCCGCTTCATCGTTCACTTTCCCGAAGAAAATACCGTATGGTCCGTCGGCTCGGGCTATGGCGGCAACGCTCTTCTCGGGAAGAAATGCATGGCGCTGCGCCTGGCCAGCTACCTCGGTAGAAAAGAAGGATGGCTTGCCGAACACATGCTCATCCTGGGATTGAAGAATCCCAAGGGCGAAATGCGCTACATCACCGGCGCTTTCCCGTCAGCATGCGGAAAAACGAATCTGGCAATGCTAGTGCCTCCCGCCTCGATGCCCGGCTGGCAGGCGTGGACCGTCGGCGATGACATTGCATGGCTGAGGCCGGGTTCCGATGGGCGCCTCTGGGCGGTGAATCCGGAGTCAGGTTTCTTCGGAGTGGTGCCGGGCACAAGCCGTTTCACCAACCCGAACGCCTTCGACATGATTCAGCGCAATACGATCTATACGAACGTCGCCCTGCGCCCCGATGGGACCCCCTGGTGGGAAGGCCACGACGATCCTGCACCGGCTGAAGCGCTCGATTGGCAAGGGCGTCCCTGGACACCGGCATCCAAGGAAAAGGCAGCTCATCCCAACAGCCGTTTCACCGTTCCGGCCGCTCAATGCGCTTCCATCTCTCCGGAATTCGAGAATCCTAACGGAGTTCCCATCGATGCCATGCTCTTCGGCGCTCGACGCCAGCGGCGCATCCCCCTCGTCTACGAAGCCCGCGATTGGCAGCATGGCACGTTTCTCGCGGCCACACTCTCATCGGAAACAACGGCTGCGGCCACCGGCAAGGTCGGAGTCCTGCGACGTGACCCGATGGCCATGCTTCCCTTCTGCGGCTACAACATGGGCGATTACTTTGCCCACTGGCTCGAAGTCGGCAAGGCCCTGAAACATGCACCGAAGATTTTCCGGGTGAACTGGTTCCGTACAAACGATCAGGGAAAGTTCATCTGGCCCGGATTTGGAGACAACATCCGCGTCCTGCAGTGGGTTCTGGAGCGGTGTGAAGGGCGCGGTAAGGCCCTGGATACCGCAATCGGGTTTACCCCCACCGTGGATGCCATCAACCGTGAAGGCCTGACTCTCAGTGACAATGTCATGAGAGGCCTGCTCAAGGTGGATGCTGCGGAATGGGTCGAAGCCATCGCCGGTCAGGACGATTTCCTCAAATCCTATGGTCGTCGTATGCCCAAAGCCATGTGGGACGAGCACGAAGCCCTCGCCCGCCGGATCGACGGTAAGGTCACTGCCGCAACTGCTCCGATCGCCGACTAGTGTCCGGTTTCAGGATCCCCTCCTCAGCAGGAGGAGAGGTGGCCGAAGGCCGGGGTGGTGTGGTCCAGGAATTTCTTGACCAGACCACCCCGTCTGCACGAACTAATGTGGCTTCGCGGCTTTTCTTGCTCGTGCAGCCACCCCTCCTCCTGCTGAGGAGGGAAGCGACAACGACACTGTGAAACGCTGGAAGAAAATCGCGCTCTCGCTGCTTGTCCTGATTGTGCTGTCGCAGATTCCTTTCCTCTACCGCCGCGTTCAAATCGCCATGCTCTCCGATCGGATTCTCTCCATGAGCAAAACCAGAATTGCCGCGGAGAGTCCAGACTACAAGGACATCGCCGGCGTCATTCACGTGCACACGTCCCTGGGTGGACATAGCAATGCCACGCTGGAGGAACTTCTGGAGGGCTCCAAAGGACTCGACTTTGTCGTGATCACCGAACACACCGCAAACGTCGTGGATTCGGCTGCGCAAACTCTCAACGGCTTTCATGAAGGAACTCTGTTTGTCGGAGGAAACGAACTCGACACCGCAAGCAGCGATCGATTGCTTCTGATTCCAGGCACCCGGGAAGCGTTCCTGAAACGAATGACCGTTACGCCTCTGTTTCTGCCCGAATTTCAAAAACAGGGCCGGCTCGCGTTTGTGACTTATCCCGACAGGTTCACCAGCTGGGATTCGCCCTATGACGGCATGGAAGTGTTCAATCTGAACTCGAGCATGAGGAGTGTAAGGCGAATTCCGTTTATCTTCGACACGCTGTGGGCTTACGGCAGTTATCCCGAACTCGCGCTGGTCAAGCACCTGTCGCGTCCCGACGAAAACCTGCGGAAATATGATGAAGCTGCGAAGACTCGAAGCATTCCGCTTTTCGCCGGCAGCGACGCCCATTCCAATATCGGCGTCCATTTCTTTAGCGATGACGCGGGCCACAAGCTGCTCAATTTTAAATTCGACGACTTCGCAATGATCTTTCGCGTGGTGAGAACCCACGTGCTGCTGGAAACCGGCAAAGAACTGACGCAAGAGACCCTGTTGAACGCTTTACGGCTGGGGCATTGCTTCGTCGGGTTCGACGTGCTGGGCGATACCCGGGGGTTCTCGTTCACAGCCGGGCATAAGATTCAGGGCGATGAAGTGCCATTCTCAGCGGGCATGAACCTTGAAGTTCATGTTCCCCTGCCGTCCCGCATCTCCCTGTTAAAAGACGGCAAGGAAGTCGGCGGAGCAGCCGCCTCGACCATGCTCCGCTTTTCGCCACAGGAACGAGGAACGTATCGTGTGGAGGTCTACCTGGACTCGCTCGGTGCGCCGTTCAATCGCCTGCCGTGGATTATCTCGAACCCGATCTACGTGCGGTGAGCCGCCAGCTTTGGTATTATTCAAGCAAAGCGTCTGAGGGCTGACTGACTGTGGACTTTGCCAACTATCTGATCTCGATCCTGATCTCTCTGCTTGTCGGGCTGTTTGGGTTCGTCGCCGCATACAAGATCTTCGACTGGCTCACTCCGGGCGTTAACTTCGCAGACCAACTGAACGCCGACAACCGCTCCGTTGCAATCTTCCTGGCCGGCTTGTTTGTCGGCCTGGGAATACTTCTCGGGAGTGCCGTAAAGTGAAAAGGATACTGTTCACATTCCTGCTTATTGTTTGCTTCTCTGCCCATGCGAGCGCACAAGTATCCGAGTTTCTCGATGGCCTCAAAGCCGCCATCGAGAGAAATCTCGGCCGCCCCTACGTGTGGGGCGCCACTGGCCTCAAGAGCTATGATTGCTCGGGATTCGTCTGGCGAGTCATGTATGAGAACGGCATCCTCATGAAGCGGACCACCGCACGCAAGTTCTACATGATTCTGAAGCCTGTCCCAAAGGAAGAACAGGGTAGCTTCGGCACCCTCGTCTTCTTCGACGATCTCAAACACATCGGCATCATCGACACGCCCAAAGCTTTTTATCACGCTCAAGTCAGTGCAGGGACTAACCGCTCCGAGATGAATTCGTTCTGGCGACAAAAGATTTACGGCTATCGGCGGTTTCCAACTCCGGATTGACGTCGGGGGCCTTCCGTTGACCGCTGACAGATGTGCTGCTGTGCGATGAATAATATGCTTAGCTAACTGGCCAAATGGCCCGACTCAAGTTTTTTCGCCCCGCAGAACCTTGATGTCCGGCCATCCGTGCAGTTAGCTAAGTTGATTATTCATCGGACAGCAGCACATCTGTCAGCTGTCAATGGAAGACTCCCTCAGTCCGCGCTGTACATGATTTGAGTTCGGCAGAGAACCTTTCCCGACGCCCAGACGCACAGCACCGCGACGCCGATCAGCGCAAGAACACTGAACAGGCCGCTTGATGCGTCCACCACGACGGAAAAAGGACCGCGATCAATGAGGATAGGCAGGAGCGACTGCAGGTAGTGCATGACGGTCAGCTTCTGCAAGGTCTCGGGCAGAACAAAGTAAAACGCTTCCCAGACGCCCACAACAATCGCCGGTATCACCGGGTTTTTGAAAAACAACCCGGTTAGCGTGAAGATGCTGCCGTACGCCACGCACGCCAGCACGGTCACCGCAACGTAGAGCGTTAGATAGGACAACCCGGGACCTTCCAGAAAGAAGTTCGTTCCCCCGGAGTTGGGCATGTAGATCAGGATGTTCGTCAGGATTGTACTGGTTGAGAAAATCAGCGCGAGTGCGAAAACGCCCGCCAGGTATTTCCCTGCCGCGATCACTTCGCGCCGCACAGGCGACAGAAGATAGAAGTGAAGGGTTTTCTCCAGGATCTCCCCGCGAAACAACTGTGAAAACACGAGAGCGCACGAAAAGAAAATCGACAGCCGCAGCGCGAACGTCTGGAAGTACAACGCGTACATCTCCGAATGGTCCGAAATCGACTGGCGTTCTCGAATCTGGACCGCAACAGCCAGCAACAACGCCACCGGAGCATAAGCCGCGGCATAGACGCCGAGCCACCGCCGGGCGAGAACGTATCGCTTGAGTTCCGTTTTCATGATCGTTATGGCCTGCATGACCCAGAGATTCCACTTCATAGGGGCGGCACTCCGTTAGATCCGACCAGGTACTGATAGACGGCATTGACGTTCTCATCGGCAGGCGCAACGGCCTCGACGACAATACGGTTCTGCAGAATAATGCGGTTGAAAAGCTCGTAGAAGCGATCCGGGTTACGAGTGGACACCAGCAGGCCCCGTCCGTCGGCATGAATCCTGACTTCAACCACAGAGTCCTGCTGAAAGACGCTGGATGCGATGACTGCGGGCCGATCACAACGGATCAGAATCTGAATCGGGTGGTCCTCCATCTCGTGGCGGACTCCCTGGATATCGCCCTCCGCAACCACGTAGCCGCCGCTCATCATGATGACGCTGTCCGACACGATGTCGACCTCATGCATGATGTGACTCGAGATCACGACATGCATCCCGGACTCCGCAAACTTGCGGAACAACTCGATGACTTCCGCACGCGCCATCGGGTCGAGCCCATTCAGCGGCTCGTCCAGTATCAGTACCTTCGGACTGTGGGCGAGAGCCTGTGCCAGGCGGACACGCTGCCGCATGCCTTTGCTGTAACCGGCCACGCGCCGGTGCGCAGCATCGGTCATCCCTACGCGTTCAATAACGCTCCATGTGCGGTCTTCAGCCTCGCTTGCGCTGAGCCCGTGTAGCGCCAGCATCGAACGGATCATCTGATACCCTGACAGGCCTTTGGGAAAGGCGTCGAACTGGGAGCAGTATCCGATGTTTTTGTAAAACGTCTCCGGATCCGACGACGAAATGCCGAGCACGCGAACCGTTCCCTTTGTGGGAAAGAGCAGGCCCGTCATCAGGTTCATCAGCGTCGTCTTCCCCGCTCCATTCGGACCCACCAGGCTCGTGACGCCCGGTTCGATCGAAAGACTGACGCGATTGACGCCAAGGACCTCCCCATAGAATTTCGAAACGTTATCGAAAACGATCAAACGATCCTCGGACTGCATCACCGCACCACCTGCGCCGGCCGGATCTTCCAGCTCAGCAGGAACAAAGCGATCCCGCACACGGAAATCAGCGTGATCAGACCTGTCCACGCCGGCATGGTTGCCCACGGAGGCGTCGTGATGCGGTACTGGCTTTCCTGCAGGAAGAGCCAGCGCCAGATCATTCTCATCGCCGACGCAAGATTCAGAAGCGTTCCCCAGCGCGTTTGCAGCATCGCGTTGGAGACGGTGCCAAAGCCCGCTGTTACAAAGAAAATGCCAAAAAGGGCCGCGGCCGCCACCGGCTTCCACTTCACCCATGCGGAGAGGGCCAGAGCCATCAGAGAAATCGTCAGGATCCAGATTCCCGACCCGACGAGAATTCCGGCGAGAAGCCGCGAGTTATCCCAGGACCAGGAAGGCCCCACGAGAGTCGTTTGTAATCCAAACAGTATCAAACCAGGGATCCAGGTGACCGCGGATGTGACCGCCAGCAGGACAGACAGCTTTCCGATCACATACTCCGCGCGGGAGAACGGCCGGCTCAGGTAAAGCGGCAATGCGTTGTTGGCAAGATCGGGAGAGATCAGGCCCGGCCCCAGAAGAGCGACCAGAAAAAAAGAAATGAAGGTCTCCACAATGAACAGAGTGAAAAAGAATCCCCCGTCGATCGCCAGGAACTGCAGCTCTCGTATGTCAAAGCCCAGCGAGACGAGTGCATCGATGTGGCTGCGGAGGTAAATCAGGACTGCGGCGATCAGATGTGGCAACAGTCCTACAAGAAGCGCGATGGCATAGAAACGCGAACCGAAAACCGACCGAAGCGTGTATCGCGGGAGAATTGAAAATCGCCAGCGTTCGTCGGTCAGCGGCCCGGAGTAGCGTGTGTAGGTGCGTTTATAGACTGCCATGGCTCAGGATGCACAAAAAGTCGAGGCTCAAGGGCAGGGAGAGGGGAATTTTGAAATTGGACGAATCCTGCATCTCAAATCCGAAAGCCCGAAAATTCGAATTGGACTGTTCTCCGTTTAGGCTTGCACGTCCAATCTGAGATTTCGGGCTTTCGGATTTGAGATGCAGGATTCGTCCAATTTCAAAATTCCCCTTTCCCTGCCCTCGTGAGCCAAGTATGTCGTTCCCATTGCGGTTGTGCAAAGTCCCCTCCCTATTTCTTTCCCACTTCCATTGCCTTCATAAAAATGTCCTGGAGCGAGTCGCGCTTGTATTGCAAACGGCGAATCTGAATCGTGTGTGTCTCCGCAAGTTCGTAGAGGTCGTGAATCTCGACTGTCTCGGGTAAAACCATCTTCACGCGGCTTGTCCGCGCATCCACGGCACACTCGCAGCCCAGAACTTCAGCCGCTTCCAGGAACGGACCATTTTCCCCACGCGTCTCCAGCTGGAGAAATTTTCGATTCGCGCGGCGTTCCTCCTCGAGGTTGCAATAGGTCACGACGCGCCCGTCCTTCATGATCATCACTTCATCGCAGAATTCTTCGATATCCCGGAGGAGATGGGAGGAAATGATCAGATTGATGTCATGCGTGTCGCGAATCTCACGAACCAGCTGAATCATGCGCAAGCGGCCCGCCGGATCGAGACCATTCGTGGGTTCATCGAGAATCACCATACTCGGTCCGTGAACCAGGGCAACGGCCAGCTTGGCCATTTGCTTCATCCCAAGCGAGTACGTGCCGAGTTGACGGTATCGAGCTTCGCCCAGCCCCACGTAGAACAGCGTTTCGTGTGCTCGCTCCATAGCGGCCTCGGGAGGCAATCCTGAAAGCTCGGCCATCATCCGGACGAAGCGAATAGCCGACATGCTGGCGATATAGGAGTCATTCTCGGGCATGTAGCCGATACGGTGTCGAATCTGGCGGATTTGAGTGTGAATGTCGAGGCCGAGCACGCGCGCCGTTCCGGAGGTCGGGCGATGGAAGCCAAGCAGCGCCTGAAGGAGGGTGGTCTTGCCGGCGCCATTGGGCCCGAGCAGACCGATGCACCGTCCGGAGTAGGCGCCGGTCAATTCCTTGAGAATCGGGCGGCCTCCCAGACTGAGGCTGAGTCTGTCGAGTTCAATAAATGCCATTCGTTGATCAGGTTACAATTGGCAGGGACTGTAGGCGCGGTCTATGACCGCGCACGATTTCGCAATATCACAGTCTTGCAAAATTGTGCGCGGTCATAGACCGCGCCTACAACATCTGACAATTTAAGACCCCTGATCGTATTACGCTCAAACAGAGAATAAGTTCCTATCCTTTGACTATTTTTGCGAAGCCCATTGGCGCAGGCTTGCGCGCTCCTTGACGAGCGTCGTCTTGGGGTTGTCCAGTGTCCAGAGCGTTCCGCTTTCGTCCTTCAAGGTATCGGAGTCCTGCGTTTCGTACCGCTGTTTTTCCCCGTCACGAGACACGAGCGTATAGCCCTTCTCGTCCTGTAGGATTGTGCCTTCCGCGATGGCCTTCGCGTCGGCGCCTTTCCGAACAAACGTTCCCTTGATGCGCGCCTTAAAAACCGCCATGTGGACCCGAGCCATAACCGAAGGGTTTTGCATCGAGAATTCCATGACCGTGGCGCTGTCGGTCGCATTCACGAATCGCAACTTATAAGTTCCACTGGAGTTGCTATGACAACTGGAAAGCGCAACCAGCCCCAGTGTCATCATGCTCACAATCAGAATACGTTTACTCATTTAGTTCTCCTCAGTGCAATTGCTCCCAAATGCCCGACGCACCTGCCAGGTGCGACATGCCCAGCATGCTTGCGATTTGAATTCCGAACGACCCTTTCGCCGACGCCAGAATTCGATCCTGTTCCCCGTAGACGAAAACGACCTTCGGCAACGTGCCTTCGAACAACGTTGCGGTGCGCAGACCGTCGCGCACGTCCTGGCTGCCGAGGTCCGACGCCACAGCGGGGATGCTGTTCGCCATGGCGGCCAGATTCTGGTACATGATCGCCGATGCGGTATCGCGTCCGTCCGGAGGCAATTGCGCGCGAAACGCCGCGGAGCGGTTGATGGAGTTTCCGGAATCATGGATCCGGATGGCCTCCGTCACCAAAGCTCTGCTTGGAGCAAAGATCATGTAGCCCATCCATGAGGTGTAGTGAATCCCCACAGGCGTTCCTGCTGAAGTAAGCGCGTAATACGTCTTTCCCTCGACAGTTTCACTCTCCAGACTCCACGGGGGCAGCTGCTTCGCTTCGAGTTCGCGATTCAGATTGGTGACGGCCCACTGAATCGTGTTCTCGAGCTTTGGCGCGTCGTTCACCTCAAACACAAGCTTCCATGACGGGTTCGGAAGAAGCGGACCATCGAGCGCCACCAGAACCTCGTTACCGAGCGGCTCCGCCAGATCGCGTCGAAGATCCAGCCGATGGGATTCCTCGAGAGCCCGCAGATGCTGCGCAAGATCGTTGTCGCCCTGAGCGATATTCAGGACATCGTCCAGAATCAGCTCCGGGTCCTTTGTAATCCAGGCGGAGAATCCGTATGCATCCGATGAGACGAAGTCCAACGCGCCCATCGGCGCAGGCGCTCCGAGCCATGCGGGAAGACCACGCCTTTCCTGAGTGAAGCCCAGTGCGACCTGTGACGCGGCGCTTCCAATGCCGGTCTTCTGTTCGAGAACCAGCTGCTGCACGTTTTCGAATCCAAGCTGACGAGTTGCTTCATCCCCGGGCACGATCGTCTGTTGCAGATCCACAGCCAGAAGCCAGCCGACGCCTTCGTTGTAAGCCTGCTCCAGCCGGCGATACAGCGGCGTGCCGGAGAATGTGTTGGTTATCGTGCCTCGTTGAATTGCAGCCGTGCGCTGCACCTGAGCGACGTTGGATGCGATCATCAGTCCGTTGTCGACATAGATCACCAGGCCCGTCCCGCTCATCGCCGCGAGTTCCGCAGCATTCCGCGCCAACTTTATGTCCGTCGTCCCATCGATTTCAGTCAACCGGCGAAGATCGCCTTCCAGCGCGGAAACCAGCGTCTCCGGCCGCGCGGCTTCCGCCAGCAGCAGCGGACTCCCGCCTGTCGTGCCCTTTGGGAACGCGAAAATGACTTCCGATCCCAGATAGGCGCCAACCTCTGCGAAACGGTTCGCCATCTCGTCCAGATTCATCCGGCTTGTATTCGTCTGCGACTGCTGCCACCAGCTCGACAGCACGGTGTTTTCGCTGACACGCTGCCGGAAAAGCGCGTAGGAATCCTTGAATTGCTGCGAAACATTCGGCAGCGACGCAAAGACGAGCGTGTCGGCCGGCACGAGCCCGACAAGTTTCGACGTATGCCGCATGGATTCCCGTTCGGTCCGGCTCGCGAAATCCTGGCCGAAGGCCTGCAGTTCCCTGAGCATCGCTTCGGCGTTGCGGCTCCATCCGATCTCTTCCCCGATGGGGACCGGGCCCATCGCCGGATTCGTAAAGGTCTGCTGACCGGGAAGAAGTGACTCTTCGATTCCTTCTCCCTCCACCTGCACCTCGCCCTCGACTACGGCAACGCGCGATCCCTTGATGCCGGCGCTCACAGAGAACACCGTCCCCACAACAGAGACATTGCAATCGCTGGTCTCGACATACAGATGACCGTGCTGCTTTGCCGCCGCAACGATGACGTTGCCTCGCGCGAGCTTGATCTTTACGCCGTCACGCGCGCGCACCAGAGCCAACTCGGACTTGGATGCCATCTCGACACGCGTCCCGTCTGCAAGTTCCAGCATCGCGCCTGATGCCGTGCCCGTCCGGACGGTCTGCCCGCGCTCCACCCGGAAGCCTGCCTTCACGCCCTGAACGTCGTGGCCGGAAACTCTGAACAAACCGCCATCCACCATTTGAACGACCGCGTGGACATCGATCGGCCAGAGCCATTCGCGAACAACGCTGGTTTGCAACCCAACCGCAATCAACAGGGCTGCCGCGAGCGGCGCAATCCATTTCAATTGAAGCACCTGCTGCTGCCGGCGCACCGGACGCGGCGCAGATACCCCGGATGCCCCGCGCTTCGCCGTCTCCTGCGCCTTGCGGCAACTGACGCACTCCCGCACGTGGTCTTCGAATAACAGCCTGCGAGACGGCGTGAGACTGGCCGTCAGGTATGCAGGGATCAGCGCACGGAAGTCCTCGCAGCTCTGAATGCGATCCACCTCCGACGCGGAGGGATACGGGAGAACCTTGTAGTACTCCTCCTGGAGGCGATGCCGCACCTTGGCTGCAGCCTTCTCGACGGCTTCCTCGGATACCGGCGCGTTGCGAATCTCCTCGATGGCCTGATCCAGAATCTTTCCAGGGTTTTCGTTGTTGGCTTTCATAGGTTTTCTCCCAGTCGTCTCCGAACGGATTTCTTCAGACGCGCGCGTGCTCTGAATAGAAGCACCGCAATGGTCCCTCGCGAGGTCCCCAGCATTTTCGCGATCTCTGCGTTGTCGTAACCTTCGACGTGTTTAAGAACAAAAATTTCGGCAGCCCTCGGGTTCAGCTCGCCCAGAGCGTCCCGCAGCCAGTCCTGAATTCGAAATGCCGGCAACCGGTCCGTCGGGGACGCGTTGTGCTGCAGATGATCCTCAATGTTGCCGGTCGACACGTTCCGCGCCCGCAGCTTAACGATGTCCAGGGCGATGTTGATCGCCGCGCGATGCATGTAGGCCTTGGGGTTCCTGTCCATGTCCGGCAGGATTTCACGCCGCAGCAATCGCAGGAAAAGCGTCTGCAGGACATCCTCCGCATCCTCGTTGCTGCCGGTAATCCGGTAGGCGACACGGTAAACCAGCGTCTGGTTCTCATTGAAGATCCGCTCGAAATCCTCGGGCAGTGGCCTGCCCGTTGTGCGCTGTTCTGCAGAGGTCATAAAAGCTTCCCCAAAGGTTCTTTTCCCTCCAACACTTCCATAAACGGCCCACCCCGTCTACCATTAACAGCCTGTGACAAAAATATTATGAGAGCCGTCTCGATCGTCCTGCTGTTCGCCCTGTTGCAAGGTCCCGCGGCCTACGTCCGGGAAGGGGAACGCGCGCAACAGCAATTCCGCACGCACCGCGACAGGCTTGCGCGGTTCTTCGAAGAGCTCCGGGGCGCCGTTGAGCGCGATCTTTCTCCTGAGGATGCGGCCACCCTGATGCGGCGGCTGGAAAAGGCCCCGCCGCAGGTCGGAATCTATGGATACAGGCTGTTGCCGCGCATCATCGACATCCCACAGCCTCCGACACCAATCCGCAGCTTCTCCTACAGCTGGCCGATTACGGAAGGGTATATCCGGGCTGAAGCCACGAAACTGGATACCGCGAAGTCCAACCTTGCGCGTGTCGCGGTCGCGACACGGGGAGAAAAGCTCCCGTTGCTGACGGAGTTGGTCGGTCAGTATCTGGAGTTCGTCCGGAATCAAGGCACCGTCGACCAGTACATCGAATATAACCGCTTCTGGCAGCGATCGGTCGCCGAGGATCGTGAGCGCTATGACCGCATGACCCAGGTGTATTGGGCCCTGAAATCGGGGAACCCCGATACCGCGGCGGCAATACGCGAAATCCTGGGAAGGCCGAAGACGCCGGAGTTTGTTCGCGTTCGGCGGAGTGCCAATCGCACCGTGCTGAGCGTACGGATTTATACGGACATTGAAGACGAGACCTACCTCAGTCAGGCGAAAGCGGTGATCGAGGAGGCGTGGCGAGTGGAAGACCAGGGAACGCAATACGCGGTGGAGTTGGATTTGCGGACTGTCGATCCCTATCGCGGGAAGAGGGCGCCGTCACGTGGAGATCACCTCGATCTGGGGAAGCACATCGCGAACTTTCCGACGGACGGCGGAGTGCTGACGACGGGCGCAGAGTTCACGCACGCGGTAGTGGGGCATTACGTCGCCCTGGGCCCGGGAGACCTGTCGCCGAAGACGCTTGCGCACGAGTTCGGGCATATCCTCGGGTTTAACGACGGCTATATTCGCGGATATACCGATCTTGGTGAAATGGGATTCGAAATCCTGGAACTCACCGCATTCTTCGATGACATCATGAGCGCGCCGAGAGAAGGGCGGGTGCAGGTGACGCACTTCAAGCTATTGATGGAGGCACTGTAGGCGCGGTCTATGACCGCGCGCTCTTCTTCTCAAATCGTGCGCGGTCATAGACCGCGCCTACAGATCCGGACGTTCGCTCACAGGCTTCGTTCCCGTTCCCGGCAGGGCGGCTTTCGGTGCGTCGGCAACGAGGGCATTCAGATCCCGGAATGCATACACCACCGATGCCTGATTCGCTGCAAGACCCCCCGTATCCGCGGTCGGACCATAGGTGCTGTAGACCTCGCGGTTCAGCATTCGCAGCAGCGCCATCTGCTGCCCGCGGTGATGCGACGTGTGCGCGATGCGCCGCACCATGATCCACGCGCGACTCCGGGGCACGCCGAAGAACGGCACATTTTCTTCCCACCACGCGTTGTCCTTACCCTGCAGCCCCGCCAGGCGCTTGCCGGCCGCCTCCGCATAACGCCGGATAAACTCCACTCGCGACTCCGTCTCCGGAAGCGGCGTCATCCCCACATCGATTCCAAACATGTTCCTGAACCACGCGTCCTCGCTCATGCACTGGTGCACCATGTGCTCGCGAACGCTGCGGCCTCGCTTGTCTGTTGGATGCGGACGCACCTGCAGATCCTGGTCCTGGAAGCTGCTCCAGACAGAAAGAACTTTAAGGATTTCCGTTTCGTAGGTCTCGACGAGGAAGTGATACATGGGGATGAGATAAATCGGGGATCTGATCAATGCTCAATTCCCAATACTCAATTCTCATCGGATGGGAATTGAGCATTGGGAATTGAGCATTGATCAGATCTGGCCCCGATTTACTGCTTGAAGCGTCCGTTGTACGCGCCCTTGGCGACAACTTTACCTTCCATCGCAGCCAGCAGCTGTGCGCGGGTTGTCTCGGCAGGCAGATTCAACTTCGCGCTGAGTGCATACAACTCGATGGTGTAGTGGTGCGTTGTCGGGGCCGGTGGAGCCGGTCCAAAGTACGCGGGCTGGCCGGTGATGCCTCGTCCCTGTCGCGAACCATCCGGCTGGTCGCCGGGTTTCACGCCTTCGGGAAGGCCTGTCGCGGTTGCCGGGATGTCCCAGATCATCCAATGCAGCACGTCTTCGGTACCGCCTCGGAGACCGACATCAAGGTCGTGGAAGATCAGAGCAAAGCTCTGAGTCGTCATCGGCGCACCGGTCCAGGTGAG
>Ga0111539_10005313_pt1 | contig 16669 bp, 31 predicted proteins | sample RhiMethybrSRZTD1_FD_79667 | JGI IMG/M metagenome (GOLD analysis project Ga0111539, IMG submission 79667) | Populus rhizosphere microbial communities from Tennessee, USA - Rhizosphere MetaG P. TD hybrid SRZTD1 (version 2) (version 2) | ecosystem: Host-associated > Plants > Roots > Rhizosphere >... | reverse complement strand
ATCGCGTACAGCGTAAGGAAGGAGAGGGCGAGAGGGATCAGCTGTCTCACGTGTTCCGCCTCAGGATCCGGACACCGCGCGGCGTGGTCTTGAGCCGGGCCGCGAGAGCGCGGATCTCTTCGCGCTCGACGTTCACCTCGAAGTGCATCTCGTCGACCGTGGACTGGTAGTCCCCGCCCCACCTGATCGCGTCGTCCACGAAGTCGAGATAGCTGCGGATCTTGGCTTCCTGCGCGTCCGTGAACGTGCCTCGCACACCCTGAGGATGCTCGAGCGCGTTCAGGTCAGCGGCGGTGCCGCTGGCGTGGTTCGACCACTCGCTGGTGCCGCCGATCCTGCGAAGACTCCAGCCGTGGTCGTCCCAGCTGACCTCGTTGATTCGGCTGACCTCCTCGTGGAACCAGAGCACGAGGTGTGCCATGCAGAAGCCGGGAGCGCCGCGGGCGAACTTGATGTCGGCGACACCCGGGATCTGCCAGATCTTGGTGCTGGACGACGTCTCGAGGACGAGATACCCATTCTGGCTATGTGCCATCGTTCGCCTCGTTCGTCTCGGATGATGGTCGCACGAACACCTTGTGACGCACCACGTGCTCGAACGCTTCGGGCCACTTGCGAGCGCAGACGCCGATCACGCCCGCCTGTCCCCACTCGTCGCCGGCGTGGTTGAGGATCCAGTGCAGCGTCGGGTCGATCTCATCGAGGTCGGCGATGATCAGTCGCACTTCGTCCTTCGTCAGCGCGATGGGATCCCCACCTTCCTGAATGGCGATCCAGCCCTCGAATCCCGGTTCGAGCACGAAGTCACTCTCGCGCGTGACGACCTTCGTAGCCACGCCGATGCTGATCGGATACGCGCGATAGCGCACGCCCCGAAACTCGACGACTGACCAGCGGTCAGCTGGTACGTTCCTCACCGTATCCCTGTTGATGAACACGGACGGTTCCGTCATGTCTTCCTCCTAGCCTCCGCACGGCGCGGACAGCTCGAATACCAACCAGTGCCAGCAGGCCGAGCAGCGTCACCTGGACGATCCCGATGACGATCTTGCCGTGCTCTCTGAGCTCCTGCTTCACGTCTTCCCCCTCGTGGTGATGCTGACGTCACCTTCCTGGCCGCGGTAGTATGCGGCAGTGATGACCCAGCAGGCAGCGATCGTGGTGAGCACGGTGCGCACGCCGACCGGATTCTCCTGAACCATGTTCTCGATCGTGCCGATCATCGCGACCACGATCAGGAAGCCGTTGGAGCCGGCGTAGAATCGCATCGATCTCGGCATCGAGTCGCGGTCACGCCAGTACGTCCGAGCGAACATCACGATGCCGATGCCCAGCAGCACTGCGTTGACGAGTCGCCAGATCGTCTCGAACGTGTCCATCAGGCCTCCCGGACGAATTTGATCATCATACCACAGTCGCCTACCTCTTGGCATCCCCGAGCTTGGCGTACGGACCCTCGGCGCCCGCCGTCAGTGGGACAGGGTAGAGCTGCGGGTCCGTGAAGGTCATGCACTCGTTGAGGATCTGCTTCACGTCGTCGACCTCGTCCCTCGGAGCCGAGACCACGATCTCGTCGTGGATCGGCACGTGCAGGTAGTCGCCGATGCCCGAGTTGTCCATGTCCACGAGCGATTGCTTGAGAGCGTCGGCCGCGGTGCCCTGTATCAGGTAGTTGACGGCCACGTACGCCTTGCTGGGATCCGGGATCCGGAGCCGGCGGCCGATCATGGTGTCGATGTGTCCGTCCCGGATCGCCGAGTCGACGACGCGGTCTTGGAACTGCTTCATCCCGGGGAACTCGATCTTCATCGCGTCGTCCAGCGCCTTCATGTGCGCGTATGGCACCCCGGCCGTGATTGCCATCTTGGCGACCCCGGCGCCGTAGGACTTGGAGTAGAACCAGTTCTTGATCGTCTGGCGACGCTTGTCCTTCTTCACGATGCTTGGGTCGCCGTGCACCCTGCGAGCCATCTGCGTGAAGAAGTCGTCGCCGGTAAGCTCGGCGTTCTCGAAGGCGGCGATCAGTCCGGTGTCCCTCGAGAGATTCGCGAAGAGACGGGCCTCGATCTGGTCCGAGTCGCAGGTCACGAGGTCGTAGTCGTCGCCGTACGGGACGAAGCAGTCACGGACCACCAGGTCGTCGCGCTGCAGAGTTTGGAGCGCCGGGTTGGTGATGCTCATGCGCGACGTGCGCGCCGCGAGCGTATTGATCGTAGGGTGGACGAGACCGCCGTCGTCCTCGCCCGCCTTGATGAAGTTCAGGAGGTACGTGCCGGCGATCTTGCTGGCGCGACGATAGAGCAGCGTTGTCTCGACGACCTGCTTGGGCTCGGGCGGCAGAATGCCCTCGGCCAGCAGACGCTTGAGCTCGTCGGCGTCGGCGGACGGCGAGCCCTTCGGGGTGGTCCGCTCGATCGAGATGCCCTGGCGGATGAGCCAGTCGGTGAGCTGCTGGGTGGATCCGATCGAGAAGCCCCAGCCGTTCTTGACGTACGCGGCGACGCGAGCGCAGTAGTCCGCCATCTTCTCGTACGCTGCCTTGGTCACGTCCATGTCGACCCTGAAGCCCTTGATCTCCATGGCGGTGCAGATCCGCCGGACCGCGAGCTCCAGGTCGTAGACGTACGCGTTGCGCGGGTCCTTGCGCCAGCGGGCCTGATCCTCCCAGACGCGGGCTGTCAGCACGACGTCGGACGCGCCGTACGTCGAGTACGTGGCCCACGAGAGCGGGACGTCGTCCCAGCCCCAGCCGTTGTCCCGCATCCCGGCGTCCAGCGCCTTCTGGGCCGCGGTCGCCTGCGGTCCGAACAGCTCGACCGAGATCTTCTTCAGCGCTGCGGAGGCGATCGGATCGCGGATCCGAGCCGCGATCATGGTGTCGTGAGTGATGTCCGGGCGCTGAGGGAACAGCGGGTCCTGGACCTGCAGCCACTTGAGGTCGAAGCCCATGTTGTGCCACACGAGGGGCGTCTTGGTGTCCTCGATGACCTCTGCTACGAGCCCCGAATACCGCTCGTACGGGATCGCCCAGCCAGTCTGCTGGTCGCCGATCTGGATGAGCCGGATCCGAGCGTTCCGGTCCCAAGGATTGAGACCAGATGTCTCTAGGTCGAGAGCGAAGCAGTCGTGGCGCTCGGAGGCCCAGCGCATGAACGTCTGCGCGTCCTCGAAGTTCGTCACCAGCCCGAGCTGCACGCCCGCGAAGGGATCATCGGTCACTAGGCGGCTCCTTCGGAGGCGGAACGTAGTTACGGATCTGGTCGTCGAGCGGCTCGTACTCGTCCGGCTCGCTGTCTAGCTCGGGATATCGAGGTCGATAGTCGGTAGCCTTGACGACGAGCACGGTCATGACGAAGACGATGATCAGGATGACCACGAGATCCACTTGTGCTTCTCCCTCTAGGCGGGCCAGACCTCCACCTCGACGCCGGAGGCCCGGAGATACTCTACCGATGACCCGCTCGGGAAGCGATGCGTGTCCTGGTCCGAGAACCGCATGACCACCCGGGCGAGCAGTGCGGTGGCAAGCAGCTTGGCGCACTGCAAGCATACCGCGCTGTTGACGTACGCGACCCCTCCCACGGCTTCCGCGAACTCCGCTCGAGCGATCGCTGACTGCTCAGCGTGCGAGCTGACGCAGTCGGTGTACCCAGGGTCCAAATTATCAGTCTTTCGGGCTCTTGGACACCACTGCTCGCATGTTGATTCCGGGTCTTCGTTAGCAGGCTCGTACCCGGCGGGCGGACCGGCGTACGACGTGCTGACGACGCGATTGTCAGCGGACACGATGACGCAGCCGATGCCGCCGAACTTGGTAGCTCGCTGCGCGCGGACGCATCGGGTGCGCTTGCCGATGTTCTCGGCCATGCTCATCCAGACTGCATCCCATGACGGGCGCTCAGTCGTCAACATTCTGATACCGCCTTCGTCCGTCTCGCTGCCTGACTTCAGTCCAGCGCTCCTCGGCGATCGCCTCGAGGGTCGTGCCCTCGATCGACGCCAGCCGGGCGAGGCAGATCAGCACGTCGCCTGCCTCCGCCAGAACGGCGAGCGACGCGTACCCGCGCTCCTCGTCGGTCTGCGCCTGGCGCCGGTCGAGGATCGCGCCCATCAGCTCGCCGGACTCCTCGCCGATCTTGAGACCGATCAGCACCGGATCCCCTTCGCTGGACGGACGCATCGTCTGCGTGACCCATGCGCTGACGTCGTCGGAGAACTTCTCGTCGAGTCTCACTCGTGGATCCTCACGTCGTAGTAGCCCAGCTCGGAGATGGCGTCCAGCGTCTGCTCCCAGGACTCGAACCGCACGGCGCGGTCGTCCACGTAGACGTACGCTGGCAGCTTCCGGTTCGTGACCAGCAGCACGTCGCGCCGGTCCCAGAACGTGGTACTGCCGTCGTCCACCACGGTCTCGAAGCCGCCGCGCCGGGTCAGCCAGGCGGCGACAGCCTCCAGGTCGGGCCGAGCTGTGAAGACGAACACGCAGTCCACCTCCATGAGCCGCTGGATCGCCCTGAACGCGCCCTCCGTCGGACCGTCGTAGACGTCCCCGCCCATCCACCCCTTCGAGTAGAGGTGAACGGGGACGTCGAAGTCGACCGCGATGGTCACAGGTCGCGGGCCGCTTCTGCGGTCTCGGCTGCCGTGCCGCGCTTGCGGGTGAGCTTCGCCTGCTTCACTGCCTTGGCGTCCGAGAGCTCCTTCGACTTCAGCGCGCCGAGCGTCCCGGCGACGATGAGGTTGACGCCGATCGCGACCCGCAGGGCGCGCTTGAGACGGCGACTGTCGGTCTGGTGCAGCGCCGAGATCAGCAGCGCGGTAGTGACGGTGTACGACACGCCGCGACCGAGCGCGTAGCTGACGGTGTCCGCGTCGAACGGGATCTGCTGCTTCTTCTTGCCGCTGCTGCCGAGCGCGTTCACGATGTCGCCGAACAGCTTGTCGAACTCGGGCGGGGGCGGTGGGGGTGATGAGGTCATGCTGCTTTCTCCCTTTCGTTGTCTTCCTTCGGGCACTGATGCTTGACGGGCTCGTCGCCGACCATGCCGACGACGTCGATCATGCCGCACTTCTCGCAGAGCGTGCCGCACCACGGCGTCTCGGGGTCACAGGGGCCCCGGAAGTGCCAGAGCGGGATGATCACGCGACCGGTGATCGTCCAGCCGAGCATGATCGTGCGGCGATGGTACTCGTCGTTACCCAGGTGCACGGGCGACAGCGTGGTCAGGCCGTACCAGTAGAGGCACGGCTCCCAGAACCACGGCCAGCGCGGGCAGGGGCAGCGACGAAGTCGCTTGATCGGGTGTATCAAATGGTCTCCCTCGGACGTGCTGTCTCGATCGCGTTGGCGAACACCCCGACCAGATACCCGACGTCGGTAGCCGCTTCCGGGTGGTCCTGGACGAACTCGGCGAACGCCTCGGCCCACTTCATGGCGTCCGAGTCACCGCTGCGGGACAGCGTTTCCATGCTCGGCTTCTCGACGTCGCCAGCCTCGGCCGAGCTCGGGCACGGATCCGGACCATCGTGAACTTCGAAGACGTACTCTGCCAGCGGTTCCGAGTCTTCCGGGTACATCATCATCGGCGGCACCATGCTCATGCTCGGGTCGTCGACCGGCTCGTACTCGGAGGCATCGGGCAGCTGGTCCCGCGGGTCGCTCAGTCGCCAGCTGACGTATCGCAGCAGCTCGGTCACGATCGCGGAGCAGCGCTCTGAGTCGAACACGCCGGCCCGCTCCGGATACTCCCAGCACACGGACGCGGCGCCGAGCGCTTGCCCGATAGCCGACTCGATGCCGTCGGCGCTGTCGAACATCCCGCGGACGTCCTCGCTAGCCATCGCTGGCCTCCTTCATCCTCTGGAGCTTGGCGTTCCAGGCGTCCATCACGTGCTTCGGCACCACGATGGACAGGTCCTGGTTCGGCGTGATCTTCTCGCACGCTAGGCAGTATCGGTGGTCCGCGCGTCCGCAGTGGTCGTTGTCGACGACGTGAGCGTCCATCCAGGTGCAGATCGGCTGAAGCCACTTGCGTCGCCGCTCGTACAGATCCAGCTTGAACGCGAGATCCTCGGTGACGTTGTCGGTCTCCTGAAGCTCGTCGAGCACGTAGTACCAGCCGAGGCTGACGTGCATCGCCGCCATCGTCAGCTTCTGTCGCCGGTTCAAGCAGCCGTGATACCAGTCCTGGTTCCACGACCAGCGACCGCGCTGCTGCTTGACGGCGTAGGCTGCCACGGTCGCGATCTCGATCAGTCGATTCAGTCTCATCGGGGAGGCACCTTTCCCGCGGCGTGCCAGAAGCACAGCGCGTTCCCGTCCTTGACGGTGATCGCCGGATGGAAGACGCTCGGATCCAGCGGCGTGTTCCGCGTCGTCACTCTGAGCTGCTCCGCCGACGCTTCCTGGATGCACTCGACGCACAGCGTCGGCGTCGGGTAGCTCGGTGTCGTCGGCGGAACGACGAACGGCATGGGGCTACTTCTTCGGTGGCTTCGGTGCCGGCTTCGGCTGGATCTTCGGCTTGGCCGGGTCCCGCGGGTGAAGCGGGCGATCCGGCGGCGGCGGAGCGGGCGGGTAAGGTCCGGGCATCTCAGGCTTCCTTCTTTCTGCAGTTGCCAAAATGGTATCTCGTCATATTTGGTCCTGCTCCAGTCTTGGAGCAGTGCGGGCATGTGACTAGTCGTAGACGATGCTTCTTGCCACGTTGTGACTCTGCCAGCGTAGATCGAAGTACTGCAGCAGCTTCTGCACCGTGGATCTCTTCGTACGTCTTGCCTTTCGTGCTCTTGGCGTACGCTACGACGCCGTGAGTATGCCTAGATTGGCCGTACATGGGGTTTCGCTCCCCGGCCATTGCGACTGACTGGTCAGGGCGTTTCTTGCCTCTAGACCAGCCCTTACGATAGCGTGTCTCTTCCGTGTCGACATATCCGTTCGAGTGGTGCATGGGGTTTGCCGTACCGACTAGCACGACGCCAAGCGCTTGGTTCTTGAGATTGTAATACCGAGGACTACCTGCGGCGTTCAGCGCTACGAGGATCCGTTCTTCTTCATCTCGATAGTCCGAGCCGCAGTAGAGAATCTCGCGACTGAAGTTCTCGATACCGTGCTTTCTAACTGCGTGCCAGAACGTTAGACCAGATCCGACGTAGCGTGGGTTCTTGCCGTTGTGGGAACCGACGTACATCATGCCGTTCGTAGCATCAGTCCACCGGTAGACGAAACCGTGACTAGGATCGTCCGACGGACAATGACACATCGTACTCTCCTGTCCTGTCATAATGCTCGATGAGGTGAAAGTGCCGTTCGTACACGTGAAGCGATGCAGCTTGCCATACAATGGCGCCAGCTTGAATCGCAGGCACGATACCTTCGTATGGCGGCGTCTGACCTACTCCTCGCTCGTTGAGGTCGGCGACCAATTTGTCGAGCACATGTTTCTGCCACGCGTAGTCGTTGCGATATCCGAAAACTGCATCCTGACTACGCATCATCACGACCGCGTGAACAGCGCCGTCCCGCAGGAAGTAGTTCACGCCCCACGTGCAGACGAAGTCCTTCTTACCCTCGAAGTCCCATTCGACGTGCATGCTGGGCCGCATGTAGATCGCGACTGCCTGCCTGCCGTTCGGACGCTTCGTGAGGTTCTCGAGCACCCGGTCGTACTGCCGATAGTTGTCCGGCGAGAAGAGCAGTGCCCCGTAGTTGCTGTTGATCTGCCCGTTGTGACCTGCGACCTGCTGCCAGATCTTGGGCGGCCCACCTGGGATGTCAGCGACCTTCAGCGACTCGGACTCGTACCACTCCAGCTCGCGCCGGACGTACTCCTCGTTGACTGCTCCGAAGATCGTGGGCTCGTCGGCGAGAAAGCTGCTGCCGACGATCTCGACGGTGCCGCCGATCTCCGACTTCGGCAGCCGGCGCCACTGCTCCGCGAACAGGGCACGGATGCCTCGCATGGACATCCCGGTAGGAGCAACTACGCTCACGCTGACTCCTTCCGCCAGTCCGGGACGAGCTTCTCGAGCCTCGAGAACATCTCGCACTGGACGCACGGCGTCTCGTCGACGGTGCCGAGCTCACGCTCCTCGTCGGGAAGCTCGCCGCAGCCTGCACGCCAGCGCCACCAGGTGTCCCGTCCGCGATAGCGCGTGTACGGCCGTGACATGTGCAGAAGGGTATCCAGCTCGCCCTTCGTGATGGTGACCGGCTCCTCCAGCCAGGCGTCTTCGTCGTCCAGCGAGGTCACGTCATCGGTCATACGCGCTTTCCCTTCGTCCGTCCTCGTCGTCTCTGAAGCTCGGCTTCCATCTCGGACCGGAGGACCTTGCGACCCTCCTCCGTCCGCATCAGCATCACGCGACGCGGGACGTCCTCGGCATCCTCTGGAATGGTGAAGTTGTCCTCGCAGTCCTTGCAGTACATCTCTCGTCCACCGCTGAACAGCGCGTAGTGCGTTCTGGAGCCCCCGCAGTGCGGGCACTTCACAGCTGCGTCTCCATCTGGAGCGTGGCACGAGCGTCCCTGTCGCGCTGGAGCGCCTTGTCCACGAGGCGCGGCGCGACGCGCCGTGACGAGTCCTCGTCGGTCAGGTGAATCCACTCGACTGGCGGGCCGCCCCGGACGATGATCCGGGACATCAGCTCCGCGTAGTTGCGCTGGACCTGATAGAGCTGGGTGGTGCGTCGCTCCTGATCGTCGGTGAGCAGCTGATCCCGCGCTGCTCCCGTCCGGCTCACGGCGAGCGCGACGTCCACGTGCACGTAGATCTGCAGAGCCCCCATCCGGTTGAGCCAGTCGTGGAACTTCCAGAACTCGCCCGCGGTCAGCTCGCCGAAGCCCTGACGCTGGTCGAGGCTCGGCCGGAACACGGGCCCGTAGGAAGGGCACCCCCAGTGGGCGCGGTCCATGACCAGCGAGATGCCGCTGCCAGGCACGTAGCCGCGAAGCGGCTCCTCGAGCTCCGCGATCGCCTGCTCGCCGTACGACTTGGTCGACGAGTGGTCGTAGACCGGAGGTCCGAAGTGCAGCTCCACGACGCGCTCCCCGCGGCGCCCGAGCTCGATCGCGAGCTCCTCGGCGAGAGTGCTTTTGCCACCCCCGTCGATACCCTCGATAGCTATGAGCGACACGTCAGCGTTCCTTCCCGTAGTGCAGCCATCTTCCGTCGTCGTCCACGAGCCAGAGTCCGCCGTCCGAGGCGCGCCCGAGCAGCATCGTGTCGTCGCTGGTGCTGACGACGATCTCGCTCGGGCAGTCGCTTCGCATGCCGCACTCGAACTCGAGCGTTGCCGTTCGCAGCGCTCGGTGCGCGCGACGCGTACCGTTTCGGTGACGAACGCGCTTCATCGCATCACCTCCGATGCTTGGGTGGCTCCGAGAAGCTCGGCAAGCTCAGCTCCTGAGCTCGCTTCTTGGCCCAGCGCTTACGGCGCCGCTTCTTCCTTCTGCGATCCACGTTCCTCGGCGGCCGCATGCCAGTGTCGTTCAAGAATCCCCTCGATGTCGGGCGGGGTCCACCCGGGCGGCTTCACGACGTCCAGCGCGTTCCCACGCTTGGAGTCGCTGCCGTCGGCCGAAGCCCGCTGCTTGGTCATGTTCGCTCGCTGGACTTCGTCCCACAGAGCCTGCCACGGCAGTCCCATCAGGTGCGCCGTGCCCATCGCGACGTACACGAGATCGATCAGGGCGTCCGCCTGACCGGCTTCGTCGCCGTCCTGCCACGCCTCGACGAACTCGTCGACCTCCTCCTGCATGAACCTGCGGCGGAAGTCGAACGTCGTGAAGTCGAGCGGGCGCTTCTCGACGCCGTCGTTGGAGTTGGGCAGCTCGAAGCGCTGATGGAACGCGCCGACGTCGTCGAAGTTGGAGTTGTTCTGCAAGGCGTCTTCCTTCTCGGTCTTGGACGACCGGCCGGAGGCAAGTGACTGCCTCCGGACCGGTTCATCCTATCCGTCTTGAGGGTGCCCTGTACAGCCCTAGATGGGCAGCTGGACGGGCTCCTTGGGCTTGATCGCGAGGTGCCGGATCGGACGATTCTGCAGCCACGCGTTGTAGGCCTTGACGATCAGCGCCAGGTTCTTGGAGCTGGGCTCGTAGCGAACCGTCTTGCGGATCGCCTGGTTGACCGCGTAGCGGTGCAGGACGTACGGTCCCGTACCCTCCTCGAGACCCGCGCCGGTGGTGACCAGCTCGAGGAACTCGGCGAGCCGCTCGGGCTGGGTCTCCCGAGCCATCGAGACGAACGCCGACCACGCCGAAGGCTGGATGCCCTTGTGCGTGGCAGCGTAGACCGCGATAGCGGCGTTGACCGCGTCCTCCCAGCCGGGGTGCTTCTCCACGTACTCGAGCATCTCAGCGTAGTCCTGAGTCTTGCGCCCGATAGCGCGGTAGCTGTTGCCTGCGTGCGCAGCCAGCTCGTAGCTGTAGCGAAGCTGCGATGCCGCCGCGATGTTGGTCACCAGCTTGTACCCGGAGATGTGCAGAACGTCGCTGAACTGACGCTTCGCGCCGGTGTCCATGAAGTTCTGCGCCTCGGCCGGCACGCCGGTCTTGATCTCGGTGACGACGGTCTGGCCTGCCGCGACGATCGCGAGCAGGCGGTTCTGGCCGTCCAGAAGCTCAGGCTTCGGCGAGAGAGTGATGGCGCTGTTGGTCCGGGACTGCCACTTGCCATCGAGGATCACCTGGGTGAGCTCCTGCACGACGCGGCGCTTCGGACGACGATTCTTCTTGTTGAGCTTGAGGAGCTGCTCGGCTCCCTCGGGGGTGACGCGGACCAGATAGGTCTGAGCCTTGGTCTTCGCGACACCCAGGACGAAGCTTACGCTTCGGGTACTACTGGGCATTCTGCCCTCCTGTCAGTCTGTCCGTCTTCGTTCCACGACTCCGTGACGCCGTCTGCCCCCGTAGCAGCAGACGGTGCCACTTCGTCCCGCAGATCATATCACATATCACCGCCGTTCGTAAACAGTATCACAACTCGGGCTTGGTTTACAATGCCACCAGCGGACGAGGGAAGGGAGCACCACGACGTGACGAAGGGAACGCACAGAGCTGAGGATCCAGCAGTCAGACGTCAGAGACGACCCGGCCTGAGCGTTCTCGTCGTGGCGATCGTGCTGGCGACGATCGGAGGCACGGCGTGGGCGACGCGAGAGTACTACCGGCCGAAGGATCGGCCGGACCGCCCGAGCAGCGCGAGCGTGCAGAGCTGCCGGATCCAGTGGGCCGCGCAGATGACGCCGCTCTCGACGGCCGAGACGTCCGTGAGCCAGTGGCAGCTGCACGTGGACGCCATGAACCAGCTCGTCGCGGGCGAGATCACGCTGGGTCAGGCGGTCGCGTTCTGGAACCAGACCAAGGTCGACGCAGTCGAGAAGATCCGCGCGTTCGACGTGGCGTGGTCGTCGTACCGGAAGCGTGACTACGCGTGCCTGGACGCTGAGGATCCAGCGCTCGACCGATGCCAGAAGGCCGTCCAGGAGCGCGAGACGGTGCTGCAGCTCGCGTTCGACGCCGTCGACACCTGGCATCACCACGTGATGGACATGCGGTCCCTGATGGCGGGAAAGATCACGCCGGAGGACGCGCTGGCTCGGTGGAAGCACTTCTGGCGACAGGGCATCGCCGAGCTGAACCGGTACCAGGACGCCGTCGAGGCGTCCTCTACTCAGCGCTGCTAGCGTCGCCACGAGAGACCTCGTCCTTCGTCCGTCCGAGGCAGTACCAGTCGGTCCCGTCGTTGCGGACGACGACGTGCCAGTCGTGCGGCGCGTTCAGGAAGCACTTGCGAGGCATCATGGACGCCGTGCGACCGATGCGCGCGATGAACGTGTCGAGCTTTCGGATCAAGCCCGTCACGCCTATCGTGACGCAGATCGGCGCGAGAATCAGGAACAGCCAGTCCACCCAGTCCAAGCTGGACCCGCGAGACGTGCTCGTGAAGAGCCCGCCGAGCGCGAACGCGAAGAACCCGGCGAAGAGAATCTGCTTGACCATCTCGCGCCGAAACTGCGTGAGCGGGTTCGACTTGCCGACGAACTTGGCGTCGAGCGCGTCCTCCGCGCTCCGGTACACGGGTTTCTCCTCGTTCACGTGATTGGCACCGCCTCGTCGTCAGTGACGTCCAGGCAGGGCAAGTCGAACGCCGACTTCATCATCACGAAGTCGGCGGCGAGCTCCTGAGGCGTCTCGCCGGTCGGGAACTGAGGGTCGGCGCTCCAGCCGTTGATCTGCCCGTCATCGTCGTCGTAGTAGACCGCGCGGATCGCGTACTGATACCCGTCAGGGTCAGTCAGTCGCTCCCGCGTCGTCCGGTAGTTCCAGCTCATCGGTCTCCCTCTTCTCGGTGCTCTCCAGGTATGCTTTCAGCATGGCCTCGAGCTCCGGATCCAGATCGTCGATCTCGATCATGCGGATCCAAGTAGTGATGCCTGGCTCCGCGTTATCGGCGACGTGATCTGCTTCCCTGTCGCGGACGCAGATCGCCGCGCCGTACCCTTCCTCGGGAGCCGCCCACGGCGACTTCCCGAATACCAGCCAGAGCTTCATTTATCTCCCTTCGGAAAGTGAATCGCCATGACCACGGGATCCGTGTGCGTCTTCTCGCCCGTGGTCTCGCGAACCATGACTCGCTGCCCGAGCTCGTAGACCCGGTCGCACGACGGGCACTGCACCACGTACGCGAAGTAGCCATCGTAGTGACAGTGCTTGCCGCATCTGCAGTAGAAGTCCAGGCAGACGTCGGTGCCCTTCCACTGGATGTACATCCCAGCCTCGGAGCCGGGCAGCTCCTGAGTGGCCCACGCCGTGTACTCGTGGACCGCGTCGACCTCGGATCTAGACATCAGCTTCCCATCGGATAGTTGCCGCCGTAGACGTCGTTCAAGATTCGGGCCGGGCAGTGGAAGCCGTACATGTAGTCGTCGTTGACCTCGATCCACTCGTGCCACGAGTCGTCGTCGCTCGGATCGAAGTCAAACCGCTGCCTCATCTCGATGACGAACCCGTCGGGGTCGTCACCTTCGTAGAAGATGAATCGTCCGTCCGGGAACATCTCGGTCCAGTCGACGGCCAGGTCGTAAGTCCCGGGGTGCTTCAGGTGCCAACGAAGGTTCCGCTGGGTGCGGCGCTGGTCACGCCAGCGCCGCCACCAGCAGATCACGCGGTACATCAGAACGGCCAGTCCGCCCGGCGACCCGCCTCGAGCAGAGGCAGCATCTTGAACATCGAGTCCGAGAACCCGCCGAGCTCGTGGCGCGCCCTGCTGCCCGTAGGCATCGCGGCGTGCTCGTAGCCCATCAGGTTCCAGCCGTAGACCGGGACGTCGTCGGGAACGCTGTCCTTGACCTCGGAGGTGCGACCGGTGTAGTGGAACCACGGGTCGAACCGGCCGTCGGGGTCCATGGTCTGCATGTCGCTGAAGACCACGACGCGATCGTGCGCCTTGTAGGTCGAGCTGACCGCGCCGGCGATGTCCGTGCCGTGACCGGCCTCGCCGATGCGACGCAGGAAGCGCTCGAGCTCCCGCAGCACCGATCCGCCTGCCGGGATGTCGTGGTAGAAGGTCGAGTCCGCGAACCCGTGGAAGTCCACGTTATCGCGCCCGCAGCGGAACGCCAGCGCCGTCGCGAACAGGGCAGCAGCCTCGGCAGGCTTGACCTTCGAGCGCTCCGACAGGGTCGACATGATCATCGAGCCCGACGTGTCACTGAGGATCAGCGTCCGGCCCGGCAGGACCGGCACGTTCTCGACCGAGACGTCCAGGGCACGCTCGAGGGCGCGACCCCAGCGCAGCGAGCTCGTCGCGAGGTGCGCGCTCAGGAACCTGAACGGCAGCTGACGTGACTTGCGCACGCGCTCCGGGTCAGCGATGACCGCGGCGACCTGATCGGCGACCTCGTCCGAGACGCCGGCCTCGTCGAAGTTCCGGATGTTCCGGACATGGGCCATGTAGCCCATCGAGGGGATGATCGCCTCCCACAGATCCCTCTTCGGCAGCTTGTCGCCTGCCATCGAGAGGACGTCCTCCCAGGTCATGCCGGCAGCCTTGAGCCGCTCGGCATCGAGGAGAACGCGCGGGTCATCCTTCGCAGCCTCGCGGAGGAAGCGGTTCGCCTGCAGCTTGGGCAGGACGTCCGGCACGCCGTTGCCGCGTCCGTGACGCTCGTCGAGCATCAGCTCGAACAGCGCCGACTTGCGGACCTCGTACAGCGCGGCGTACTCCTCGCGGTCGGCCTGGCTCATCTCCTCAAGACGATCCGCTGACCAGCGATCGAACAGATCCTCCGGCGCGCGAGGCGACGGGTGGGTCAGCTCGAGGACGTCGGCGAAGCGGAAGCCGCGAGCCGACGAGTCCCACTTCATGTACGCGTACTCGTCGTAGAGGCGAGTGGCCGCCTCGGCGACGCCCTTCTTGACGGGCATCGGCAGGTTGCGACCGTATTTGCCCGACCAGTACGCGAGCAGTTCGCCGGGCTCGTCGGCGCGCTGGAGGACCGACTCGATCATGCCGCGAGAGCCGGGGATACCGACGTCGAGCATGGCGTAGGCCGACTCGGCAGCAGCGACGAGAGGCGCGGTGCGCAGGTTGGCAGTGCCTCGCAGGTACGGCAGGAAGCGAGCCATCCACTCCGGGTTGCGAACGGCAACGACGTGCGCGAGGGCAGCGAAGCGCTTGTCGCGCTCGTCCTTGCCCTCGTAGAAGGTGTTCTGGCCGACCATGTTCGAGACGGCGAGCATGAAGAGCTCGCTCTCGGCGTCGCGGGAGTAGCCCGGGCCACCCTCGAAGGTCGTGCCGCTCGAGGTCGCTTCGGTCGTGACCGGCGACGTCGCCGATTCGGCGCGCTTGGTCGGTTCGTTGAATCGAGCCATGTGAAAGGCTCCTTCCCGAGATTGCGGGAGGAGCCTGAACCACCTAGCAGAACGGCACGACTAGATCAAATCGAGGACGGTACGTTAAGCGCTCTACCTACGAGCTCGCCGGGCAAGCCCGGCTCAGGAATCGAACCTGATCCTCCTCATCCAGAATGAAGTAACCGGCCTACTCGCATCGTCGTGCCGCTCTGCAGTTGTGGCAAGCCCGTCCCTAGTTCAAAGTCGGTCGCAGCGCTTGGGTTCGCAATGTGAGTGCAAGAAGTAGCTGAAACCTTCGCAGCGGTTCGGGTTGCAGATAAGACAGTATCACGCCCGAGAGGCTCTGTAAACCCCTTTACGGAAATTCATACCACTTCAGCGGCTGAAGCGTTCCTCGAACCGCTGGAGGCAGATCTTCTTGCTGGTCGCCTCCGTCACGCGCGTACCCGCCTCGTCGCACGCGCGCCAGACAGGATACTGAGCCTCGTCGGCGTACCGGAGATAGCCGATCTCCCTGCCGTCCTGCCACACCCGGTAGTGCTTCTCGTAGTCGGGATGAGCCGTCAGCTGCATGGTCATGTCGCGCTCCTCATCGCATCCGTCGGTGGCAGCTCCACGATCGTGGCGCCTCTGCCTCGGTAGTAGCTCAGGACGTCCTCCAGTCTTCTGCCCTGCGATCTCCGGCTGATCGGCGGTGCTTCCGTGACGACGCCGTCCACGGAGCCCAGCACGAACGTGGCATGCCTGAGGCTCACCCACGTCCAGTCCTTCACGTTTAGAATCCTCCTGAGCGGTTACTATTCAGGTAACGGAGGTGGGAACCATGCCCATCGAGCGTGTTCTGGTGATCGCCATTCTGGCGGTGCTGCTCATCGTCCTGCTGTTCTGGTTCGTCGACTGCGACGCCAAGGACGGGGACAAGAACGGAGACGGCATCGGCGCGCCCAGCGTCGGGATGACCGTCGGCGGGAGTCGGTGATCTCGTGAGCCTCGAGAGAATCTTGATCATCGCGATTCTGGTGGTCATCCTGATCGTCGTGATCGGGCTGCTCGCCTGAGACCAGGGGGCGGCTCGGTCGAACGTGGTCGAGGCGAACGGCCTCGGACCGGGCCGCTCCCGTCTAGTCACTGTCGCTTCCCTCGTCGACGATTCGCCGAAGCTCGTCGTCCATGTCCTGATCGTACTTCAGCTTCTCAGCCAGCCGGCTGATCAGGCTCGCCAGCGTCTCGATGTCCTTCCGGCACTGGGGGCAGCACTGATGGTTCGTCATCTTCTGCTCCCTCGCTCTCGCGAGCCAGGCGCTCGGCGAGCATGTCGTCGAGCTTCTGAGCCTGGTCCTTCTCCGCTTGCTTGGCCTCTGCCATCCGGGCCCGCTCTGCGTCCTGCTCCTCCTCGATGCGCTCGACGGCCGAAGCCTCCCACGTGACCCAGAGCTCCCTGGTCTCGGACCACGCCTTGTGCGTGTCGTGGGATCCGAAGTTCCCGCACTCGATCGTCTCGGACGGATGCTCGTCGTCGCGGTCGTACGTGTACGTGTGCTTGCACCCGACCGGCGCTGACAGCGACAGCCAGTCCACCGGCCCGAGCGAGGTCGCAACAACGGCGACGCTGATCAGGGCGGGCAGCTCGTCGCGGAACTCGCTCGCCGCGTCGTTGCGATACTTGCAGCTCGGACCGTCCGGGCAGTGGTAGTCGTGCCAGACGCGAGCCAGCTCGACGATCGCCAGCTCGTCCGGCGCCTTCGGGACGTCGTGCTTGCGCTGGTAGACCACGCCGCCCCAGTCGATGATCTTCCCGTCCATGGTGAT
>Ga0111539_10005312_pt1 | contig 16672 bp, 16 predicted proteins | sample RhiMethybrSRZTD1_FD_79667 | JGI IMG/M metagenome (GOLD analysis project Ga0111539, IMG submission 79667) | Populus rhizosphere microbial communities from Tennessee, USA - Rhizosphere MetaG P. TD hybrid SRZTD1 (version 2) (version 2) | ecosystem: Host-associated > Plants > Roots > Rhizosphere >... | reverse complement strand
CACGAGTTCCTCGGCTACTCGAACTCCCTCAGCGAGTCGGGAATGGGGTTCGACACGCTCGCCCGCATCCGCGGCGGCGACCAGCTCAACCTCAAGATCTACCGCAGCACCGAGGAGGACCCGATCCGGGTGACGGCGCGGGTCTGCGCGGTGCGGCCGAACATCGACACCGGCGCCGGGTACACCGCCGGTGTCGAGTTCACGCGCCTGACCTCCGGTGACCGGGACCGGCTGATGGCGCTCTTCCCGGCCGACGGCTGCGTGACCTGGGGGAGCGACGCACCGGAGCCGGCGCCCGAGGGCTCCGGCGGAGCCTGATCCCCGCCACGCGTCGCCGCCGGCGTCGCCGTCTCAGATCCCCAGCCGCTCCAGCATCAGCCAGCCATTCCGCACGATGTTCACCGCGAGCCAGCGGAACGGCTCGAAGCCGACCGTCGGGAGCGCGCGGCCGACCAGGAAGCGCGCCTCTTCGGGCACCACCTCGCCGGCGTACAGCGTCGCGAGCGTCTCTCCGGCGAGGTGCGTCAGCGCCACCCCGTGTCCGGTGTAGCCGAGGGCGTAGTAGACGTTGTGCGCCCGCCCGGTGACGCCGAACGAGGGGAGGAAGTCGCGCGCGAAGTCCACGAGCCCGCTCCAGCGATGCGTCACCGGGACGTCCTTGAGGGGCGGGAAGATGGCGCGCAGGGCCCGCGTCAGCTTCGCGTGCCGGCGGGACGGATCGAAGCGGGTGCGCCCTCCGAGCCGGTAGTCGATGTTCCCCCCGCCGAGAAGGACGCGATCATCGGCGGTGAGCCGCAGGAAGTGATAGACGCGCCCTTCCTCCCACGCCGCCTGCCGTCCCTCCCAGCCGATCGCCGCCCGCACGGCGCGCGGCAGCGGGGCGGTCGCGATGCAGGAGACGTGCACCGGCGCGATGCGGGTGCGGAACCAGCCGAGGCCGGGCGAGAAGGCGTTGGTGGCCAGGACGAGGGCGGGGGCGGTCAGGCGGCCGGCGGCGGTCGTCAACCGGATCTCCGGCCCGTCCTCGATGGCGCGCACCTCCGACTCCTCGTGGATCACCACCCCCGCCTCGATCGCCCGCCGGCGCAGCGCCGTGGTCAGCCGCCACGGATCGACGAGCGCACCCCCGCGCAGCACGTGGAAGGCGGAGCGATAGCGCGGCGAGCGCAGGACGCGCTCGAGGCCCCGGCCCTCGAGGACCTCGGCCTCGACACCATGGCGGCGGTAGACCTCGAGCCGGCGCTTCTGCGCGCGGACGTGACGCGGCGTGCGCGCCAGGGACAGGGTGCCGACCTGCTCGATCGGCCCCGCCGGCGCGCCGCTCTCCCGCGCCGCCTTCAAGAGAAGGTCCAGCCCCCGCCCGAGCCACGCGGAGACCCGCCGGGCCCGCTCGAATCCGAGCCGCTCTTCCAGCTCCTCGAGATCGAGCGCCGATCCGGGCAGGGCCATGCCGCCGTTGCGCCCGCTGGCGCCGGAGCCGCAGCGGTCCTTCTCGAGCAGGACGATGCGGCGGCGGGGGAAGCGTTCGCGCACCGCCAGCGCGGTGGCCAGCCCGGTCAGCCCGCCCCCGGCGATCGCGAGGTCGGCGCGCGCCTCGCCGCGCAGCGGCGCCGCCCGTTCGGGGAGCCGATCGATGAACAGGACCCCCGCGCGATCCACGGACGCGGCTCCTAGGGACGGCGCGCGGGGTAGACGCGATCCGCCGTGCCGGAGAGGATGGCCCGGCGCGCCTCGTCGGACAGCGGCAGCGCACGGAACGCTTCGAGGTTCTGCCGCACCCCCGGGACGCCGGGCCCGGGCCAGTCGGTGCCGAACATCGCCTTGTGGGCGACCTCCGGCAGGCGCGGGAAGTACCCCAGGAGGTTCTTCGGCGGGATGCCGGACAGATCCACGTGGACGTTCGGATGGCGGCGCAGGAGGAACAGGCAGGTCTCCATCCAGAGCGGCCGGCCGGCGTGCGCCATGACGATGGTCAGGCGCGGGAAGTCCACCGCCACGTCGTCGAGATCCATCGGGTCGCCGTACTTGTTGCGCGCGCCGGGGAAGACGGAGGTCCCGGTGTGCACCAGGATCGGCACGCCGAGGGCCGATGCCCGCTCGTACAGCGCCGCGAGCGACGGGAGGTCCCCGCCGTCGCGGTAGGCGTTCATCCGGAAGAGCTGGTGCGGCGGGTGCAGCTTCAGCACCCGGATGCCGTGCTGCGTGACGATGTGCTCGAGGTCCCCGGCGGGGTCGGCCGACAGCCGGGGGTGCACCCCGCCGACCGGCACCAGCCGATCCTCGTGCCCGCGGCAGTAACCGCCGATGAAGGTGTTGACCTCGTCGGTGAAGCCGATGACGTCGGGGGCGACGTAGTTGACGAGCACGGCCCGGTCGATCCCTTCGCGGTCGAGGAAGTTCAGGAGCGCCTTCGGATCGCCGCACACCTCGCGCACCGTCTCCATGTCGGGACGCTTCTCCATGGTGCGGATCGCCTCCGGACGGAACTGGCTCCAGGGCTGGATGTGCAGGTGCGCGTCGACGACGGTCGGGGAGGCCACGGCGCGATTCTAAGGGGTCAGGACGATCTTGCCGAACACGGCGCGGGCCGCGAGGAGGCGGTGCGCCTCGGCGGCCTGCTCGAACGGCAGCACCCGGTCGACGACCGGCCGCAGCCGCCCGGCGGCGACGAGGTCGGCGATCTGCAGCAGCTCAGCCCGGCTCCCCATCGTGGACCCGAGGAGCGACAGCCCCTTGAAGAAGAGATGCCGCAGGTCGGTCTTCGCCTCGTAGCCGGTGGTGGCGCCGCAGGTGACCAGCCGTCCCCCCTTCGCGAGCGCGAGGAGGCTCTTCTCCCACGTCTCCTGGCCGACGTTCTCGACCACGACGTCCACGCCGCGCTTGCCGGTGAGGCGCCGCACCTCGGCCAGGACGTCGGAGGACCGGTGATCGATCACCTCGTCCGCGCCGAGCACCTTCGCCTTCGCCCCCTTCTCCGCGCCGCCGGCGGTCGTCAGGACGCGGGCGCCGTGAAGCTTGGCGATCTGGATGGCGGCGCTGCCGACGCCGCTCCCGCCCGCGTGGATCAGCACCTCCTCGCCGGGGCGCAGCCCGGCCCGCGCGACGAGCATGTGCCACGCGGTCAGGAAGACGAGCGGGAAGGCGGCCCCCGCCTCGAACGACACGCCGGCGGGGAGCGGCAGGACCTGCGCCACCGGGAGCGCGACGTATTCCGCCTGGGTCCCGTCGCGGTGCTCGCCGAGGAGCCCGTAGAAGCGGCACAGCGGCTCGTTGCCGGAGAGGCAGGCGCGGCAGCGCCCGCAGGAGTACCCGGGGGAGACGAAGACCCGATCCCTCTCCTTGACGCCGGCGGCACCGGGTCCGAGCGCGACGACGACGCCCGCGGCGTCCGAGCCGGGAATCATCGGCAGCGGCAGCGTGATGCCGGGCATGCCGCGGCGCACGAAGGTGTCGAGGTGGTTGACGCCGGCGGCCTGCACCTGGAGGAGGACCTCGCCCGGGCCCGGGACGGGGCGCGGCCGCGTTGCGATCTCCAGCACCTCGGGCCCGCCGTGGCGCGGCACGACGACCGCCCGCATCGTCTCCGTCGGGGGCGGGCGGTCCGGCATGGGGTGCGGCGCGCGGCTCAGCGGCCGCGGAACTGGGGGGGGCGCTTGGCGTTGTAGGCGGCGAGCCCCTCGCGCGCGTCCTCGGAGGTGAAGAGGCGCTGCTGCAACTCGCGCTCGAGGGCCAGCGCCTCGGCGAGCGGCAGCTCGGCGCCGGTCTGCACGGCCCGCTTGATGAGCCCGACCGCGAGCGACGCCTTGCCGGGAGGGCAGAACTGCCGGGCGTAGGCGGTCACCTCCGCGTCGAACCGATCCGCCTGGAGGACCCGGTGGACGAGCCCCATCCCGAGCGCCTCCTCGAACGAGAACGTCCCGCCCGTCGCCATCAGCTCGAGGGCTTTCGCCTTGCCGACCAGCCGCAGCAGACGCTGCGTCCCGCCGGTCCCCGGCAGCACGCCGAGCGTCACCTCAGGGAGGCCGATCTTGCCGCCGCCTTGCTTCGCGAGGCGGAGGTCGCACGCCATCGCCACCTCGAGTCCGCCTCCGACCGCGTGCCCGTTGAGGGCGGCGATGACGAGCTTCGGGGTCTCCTCGAGGCGCCGCAGCGTCTCGTTGGCGTGCAGGCAGAAGGCGTACTTGAACTCCGGCGTCACGCTCTCGAGCATGCGGATGTCGGCGCCGGCGCAGAAGAACTTCTCCCCGGCACCGCGCAGGACGATCACGTGCACCGACGCATCCATGCGCGCGGCGAGCACGTGGGCGTCGAGCTCGCGCATCAGGTCGTACGAGTAGCAGTTCGCCGGCGGGACGTCGAGCGTCAGGGTCAGGACGCCGGCGTCGGCGTGCGCGCGGACCAGCGGCTCCGGCATCGGCCGCGATGCTCCTAGGAGAGATCGACCCAGACCGACTTCGTCTGGGTGTACTCGAGGAGACCCTGCCGGCCCAGCTCGCGGCCGAAGCCGCTCTGCTTGACGCCGCCGAACGGCATGGCGTTGTCGTACAGGCCGTAGGAGTTGATCCAGACGGTGCCGGCCCGGAGCCGCCGGGCCGTCTGGTGCGCCCGCTTGATGTCGCGCGTCCAGACCGCGGCGGCGAGCCCGTAGACGCTGTCGTTCGCCTGCGCCAGCACCTCGTCGAGATCCTTGAAGCGCAGCACCGCCAGCACCGGCCCGAAGATCTCCTCGCGCGCCAGCGTCATGTCGTTCTTGACGTCGGTGAAGATGGTCGGGCGGACGAAGAAGCCCTTGCCGGCGGGGCGCTCGCCGCCGATCACGAGCCGCGCCCCCTCGGCCTTCCCCTTGTCCACGTAACCGAGGATGCTGCGCATCTGCGCCTCGCTGACCTGGGGTCCGAGGCGGGTCTTCGGGTCGAGCGGGTCCCCCTGCTGCAGCTTGCCGACGTGCGACGCGAGTCGATCGAGGAACGCGTCGTGCACGCTCTCCTCGAGGAACAGGCGCGAGCCGGCGGTGCAGACCTCCCCCTTGTTGTAGAAGATGCCGTTCGACGCGCCGCGCACCGCCTGGTCGAGGTCGGCGTCGGCGAAGACCACGTTCGGCGACTTCCCCCCCAGCTCGAGGGTCAGGCGCTTGAGCGAGTCGGATCCGCGCCGCATGATGTCGCGTCCCACCTCGGTCGAGCCGGTGAAGGCGATCTTCACGACGTGCGAGTGCTCGACGAGGGCGGCGCCCGCGACGGTGCCGCGTCCCGGGACGACGTTGAGCACGCCCGGCGGCATGCCCGCCTCGATCGCCAGCTCGGCGAGGACCAGCGCCGTCAGCGGCGTCTCCTTCGCCGGCTTCAGGACGATGGTGTTGCCGGCGGCGAGCGCCGGGGCGATCTTCCAGGCGGCCATCAGGATCGGGAAGTTCCACGGGGTGATGGCGCCGATGACGCCGAGCGGCTCGCGCAGCGTGTAGTTCAGGCTCGTGGCGCGGACCGGGATCGTCTCCCCCTCGATCTTGGTGCACCAGCCGGCGAAGTAGCGGAAGCAGTCGGCGGCCAGCGGCACGTCCACCCGGGTCGACTCGGTGATCGTCTTCCCCTGGTCGAGGGTCTCGATCCGCCCCAGCTCCTGGACGTTCGCCTCGATGAGGTCGCCGAGCTTCCAGAGGATGCGGCCGCGATCCGCGCCGGACATCTTCGCCCACGGCCCCGATTCGAAGGCGCGACGGGCCGCCTGGACCGCGCGGTCCACGTCCTCGGCCGAGGCGTCGGCGACGTCGGTGATCGCCTCCTCGGTCGCCGGATTGATCGTCTTGAAATGCTGGCCGGACTGGGGGTCGACCCACTGCCCGTCGATGAACAGACGGGCGGGGGAGAGCGACTTGCGCAATGAAGTTGTCATGGTGCGCGGATGTTAAACGGAGGAGAACGGCGAGTCAACGCGCGGTGCGATGGGTCGCCGCCGCGGCGGCCAAGCGCCTAGGGCTCGGGCGCTTCGGGGCAGGGCGGAGGCAGGGGCACCTGCTGATCGCAGGCGGGGGGCCCGGCCGGCTCCGCGTCGTCCTCGCTCGGGCATGCGGCGCCGCGCCGGCCGCGCGCGCGATGGACGCTGCGCTGCTTCTCCTGCAGGGAGCGCTGATACGGCGTGAACAGCTCCATCGGGTTCCGGCACCGGGCCGGATACCAGAAGCCGCTCGCGTCGCGCTTCCCCGGCGGGAGGACCGAGTCCTCGGCCGCGGACGCGACATCGATCAGCGACAGGAGGGCGGGCGCCTCGCGTCGCCTGGCGACTTCGCCGCTCCCCCCGGAGTCCGGCATCGAAACGACCTCGCGATCGAAACTGCGGTTGCACAATCCGAAACGTGACGTTCACATGCTAACAAATGGCACCGGGCCAGCGCAATCCCGGCGCGTACTTTCTGCGGCGCCTGCCGCGCGTTGACAGTCGTCGCGGCGCTGGACTATGTTCCCGCGCCTCGTCACACCATCGACACGAGGTCGTCACCGTGGCCGCGCCTGCGCGCGGTCGGGGCGGGAGGGACGATGCTGAGCATCAAGAAGAGCCGCCGGCTGTTCTTCGAGACCTTCGAAGGGATGGCGCGCTGCGCCGTCGAGGCGGCCGGCATCCTCGAGTCGATGTTCAAGAACGGCAGCGAGGCGTTCCCGGCCCATGCGGCGCGCATCAAGGACGTCGAGCACCGCTGCGACGACCTGGTGCACGGCGCGGTGCGCGAGCTGAACCGCGTCTTCATCACGCCGTTCGATCGGGAGGACATCCACGACCTGGTCACGGCCTTGGACGACATCGTCGATCTGATGGACGCCGCCGCCAGCCGGGCCGTCCTGTTCAGGGTCGGGAGCAACGTGCCCGACGCCGCGGCGCTCGCCGGCGTCATCCGCCGCCAGGCGGAGAAGATCCTGGACGCCGTCGGCCACCTGCAGGAGCCGCAGGCGATCCTCGACCGCTGCAAGCAGATCAAGGAGATGGAGACGGAGGGGGATCGGCTGTACCGCGAGGCCATGGCGCGGCTCTTCGAGCAGCACCACACGGACCCCATCTTCGTCATCAAGGCCAAGGAGATCATCGAGGTGCTGGAGGCGGGGACCGACGCCGGCGACCGCATCGCCATCGTCCTGGAACGGATCGTCCTCAAGAACCAGTAGCGGACACGGCAACCGCGAGCGAGGCCGGCCATCGACCCCACCCTTGTGTCCGTCATCGCCATCATCGTCGTGGCGCTGGTGTTCGACTTCCTGAACGGCTTCCACGACGCCGCCAACTCGGTGGCGACCGTGGTGTCGACCGGCACGCTCACCCCCAACGTCGCCGTCGCCTGGGCGGCGTTCTTCAACTTCGTCGCCGCCTTCGGGTTCGGGGTCAAGGTGGCGACCACGCTCGGCAAGGGCGTGGTGATGCCCGAGGCCATCGACCGGTGGGTCGTGCTCGCGGGGCTCGTCGGGGCCATCTTCTGGAACCTGTTCACCTGGTACTTCGGCCTGCCGGTCTCGTCGTCGCACGCGCTCATCGGCGGGCTGGCCGGGGCGGCGGTGGCGCACGCCGGCTTCGGCGTGCTCCTGTGGCCGGGGCTCGGCCGCATCGGGATGTTCATCGTGCTGTCGCCGCTCCTGGGCCTCGCGCTGGGCTACCTCACCATGCGGCTGATGATCCTGCTCCACGCGACCTCGGCGCCGTCGGTCGTCGACCGCCGCTTCCGGCGCCTGCAGCTGGTGTCGGCGGCCTTCTACAGCCTGGGCCACGGCACCAACGACGCGCAGAAGACGATGGGGATCATCGCGGTGCTCCTCTTCAGCACCGGCTACATGAAGGAGTTCCACGTCTCGACCTGGATCGTCCTGACCTGTCACGCGGCGATCGCGCTCGGGACGCTGCTCGGCGGGTGGCGCATCGTCAAGACGATGGGGATGCGCATCACCAAGCTCAAGCCGATCGGCGGCTTCTCGGCGGAGACCGCCGGGGCCACCATGCTCATCGGCACGGCGGTGTTCGGGATCCCGGTCAGCACCACGCACACCATCACCGGCGCCATCATGGGGGTCGGCGCGACGCACCGCCTGAGCGCCGTGCGCTGGGGGGTGGCGACGCGGATCGTCTGGGCCTGGATCCTGACGATCCCGATCTCCGGGATCGTCGCGGCGATCGCCTACGGGCTCATCCGTCTGGCGACCTGACGGGCGGAGCGGCCCCCGCTCAGGATCCTTCGAGGGCCATGGTCTTGCGCAGGCGCCGGGCATGCCGCTCCTCGCCCGAGAAGCGGGCGCCGAGGAAAGCGGTGACCAGCTCCTGTGCCGTCGCCTCCCCGATGACGCGGGCTCCGAGGCAGAGGACGTTGACGTCGTCGTGCTCGACCCCCTGGTGCGCGCTGTAGGTGTCGTGGCACAGGCCGGCGCGCACGCCGCGGATCTTGTTGGCGGCGACGGCGGCGCCGACGCCGCTCCCGCAGATGAGGATGCCGCGCTCGGCCGTTTTCGCGACCACCGCCCGGCCGACCGCCGCGGCCGCGTCCGGATAGTCGTCCTGCGGGTCGAACTTCTCCGGGAAGACCTCCAGCACCTCGTGTCCCTGCTTCTTCAGGAAGACGGCCAAAACGTTCTTCATCTCCCACCCGGCGTGATCGCACGCGAGCGCCAGCTTCATTTCCCCTCCTCGGGCGCCGCCACCTCGAAGGTCAGCGACGACCAGTACGAGTGCCAGTCGGCTTTCGGATCGTCGCGCACCGCGACCATCCGGGTGGTGCGCAGCATCTGCCATCCCGGCCGCGGCAGCGGGACCGAGGCGCGGCCGGCGCCGTCGAGCCGCGCGCACCAGGCGTAGGGCCCCTTCCCCCTGCCCGGCGCCGCGCCGGGGTCGTGCGCCGATCCGTCGGGCCTCGGCGTGAGGTCGGCCGCGTCGGAGGCGCAGATCGCGCCGTGGGCGGAGGGGGCGTTGCGGAAGAAGACGCGCACCGGGAGCGCGTCCCCCGGCCGCAGCCCCGCCAAATCCTTCTCCGGGACGATCTCCAGCGTCAGTCCGATGCGGGTCAGCGCCACCGAGGAGCCCGGGCCGCCGCCGTTGAGCACCGTCTTGACATGCCGGGTGTAACGCTCCTTCCCCGGCGCGGTGCCCCGCGCGCCGTCGCGGCGCGCGGCGAGGGCGGTCTCGTGCCCCTCCTCCTCGAGGTACGCGGTGAACTCCGGCGCCTCGATCGTGATGTACGACGGGTCGGTCGCGAGCGCCACGATCGCGGTCCCCGGGGCGCGCAGCCGCAGGCGCGCCCGCGGCGGCTGGCCGTCGAGCTCCGGCGTCTCGATGTCGCGGCGGCCGCGCGCGTCGACGATCGCCATCTCCGTCACGTGCCCGGTGCGCCACGGCACCGGCTCGCCGGGAAACACCGCCCCCACCCACATGCCGAGGGAAAACTCGACGTCGGGGGCCGGGCGCGAGGTCGCCGGCAGGATGGTGAAATCGTGCGCCCGGGCGGCGCCGATCCCGGCCAGGGCGGCGAGCAGCAGGGAGACGAGGGCGGCGCGGGCGGAGGCGTGCGACGGCATCGGGACGGCGATCATGACACGAGCAGCGCGGCCTGCGACAGGATGCGCTCGGCCGCCTGCTCGCCGCTGCGGATGCAGTCCGGGACGCCGACGCCGCGCAGGCCGTTGCCGGCGAGCGCCAGGCCGACGTGCCGCTCCAGCCGGGACTCGATCTCCGCCACGCGCTCGAGGTGGCCGACCTCGTACTGCGCCATCGCCCCCGGCCAGTGGAAGGCGCGGGCGATCCGGGGGGCCGCCTCGATGCGCAGCGTCTCCCACAGCTCCGCGCGCGCGCAGGCGATCGCCGCCTCCTCGTCGCCGGCCGGCACCGCGCCGTCGGCGAGAAAGACGCGCAGGAGCGCCTCCCCGGCCGGCGCGCGGTCCGGGAACTTGACGCTCGCGAAGGAGCAGGCGACCAGCCGGCGTTTCTCGAGCCGCGGCACCACGAACCCGAACCCATCGAGACGGCGCGGGATGTCCTCCTCGCGGTAGGCGAGGCTGACCGTCGTCGAGGATCCGTACGGCACCCGTTCGAGCAGGGCCGCGACGCCGGCGTCGAGGCGCTGGACGAGCGCGGCGGCGTCACGCGCCCCGAGCGCGACGATCACCGCGTGGACGTCGGTCTCCGCCCCGCCCGCGGCGCGCACCCGGAAGCGGTGACGCCCCGGCGCGGGGGGGAGCGGCTCGATCGCCGCGACCTTCACCCCCGGGCGCAGGGCGCCGGCGGGAAGCCCCTGCTCGAGACGCTCGACGATCGCGCCCATGCCGCGGCGCGGGGCCACGAAGAGGCCGTAGCGCGCCCCCGAGGTCCCGGCCGGGGCGCGGCCGCGGCGCAGGCCGAGGATGACGCTGCGGTGCTCGCGCTCGAGGTCGAGGAAGCGCGGCATCGTCGCCTTCAGGCTGAGGCGCTCCGGGTCGGCGCCGTAGATCCCGGCGAGCAGCGGCTGCGCCAGGCGCTCCAGCGCCTGCGTCCCGAAGCGGCGCCGCACGAACGACGCGAGGCTCTCGTCGGACGCCACCGGGCCGCGCGGCAGCACGAGGTCCATCGCCGCCCGGGCCCGCCCCGCGAGACTCAGGATCGGCGAGCGTGCGAAGCTGCGCAGGCGCGCCGGCGCCAGCAGCTGGAATCCGTCCGGCACCGGCAGGAGGCGCCGGCCGCGCAGCACGAACGAGCGCCGGCACTCGGGGTTGGTGCCGACCAGGTCCTTCTCCAGGCCGAGGCGCCGGCAGAGTTCGAGCCCCCAGGGGCGATCGGTGATGAAGCAATCGGGCCCGCCCTCGAGGAGGCAGCCGTCCACCCGCTCGGTCCGGACCACTCCGCCGGCGCGCCGGGAGGCCTCGAACAGGGTGAGCCGCAGCGGCACGTCACGGGCGCGGGCGCGCTCCGCGAGCGAGGCCGCCGCGGTCAGCCCGGCGATGCCGGCGCCGACGATCGCGACGTCGAACACCGCGGCGGAGGCGGCCGGGCCCCGATCGCTCACCGGACCTGCTCCGCGACCTGATGGACGAGCGCGGCGAGGAGCCGCACGAAGGCGGGGTGGTCCCCCGCGGTGCCGGCGCGCGCGAAGCCGAGGCGCAGATCGGCGGCCCGTCGGCGCGCCGCGATGTCGAGGTCGTAGAGCACCTCGACATGGTCGCTCACGAAGCCGATCGGCGCCACCACCACCTCGCCCGTCCCCGCGTCCGCCTCCTCGGCGAGGGCGTCGAGGATGTCCGGCTCGAGCCAGGCTTCGTGAGGCGAGCCGCTGCGGCTCTGGAAGACGAGCCGCCAGCGCGGCACCCGTGCCTCCCGCGCCACGCCCTCCGCGGTGCGCTGCAGGCTCGCCGCGTATCCCCCCTCGTCCGACAGGGCGACCGGGATGCTGTGCGCCGTGAACAGCACCGGCGCCGCCGCCTGCCGGTTCCCGGGAAGCTGCCGGCGCGCCTCCTCGAGACGCGACGCCAGCGCCTCGATGAAGAGGGGATGGTCCGACCAGCCGCCGCAATACTCGATCTCCGGCGCGCGGGATCCGAGCGTCGCGCGGGCCGCGGCGACCTCCTGCTCGTAGGCCCCCCGGGAGACCGGAGAAGGGTGGGGGGCCAGGATGATCGCGGCGGCGCGGCGCAGGCCGCGCTCCGCCATCTCCGCGAGCGTCTCCCTGAGAAAGGGATGCCAGTGACGCATGCCGACGAAGACCGGCCGGGAGAGGTCTTCGAGCGCCAGCTCCGCCTCGAGCGCGGCCGCCTGGCGCCGCGTCAGCGGCAGGAGCGGCGAGGCGCCACCGACGTCCATGTAGTGCTGCACCACCTCCTCGTAGCGCGACGGCGGCACCGGGCGTTCGCGCAGCACGTGATCGAGGAAGGGGCGGATCTCCTCCGGGGCCGTGGGGCCGCCGAAGGCGATGAGCAGGACCGAGTCGATGGGCTCTCCGGAGCCGGCCGCGCCGCCCCGGCCGGAGGGGCTCATGCGGTCTCGTCCGGCGCGTGGTTCCACGCGTGCACCGTCTCCACCAGCGCCTTCACGTGGTCCACCGGGGTGTGCGGCAGGATGCCGTGGCCGAGGTTGAAGATCCAGCCGGGCCGGCCGGCGGCGCGCTCCAGGAGCGCCCGGGTGCGGCGCACGACCTCGTGGCGCGGCGCGAACAGCACACCGGGATCGAGGTTCCCCATGATGGCGGCGCCGGGACCGATCGCCTCGCGGGCGTCGAGCAGATCGACGCGCCAGTCCACCCCCACGACCTGCGCCTGCGCCTCGGCGATCAGGGGAAGGAGCGCCGTCGCCTGGGTGCCGAACAGGATGACCGGGGCGTGCGGTTTCACCTCCGCCACGAGCCGTTTGACGTGCGGCAGGACGAAGTCCCGGTAATCCTCCGGCGCGAGGCAGCCGACCCACGAGTCGAAGATCTGCACCGCCTGCGCCCCGGCGGCGATCTGGGCCCGCAGGAACGCCGCCGTCACCCGCGTCAGCCGCTCGAGCAGCGCGTTCCAGGCGCCCGGGTCTTCGTAGAGGAACGCCTTGGTGTGCCGGTAGTGGGCCGAGCCGCCGCCCTCGATGAGGTAGGAGGCGAGCGTGAACGGGGCGCCCGCGAAGCCCAGGAGCGGCATCCCGGCGGGGAGCGCGCGGCGGGTGCGCCGGATCGACTCCAGGACGTACCCCAGATCCGCCTCGATGTCCGGCTCGCGCAGCCGGGCCAGGTCGGCGGCGCTCCGGATCGGCGGCTCGACCGAGGGGCCCTCCCCGCGGTCGTACGCCAGCTGGAATCCCAGCGGCTCGAGCGGCAGGAGCAGGTCGGAGAAGATGATCGCGGCATCCACCCCGAGCCGCTCGGCCGCGAAGACGGTCACCTCGGTGACCAGGTCCGGGTCGCGGCACAGCGTCAGGAAGGGGACCTTCTCGCGGAGGGCGCGGTACTCCTTCATGTAGCGTCCCGCCTGGCGCATCAGCCAGACCGGAGGGGAAGGAAGCGGCTCGTGCCGGCAGGCTCGAAGCAGAGGGCTGTCGGCCAGAAGCGCCATCGCGGGAGCGGAATCCTATCACGCAGGATCGTTGACAAAAGAGTACACATTTCCTAAAATCGGCCCGTCATGAAGGTCTCGTCCCAGGAGGAATACGGACTGCGCTGCATGCTGCAGTTCGCCCGGCGCCAGCAGTCGGGCGACCTGCATCCGCTGACGCTCGCGGAGGTCGCCCGCAACGAGGGGCTGACCTTGGCCTACGTCGCCAAGCTGGTGCGGCGCCTGCGCCGGGCCGGGCTGGTGAAGAGCGTGCTCGGCCGGTCCGGCGGGTACACGCTGGCGCGCCAGGCCGCGGAGATCAGCATTCTCGAGATCCTCGGCGCCCTCGGCGGCAAGCTGTACACCTCCGACTACTGCCGGCGCTTCTCCGGGGAGCGCGCCACCTGCATGCACATGGGGGACTGCTCGATCCGATCGCTGTGGGGGGTGGTCGAGGGGCTCCTGGACCGGGTGCTCGGGGCGACCATGCTCAAGGATCTGATGGGAAGCGAGAAGCGCGTCGGGGCGGTCCTCGGCGCGCGCAACCCGGGCATCGTCCCGGTCACGCGGGCCAGTCGCTGAACCCTCCGGCCGCGAATTCGGGGAGAAAGACGAACGCCATGTCGGGATCGACCAAGACACTGCAGGACCTGACGGCCCAGGACTACAAGTACGGCTTCACCACCGACATCGAGGCCGACACCGTCCCCAAGGGGCTGAGCGAGGAGGTCATCCGGATCATCTCCGCCAAGAAAGGGGAGCCGGCCTTCATGCTCGAGTGGCGCCTCAAGGCGTACCGCCACTGGCTGACGATGCGCGAGCCGACCTGGGCGAACGTCCGCTACCCGAAGATCGACTACCAGGACATCATCTATTACTCGGCGCCGAAGTCGGTCGGCGAGGGGCCGAAGTCGCTCGACGACGTCGACCCGGAGCTGCGGCGCACCTACGAGAAGCTCGGCATCCCGCTCCAGGAACAGAAGCTCCTCGCCGGCGTCGCGGTGGACGCGGTCTTCGACAGCGTCTCGGTCGCCACCACCTTCAAGGAGAAGCTGCGGTCGCTCGGCATCATCTTCTGCTCCTTCTCCGAGGCGGCGCGGGAGCATCCCGACCTCGTGCAGGCGTACCTCGGCTCGGTGGTGCCGTACAGCGACAACTTCTTCGCCACGCTGAACTCGGCGGTCTTCACCGACGGCTCCTTCGTGTACGTGCCGAAGGGGGTGCGCTGCCCGATGGAGCTCTCGACCTATTTCCGGATCAACGCCGCCGACACCGGCCAGTTCGAGCGCACCCTCATCATCGCCGACGCCGGGGCGTACGTGTCGTACCTCGAGGGCTGCACGGCCCCGAAGCGGGACAAGAACCAGCTGCACGCGGCGGTCGTCGAGCTCGTGGCGCTCGAGGACGCCACCATCAAGTACTCCACGGTGCAGAACTGGTACCCCGGCGACAAGGAAGGGAAGGGCGGCATCTACAACTTCGTCACCAAGCGCGGCAAGTGCCAGGGGCGGCGCTCGAAGATCTCCTGGACGCAGGTGGAGACCGGCAGCGCCATCACCTGGAAGTACCCGTCGTGCATCCTGCAGGGGGACGACTCGGTCGGGGAGTTCTATTCGGTGGCGCTGACCAACAACTACCAGCAGGCCGACACCGGCACCAAGATGATCCACATCGGCCGCAACACCCGGAGCACCATCCTGTCGAAGGGGATCTCCGCCGGGCACGGCCAGAACACCTACCGCGGCCTGGTCAAGATCCTGAAGGGGGCGACCAATGCCCGCAACTACTCGCAGTGCGACTCGCTCCTCATGGGAGACAAGTGCGGGGCGCACACCTTCCCGTACGTCGAGGTGAAGAACAGCACCGCCCGCCTCGAGCACGAGGCCTCGACGTCGAAGATCGGCGAGGACCAGATTTTCTACTGCCGGCAGCGCGGCCTCTCGGCCGAGGATGCCGTGAACCTGATCGTCAACGGCTTCTGCAAGGAGGTCTTCCGCGAGCTGCCGATGGAGTTCGCGGTCGAGGCCCAGAAGCTCCTGGGGGTCAGCCTGGAGGGGAGCGTTGGCTAAGAACAACGGCAAGGCGAAGGCCGCGGCGGAGCAGGAGCCGATGCTCGCGATCCGCGGGCTGAAGGCGAAGGCCGGCGGCAAGGAGATCCTCAAGGGGATCGATCTCGAGGTCCGGGCGGGCGAGGTGCACGCCATCATGGGCCCGAACGGATCGGGGAAGAGCACCCTGGCGCACGTCCTGGCCGGGCGCGAGACGGTCGAGGTCACCGACGGGCAGGTGCTCTTCGAGGGGAAGGATCTCCTCGCCATGACCCCGGAGGTGCGCGCCCGCGAGGGGATCTTCCTCGCCTTCCAGTACCCGGTCGAGATCCCCGGCGTCAGCAACATGTACCTGCTGAAGGCGGCGGCGAACGCCGTGCGCAAGCACCGCGGCCAGCCCGAGCTCGACGCCATGGAGTTCCTGGCGCTGGTGAAGGAGCGGATGGGGCTGATGCACATGGACCAGGCGCTCCTCAACCGCTCGGTGAACGAGGGGTTCTCCGGCGGCGAGAAGAAACGCAACGAGATCTTCCAGATGGCGGTCCTCGATCCCCGCCTCGCGGTGCTCGACGAGACCGACTCGGGGCTCGACATCGACGCGCTGCGGGTCGTCGCGTCGGGCGTCAACGCCCTGCGCGGCCCCGAGCGCGCGATGCTGGTGATCACGCACTACCAGCGCCTCCTGAGCCACATCGTCCCGGACCGGGTGCACGTCCTGGCGCAGGGACGCATCGTCCGCTCCGGCGGCCGCGAGCTGGCCCTGAGCCTCGAAGAGAAGGGGTACGCCTGGCTCGAGGCCGAGGGGCGCGACACGCCGGCGCCGGCCGGGGCCCGCTAGGAACCATGAACGCCGAGACCTCCATCGTCACGCGCGAGGCGCTGGCGCCGTACACCGCCGCCTTCGAGACGCGCCGGGCCGGACGCAGGAACGGCGCACCGGGTGTGTCCGGCACCGCCGGGGCGCCGGCCGCCTGGCTCGAGGCCCGGCGCGATGCCGCCTTCGAGTCGTTCCGGAAGCGCGGCATCCCGACGACGAAAAGCGAGGCCTGGCGCGCCACGAGCCTCCTGCCGCTCACGAAGACCCGCTTCGAGACCGCGCCGGCGCTCTCCGACGCGGCGCTGACGCCGGAGCAGTTCGAGCGCCTGACCTTCGAGCCGTGGGACTGCACGCACCTCGTCTTCCTGAACGGCCGCTTCGCGCCGGGGCTTTCCCGCATCGGGCGGCTCCCCGACGGCGTGCGCCTGTCGAGCCTCGCCGAGGCGGCGACGACCGATCGCGGGCACGTCGAGCCGCACCTCGGCCGCCTCGCCGCCGGCCGCGAGCGTTCGCTGACGGACCTCAACACCGCGCTGATGGACGACGGGCTGTTCCTGCACGTGCCGCGCGGCACGCTGGTGCCGGAGCCGATCCACGTGCTCTTCGTCGCGCGCTCCGAGGGGGCCCCGTCGATGTCGCACCCGCGCAACCTCATCGTGCTGGATCCGCACAGCCGGGCCATCGTGGTGGAGCGCTTCGAGGGCGAGGGCCGCTACCTCTCCAACGCGGTGACGGAGGTGGTGCTGGGGGAGGGCGCCCGGCTCGACTACTACCTGCTCGTGGACGAGGACGAGGCGGCGTTCCACGTGGGGCGGGTG
>Ga0111539_10005309_pt1 | contig 16675 bp, 11 predicted proteins | sample RhiMethybrSRZTD1_FD_79667 | JGI IMG/M metagenome (GOLD analysis project Ga0111539, IMG submission 79667) | Populus rhizosphere microbial communities from Tennessee, USA - Rhizosphere MetaG P. TD hybrid SRZTD1 (version 2) (version 2) | ecosystem: Host-associated > Plants > Roots > Rhizosphere >... | reverse complement strand
CTGACCACTAAACCCTTGAGCGATCACGCTCAATTTTTTACTCACAACGTTCGAACACAACGGGTGGTCAATTTCAATCATCGTCGAGTATGCTCAGTGCAAACTCGCCATTCAGATTAAGGCATCGATTGCTGCTAAACCCTGGGCGGAATACTAAGACACGCGCAGCATTGTAAGAATCATTGTCAATCGGGATGATAGTGAAATCGGCACCGGTATCACCTTTTTTGATTGCCAATGGCACATATAGGTCATAAAAATCCCAAGCCGCTTGAGGCGTTGTATAATAGAGGGTGCCGTAAACACCTTGGTCGCCGAGATAACCGGGAGCCGTTACAAAAAGGGTAGCGTCTTGAGATGCTGGCGTTGGGAAGTTCAGGTGGACCTCAATTCCTGACTCGTTTTCGAAGACTGAAGCGTCAGCCTTTGAAAATGTTACAGTGGAAGAATCGTCATCTTCAATAATGACTACAGCGCCCGTCGTGCCATCGTCCCCGATAATAGGACCACTGGTTCCGGCAATGTTGAATTCTATGTTTTGATAACCACAGGTTGAATTTTCTATTGTCATTACCTTAAAACTTGCAGCCACAGCGTGAAGAGCTACGGGCAGTGTTATGGTGTTTCCGTACGCAGGCGGAGTGGTGACGAAATCCCTTCCATAAGCTGGCCCATAATCAAACTGAGGAAAATGAATTGATACAGTCCCCGTTCCAGGCACTGGAGCAGAAAACGCAATTTCGACATTGGTGCCGGTAGCATCACCTTCCTTAATTGTTTGCGCGCCAGAGGTAACAGAGGCAAAAGACGGTCGCTCATTGTCGTGAACAGTTAGAGAGAGCTTTGCCGATGCTCCCTTTTGGATAACCCCGCTGACTTCGGAGATAGAAAAATCAATTTGGTAGTCACCGGTGAAAAGGTCGTCATCAACAATGAATAGCGTTATGCTTGCGCTGGTTGAGTTATTCGGAACTGCTAGCCTTATGGAATTACTTACTGCTTCCGGTACGGTAAAAAAATTCCCCCCGTATCTTGCTCGCGTTGGGGCTAATTCTACGGTTAAGCTGCCCTCTCCTTTAGTCGCCGCGGAAAAAGGAATTTCTATCTTAAGGCCATCGGTTTCAGTTTCTCCGACGACCCATGTTACTATCTCAAAGTTTACTACCGAGGGACCTTCGTCGTCACCAATGACTACTGTGTTTGTGGAAATGTCTCCTGCTTTTAGCCCCGTTGGAGATTCTGTGAGGCGAAAGATCACGAACTTGCCACCATCAAACATATCGTTGTCAATCGACGTAATGTTAATTACAGCTGAACTGGCTCCATTTTGAACGGGAACGAGAATGGAACCGTCTGATTGGGTTGCGGGTTTGGTTTCAAAATGCTCCCCATAGATGGCATTGGTTTGGACTCTTATTTTCAATAAATGAGCACGTGTAGCAGCCCCGTTAAGTTGCATTTTGATCTCAATACTATGACCTTCCTGTAAATTTTGAGTAGTCTCGGCGAAAGTAATGGACGAAGCCCCATCTTCTTCGTGACAGGAGCACAGAACAATCAGTGAACCCAACATAACTAGCCTGCACAATCTGTTGAAATGATCTTCAAAGTGATTTTTCATAACCAATGAGATTAAAGTGTCAAGAATGAAAAGGTTGAATAGATGGGGCACCCATCCCAAACCTCACTTGATGATGGGATGCCCCGGACTCGTCATTAAACTTTATAAACCCAACATGACGCTCCTTACTATTCCATGATAAAACCTAACTAATCGTGTTGTGCCCCTATGTTAAATGGCAGACTGTTCACCATGTCACCAACTTTTTTACCTTGGATCAATCCATCATCTGCGGTGGGATGGTAGTGGATTCCTCCGAGAACGCGTGACCATGCTCCTTCTGCGGCGTAGTCTGCAAGCGTCTTGTAGTTGCGCGCACCATACAAGGTCTCATGGGTGCGATCGACGAATGAACATTTCTTTCCAAAGAAGCTTTCAAGTACAACGGAAGATGCTTTACCGATCACTGCATGTGCAGAGCTGAATTCCGGATGTGGCGGAGTCGGAATGACTGTATTCCATGTCGTAAATCCCATTACGTTTCGTATAAAGGAAATTGGACGGATGATATTGTATTGATACTTCGTTTTGAAACAGGAGATTGCTGCATCCCTGAGAGCGATTCCGTGTTTGGCATAGACCAATGCAGCTTCATCAAGTTTTAAACCTTTTGCCACGATTAATTGTGTGGCAATGTTCGTAAAATGCGCTGTACCGTTGTAATTGCCCGCGATATCTGCCCAGTGTCGTACTGTTGTGACGTCAGCTGGTGTGATGGAGAGGGAGATCGTATAAAGTTCATTGACCATTGCGAAAAACGAAGAGGCAGGGTCCTCGGAATATGCTGGTAAAGGAAAGGATTCGGGCTGCGTGGCGGCGGCGATGCCTGGTGTGAACGTCCTGTTGCTACCTTGGGTGGGAGTTGCAGCAGGTGCGAATGCCGGTGGCGTAGGTATCCATAATCCGGGACCAGGCGGCGGCACATAGGTATTGGGTTGCGGAAGATATCCTTCATGACCACCATCCGAATTTGACCATTCAAATAGCGTTGCGGCTACGTATTTACCGAACTCGACCGAACCTTGTAAGGCGTCGGGATTCGCATGGGGTTCAAACATTTCACTGAAAGCCGTTTCCAACGAGTCAATTGTAACCTTGTTGGCAGCAGAAGTCGTCGGAAACAGAAGTCTTGTGATATCGGCAAGGGCTGCATTTGCGCTGGCTGGCCAATACAATCGATGCACGTCAAGGGGAGGATTTATTTGTGGTCCTGCAACATATGGCATGATGGATCTGTAGCCAGGCATTCCAGGTACGATGGACTCATAAAGAGTCACTCCAGTATATGCGAACGAACGTCCTGTCACACCCGGGCTAAAACCCGTGGTTTTTTTAACCAGCTTCTGCTGAAGGTTGATCCAGGCAATGGCAACATCGGCAGGATACTGCTTTGCTTTCGGAAAATGAATGTGATCTTCACAACCTGTATAAAACATAATACAGATCAGAATGACTAACGGGATGACCTTTTTCATAAAACAATGGTTTTGTGTTTAACAATTTTGAATCACAACTAACTATTTTACCTCTTTCATTCACCGCGACAGCAGTAGTAGGATCAGTGCGATCGCCAAGGCGACGACGACAAACTGAATGATTACTGACCACCGTCGGTAATAACTTCTTGCTTGATTTTTCATACAGCTATGGGTTAACGGCTCTTAAATACCTTCGTTGATTATGACTCAAATATGATTTGATGGGCAGAGCTGTGCTACCCCGGCGGGTTCATCGTTTGATTCATTTGGATCAGGTAAAAAATGCAAAAAGCCCCGATGAGGGGCCTTTTAACAGCTATGGTTCATGGCTTGACAATGATGATTCAACGTCGTACAGAGGCATGGAATCCATACTCGGAAGGCAATACACCAAACTCCTCCTTGAAGCACTTGCTAAAGTAGGACAGATTTGAAAAACCTACCTCGTACGCTACCTGTGAGACGGGACCGGTTTGTTGTTGTAGAAGCTGTGCGGCTTTCTGTAGCCTTAACTTGCGAATAAATTCATTACCGGATATACCGGTGAGCGCCGTTACTTTTCTATAGAGCTGTGCACGACTCATGCCAATTTCCTCGGTAAGTGATTCAACACTTAACATTTCATCGTTGAGACGCGACTCCACAATTTTCTTAAGTTTCTCAAGGAATTTTTCATCCGCAGAAACCGCCTTTACAACGCTGCCCTGTGAAAGGAATTCTAAACGAATGCGTTCCTGCATACGCGCCCGTGCCGTCACCTGATTCCTGATTTTAAGGATCAATTCATCCTTGTTGAATGGTTTCACGATATAGTCATCGGCCCCTGTCTCCAACCCAGTCAATCTGCTTTCGTCGCTTGCGCGCGCTGTAATCAGTATTACGGGTATGTGGCTGGTCCGTTGATCACTCTTTATTTTGCGACACATTTCCATTCCATCCATTTCCGGCATCATGACGTCGCTTAATATCAATGTTGGTACTTGGTCGATGGCGAATGAAAGCCCTTCTCTGCCGTTCGATGCCTCGACAAACTGATAGTTGGTCCCTAAACAAGCGATGATGAATTTCCTGAGTTCCGAATGATCTTCCACAATCAGGAGTAAGGGCTTTTCTGTATTGCCATTCGAGGGTAGCTCTACTTTGATTTCTTCGACAGTAATGTCTTCTTGTGATGATTCAACCTCCAAGCCTGAGATTTGCTCAACATCCGATAGAGGAATATTCATCGCAAAGCGGCTTCCTTCCCCCACTTTACTTTCAAGTGTAAGGCTTCCACCTAGAAATTCTGCAAGTTCCTTGCACAACGCCAGCCCTATACCTGAACCTACGTTTACGTTGCCGTCCTCCTTTACCTGGTAAAACCTTTCGAAGATCTTGTCGAGCTTGTCTTCCGGTATTCCTTTCCCTGTATCGGTCACGCGAAATGTCAGAGTGGCTTTACCCTCGGACGCTATTGCTACCGAAGTATTGACAATCACTGCGCCGTTTTCGGGTGTAAATTTTATCGCGTTTGATATCAGGTTGGTAGCAATCTTCTCCAGCTTGTCTTTGTCAAAGCTTGCCCGAAGGCCGTGATCGGGAAATTGTTGAATGAATGATATTCGCTTCTGAATAGCCAACGATGAGAATGATCCCACAATTCTCCTGAGAAAAACTATTACGTCACTTTGTGATGTTTCACTTTTTAGCCCGCCGGATTCAAGTCGGGCTAATTCCAGTATTTGATTCACCAATCGTAACAGACGATCTGCATTTTGTTGAATCAAGGTCAATTGACCTTCTACTTCACGGTCCTTGCGGAACTTTTCCAGTAATAGTTGGACCGGTCCCTGTATCAACGTTAGGGGTGTACGAAACTCGTGAGAGATGTTCGCGAAGAAATTTGTCTTCACCTTGTCGATCTCCTGGGCTTTTTCAAGTTCAATGTGTTCCATTGCCAATCTTGAGGCTAGGCGCTCTTGATGAATGATATTCCGTCTGGCAAGAAACAAAATGGTTGCGACTACCAGTCCGTACACAGTATATGCCCACCACGTCTTCCAGGGAGGAGGTAGAACATGAATAACTAATTTTGATTGATTATCGCTCCAAACACCGTCGCGATTGGTTGCCTTTACTATAAAAGTATAATCTCCTGAGCGCAGGTTAGTGTAGGTAGCACTCCTGTTCTTCGCATCTGTGATTATGGGTTCTGGGTCAAAACCTGCAAGCTGATAAGAATATTTATTCCTTTCGGGTGCCGTTAGGTCCATGGCAGAAAATTCCAGCGATATAATATTTTGAGTATGTCCAACTGTTAGCTCACCAAGTGTATTAATGTTCCCGCCAATGAAGAAGTCGTTTTTCGTTTTGTCCTTAGCGGTTGAAGAAATAATTTTGTTATTGATCTTTAACTTTGTGAGTACAGGTTTTGGCGATGCCTCGTTTATCCGCAGTGAAAGAGGATCAAAGAAAGTAATACCTTCTGCGTTACCAAAAATCATTGTCCCATCTGAAGTGTAAGCGGAACCGCAACCAGAAATGGGCCTCGAGCTCGGCAGGCCGTCCTCTTTTTTGAATAAAAGGTATTGTTTTGTCCTTCTGTCATAGAAATAAAGACCTTCGTAACTCATGCACCATACTCTGCCAAGTCGGTCTTCGCAAACAGATGTGATAAATGGCTCTCCAGGGAGTTGCGCTTTGGTGAATGTATAATCCCTTCCTTTTTTTTGCCCTTCGAACAACCCCACCTTGGAGGCTATTAATAGCGTTCCGTCGGACGCTTCAAAAAGCCGAGTACAAGGTATGTTCTTGAGGTAGTGTCGAAATTTGCCATCCTTGAAAATGTCAAGTCCACCCTGGGAGGCTAGCAAAAACGAATTGTCCGGTTCGATTTTTATATCGATTACACCATTGTTGCAGAGCGACGTCGTATCGCTTTCGTTATGCTGATATCGGGTAACAGATCCCCTTGTTCCGTATTTAATGTTTGGTGAAATTATACTGAATCCGTCATAAAGAGAAGGTGCTAGCAAAGTCCCATCATTTGTTTCACATACGATATTATGAGCCCTGTTTGAGCTTATCGTATTGGGATTGCCAGGGTCGTGTTCATAGAAGGTGAGCGGCGCGTTTTTGTCGATACCAATTTTTTTGTTGACAGGAATTCCCATGATTCCGGATGTAAGAGAGGACACCCAGACATGGTCCTTGACATGATAGACGCCTGTCAAACTTTTGAATCCTCTCTGTCGGCTGGTTAGCACAACGTTTTGGAATTTCAGCTTGTCTAACGTTCGAGGGTCAATCATTACTGACCACAGTCCATCGCCCTGCGTACAGAATACCAACTGCTCTAAACCATCGGTCTTGAGCAACACCATCTTCCCGACGCTCGTACCTGGGAGGTGGTTGATGAATTGCAAACTTCGTTGCTTGACTTGGATAATGCCCTTGGGAAGACTCGCAAGCCATACATTGTTGTTGTTGTCAATCATGATGTCATTTAGCACATCTGACGGTAGTGATTCCGGGTCATTGCGATCATTTCTGAAGTTTGAAAGCTGGTTTTTTACCGGATCAAATACGACTAGTCCTAATCCTTGTGTGGCGATCCAGAATTGGCCGCGCTTATCCTGCTGGATACTTTGTACGACTGGTCCGTCAAAGCCATTCGCCAAATCGAATCGTTGTTTTATTATGTTAAGATCGAGAGACTGGATGACTATGAACCGACGGTCGCACTTAACTAATTGGTGATCAAGCCAGATCCAATAATGATCCGGTCGGGAAATTATTTTTTGAACGTCGCTATTGTAAAAAAGAGCCGAATCAGACGGGTCGCAAATAGGTCGATTAAAGGTGTTCGTATTCCGATCAAACATCCATAGTCCGTTCGACGTTGCTAACAGTAAATCTTCTCCGATGCTTTTAATGTCTCGAACGGTATTTGTCTTTAAGAATCTTCCTTTGTCCCCTGACGTATTCAAATGATTGGAGGAAGATCTATTGACAATATCCAAACGTATTAATCCTTTCTCCGGAATACTCAACCAAACGACATCGCCGTTTTCAAAAAAAATTGCGTCAGGAACCCTGCTTGTGGCTGGCGAGAACTTATAGGACCGGAATCCATCCAATTCGCGATCATATACAGCAACTCGATCTGGAAATCCCGTCCAGATCCTGCCTCGAGGATCAACCCAAATACGATCTACTAGTTCTTGTGGGATGCTTAGTGTATCGCCTGTTTGTGGTCGGTATTCGGTAAAATCATAGCCGTCGAACTTGTAAACCCCAGTCGCGCTGGAGATCCACAAAAATCCCAAGCTATCTTGTGCAATCCTTTTGAACGCCCCACCGAAAAAACCTTCATCAGTCGAATAGTGTCGGAATTGCAAAGTCTGTCCGTAACTCTTTCCTGCAATTCCGATATCGCAAATAACCACAAATACGATTGCTCCAAAGAGATTACGAGCTAGCACACAGCTAAATTTGGCCCTATTCAATTTATGACAATCTGCGACAATGTTCATCTTTGCGCGTACAATGGGTGAATGAGATACAAGCAGCTGAACCCAAAATTCACAAAAGGACCTCGTCCGGCTTACCTCTGATGGTTCGTTGTTTGACTCAATTGGATCAAATAGGTAAGTAACCGGGCAAAAAATGAGGTCAGGGCACGGATTTTAGTATCCATCAATTATGAAAAGCAAAGAGGCGACTTGTCAGGCTACGTGTGTCTGTTACCTGCTGGAAAACTTATAGATCGTCTGTGTTTTGTAAGTTTCGCCAGGACTTAGTACCACCGAAGGAAACTCCGGTTTATTTGGTGAATCAGGAAAATGCTGCGTTTCCAGGCACATCCCATACCGCTTCTCATACACCATGTTGAATTTTCCCGTAACCGTTCCATTTAGGAAGTTCCCTGAATAGAATTGCGTGCCAGGCTCAGTGGTGAACATTTCCATGTAGCGACCGCTTAGAGTGTCGTATACCGTGGCGCCTAGACCAAGGGTACCCAGAGGTTTATCGAAGACCCAACAATGATCATATCCTATCCCGGCCTTTATTTGGGGATGCTCGTCGTTAATACGTTTTCCAATTATTTCTGGTGAAGTGAAGTCGAACGGAGTACCCTTAACGGCTTTTAGCTCACCTGTTGGAATTAGAGTAGCATCTACTGGAAGGAACTTTGAAGCAGCAAGCGAAAGCTTATGATCCAGGATATTGCGTTTCGTGTTTCCAGACAAATTGAAATAGCTGTGATTCGTAAGATTGAGGACAGTCTTTTTGTCCGTGGTTGCCTCGTAATCGATCTTTAATTCATTGTCGTTGGTCAGCGTGTAAGTCACCGTCACATGAAGGTTGCCTGGGTAACCTTCTTCCATGTCTTTGCTGACATAGGTAAGTTTTAAGGATGCGCCGTCCGCCGACGTGGAGGGAGTTGCTTCCCACATTACTTTGTCGAAACCTTTCGTTCCTCCGTGGAGATGGTTTTCTCCGTTGTTCTTTACAAGGTTATACTTTTTGCCATCCAAGGTGAACTGACCTTTGGCAATCCTGTTCCCATAGCGTCCGACGATGCATCCAAAGAACGATGGTGCTTTCATGTATCCTGATAAAGAATCATAGCCAAGAACTACATCTTCGAAAACGCCTGATCTGTCGGCCGTCTTCAACGAAGTAATGATACCTCCATAGTCGATGATCTTCACCTCCGTGCCGTGGGCATTCCTGAACGTGTACAACGTTACGGCTGACCCATCCGGCAAATTACCAAAGGAGGATTCGTTGATTGTAACCATCTGCGCTGAATCGGATTCGGTCGTCACTGTTGGTTCGGTTTTAGGTTTGCAGGTAGCCATTAGAAATATGCTGACCAGTACTAATGTACCGCGGAGAATGTATTTTTTCATGTCGTCGAGGTTGTGTCATCTATCTTAATTAAGAATGCAAACGGTTTCAAACGCACTTCACGAATTCGATGCCTAAACCGTGGACACTAAAATATCATATTCTTTGAATTATGCACTACTCCTTTCTGATAGAAACTGTTATTCTAATGAGTTCAGAGAATAGTATTGACAGTAAGATCAGACAGATTAAGTATACTGGTGCCTTTCTTTATACCGACGATATAAGCATTCATTTCGTGCTCAAAAGCCTTAATGTAAGCCTCACGTACCGTGTGGATGAACCAATCCACCTTTGTTTTTGCGACAAGGTTGATCGTGCACCCACCGAATCCACCACCCATCATACGTGCTCCCGCGACGAAATCATATTTTCGCGCTTCATTTACCAGAAAGTCTAACTCAGGGCAACTGACTTCATAAAGTTTGGAAAGACCATCATGCGTAGCGTACATTTTTTTGCCAAACGCCTCCATGTCATCATTTTTAAGGTCTTCAGATGCGTCAAGCACCCGCTGGTTTTCAGCTACAATGTAGGTGCAACGATCGTACACCTTTTCGGGAAATTCTTCACGATGATCCTCGATCATTTGAGCAGATACATCGCGAAGACTTCGTATCTCCGGAAAGTATTTTCTTAGAATGGAAACGCCCTGTTCACATTCCTCCCGCCTTTTGTTGTAGGCAGAGTTCGCCAGGGAATGTTTTACCATGGTGTCACAAAGAACAATGGAGTAATCCTTAAGGTCAACTGGAAAGTAGTGGTAAGACAATGACCGGCAGTCCAGCACGAAGGCCTGTCCGTCGGCGCCCATCATACTGGAGAATTGGTCCATGATGCCACATTTCACTCCTGCATAATTATGCTCGGCCCATTGCGCCATATGGACGAGTTCAAGCTTTGGTACATTAAAAGAATGCAACTGATCCAATGCAAACGCAAAACCACATTCAAGTGCTGCTGACGATGATAGTCCAGCGCCAGTCGGGACATCACCGCCGACCACACAATGAATGTTTTTCAGCTTATATCCTTTGTCGAGAAATCTCCGGGCGACACCCAGCAGATAGTTTGGCCAAAGTGGTTCTGGAACTTTGTTCGGTTGGCTGATATAAAATGGAATCAGTTCATTGTGCCGGATCGAATACAATGTGGAATGCGGCTCGTCCGAAAATCCCACAGCGAAAACAATGTCCCGGTCGATAGCGGCAGGCATAACAAAGCCTTCGTTGTAATCGGTATGTTCACCTATTAAATTGATACGGCCAGGTGAGCGCACGAGCAGAGGCTCCTGGTTGTGCAAGTCCAGGAATTTATTGCGCACAATATTTGCGCGAGTCTTTGGGCTGAGGTCGTTAGCCTTTAACGCTTCTGCTTGACTCATAGGCTTTCGTAGGTAGGAAAGATAGGCAGAGCGCGGAAAAATCCGCAACTCTGCTTGCTATCTTTTCCAAATCAATTTTAAACCAAAACAATTTTTTGATTGTAGGTTTAAATTACACACAGAGTTTGTTACAATACCCGCATATTTGCCGCTGACTGTGAAAAAAACGATTCCGGCAACGTTATCATTTTATAAATTTGGGCCATCTACCGATCCTGAGGCTTGGTGGATAGACAAGAAGTACAGAAACGACTTTAGATGAAGAACACCGAAGCCACCATATGGGACATTGCAATCAAACTTAATATTTCCATCTCAACGGTATCTCGCGCACTTCGCGGTGTGGCAGATGTGAATCCGGCCACAAAAAAAGCTGTAGAGGAGATGGCAAAAAGATTGAACTACGAACCTAACCGCGTAGCTCAAAGCCTGCGCATCAAACGCACCAACACCCTGGGAATAATCGTGCCCGAGATCGCGCTGCACTTTTTTTCTTCAGCAATAAGCGGAATACAGGAAGAAGCATCACGGCATGGCTACAGCATTATGATCTGTCAGTCTTTGGAATCGTACGAAACCGAAAAGCAAAATGTTCATATGCTTGCTTCAAACCGTGTGGATGGAATGCTTATCTCGATGTCTAGCCAGACGGATGACTTCAGTCACATCCAACAACTGGTAAACAAAGATATTCCCGTTGTTTTGTTTGACAGGGTGAGCGAGTCATTGCCGGTTTCCAAGGTGGTCGTGGATGATCACGATGGAGCCTTTAAAGCTGTTGATCATCTCGTAAAAACAGGGTGTAAAAGAATTGCTTATATCGGGGGGCCTAATAGTTTTTATATCAGCAATCAGCGGAAGAAAGGATACCTCGACGCTCTGCAGCTACACGGGATGGATCAGAACGACGAATTGATCATTCATTGCCGTGAGCTTCATGATGACCCATCGATACAGGTGAGAAGGTTATTGGACTTACCTCGAAACAGTAGGCCGGATGCGTTCTTTTGTTTTAATGATCCGATCGCCGTTACCACATTACAGATCCTGAAAAGCAAGTTGGTCCAAATACCTGATGAAATTTCAGTTATTGGATTTACAAACGAACCGGTTTCAGCTTTTATCGAGCCGTCACTTACGACTGTATCCCAACCTTCACATGCCATGGGAAAGAAAGCAATCGAGCTATTCATTGAACAACGACAGTATCCCGATCACTTTGAACCTGTTACCGCCGTCATGAAAACCGACCTTATTATCCGTCATTCAACGCGACAACTTTAAATCATATGCATTTCCGGCCTGTAGCAAAATATAATTTTTAAAGGATCGAACTTTAGCTATGCACAAATCTGTTGCAATGGTGACACCCTCTTTAAACTAAAGATAGAGCTATGAAATGGGCAGATGTTCTTACTCTTTCAAAAAAAGGAAGTCCAAAACCAGATCGCAGAGTCGAAAAATCCGATGCGGAGTGGATGAAGGTCCTTACGACTGAAGAATTTCACATTACCCGGAAAAAAGGAACGGAAAGAGCGTTTACCGGAGAGTACTGTGAAGCACACGAACCCGGCCTCTATGCATGCCGTTGTTGTGATACACCACTTTTTGATAGTACTCAAAAATTCGAATCGGGCACAGGCTGGCCCAGCTTTACCGAACCTGTGAAAGATAATGTCATCAAATACGAGGCTGACTTCGGCTTTGGGATGACTCGCATTGAAGTAATGTGTAATGTATGTGATTGTCATTTAGGTCACGTCTTTCCTGACGGACCGGCGCCGACTGGCTTGAGGTTTTGTATCAATTCGGCATCCGTTCGATTGGTGTAGCTTTATAAAATGCATTTCACGCAAAGGTCGCTAAGATAATCCGCAAAGCACGCGAAGTAAAGTTCTTACATTGATACATCCTTCGCGGCCTTTGCGTGAAATGCATTGAAAATTAATGCAACCCTCTTTTTAGATGCCGATGTAATTAAATGGCGTAAGCTCCTTCAGTTTCTTCTTTACTTCATCCTTAATGGACAATCCGTCGATAAATTCTGAGAGGCTTTCCCTTGTTACTTTGTGATTCTTCCTCGTGAGGGCCTTCAACGCCTCGTATGGATTTGGATAACCTTCTTTGCGAAGAATCGTCTGGATTGCTTCAGCAACAACTGCCCAGTTATCATCGAGATCGCGATGAATGGCGCTTTCGTTCAACTCAAGTTTTGATAGTCCTTTTAGTAATGATTGAAGCGCAACGAAAGAGTGGGCGAGGGGAACTCCAACGTTTCTAAGTACGGTCGAGTCAGTGAGGTCGCGCTGCAAGCGTGAAATGGGAAGTTTTCCGGACAGGTATTCAAAGATTGCGTTCGCAAACCCGAGATTACCCTCGGCGTTTTCAAAGTCAATCGGATTGACTTTGTGGGGCATTGCCGACGATCCAATTTCTCCTTCCTTTATCTTTTGTTTGAAATACTCCATTGAAATGTACTGCCATACATCGCGGCTGAAATCGATTAGTACTGTATTGATCCTCTTGAGGGCATCAAACATCGCAGCAAGATTGTCGTAATGCTCGATCTGAGTCGTAGGATAACTACGGGACAAACCGAGATGTTTGCAGAATTCGTCAGCGAAATGATTCCAGTCGATGGCAGGATAAGCTACATGATGTGCATTCAGGTTTCCGGTTGCGCCTCCAAACTTCGCCGAATGCGGGATCGTCTTTAGTTGCATCAATTGTTTTTCCAACCTCGCAGCGAATACCATGACTTCCTTGCCAAGTCTAGTAGGTGTTGCGGGCTGACCGTGCGTATGAGCTAACATCGGAATGTCTTTCCATTCTTTGGCAAGAGCATTGAGCTTGCTCAAAAGTGTATTCACGACGGTAACGTAATCGTGTTCAAGGAATTCCTTCAGCAACAGAGGTATCGAAGTGTTGTTTATATCCTGCGAAGTGAGACCAAAGTGAATAAACTCTTTGAAGTCATCAAGTCCCAATTTCTCAAATTGTTTCTTGATGTAGTATTCTACAGCTTTTACATCGTGATTCGTGATCTTTTCGATTTCCTTGATCTCGGTAGCATGGGCTTGGGCGAAGTTCTTGTATATCTTTCTGAGATCGTTAAGCTTGTGAACAGGAAAATCTTCAAGCTCCGGAACCATTCCTGACAAGGCGATAAAATATTCGATCTCAATCTGTACCCGATAGCGGATAAGACCATATTCCGAAAAGTAAGGAGTCAGGGGTTTTACAACTTCAAAGTATCGGCCATCGACAGGCGAAATGGCAGTAAGTGGATTTAAATGCACGGCTAGGCGTTGTTAAGGCCCAAAATTAACCGCTTCAGCGAACAACCCAAAATTTAAAGGATAGGCATGGAGTTTTGTTTGCATGACCAGGTCCGAAAATGGATGCGCCCAAGTCAAAAAGATTGAGTGATTCACAGAACTCTTTTAGTATTGCAGAACCTCAGGAACCCTATTACTTGTTACTTTTGTCATGATGTTGATCAGTTTAGTGAACCTTGATATTTATTGATTTATGGCCTTTAGTTTTTTTAAGAAGTCTGACAAAGGAGAAAAAAAAGAAGAAGTTCATAGCGGCCCGAAATACTACGACCTGACCGTAAAGGATGTTATTCAGGAGACGAAGGATGCGATTTCGATCGTCTTTGAGACACCACCAGGAGGAAATATTAACTACAAAGCCGGTCAGTTCCTTACCATCATTGTTTCGGTACAGGGGAAGGAGATACGACGTGCCTATTCATTGTGCAGTTCTCCCTATGCTGACCAGGAAATGGCAGTTATGGTGAAGAGGGTGGAGGATGGCCTGATGTCCAACTGGTTGGGTGATAATCTCAAAAAAGGAATGAAGCTTAAGGTGATGGAGCCGATGGGGCAATTCACCACCGACTATAACAAAGGAAATAAGCGTCACATCATCATGTTTGCCGGTGGATCCGGGATTACTCCTATGATGTCTATAATTAAGAGCATTATTTCGCAAGAACCGGATAGTATTTGCTCTTTAATTTATTGTAACCGTGACATCGATAGCATCATATTTAAAAATGAGCTCGACAGGTTACAGACCTTAGATGAAGGTCGGTTGCACGTAATTCACGTGCTTGACAATGCACCAATGAACTGGCAAGGTTATTCCGGCTTGTTAAATCATGATATGCTTTCGAAGCTCGTCGAACGGATTCCCGATTGGGGGATAGAACGCACAACATACCTCATGTGCGGACCGGAAGGGATGATGAAAAACGTCGATACACTGCTTGCTGCCCGGAACATTTCGAAGGAAAAGATCTTTAAGGAAAGTTTCGTACAGGGAACGATAGACAAGGACACCAAGAAGGAAGTGACAACGGAATCCTCCGAATTGAAGGAGCGCGTAGTTACCATACGTTATGACGGACAGGAATACAAGGTTTCCGTTCCTCCCCACAAAGCAATCCTTGAAACTGCCTTGGATCAGGGAATCGACCTGCCATATTCATGTCAAAGTGGGTTATGTACTGCATGTCGCGGTAAAGCGTTATCAGGAAAGGTTAAGCTTGACGAAGAAGAAGGATTGTCTCAGTCTGAAAGAGCTGAAGGTTATGTGTTGACGTGCGTTGGTCATCCGCTTACCGATGACGTTGTGATCGAGATCGGATGAAAAAATCAGGAGTCCACGTTGTGCTTCTTATTGCCTAAAACGTTGTGCACTGTCCACGTTATTCTTTTTTTGAAAGGATTCTTCCGCTTATCGCAATCTTTCTTTTCGCAGATCTCGCAGGAAAAATCCATACAAACGTCGGTATGAACAAATACTTCAATGGAATCGCCAAATTCCCTTCTTACTAATTTCTCCAGCAATTTCACTTCTGAGTGTGCGTCCAGAACGTTCATGTACCATGGTAAAGTGAGATGGCAGTCGATGTGAAGAGTACTTCCGTATTTTATGACACGCAGGTTATGCAGATCGACCCAATTTGGTGATCGTTCCCTGTCCAGGAGATCAACTAACCTAGTCAGCAGTTGCTGGTCTGATTCGTCCATAATACCCGCAATTGAACTCCGTATGATTTTGTAGCCGGTGTAAAGAATGAATGAGCTTGTCAACATAGCGACTACACTGTCAAGCCATTGAATATTTGTTATTAAAATGAGGCCGAGCCCTATCAAGATACCCAGCGTTGTATAGGTATCGGAGTGCAGATGTTTCCCACTGGCAACGAGGGCGATGCTATTGTTTCGCTTTCCCGTGCGCAGACAAATCCAGCCCATAAGATAGTTGATGATCGCCGTAGCGCTGATAAGGATTATGCCTCTATTGAGTTCATGAATTGGCTCTGTGGTGATTAAGTTGGCAATGGCCTTATAAAAAATAAGAACAGCAGCCAGGGCAATCATACTTCCTTCAAGTGCGGCAGAAAGGAATTCGACTTTTCCGTGACCATACGGATGATCGGCATCCCTTGGTTTAGCAGAGAGTATGAGACTATAAAGTCCCAGGAAACCGGCAACGACATTCGCGATACTCTCAAATGCATCGGTAAGTATGGATACGGAATGTGTGAGAAAATAAGCAATGAATTTTACCACCAGCAAGGTCACGGATACAACTGCTACCCATCGCTGAATCCGTATGCTGATAAGCGATTCCTTCATTTTAGTAAGTGTCGCAAAAGATAACTGAAATGTAAAAAGTTAGGTCGTTTTTGATCTGAATATTACTCTCAACATCGCCGGTACTGCAATGATGACCCATACCACATTTATAAATGTGTTTGCATAAGCTCCTTTATAGTTGGAGTAGATGATCAGGAAAATTCCCCCCACAAGATTCATCGTATAAAAGATCAATGAATCTGATCTGATCTTTTGATAACTATTTAAGCCATAAGCGATGACTACGCAAAGCGATCCAACCCAACCCAGTCCGTCGACCAATGTAAAAGTCATCAGCTTCTGAGTTTAATTCTAACTACATACATGTCGGCGGTGACGTAAAGCGTTTTTTCGTCGGGGGATAACGCGCAGTTCGATGTTGCTTCTGTTATTTTGATCTTTCCGAGCACCTTTCCTTCCTTGTTGAATCTCCAAACACCACCTGGTCCGCTAGCGAACACGTTGCCCTGCTTGTCTATTTTCAGCCCGTCTGGCAGACCTTTTTCGCTGGTGTTTTCAGTGGCATCATAAAAGACCCGTCCGCCCGTAATGGAGTCATTTTCGGCTAGATCGAATGTATACCACACCGCTTTAGCCGGATCGGAGTTTGCCACGATCAGTGTTTTCTCTCCCGGAAATAATG
>Ga0111539_10005308_pt1 | contig 16680 bp, 13 predicted proteins | sample RhiMethybrSRZTD1_FD_79667 | JGI IMG/M metagenome (GOLD analysis project Ga0111539, IMG submission 79667) | Populus rhizosphere microbial communities from Tennessee, USA - Rhizosphere MetaG P. TD hybrid SRZTD1 (version 2) (version 2) | ecosystem: Host-associated > Plants > Roots > Rhizosphere >... | reverse complement strand
GGAGGCGCTGCCGCTGGGGATTGGGGCGAGGAGTGCGGTGATGGGCCCCGGGTGAAATTCAATCCCCAGCAGCCACCGGCGCGGTGCTGCGCCTGCTACGCAGCCCCAGTGGCGGCACCCCGCCTGCACCGCTACTATCACCCCCATGGAAACCGTGAAGCTCGCGCGCGAGGTCGAGGCGATCCAGATTCCCGCCGGCCATCCCGTCACCCTGGAGAAGGGCTGGGAGGTCGTCATCACGCAGTCGCTCGGCGGGACGTACACGGTGCAGGTGCCGATGCTCGGCGGGCTCTTCCGCATCGCCGGCCGGGATGCCGACGCGATCGGCAAGCCCGTCGAGGCGACGCCGGCGGCGCCGGCGGCCGCGGGCGGCGGCGATCTCGAGCAGCAGGTGTGGTCGGCGCTCAAGACCTGCTACGACCCGGAGATCCCGGTCAACATCGTCGACCTGGGCCTCGTCTACGACATGCGCATCGGCGACACGCCGGGCGGGCAGCGCGTGGACGTGAAGATGACGCTCACGGCCCCGGGCTGCGGCATGGGCGGCGCCATCGCCTCCGACGCGCGCCAGAAGCTCCTCTCCCTCCCCGGCGTCAAGGACGCCGAGGTCGAGGTCGTCTGGGATCCACCGTGGAGCCCCCAGATGATCTCCCCCGAGGGCAAGGAGCGCCTCGGAATGAGCTAGAGCCCGCCGGCCCGTCAGCCGTCTGACTCGGCTCAAGGCACAAGCCTTCCCAGCCGAGAAACAGGCGAGGGTCGGCGCGTGAGACGGGTACGCGGAGCGCATGGCGGGTGCGAGGTGCGCCCCGTCGTGGTGAGGGCGGCGTGAGCGCGAACGCCGCGCAGCGCGCGCTGCTCCGGTTCCTCCAGCGCCACGGCACCATGGGTGCCGACGACCACGGCCGGATCGAGGAGCTCGCGGCGCGCCAGCCGTGCGCGCTCCCGGAGCTCCTCGAGCGCGAGGGCGTCATCAGCGAGCGCGACCTGGCCACGCTCCTCTCGACGACGCTCCGCGTCCGGCTCCTGGACCTCGCCTCGTTCCCGCTCGACCAGCAGGTGGCCCGCGTGCTCCGCGAGTCGATCGCCACCAAGTACGAAGTGGTGCCCGTCGCGCTCGAGGAGGGAATGGTCGAGGTCGCGATGGCCAATCCCCTCGACCAGGAGGCCCTGAAGGCCATCGAGTTCAACACCGGCCGCCGCGTGCGGCCGGCCGTCGCCATGCGCCAGGAGATCCGCGACGCGCTCGCGCACTGCTACCGCCTCCAGGAGTCGCTCGACGAGTTCCTCCAGAACATCCCCGACGAGGGAAAGGTCAGCATCACCGAGCTGCTGGACGGCGGCGTGGACCTGAAGCGCCTGGCCGGCGAGTCGGAGCTGCCGCCGGTCGTACGGCTCGCCGACATGCTCCTCATCGAGGGGATCAAGAGCGGGGCGAGCGACATCCACGTCGAGCCGGCGGGCAACGCGGTGAAGGTCCGCTACCGCATCGACGGCATGCTGGAGGAGGCGTTCGCCTTTCCGAAGTGGGTCCAGAGCGCGCTCCTCGGCCGGCTGAAGATCATGGCCAAGCTCGACATCGCGGAGCGCCGCGTGCCGCAGGACGGTCGCGTCCAGGTGCGCCACGGCGACAAGATCATCGACCTGCGCGTGTCGAGCCTGCCCACGCATCACGGCGAGAAGATCACGATGCGCATCCTCGACGCGACGCGCGCCGTGACGTCGCTCGACCGGCTGGGCTTCGACGACATCGAGCTCCGCCGCATCCGCGAGGCCGGCAAGAAGCCGCAGGGCTTGATCCTCGTGACCGGGCCGACGGGCAGCGGCAAGACGACCTCCCTCTACGCCCTCATCCGCGAGATCCAGACGCCGTCGATCAACGTCGTCACGATCGAGAACCCGATCGAGTACCAGATGCGCAGCATCAGCCAGGTGGAGATCAACGAGAAGCAGGGCCTCAACTTCGCCGGCGTGCTGCGCTCGGTCCTCCGCCAGGACCCGGACGTCATCCTCGTCGGCGAGATCCGCGACAACGAGACGGCCGCGATCGCCTGCCAGGCGGCGCAGACCGGACACCTCGTGCTGAGCACGGTGCACACGAACGACGCCGCCGCCACCGTCACGCGGCTCCTCGACCTCGGCATCGAGCCCTACGTCGCCGCGTCGTCGCTGACCCTCCTCGCCTCGCAGCGTCTCGTCCGCCGCGTCTGCGCCGGGTGCAGCGTCCCGTACACGCCCACGGTGGACGAGATTCAGCAGTTCGACCTCCCCGCCGGCGCGTCCACCCTGCGCTTCGGCACCGGGTGCGCGGCGTGCCGCCAGAGCGGCTACTCCGGCCGCATCGGCCTCTACGAGGTGGTGCCGGTCGTGCCCGCCATGGCGAAGCTGATCGAGAGCGGCGCCTCCGAGAGCGCCATCCGGCAGCAGGCGCGCGCGCAGGGATGCCGCACGCTCTTCGAGGACGCCATTGCGAAGCTCGTCGCCGGGCTCACGACCATCGACGAGATCTCCCGCGTCGTTCAGGTAGACGATGGCCCTCGCTGCCCGAGCTGCCGCCGGGCGGTGGCGGAGGACTTCTCGGTCTGCCCGCACTGCAGCGCGGCGCTCCGGCTCTGCTGCACGGGCTGCAGCAAGACGCTCAACCCGGAGTGGATCAGCTGCCCTTACTGCGGGCTCACGACCCCGCCCCGTCACGTGCAGTCCGTGGCGCCCGCGCAGCCGCCCGAGGACTGGGCGCCCGCGAGACCCGGCACCGCCCCGCGCTCCTACAAGGCGCTCGTGGTCGACGACCAGCCCGACATCCGCAACATCGTCCGGATCGCGCTCGAGCGCGCAGGGCTCGGCTTGACCGTCGTCACGGCGCCGGACGGTCCCGAGGCGTTGGCACTGATCGAGGTGGAGCGCCCGGACATCGTGATCCTCGACGTGTCGATGCCGAGCATGGACGGCTTCGAGGTGTGCCGCCGCCTGCGCGCGGATCTCCGCACCGCGTTTCTCCCGGTGATGATGCTGACCGCACACGACTCGACGGAGTTCGTCGCCAAGGGATTCTCCGCCGGGACCGACGACTACGTCGCCAAGCCGTTCAAGCGCGAGGAGCTGATCGCCCGCATCCGGCGCATGCTCGAACGCACCTACGGACGGGACCTCGCCGCAGCGATGGAGACGAACCATGCCAGCGCATACTGAAGGCCTCTCGCGTTTGGTCGAGCGTTTCACCGCCGAACGGGACGAGCTGCTGGGTCGCATCCAGGAGTGCCAGGAGCGCGTGACGGACCTCGTCGGGCGCCTCGGCGCGCTCGACCTGCCGCAGAGCGACCCGTTGCCGGCCACCCACGTGCACGAGGTCCGCGCGGCCGTCGAGGTGCTGCGTGCGGAGATCTCCGGTCTCGAGGCGGAGCAGGAGGCGCGGCTCGCCGCCGATACCACCCTCCAGGCTGCGCTCGGCGATGTCCGCGACACGATGGACGGGCATCTCGTCGCGCTCGAGGCGGAGATCGGGGCGGCGCTCGATCGCTTCGCGCAGATCGAAAGCATTCAGTCCCGGATGGAGGCCACGATGGAGCAGTTGATACAGTCCGGCTCGAACGTCGAAGAGCGTGATCGCGAGATCACGCGGCTGCGCGAGCGGATCGACACGCTGGCCGCCGGCCTGGCGCGGATGTCGGAAGGAATGGAGGACATCGGCGCCATACGGGCGAGCGTCGGCGGCCTGCATCGCCACATCGACGAGCTGGCCGCGCAGAGCGCGCGCTCCGACGTGACCGCCGGCCTGAGCGAGGGCCTGACCGAGGTCCGGCTGGCCGTCGCGGGTCTCAAGAACCAGATGCGTTCCCTCGACACCGCGATCACCAGCGGGCTCCGCTCCACGCAGGCACGCTGGGACGGCGAGGCGCGGGCGCTCGCCGCGCGCATCGACGACGTGACCCGCCTCTTCGCCGCCCACGCCGAAGCACATCGCCACTCGCTCCAGGACCGCGCCACCGAATGGGCCCGCATCGCCGGCACCATGGTCGCCACCGAGCTCCAGCGCCTGGGTAGTCTCCTCCCCGACTCCCTCCTCCCCCGCTGGAAATAGCGTCCCGTCCGCGGGCCGTCTCCGCTATGCCGCCGCGCGAGGTACGGCGTTACACCCTCGCCCTACCCCGAACCGAGACGCGAAGTCTCGGGTCGGCGCCTAGAACTTGCGCTCGACGACGAAGCGGACCACGTCGCCGGAGCCGGGCAGCGGCCCGCGCTTCTCCTCGTCATATGCGAGGCAGGCGGACCACGGCCGATACGAGCGGGTGGGAAGCAGGTCGAAGGAGACGACCCGGTCGGCGTTCACCGGCGCTGCCCAGGGCCGGAGAGTGATATCGTACTCCTGGGCATAAAGGTCCGGTATTTCCACCCTGCTCGGTAGAATTTGCGCTCGGGTGGGAAGCGAACGGCCGAGCGAGATCCCACGTCGCACCGTCCCCGTTCCGGTGCGCGACTGCTCTACTGGCTCCGAGATACGGGCCGCCTCGACGACGGATAGGAACAAGTCGGCGTCGGTGGCGCGCGCTGAGGCCGGCTGAAGTGCGACCACCGCCGTGATCAGCAGTCCGCAGCGCGTCGCGGCATTCCGCGCGAGCCTCATGGAAAGCAACCGACGTGCCGCGATGCCAGCGGCCTGACACGCGAGGCGCTGCGCGCCTCACGGCGGCTCGCAGAAACGACTTTCGGGGCGGCCACGGGGTAACCGAACCAGGTTGCACGCGAGCCGATTCGTGCAGCGCTACGCGCTTCGCCCGACGGCTCCATCCGTGGGACGAGAAACAGTGCTATGCTATCTGGTAGGGAAAGCGGAGCAGATGCCGTGGCGCGCCGACCCGTCAGGGCGTGGCGGGCGCGGACGCGCCGGAGCCGCGACCGCGACGCCGCCGGCCGCCGCGCCGCCGCCGTCGCCGCGGACGCGCAGCCGCGCCAGCTTCGCCGGCTTCTCCGCCGGCCAGAGACGCCTCGGCGTCGCCGGCGGGCGCGGCATCGGTCGGCGGCTCGTCGAAGAAGCCGGACGGATCGAGCGCCGAGTCCGCCGGGGCCGCAACGTCGGGCAGCAACGTGATGACGCCCGTCCGGCTCACCTCCAGCTCCTTGATGCGACGGAGCCGCGTGATCAGGCGTGGCGAGCCCGGCGGCCGGCTGAAGCCGCGAGACTTGAGCGCGTTGGACAGGAGATCGATGTTCACGCCCCGTCCGGCCGGTAGCGTCGCCATGAGCTCCCGCACCACCGTGATGATCTCGTCGTGCGGCGCGGTGTGTGGCTCACCGCCCGCCGCGTCGCCGTTCGTGGTGGCGTAGGCGTGGGACGTGATCGGAGCCGGCGCGGCCACGTGGCTCGGCCCCGATCGCGCCCCGCCGCCACGCCGCCGGCGGCCTCCGCGACGGCTCCGCCGTCCGCGTGACGCGCCGGCAGGCTCCTCGGCGACGGGCAGCTCGCCCACGACGCCCGCCATGCGGCGGTACGACATGCGCCGGAAGGCCACCCCGAGGCTCGCCGCTACGTCGCCGACGGCGTCGAAGGCCTGATCGTCGGAGATGATGTCGATCTGATCGCCCGGCCGGGCCCCCGCGAGCCAGACGCCGGCGGCGACGGCGATCCGGAGATCGCTCCAGTCGCGGACGCCGACCGAGGGGGCGCTGTGTACGCACTGCGCGCCGCGCTCCGCCAGGATGCGCGCCGTCTCGTGACCGATGACCCGCCAGTTGCCGACGGCGATCAGGTCGAGACGCACGGCGATGCGGTCGAGCGCCAAGTGACGCAGCACGCTGTCGACGTGCTCGGGACGGCTCGTGTTCTCGACGTCGAAGAAGATGGCGCGCCGATTGCGGGGCGGCGGGGGTGCCGGCTCCGGCGGCGTCACGCGCGAGGCGAACGCGGGCTCCGGTGTGACCGTGACGGGCAGCGTCTCGGCCACGGGCTCCGGCTCGGCCGGGAACAGGTCGATGACCGGCTCGGCGGCGACCTCCTCGATGGGTTCTGTGGTCCTCGGCGCGCGCGGCGTACCCTTCGGCGCGCGGCCACCTCTGCTGCTACTGCTTCTCTTCCTCGTCGTCATGTTCCCCCGTGGGTCGGCGCACCATACCAGACCGGCTGCGCGAGGGCGACTTCGACCTCAGTCGGGGCGTCGGACCGCGTCGCCCACGACCGCCCGGCGGCGCGGGTCGTAGCGGATGGCGAGCTCCCCGCGGGCGATGGCCACCAGCGTCTTTCCCACCAGGTCGCGACGCCAGCCGCGCATGACCACGAGCGCGTCCGCGTCGAAGCCGTCGTTCAGGGAGGCGGAGCCGAGGGCCTCGATCTCGCGGGCGCTGGCGATGACCTCGGGGGCGATGTCCTCGCGCTCGGCCGCCGCCTGCACCGCCGCACGCAGGAGGGCCGTGAGCCCCGGCGGGGGCGCGTGGCGGCGGATCCGCGGCGGCGATTCCGGCCACGTCGCCTCGGGCGCCGCGAGCCCCTCCGCGACCGCGGCCAGGATGTGGCGTCCCTGGCGGTCCAGGGTCCCCGGCGAGAGCCCGCGCGCGTGCCGCAGGTCCTCGGCCGACTTCGGCGGCCGCGCCGCGAGCGAAGTGAGCACCACGTCGTTGACGATGAAGTTCGGGCGGATGTCCGCCCGCGCCGCCGCGCGCTCGCGCCAGCTCGCGAGCGCGCGCAGCACCGCGAGGTCGCGGCCGCGGAGCCGCATCCATCCGCGCACGTCGCGGTAGGCCTCCTCCGGCGGCGGCACGGCGTAGCGCTCCGGGTCCTCGAGCGCGCGCAGCTCCTCGGTGACCCATGCCGTGCGCCCGCGCTCGGCCAGCTCGCTCGCCAGTTGATCGTAGAGCGGCAGCAGGTGGACGACGTCCTCGCGCGCATACGCGAGCTGCTCGGGCCGGAGCGGACGTCGGGTCCAGTCGGAGTACGTGAGGTCCTTCCGGATGCGGATCTTCAGCACGCGCTCGAGGAGCGCCGCCAGCCCGACCTGGAGGCCGTAGCCGAGGAACGCGGCGACGAGCTGCGTGTCGACGACGCCGCGCACCGGCTCTCCCATGAGCGTCGCGAAGATCTCGAGGTCCTGGCCGCCGCCGTGCAACACCACGGGCACGTCGGGCGACAGCAGCGTCGGATAGAGCGGCGACAGGTCGCCGAGCGCGATGGCGTCGATCACCGCCGGCCCCGCATCGGTGGCGATCTGGACGACGCCGAGCTTCGGTCGATAGGTCCGCTCCCACACGAACTCGGTGTCGAGCGCGAGGCGTCCCGAGGCATGAACCTCGGCGACGAGCTTCTCGAGCTCGTCGGTACGCGTGATCACGCGCTCTGGCGGGGAGGCCACGGCCCGGTCAGCTACCAAGCCGGGGGGTCCGACCGCAAACCCTCGCGGGAAAGGGACGCGGCGCACGCTGCGTCCACGGATCCATGGGGCAACGGACTCGCTCGCTCCACCCCGCGGCGACATTGACTCGTCATGCTCGTCCTCGCCATGCTCGCGCGCCCCGGGGAGGTGGGGATGTCGGAGAGCGCACTGGCGGGTGACCTGCATCTGCTGCTGGTCGAGGGCGACGCGGAGCTGGAGGCGGCCATGCGGACGGCGCTGCTGCGCGCCGAGGCGCAGGTCCGGGTGCGCACGGTACGCCGCCTGGGCGCCGCGCTCGACGCGCTCCGCGATCCGAGGATCGGCTGCGTCGTCACCGACCTGGTCCTCGCCGACGCCGAGGGGTCGGCGGTGGTGCGCGCGCTGCGCGCGGCGCGGGGCGAGCTGCCGGTCGTCGCCGTCGCGGCCGCCGGGTCCGAGGAGCTGGCGGTGGCGGCCCTGAAGCTCGGCGCGGCGGAGTACCTGCCCCGGCATGCGGACTGGCTGGAGCACCTGCCGGTGCTCGTGCGCGCGGCCATCGGCCGCTCGGTGCTCTCCGGCATCGATGGCGACGGCGGCGGATCCGAGGCCGCGGTCGCGGGAGGCTGGGAGCCGTTCGTCGCGACCACGGCGAGCATGCGGACCGTCCTCGACCTGGTGCTGCGGGCGGCGCGGAGCCGCGTGCCAGTGCTCGTCGAAGGCGAGACCGGCACGGGCAAGGAGGTCGTCGCGCGCGCCGTGCATCAGCGAAGCGCCGAGGGCGGCCAGCCCTTCCTGGTCCAGAACTGCGCCGCGATCGCCGAGCCGCTCCTCGAGAGCGAGCTCTTCGGGCACCTCCGCGGCGCATTCACCGGCGCGAGCCGCGACCGGAGCGGCCTCTTCGTCGAGGCCGGGCGCGGCACGGTGTTCCTCGACGAGATCGCCGAGGCCCCGCCGTCGGTGCAGGCGCGCCTGCTGCGCGTCCTCCAGCACGAGGAGGTGAAGGCGGTCGGCGCCGATCGCACCCGCCCGGTCCGCGCGCGCATCATCGCCGCCAGCAACCGCCCGCTCGAGGACGAGGTGCGGGCGGGCCGCTTCCGCCGCGACCTCTACTATCGCCTGGTGGTGTTCCCCATCCGCATCCCGCCGCTCCGCCACCGCGCCGCCGACGTCGCGATGCTGGCGCAGCACTTCCTCCGCTCCGCCGAGGCACGCGAGGCCCGCACGACCGGCGGCTTCGACACCGACGTCCTGGAGGTCCTGCGGAGCTACGCCTGGCCCGGCAACGTGCGCGAGCTCGAGAACGAGATCCATCGCCTGGTTCTGTCCCTGCGTCCGGGGGATCGCATCCGCCGCTACCATCTGGCGCGCCGCATCCGCGACGCCGAGGCCGCGCACTGCGGCGAGCCCCTGGCGCGCATCCTCGCGCGCGTCGAGCTGGCCCTCATCCGCGAGCGGCTGGCGCGCACGGCGACGAAGTCCGCCGCCGCCCGGAGCCTCGGCATCACGCGCGAGGCGCTCTACGCCAAGATGCGCCGCCTGGGGATGCGATAGCAGCGCGAAACCGGGTCTCACCGAGGCTCCTGTGCTACAGGGGACCCGTGCGCCCGAGCGGACGAGGCCGTTCACGGCTGGGGTTCTGCCTGCTGGTCGCGACCGGCCTGGTGGCGACGCGGCTCGCCATCGTCGATCACCAGTTCCTCACACCGACGATCGTGCCGTCGCACGACATGTACCAGGGCGCAGCCTACTTCGCGACGAATCTGCACGCGCTCCGGCTCGAGGGTGATCTCGCCTGGTGGAATCCGATCTCGGACTTCGGCTATGCGCAGTACTACCAGAGCTTTCTCTCGCCGCTCGCGCCGACGTCCGGCCACGTCGTCTTCATCCTCTGGGCGTTCGCCGCGCGCGCGCTCGCGCTTCTCGGCCTGGGCGCGCCCGAGTACATGCAGTACGTCGCGGTCACCTACGTCGTCCTGCCCTGGCTGGCGTACGCTGCGTTCCTGGCGTTCTGCTCGCTGATCTTCACCTCACGCGCCGCCGTCGTGCTCGCGGGCATCGTGTATGCGTTCTCGGGCATCGGGCTCTGGCACTCGGCCTGGTTCTACTTCCAGGAGCCGTTCACGCTCTTTCTCGTCCTCGCCAGCGTGGTGGCGGCGCTCCAGCGCCCGGTCCCGTCGCGGCTCCTCCTCGTGCCCGTCGCGCTCCTCGTGCAGGTCGCGTCGCTGAACTACTGGACCGTCTACGACTCGTGGTTCCTCGCGCTCGTGCTCGGCGCCTACGCCGGGTTCCACGCCAACCAGGTGCGCCGCCTGGGGCGCCGGCTGAGAGCGCTCTGGCGCGCGCGGCGAGCCGCGACGGGCACGGCGGTCGCCGCGACTGCGCTGACCGCCGTGGTGTGGCTCGCGATGCTCGGAACGATCGTGCACGAGCAGGGACACGCCTACACCCGCACGGATCACGCCCCCGGCGCGGGAGCGTACAAGCCCGAGGACGCCTCGAACAGGATCCACGAGCTGCGAAGCTTCACGACGGACTTCTTCCATGCCGGCTTCACGGACGCGATGACCAAGTACGCGCGCGACAACCCGATTCACAGCGCGCGCTATCTCGGCGCCGAGCTCGTGCCGCTCCTCGCCGCGTTCGCGGCCGCCGGCTGGAGCCGCCGGGATCGCTGGCTCGTCACGTGCGCCGCCGCGGTGCTCTGCATCTGCCTCGGCCCGCCGCTGCTGCTCGAGGCCTGGGCCGAGATGCCGGGCCTGAGCAACATCGTCCACTTCTTCTACTTCTATTCGCACCACTTGCAGGTGCTGGTGGCGCTGCTGGCGGCCGCGGGGCTCGACATCGTCCTCGTGCGGCGGCCGGCGCGGCGGCGTGCGCTCCGTCTCGCCGTGGCCGCGTCCGCCCTCGTGTCCGTGCTGGTCCTCGTGGAGCTCGGCGTCTTCGCGACGCTCTTCCCGACCAACGACGCGCGCCTCCAGGCAGGAATCAGCTTCGCCCTCGGGTCCCTCGTCGTGGCGGTGCCGCTCCTGCGGCAGGTGGCCTGGCCGTCGACGACGAACCGCCGCCTGCTGGTCGGCGTTCTCCTCGCCGTCATCTTCGCCGATCTGACACGCTACTTCTGGCTCGTCGCGCGCGCCGACATCGCGTTCACGGCCCAGCATCGCTTCATCCGCGACGTCGAGCAGCCGTTCCCGCCGGCGCTGCAGGCGACGCTCCGCCGGCCTTGGGCCGACCCCGATCCGCGCGCGGGGTTCGACGGCGGCCTCGCCGAGAGCATGCCGATCGTGAGCAGCGTCTGGCCGCTCAACTACTACATCGTCTCGCGCCGGCTGATGGAGCTCGGGCGGGCATCGGGCAAGAGCGTTACACCGGGCGCCGACGTGGGATTCGTCCCGGCCGCGCGCGTCCGGGCAGTGAGCGGCGACGTCCGCGAGGTCGTCGCGCCCCACGGCGAGCTGCTCGTCGAGGCCGACGGCGCCGCGCTCCCGCCGGCGCGACCTGCGAGCCCGGAGGGCGCCGAATCGTTCCGCTACCTCATGCGGTCGTGGCGCTACAACGGGTTCGGCTTCGACCTTCAGGTCCCGAGCGACGGCTGGGTGGTCATCATGCAGCTCTTCGACCCGGCGTGGCAGATCCAGGTGGACGGACGGCGCGTGGCCCCCCGCCGCGCGGAGCACATCCTCATGGCGGTGCCGGTCGAAGCGGGCGCGCGGAGCCTCGCGATGGAGTACCGCCCGCTCGCACGGCGGATGTACTGGCCGGCGAGCGCGCTCCTGCTGCTCACCTGCGCCGCGCTGCTCGTCGCCGCGCGGCTCAGCTCGAGAAGCGCCGGCGCACGAGGGGACGCGCGAGCGCGGTGACGACGATGTCGTAGACGGCGCTCGCGTGCCAGGCGCGGCGGGCGGCGATCGCGGCCTCGAGGTCGGCACGCGGATAGAGCCGTCCCTGAGCGACCACCGCCTGCAGCGTCGCGAGCGCGCGGAGGTCGACGGTCGGATCGTCCCGGAAGACGAGGAGATCGGCCGGCGCGCCCGGACGAACGGTGCCCAGGTCCGGGACTCGGAGGCTCTCGCCGGCGACGCGGGTGGCCGCCGCCCACGCCTCCTCGATACCGAGACCGGCGGCGACGAGATTTCTGAGCTCCTCGTGCATGCTCGCGCCCGGCACGACGAACGGGCTCGGCGCGCCGGTCCCGGCGTGGACACGCACGCCGGCGGCGTGGAGCCGGCCGACCACGCGCATCATGACCGGCAGCGCCCGCACGAGCGTCGCGGCGACATCCGGGCGGAGCCCGCGCACGAAGGGCAGGCCCGTCTCCGGGTTCCAGGCGACGTCGCGATAGTAGCGCGGCAGCGGCGCCGGCTCGGGCACGTCGAAGCCGTCGTCGCCGAAGAGGCGCGCGAGGCGGTCCCACATGACGAGCGTGGGCGTGTGCGCGATGCCGAGGCGGCGTGACACCTCGACGACGGCCTCGATGCGGGCGTCGGACAGGTCGAGCCAGGACTCGGCCCAGCCTTGTAGGCTCTCCTTGTCGAAGACCGGCTCCGGCACGCCGGTGAGATGCTGCACGTCGGCGAGCCCCGCGTCCGCGAGGGCGGCGCCGGGTGGAACTCGGCCGACGAGCAGCAGCCGCCGCGCCGCCGCCGCCGCACGCACGCCGGCGAGCGCCTCGTCCCCGAGGTCGCCGTACACCTGAACGCAGTCCGCGCCTGCCGCCGAGGCCTGTTCGACGGCGGCCCGCCCCTGCTCCGCATCGAGCACGACGCGCGCTCCGGGCCACGTCGGTGGGTCGCCGTCGAGCATCGGGCCGCAGGAGAAGATTGCCGGCCCTGCGAGCTCGCCGTTGCGGATCGCCTGCCGCGTCTCGGCGACGGTTCCCGTGAGATCGCCCGCGTCGCGCACCGTGGTCACGCCGTGGGCGAGGAAGAGGAGGCCGAAGAGCTCGCGTTGATCGGCGCCGTAGTGGACGTTCATGTCGATCAGGCCCGGCAGCACGAACGATCCGGCGTAGCGCGTCGCGGCCGCGGCGCCGCTCGGCTCGATCGTCGCGATGCGCGCGCCGCGGACGACGATCCGCCGGTCGGGATCGCGTCCGAGCCCGGGATTGACCACGGTGACGCCGCTCAGCACGAGCCCGCGGTCCGGGACCTCCAGCGGCGGCGGCCGGAGCGAGCGCATGCCGACGGTAACGATCACGCCGGCGGCGGCGACTGCCAACGCCATGCGCCGCCCCCACACCCCCATCCCGCGGGTTTATCATATTCAAGGGGGACTCTGTCCCCCTTCTTCACGCGGCAAAGCCGCGTGAAGCCTCTTCCCCCGGCCCGCTGCGCTCGGCCACGCGCGGACGCGCGGAGAATGGTGGCTCAGCGACTCGTCAGGGTGGGCAGAGGCCTTCCGCGGTCGGGTTCTTCACTTTGAACGTCTTGTTCGTGTCCGGATCGAGCGTGCCACCCGCCGCACCGCCGAACGCGGAGCAGTATCGATCGCCCCCACCTGGGATGAAGCTCACCTGCGCCTCGGTACCCGTGTCCGGCGGTACGAGATTCAACGGAACCGTCCCCGAGCCCTTCGCGAGCACCGTGAGGAGGAACGTTCCGCTGCCCGTCTTCTTGTAGAGCAGCGTCTTGATGGGACCGTTCACGAGATCGCTGTCCTTGTATTTGAATCCCACGCTTCCGAGCGGTGTCCAGTAGGCGGCGCTGGCCGGCAACGTGAACGTCTGCGAGGACCCCGTCGTCCCACTCAGGGAGATCTTCAGCGTCGCGCCGCCCGCTATCGGATCGCCGGTGAGCGGACTCGAGCTCGCACTCTCCTTCGCTTTCAGGACGACCTTCCTGAGCGTCGCATCGACACCCGGCTGCGGATCCTTCACCAGCACGAGCTTCCCGAGGAGGATCTGCTCGGGGTAGCACGTGCAATCGAGCTTGCAGCCGCCCGGGCACGCACCGTCGTCGGTACCGTCGCACTCCTCGCCGACTTCGGGGTTGGTCGCGTTGTCGCCGCACACGGGGCAGGGAGGATTCGCGGCGAGGAAGCCGGGCGTGGAGCCCACCGGATTCGCCAACGGCTGCGCGTCGCCGCAATCGTGGTCGGCGGCGCTGTCGAGGCAGTCGTTGGCGTCGAGCGCGGCCGGGTTGATGCCGGTCGTGATGTCGCAGACGACGGCCTGGCCCTTCGTCAACCCGGTCCCGGCGCGATACGGCGTACCGGTCCCGGTCGCCCCATCGACTGGGTTGTCGACGAAGCTGCCCCAGGAGAGACAGTCGTAGTAGAACGTGCCGATGCCATAGCAGACCGCGCCGCCCGCCAGCGGCAGGCTCGCGGTCATCGCCAGGTCGGCGGTGACACCGAAGAGGGCCTCCGCCTCCGGGGTCGCAATGAGCACCTTGGAAAAATTCGCCGCGTTCGGGACGTTCGCGGGAAACGTGAACGAGGTGACGAAGGTGTCGCTGGCGTCGTAGATCGCGACATTGAGGGTGCTGAGGAGGTTCTCGTTCGGCTCGAACAGCTGCAGGTCGACGTACTGGGCGTTCGGCTGAGCAACGGTTCCCGGGAAGACCTCCACGATCTTGAGCAGATGGTTCGAAGCAACGGCCGGAGGCACGAAGCACCCGAGCGCGACGGCTGCGGCGAGCGCGGCAAGACAGTGACGACGCATCATTATCCTCCGCGCACCGCAGGCGGACGCGCTACTTCCCCTTCACGGGGGTGAGCTGGCCGCGGATCTCGCCGGTTGGATTGTTCACGGTGTGAATGTTCACGTAGTAGAGCCCCTTCTTCATGTCCCCCATCTGAGGCCCGGTGAGCGGACCGACGCACCCCTGCATCGGACTCCCCAGCGGTGCCAGGCCGGTGATGATGTTCATGGGATGCTCGTTGAAGGGAGCATCGGGACCGTGGATGTGCGCGTCCGTCTCCGCCGACGTGGGCGCCGTGTAGCTGATCGCGTAGCAGACCATCCCCGTCACGGTGTCCAGCGTGAAGAAGCCGTTGCCGACCGAGGTGCTGATCGTGGGCGGTATCTCCTGCCCCGCGTTCAGCACCGCGACGAAGTTCTTGCTGGCGGCGGACGCGGGCAGCGGTGCCGCGAGCGCCAGGCCGGTACAGGTCAGGAGGACGAAACGTAGCAGAGATCGCATCGTAATCGCTCCTTTCCGTGGTTCGCGCGACATGCGTCGAACCCGCGCACAATCTGGCGGAGGATACGGCCCTGGGATCCGGAGGGTCAAGACGAAAAAGGCGAACGGTCGAAACGAAGGGCCATGCGGCTTGACTGAGCCTCTTGCCGCGGTGCAGTGAGGACGGTGTGGGCGATGCAGCGACCCTGGCCGGTCCCTCCGCCGCGCTATTGGCGCTCGAGGTGCGGGCCTGGCTCGAGTTCGCATCCCTGATCCCCACCCTGCCCGTCCTGCAGGCAGCCCCCCGGGGGGACGGCCATCCGGTGCTCGTGCTACCTGGCTGGCTCGCCAGCGACACATCCACGCGGGCGCTCCGCTGGTTCCTCCGCGACCGCGGCTACCATGCGCACGGCTGGCGCCTCGGGCGGAACCACGGGCCGACGTCCGAGATCGTGAGCGGACTCGCGGCGCGCCTGGCCGCGCTGCGTGCGCGGCACGGCCGCCGTATCTCGCTCGTCGGCTGGAGCCTCGGCGGCATCTACGCGCGTGAGCTCGCCCGCCGCTGTCCCGACGACGTGCGTCAGGTGATCACGCTCGCGAGCCCGTTCCGCGACCCGGACGCCACGAGCGCCTTCATCACCCGCCTCGCAGGCCGCCGGCCGCCGCGCGCACCCGACGTGCTCGAACGCCTCCGGAGCCCGCTTCCCGTCCCGACGACGGCGATCTACAGCCGCACCGACGGCATCGTTGCCTGGCAGAGCTGCGTCGAGCCGCGAGGCGAGCGGAGCGAGAGCATCGAGGTCGCCACCAGCCACTGCGGCATGGGACACCACCCGGCCGCGCTGCTGGTGATCGCGGACCGCCTCGCGCAGCCCGACGGCGCGTGGCGCCACTTCGAACCGCGCGGCTGGAGCCGCGTTCCGTTCCTCGCGGCCGCGGCAACCTAACGGCCCCCGACGCCGCGTCTCGGGTCGTAACGGCTCCCGACCGTACCGACCCGCGTGGCTCGCAGCGTCTGACTTTCCCCCGAATCTGCTTGACAGCAAACACGCCTCTCGCGCATCGTGGCCCTGCCCCGACCAGATCATCATGATGGCAGTCGATGCCCACGGGTACCGTGCCGGGTCCCGTCCCCGTCGGCGACGCCTCCGGCGCGTGCCCAAGTGTGCGCGCGGCCCGTGATTTGCCGGATGATGTTGGCTGGTCTTGGGGGACCATGCGTTCAAACCGCAGCTGAGGCTGCGGGTTTCACCGCAACCAGGAGGGTCACATGCGCACCAGGATGGTGGCTGGTCTGATCGCCGCGATCGCAGTGGCTGGTTCGGGCTCCGCACGAGCCCAGGTGTCGATCTTCACACCTCCGTTGTCGGCCGGGACCAACTATCAGACGATCGTCTGTCGGGCCACGAACACGGACACGGTCGGCCAATTCGTGACGCTCAATCTTCGCAGCGCGGACAACGGACAGGGCGGCACACCGACGGTCCTTCCCCTTCTCCCTGGGGAAACCGGGGAGATATCGTTTATCGGCTTTTCGAACGCGTACTGCGAAATCACCGCGAACACAGCCACGATCGCCGACAAGATTGTGACCGGGATATATGTGTTGGACTTCTCGAACGGCGGGGTCAGCACCGGAGGGCTTCCGGGAGCGCGCATCCTGCCCGGCGGCGGCACCGCACAACGAACTTCGAGCGTCGAGGCAACGAACGCGCAGGCGTTGGGTTGTCAGGTGGTCAACGTTGGCGGCACGTCGCAGACGGTCACGACCGCGATTCTGGATGACGCGGGCGGAATCCTCGCCGGTCAGACGACGACGCTCGCATCGATGGCCGGGTTCCTGGTTTCCACGGCGGCCGGACCAATCATCGGACGTTGCGAGGCGACGGCCAGCACGGCCGGTCTGGCCAAGAATCTTCGGGTCAGCATGTTCGCAAAGAACCCGGGGATATTCTTCACTACGAGCGCACCGCTCGCGGGCGCGCTGCGGCCGTAGCTGTCGCGTCTCAGGGCCCGGCGGCACATGCCGGGCCCTGAGTTCCTTCCGTGTCGCTTCCGACTCCCAGAGGGGAGCTTTCGGCACGCCGGCGCACCGGGACGCGCGCGTGCCGTGACGATGGTAGGACGTTCTGCCTTACTCCGCCGCCGGCTCCGAGAATCGCTCGCGCAGGAGCCGCTTCAGTATCTTCCCCGCCGGATTCCGCGGGATCTCCTCGACGAAGCGC
>Ga0111539_10005307_pt1 | contig 16682 bp, 17 predicted proteins | sample RhiMethybrSRZTD1_FD_79667 | JGI IMG/M metagenome (GOLD analysis project Ga0111539, IMG submission 79667) | Populus rhizosphere microbial communities from Tennessee, USA - Rhizosphere MetaG P. TD hybrid SRZTD1 (version 2) (version 2) | ecosystem: Host-associated > Plants > Roots > Rhizosphere >... | reverse complement strand
CGTGCGGAGGCAGCGCGCGCTCACGCCGGCGCGCGCGCCGGCGGCGCCGGTGTTCTCGAGCGTGAACCGCCAGCCGTGCCCGGTGGGCATGACCGAGGCGAGGCGGACGTTGCCGGGCCCGTCGGCCGCGAAGCCGTAGCCGGTGCCGCTCCACGCGGATCCACAGGCGAGCGTCACCGTTGCGGTGGCCCCCGCGGGCACGGGCACGATGTGACGGATGCGCGTGCGCACGTGGAGGCGTGCCACGCCAAGGCGGACCGGGATCTCGAGCCGCACGCAGCGGAGCACGGCATTGACCGTTCGCGAGCCGGATCCGCTCGCGGCCACGCGGAACGACCAGCTGTCCGGGTCGCTGCCCGGGGTCGAGCGGCGCACGACCACGCCCGAGCCGCGGCGGGTGACCGCGCCGTTCAGCGCGACCGTGTTCGACGGGCACTGCAGCCGCATGGTCCTGGGCCCGCCCCCCGGCACCACGAGGCGACCGGTCACGGACGAGGTGCGGACGGCGCCGGCCGCCAGCGCGTCGGCGGGCACGGCAAGAAGAGCGATGAGGACGGAGAGGCGAACGGCGGTCGTAAAGCGCATCAGGCACGCTAACACGCTTTCTCAGCGTGGAAGCGGTTCTATGCTGGCCACCGATGGCCCTTCTCACCCTTCTCCTGGCCCAGGCGGGCTCCGGAAGCGGCGGCTTCGGCGGAGGTGGGGGCGGGGGCTTCGGCGGAGGTGGGGGCGGGGGCTTCGGCGGCGGCGGCGGCTCCGGTTCCGGCGGGGGAGATCCGCTGGTTGCCGTCTTCGTGCTCGGTGGGTTTGCCCTCCTGGTCCTGTACCTCGTCCTCCGCTCCGGGCTCTACCACCGCAAGGTGAGCAAGCGCGACCTGCGCGTGCGCACGGCGTCGGCCGAGGCCGCCGAGGACGACGCCTACTTCGCCGCGGACGAGCTCGAACAGCATGCCGCGGCGCTGTTCCGGGCCGCTCAGATGGCCTGGGACGCGCGCGACCGCGCGGCGCTGGCGAAGTTCGTGGGCCCCGACCTCCTCGTGGAGTGGAACCGCCGGCTCGACGACTTCGACCGCAAGCACTGGCACAACCGGGTGCAGGTGCTCGCCGACCCCGACGTGCGGTACGTGGGCATCACGAACCGCGAGGACGACGCCGAGGACCGCGCCGTGGTCCGCATCACGGCGCAGCTTCGCTCCTACGTCGAGGACGGAAACGGCAGGCGCATCAGGCGCAAGGGCGACAACGACGACCTGATGACACTCGAGGAGTACTGGACGCTCGCGCGCCGCGACGGGCAGTGGATGGTGCAGTCGATCGAGCAGCGCGCGGAGGGTGACCACCAGCTCGACGAGCCGATCGTCGCATCGCCGTGGTCGGACGACCAGCGGCTCGAGGACGAGGCCGTGACGGAGCTGGCGGTTGCCGACGCCCTGCCCGAGGGCTTCACGACGGCGGACCTCGCCGAGGTGGACTTCGCCGGCGACGCGCGCGCCCGCGCGCTCGACCTGTCCGTCGCGGACGGCCGCTTCGCGCCGGACGTGCTGGAGGCGGCCGCGCGCCGCGCGGTGGCGGCCTGGGCGGAGGCGGTGGACGGCGACGACGCGGCGCTCGAGGCGGTGGCCTCGCCCGGCGCGGTGGGCGAGCTGCTCTACGGCGGCGACGCCACGAGGAAGACGCGGCTGGTGGTCCGCGGCCCGCGCGTGAAGCGGATCCAGATCGACAGCGTCCAGGTCGATCCCGTGCCCGCGACGATGACCGTGGAGGTGGAGCTGGGCGGCAGCCGCTACGTCGAGGACCGCGACACCACGACCGTCGTCAGCGGCTCGAAGGACCGCGCGACCACGTTCACCGAGCGCTGGACGCTCGCGCTGGACGGGCCGCCCGACTCGCCCTGGCGAATCGTTAGAGCCGTGTAACAGGGCCGTGGCGCAAGCCGCGGGCGGTGCCCGCGGCGCAGCGATGGTCTTCCGTCCGAGGGACGCGGCAGTCTCGCGACGTGCCCGACATCTCAGTCGCCGCCACCGCGCCGTCCGCACGCTTCGCGCTCCCGTCGGACAGGCAGTACATGGCCGGCCGGCACGTGTGGGCGCAGATCGAGGACGGCATCGTGACCGTGGGCGTCACGGCCCCGCTCGGCGAGGTGCTCTGGTACACGCCCGACGTGGAGTTCTGGGCCGTCGACCGCGTGGACGTGGGCGAGACGCTCGCGACCGTGCAGGGCCGCTCGGGACGCACCGTGGCGGTGGGCTCGCCGGTGCGCGGAGCCCTCGTCGAGCTGAACCCGCTGCTCCGGCGCGCGCCCCACGCGCTCCTCGCGCAGCCGTACGGGCGCGGCTGGGTGGCCCGCATCTCCGCCGACCGCTGGGAGCGCGACGAGGCCGCGATGGTGCCCGCCCGCGCCTACCGCAAGATTCTCGACGCCGATCTCGCGCTGGGGCGCGAGTTCTGCTTCGGCGGCGCGCTGCTCGCGCCGCGGCCGGCGGAGCCGGAGGAGCCCGCGGAACCCGCCGAGGCCGCCGCCTAGGCGCGCTCGACGCGCGCGCTCACGACCTGTTCCTGGTCGTTGAAGCGGTACACCCAGCGCGACTGCGTGTCGGCGAGCCTGCCCTCGTCGATCGTCCTGACCCACCCGCTGACGACGACGGTGTCGCCCTCCTCGGTGATCGAGTAGACCCCCGCCCGCAGCTGAAGGCCCTCCTCGGCGAACCGCGTCCAGAACTCCCGCAGCGCCTCGTGCCCGCGGATCTCCTCACCGTGGGCGGCATGCGGCTCGAACACCACGTCCTCTGCCGAGTGCGCGAGTAGCTCCTCGGCCGCGGCCGCGAGGTCGTTCTTCTCCGTGTATTCGAATAGCCGTCGGATCAGCGCAACGCGAGGCGAGTCCAATCGCCACCTCCTGGGCCACCACTGATTCTAAACCGCGGCGGTGCTCCGCTCACGCGGCCGCACGGTCGCGACCGCCACGCCGGCGATCACCACCGCCACGCCGAGGAGCTGCACGGGCGACGGCGACTCGGACAGGAGCAGCGCGCCCAGGAAGACGGTGCTCACCGGCTGGAGCATCAGCACGATTGAGGTGAGCACCGCCGGCAGCCGCGGGAGCGACACCGAGATGAGGAGCCAGCCGAGCACCTGGGACGACAGGGCGAGCAGCACGAGCCAGGCCTGCGACTCGAGGCCGGGCGTCCAGTCGATGTCGCCGACGATGATTCCCCCGAGCGCGGAGAACACCGCGCCGCTCAACGTCGCGTCGAACAGCGGCCCGGCCGGGCGGCGGTCATCGGCGTTGCCCTGGCGCAGGATGAGGATGAACAGCGCATACGTGATGGCGGTGAGGACTCCGAACACGACGCCGAGCACCGGGTCCTCGCCGTACGCGCCGCTTCCGACCACGCCGGAGATCAGCACCACGCCGCCGAACACGACGGGGATCGCGACCAGCGTGCGGCTCTCGGGTCGCTCGCCGAGGAACAGCCACGCCAGGAGGCCGACGAGCACGACCTGGATGTTGCCGAGCACGGTCGCGAGCCCCGCCCCAACCGCCTCGATCGAGTGGTGCCAGAACGTGAGATCCGCCGCGAACATCACGCCCGCGCCCCAGAGCGGCAGGCGATCGCGAAGCGTGCGCGCCCCGTACAGGCGCTCCTCGCGCCGGTCGAGCAGCCACAGAACCGGAAGCGCCCAGAAGCACCGAAAGAACGCGGCGGTAGAGGGCGATACCTCCGAGAGCCGCACGAGGATCGCCGAGAACGCGATCACGAAAGCACCGAGCACCCCGGCTAGAACGGGCCGGTCAGACACTCGTGCCGAGACTATCCACGGGTATGGTGCCGCCCTTGGACCGGAACACGCTCCTGTGGACGCTCGTGGTGTTCTTCGGAGCGTCGATCATGTTCGGCGCGATCGCCAACGCGACGAACGACGAGAGCGCGGGCGTGCGGCTGGCCCTGCAGCTCGGCGCCGGGCTGCTGCTCGTCGGGGCCATCCTGCTGTTCCTCCGTCGCCGGCGATGACCCGCTGGATCGTCGACGGCATGAACGTGATCGGATCCCGGCCCACCGGCTGGTGGCGCGACCGCCCGGGCGCGATGCGCGGGCTGGTCTCCGATCTCGGCGAGTTCGCGGCGCGCGCGGGAGACGACGTGACGGTTGTGTTCGACGGGAAGCCATTCGAGCTGGACGGCGACGGCGTCCGCGTCATGTTCGCCAGCCGGCGCGGTCCGAACGCCGCCGACGACGACATCGCCGCGCTCGTGGAGGCGGACCCGGCGCCGGGCGAGCTGTCAGTCGTCACTTCCGACGGCGACCTGGCCCGGCGCGTGCGCGACGCCGGCGCTGCCGTCGTGGGCGCCGGCGAGTTCCGCCGCCGGCTCGACGGGTAGTCGTTGCTCGACGACTGCGCGGGCGCCGCGGCCGGGGACGACGGTCACGTGCCGGATCACGCCGCGCTCGGGGCGGCTGCTCGGCGCGCGCAGGCGCACCCGCCGCAGCACCTCGCGCAGCACGGTGCGCATCTCCACCTGGGCGAACGAGGCGCCGATGCAGCGGCGCACGCCGCCGCCGAACGGGATCCAGGCATACGACTCGGGGCCGTCCTCCTCGAGCCAGCGCTCGGGCCGGAACTCGTCGGGTGACTCGTACAGGTCGGGCCGCTTGTGCAGCACGGCGATCGCCGGCAGCACGAGCGTGCCGGCGGGCAGCCGCCAGCCCGCGATCTCCGTCTCTCGCGTGAGCTTGCGTGCCACGTCCACGATCACCGGCCGGGCGCGCAGGGTCTCCTTCACGACCGCGTCGACGTAGTCGTCGTCGTCCAGCGAGGTCGTGAGGCGCTCCATCACGCGCGGGGTTCGCATCAGCCGCTCGAACGCCCAGGCGAGCCCGGTGGCGGTGGTCTCGTGGCCAGCGGTGAGGAGCGTCATGAGCTCGTCGCGCAGCTCGGTGTCGGTCATCGCGGACCCGTCCTCGTGGCGGGCGCGGAGCAGGAGCGAGAGCACGTCGTCGCGCTCGGCGCCGTCCAATGCGGCGCGGCGGTCCGCGATCTCGGCGTAGATCAGCTCGTCCACGGCGGCGAGCGCCTTCCGGAACCTTGCGGCGGGCGTGATGCCGCCGAGGTCGCGGTCGAAGGGCGGGATCCAGTTGAGGACGTTCGTGGTCTCGCCGAGCGGCGGGATGCGCTCGCGAAACAGCTGCATCCGCGCGTCGTCGCGCACGCCGAACACAGCGCGCAGGATCACCTCGAGCGTGATCGCCTGCACGCGCGGGCGCAGCTCGATCTCCTCGCCGGCGGGCCAGCTCGCCACCTCGCGGGCGGTCGCCTCGGCCATCACCTCCACATAGCGCCGCACGGCCTCGCCGTGGAACGGCGGCAGCAGCAGCTTGCGCTGGCTCATGTGACGGTTCTCGTCGAGCGTGAGCAGCGAGTGCTCGCCGAGCGCGTCGCCGAGGGCGAGCGTGTTCGCCTCGCCGGCGTGGAAGGTGGTGGGTGCGCCCGTGAAGACCTCCTTCACGAGCACCGGGTCGGCCACGTAGACGACCCTGCCGAAGATCGGGAAGCGCGATGTGAACACGTCGCCGTAGCGGCGCCAGCGGCGAATCATCCAGCCGTACGGCGACGCGGTCACGAGCGCGGCCTGCAGAAGTCTCGGGATGCGCGGGCCGGGCGGGAACTCCACCCCTGGGTTGTAGCGGGTGACGGTGCGGAGTGCCAAGCGGTAAGAGGCCCCACGCGGGGCGCGCAAACCAAGCATGCGGACGGTTGGAAGCAAGGTGGCATTCGTCCTGTCGGGCGGAGCGAGTCTCGGCGCCGTTCAGGTGGGCATGCTGCGCGCCCTGCTGGACGAGGGTGTGCGGCCAGACCTGATCGTGGGGACGTCCGTCGGGGCCGTCAACGGGGCGTTCCTGGCCTCCTGTGAGCCTGGCGCCGAGGCGGTCGAGGAGCTCGCCGCGATCTGGCGGAGCGTGCGGCGCGGCCAGGTGTTTCCCGTCGAGCCGCTGACCGGCTTCCTGGGATTCATCGGTGCTCGAAAGAACCTCGTACCCGCAGGCGCCCTGCGGCGTCTGATCGCCACACACACCCGTCACGAGCGGCTCGAGGAGCTTCCGATTCCACTTCACGTGGTCGCGTGCGACCTGCTCAGGGGTGCGGAGGTGCTCCTGTCCGAGGGCCCCCTGGTGGACGCGGTGCTGGCAAGCGCCGCCATCCCGGGCGTGCTGCCCCCGGTGGACTGGCACGGCCGGCTTCTCGTCGACGGAGGAGTGGTGAACAACACCCCTATCTCGCATGCGCTCGACCTCGGAGCCACCGAGGTCTGGGTGCTCCCGACGGGAGCGCCGTGCGACCTCACGAAGGCGCCTCGCGGCGCGCTCGGGATGGTGGTGCAGGCGACGAGCCTGATGGTCGCTCATCGCTTCGCCGCCGATGCGGCTGCCCTGGGCGCCCGCGCGGACGTGCGCATCCTCCCGCCCCCTTGCCCGATCGACGTCCAGCCGATGGACTTTGGTCACGCCGACGACCTGATGCTCCGGGCGGAGTCGGACGCGCGGGCATTCCTTGCCGGACGCCGGCGCCGGCTGGTGCCGCTGTCAGCCGCCTAGGAACTTGCGGATTGCCGCGTGGGTCTCGCGCGGGCGCTCCACCTGCGGCACGTGTCCGCAGTTCAGCTCCACGTGCTTCGCCCCCGGCAGCGCGCGCTCCACGTGCTTCATGAAGCCGATCGGCACAAGCATGTCGTGCCGGCCCCAGACGAACAGCGACTCCGACTCGAGCGACTTCAGTCGCGTCCAGAACCCGTCGTCGCCGTGGGGCTCGTCCAGGTAGATGTTGCGCGCCGCGGCGTAGAAGGCCGCCCGCCCGCTCCGTGTGAGGTACGAGCGCAGGAACTCGTCCACGCCCGCCGCGGTCCAGCCGCCGTTCGCCGCCGGGACGAGCCGCCGCACCATCGCCTCGACGATCGGCCGCGGCGCCGGCTGGATCAGGCCTAGCTCCGGGCGGAGCGCGCGGATCACCGGCGCCCAGCGGCGGGGGCGGAGCCACGCGAGCGCGGGGCTGAGCAGCACGAGGCCTCCGATGCGGTCCCGGTCGGTCAGCCCGGCCTCGATGGCCACGCGGCCGCCCATGCTGTTGCCGGCCACATGCGCGCCCTCGATGTCGAGGGCTTCCATGGTTGCGAACACCGACCGCGCGAACCACGCCGCGTCGTATGGCGCCCCGAGCGGCTTGTCGGACTCGCCGAAGCCGGGAAGGTCCATCGCCACCACCCGGTAGTGCTCCGCGAGGGCGTTCACGGTGGGGAGGAAGGACGCCTTCGTGCCGCCAAGGCCGTGCACACAGACGATCGTCTCCGGCCCGGTGCCCGCGGAAAGCACGGAAATAGCGCCAAAATCGCGCGTCCGGAGCGTCTCGAACCGGAGCCGGCCGGGCTCGTCCGAGCCACTCGTCGCGGCCAGGAAGCCCACGCCCACGTGAATGCTGCCGCGGATCTTGAGGCGCCCGGCCCGGAATGCCTCCATGCCGCCGCGGTAGTCCGCGGCGATGCGGGCCCAGGTGGCCGGGTCGGCGCTCAGGACGGCATCGGGCTCGGCGCTCTCGTCCGCGCTTCGAAGGCGGATGCGACGCCCAGCGATGACCGCGTCGTACGTGGTGCCGGGCCCGGCCTCGAGCCGCACCCGCGCGCGGCCGCGGCGGAGATCGAGCACGTCGGAGTCGAAGCGCTCGGCGAGCGCGGCGATCGCGTCAGCGGACCCTGTCCTCTGAGAGGTGGCGGTTGCCATCACCTAACCCAATACCACTGAACAGGCTCCATGAAGCACCGGTCGTCAAAGGTCCGATCGGTCCAAATCGAACAAATTAACGCCAAATAAACACAAACTTCGGCCGATTCCTTGACAAACCCATGCGGGGGAAGGGAGGATCGCCCGGATGGAGGACGAGCCGGGCTCCGCCCCGTCGCTGCGCGCGTCCAACCGGCTGCGCGTCATCCAGGCACTTCAGCTCGCGGGAGTCACCAGCAGAGCGGACCTCGCACGCCACACCGGCCTGTCGCGCTCGACGGTGTCCACCATCGTCGCCGGCCTCCAGGCCGAGGGCATGGTCGTGGACCGCGACGCCGACGGGCGCCCCGCGGGCGGCGGCCGGCCGCCGGCGCTGATAGCGCTCGACCCTTCCGCCGGGTTCGCGATCGGCATCGACTTCGGCAAGCGCCACCTGGCGGTCGCGCTCGCGGATCTCTCGCACCAGCTGCTCGCCGAGGAGTGGCGCGAGATGTCGGACGACTACGACGCCGAGGCCGGCATCGAGCAGGCGGCGCAGCTCGTGGAGACGGTGCTCGAGGCCGCCGGCGCGGACGCGGGCCGGCTGCTCGGGGTAGGCATGGGGCTGCCCGGCCCGGTGCACAGCACCGGCGTCGTCGGGTCCTCGGCGATCCTCCCCGGCTGGGCCGGCACGCAGGCCGCCGATCGCATGGCCGAGCGGCTGTCCATGGAGGTGTGGCTGAGCAACGACGCGAACCTGGGCGCGCTCGCCGAGTCCACCTGGGGCGCCGGGCGTGACGCCTGCGGCCTCGTCTACCTCAAGCTCGCCACGGGCATCGGGGCAGGCATCGTGATCGACGGCCGGCTGTTCGAGGGAGCGGGCGGCACGGCCGGAGAGATCGGGCACACCTCGCTGGACGAGACGGGCGACATCTGCCGCTGCGGGAGCCGCGGATGCCTCGAGACCTACGCGAGCGGCAGTGCGATCGCCGGGCTGCTCAGCCGCAGCCTCGGTGAGCCGCTCACCCTCGACGACGTGCTGGCGCGCGCCGTCGACGGCGACCCCGGCTGCCGGCGCGCGCTCGCGGACGCAGGGCGCCACATCGGCGCCTCGGTCGCCGATCTCTGCAATCTCATCAACCCCGAGCGAATCGTCGTTGGGGGCAGCATGGCCGTCGCCGGAGACGTGCTGCTCGATCCGCTCAGAGAAGCGGTTGGACTACGGGCCATCCCAAGTGCCGCGGAGGACGCGAAGATCGTCCTCGGCGAGCTCGGGGGGCGCGCCGAGTTGCTCGGTGCGGTCGCGCTCGTGCTCCACGAGGCCGGACCCGCATGGAGCGGCCCGGCACCGGCGGTCAGACAGTCAACGGCAGCAACGTAGGAGGAGGAAGGATGAGCAGGTTCAGGTTCATCGCCGTCGCCGCGGCCCTCGTGGGCGTATTCGCGCTCGCGCTCGCGGCATGTGGTGGCGACGACGACAGTGGTGGCAGTAACACCAGCGGTGGTAGTTCGAGCAGCGGTGGTGGAGGCGGCGGCTCGATTGCGCTGCTCCTGCCGGAGTCGAAGACCACCCGTTACGAGGCGCAGGACCGGCCCAACTTCGAGAAGAAGGTGAAGGAGCTCTGCTCCGACTGCGACATCATCTACTCGAACGCGGACCAGGACGCGTCGAAGCAGCAGCAGCAGGCTGAGGCCGCGATCACCAAGGGCGCGAAGGTGCTCGTGCTCGACCCGGTGGACGCAGCGTCGGCCGGCGCGATCGTGAACCGGGCGAAGCAGTCGCAGATCCCGGTGATCAGCTACGACCGCCTCATCACGGACGCCGACATCGACTACTACATCTCGTTCGACAACGAGAAGGTCGGCAAGCTGCAGGGCGACGCCCTCGTCAAGAAGCTCAAGGACGACGGCAAGAGCGGCAGCATCGTGATGATCAACGGCGCCCCGACGGACAACAACGCCAAGCTGTTCAAGCAGGGCGCGCACAGCGTGATCGACTCGAGCGGCTTCAAGGTCGCCAAGGAGTACGACACGCCTGACTGGAGCCCGGACAAGGCCCAGCAGGAGATGGAGCAGGCGATTACGGCGCTCGGCAAGGACGGCTTCGTGGGCGTGTACGCCGCGAACGACGGCACGGCCGGCGGCGCGATTGCCGCGATGAAGGGCAACGGCGTGGACCCGACCAAGATCCCGTCGACCGGTCAGGACGCGGAGCTCGCCGGTATCCAGCGGATCCTCGCGGGTGAGCAGTACATGACCGTCTACAAGGCGATCAAGCCCGAGGCCGAGCAGGCGGCGGAGCTCGCCGTCGCTCTCGCCAAGGGTGAGACGCCGCCCGAGGCCAAGGACAAGATCGACAACGGCTCCAAGCAGGTGCCGTCGATCCTGCTCCAGCCGCAGTCCGTGACCGTGGACAACATCAACGACACGATCATCAAGGACAACTTCTTGTCGGTGGACGACATCTGCACCGGCAAGTACGCGTCGTTCTGCAAGAAGGCTGGCATTCAGTAGGTCCTGTGGGGAACAATGCCGGGGGCGCCATCGCGCGCCCCCGGCAGCCCCACCGAGGAGGAGAGAGAAAAATGAATGCGAACGGGAGCGCACCTGTCCTTGAGCTGAAGGGAGTCAGCAAGAGCTTCGGCCCGGTGCAGGCGCTCAACGACGTGAACTTCGAGGTTCACCCGGGTGAGGTCGTGGCGCTGGTGGGAGACAACGGCGCCGGCAAGTCGACGCTCGTCAAGACGATCGCCGGCATCCACTCGCCGGACGCCGGCACGATCTCGTTCGAGGGCGACGACGTGCACATCACGAACCCGAGCGACGCGGTCGCGCTGGGGATCGCGACCGTGTACCAGGACCTCGCGCTCTGCGACAACCTCGACGTCGTCGAGAACCTCTTCCTTGGCCGCGAGGAGATGGCGGGCGGGCCGCCGGTGTTCGCGCCGCTGGACGAGGTGGGAATGGAGAAGCAGACCGGCGAGCTGCTCGAGAACCTCGCGGTGACGATCACGGACGTGCGGAACGAGGTCGGCACGATGTCGGGCGGCCAGCGGCAGCAGGTGGCCATCGCTCGTTCGTTGCTCGGAGAGCCGAAGCTCGTGATGCTGGACGAGCCGACCGCGGCGCTCGGCGTGCGGCAGACGGCCCAGGTGCTCGCGCTCGTCAAACGGCTTCGGGAGCGTGGGTACGGAGTGGTCGTGATCAGCCACAACCTCGCGGACGTCTTCGAGGTCGCGGATCGGATCTACGTGCTGCGGCTGGGACGTGAGGCCGGAGACTTCAAGGCAGGCGAGGCGAACCAGGACCAGGTGGTCAAGGCGATCACCGGGGCCGGCGCCTCCGGTAACGGGGGAGGAAAGTCATGAGCACGGCCGACGCAACGGTCGACGAGGACGTCGAGGTTCGCAGTCCTCAGATGGACGTATTCCGCCGGTTCATAGCCGGCGATCTCGCCGAGCTGCGGGTGGTGCTCGCGCTCGCGGTGATCTGGCTCGTGTTCTACATCCAGGAACCGCGCTTCATGAGCTCGGTGAACCTGTCGAACCTGGTCCTCCAGACGACGGCCGTCGGCCTCGTCTCGATCGGGATCGTCCACGTGCTGCTGCTCGGCGAAATCGACCTCTCGGTCGGAGCCGTGAGCGGGCTGTGCGCCTCGATCATGGCGGTGCTGAACGTGAAGCACGGCTGGTCCCCGTACCTCTCGATCGCGGCGGCGGTAGCCTGCGGCGCGGCGATCGGCCTGTTCCAGGGCTCGACCTTCACCCGCTTCGTGGTGCCGTCGTTCGTCGTGACGCTCGCGGGGCTCTTAGCCTGGCCAGGATTTCAGCTCAAGGTTCTGGGCGAGACCGGCACGCTCAACCTCAACGACCCGAAGATCACCGGGCTGACCAGCACCTTCTACAGCGACACGGTCGGCTGGATCATGGCGTTCGTTGGGATCGCCGTATACGCCGCCCTTGCGCTGCGCGGCCGGCAGAGCCGAGTTTCGGAGGGCCTGTCGGCGCCCCCGCTCGGCCTCGTCCTGCTGCGGATCGGGATGATCGCCGTGGCGATCCTGGTGGCGGTCTGGGTGCTGAACGACGACCGCGGCGTGCCGCTGGCGGCGCTGATTTTGGTCGGGTTCTGCCTGTTCTTCTTCTACCTGACCACGAGGACCACGTTCGGGCGCCACATCTTCGCTGTCGGCGGAAACGCGGAGGCCGCGCGCCGCGCGGGCATCCACGTGACGCGAGTGCGTGTGATCGTCTTCGTCATCTCCTCGACGATGGCGGCGGTTGGCGGCGTGATGGCGGCATCGCGGCTCCTGGCGGTGAACCAGTCGTCCGGCGCCGGCGACTTCCTGCTGCTGGCGATCGCCGGACCGGTGATCGCGGGCACCAGCCTGTTCGGCGGGCGGGGCAGCGTGTGGCACGCACTGCTCGGGGCACTCGTGATCACGTCGATCTCGAACGGGATGGACCTCCTGGGTCTCGAGACGTCGATCAAGTTCATCGTCACCGGTGCGGTGCTGCTGCTCGCGGTGATCATCGACGCGATCGCACGCAGCCAGCGTCAGGCGGCAGGACGGGTCTAGCGCGGCGGCGCCCGACCCACTACGAGTCGGACTGATCGGCTACGGCCTCGCCGGGTCGGCGTTCCATGCGCCGCTCGTCGAGGCCGTGCCGGGTCTCGCGCTCGCCTCGATCGTCACCTCGAATCCGGAGCGCGTCGCGGAGGCGCGCTCAGCTCACCCGGACGCCGCCATCCTCGGCTCGGCCGATGAGCTGTTCGCGGCCGCGGGCGAGCACGACCTCGTGATCGTCGCGGCCCCGAATCGCCATCACGCCCCGCTCGGGCTGGCGGCGATCGAGGCGGGTCTCAACTTGGTGATTGACAAGCCGCTCGCCGTGACCTCCGAGGAGGGGCGCGCGGTGGCGGAGGCCGCGTCGTCCAGCGGGCTCGTCGCAAGCGTGTTCCACAACCGGCGCTGGGACGGCGACTTTCTCACGCTCCGCCGGCTGCGCGACGAGGGCTCGCTCGGGGAGGTGGTGCGGTTCGAGTCGCGCTTCGAGCGGTGGCGGCCGGAGGTGGACCGCGGCAAGTGGCGCGAGGGCGGGACGCCCGAGGACGCGGGCGGCGTGCTGTTCGACCTCGGACCGCACGTGATCGACCAGGCGCTCGACCTGCTCGGCCCGGCGCGGTCGGTGTACGCGGAGGTGCGGGCGCTGCGTCCGGGAGCGGAGGTGGACGACGACTTCTTCCTCGCCCTCGAGCACGACTCCGGCGCACGCTCGCACCTGTGGGGGACGATGCTGGCCGCCCAGGCCGGCCCGCGCCTCCGGGCGCTCGGGACGACGGCGGCGTACGTGAAGTGGGGCCTCGACGTGCAGGAGGCGGCGCTCCGCGACGGCGCGGACCCGCGCGCACCCGGCTTCGGCGAGGAGCCGCGGGAGGCGTGGGGGACGCTCGGAGCCGACGAGGACCCGCCACGGCCGGTCGAGACCCAGCCGGGCCGCTACGTGGCGTTCTACGAGGGCGTTGAGCGCGCCATCCGCGAGAGCTCCGCTCCACCGGTGCCGCTCGAGGCCGGCATCGCGACGCTTCGGGTGATCGAGGCGGCCCGCCGGAGCGCGGCGGAGCGCACCGTCATCCCTCTGTAACAGCCTCTTCACCCACCGCGCCCACCGGTGCGCCGCGCCGGCGTACGTTCGCCCGCATGAGGAGTGAGCGCGGCCAGGCGACCGTCGAATGGACCGCCCTGCTGCTGCTTGTCGCGCTGGTGCTGGTGGCCGCCGGCCATCTGGCGTCGAGGGCGGACGGGAGGGAGCTCGGCTCGACACTCGCTCACTCCGTGACCCATCAGGGGAAGTCGTCGCGCACCCCGGAGCTCTCGGGCCGGGCTCACGCGCCGCGATCTCCGGTGCTCCCGCAATCGGCACGGGCGGAGTCGCTCGGAGCGCTCCGGCGCGCGGCCCCCGACGCGCTTCGGCGCGCGGGGCGGGGCGCGGGGTCGCTGTGGCGGAAGGCCTGGTTCGCGTGTCTCGTCTGGGAGCGGACCCGGTACGCGTTCGCGCACCCGGAGAGCCGCCTGCCCGGGTACACGCTGCCGTACGACGTGGCGCTCCGGATGATCAACAGCTGCGTCAGCCCGGTCGACCTACTCCGCGACGTGCCCGGCCTCGATCCCGGCTCGTGAAGCGCGAGCGCGGCCAGGCGAGCGTCGAGTTCGTCGCACTCGTGTTGCTGTGCTGTCTCGCGCTCGGGGCGCTAATGGCCTTCCGGGGCGGCTTCGACGGGCGCGACGCCGGCGGGTTCCTGGCGCGCCATGTGGTGTGCGCGACGACCGGGCGCTGCCACCGCGACGAGGACCGGCTCGTGACCGCTTACGGCGAGCGCACCGCCGCGTCCGTTCGCGCCCTCGCGCCCAATCTCGTGTACGAGCCTGGAGAGCGCGAGCTGCCGGTGGACTGGCGCGAGTGCCGCCGCGTGGGCTGCTCTGTCGCGCCCGACGACCCCGCGCTCGACGCGCACGTCGCCGCCGGCCATGGCCGCGCCCCGCGGGCCACGGCGTTCACCCACGTCATCCGGCGCGGCGGGCGCACCTACATCCAGTACTGGCTCTACTACCCCGACTCCAACACGACGCTGGCGGGCTCGGACAGGATCTGGGCGCGCGTGCTGGGCTGGATCGGCCCGTATCCCGGCTTCCACAGGGACGACTGGGAGGGTGCCTTCGTCAGGGTGGACCCGGGCGGCCGCGTCTGGCTCCGGGCCAGCTCGCACGCGCACTTCCAGAGCTGCAAGTGGGCGTTCTGCCGCGGCGACTGGGCGCGCCACACGGGTTGGGTCCGGATCTCCCGCGGCAGCCACTCCGGCCATGTCCCGTTCGCCCAGGTGCCACGCCCCCGGACCGGGCCGCTCATCCCGCGTTACCTGCCGCCGCCGGCGCGCCCGCGGCTCAGGCCGATCCGGCCGGGCCGGGGGCTCCGCGAACGCAGCACCACGGGCGAGGGCCTGAGGCTCGTCCCACTCGAGTCGATCGACCCGCGGAGCTACGTGCCGCGCGATCCGCATGTCCTCCGTCCGTGGGACAAGGCCGCGTACCTCGACCCGCTCGCCGGAGGGTCATGAGGGGCAAGAACGGACTCTTCGGGCTAGTGTGGAGTTCGTGGATTCGTGCGGGCCCGCGTTTGCGCGGGCGGCTTCGAGGGGAAGCGCGTCACAGTGAAGGTGGGGTTGGTGCTCGGCGCTGGAGGCGTGCTCGGTGGCGCGTGGCTGGTCGGCGGCCTGAGCGCGGTTGCGCGCGAGACGGACTGGGATCCGGGTAGCGCCGACTTCGTCGTCGGCACGTCGGCCGGGTCGATGATCGGCGCGCTCGTGGCGGGCGGCATCCCGCCGTGGTTCATGGTCGCCCACTCGCGCGGAGAGGTCTTCGAGGGTCTCACGGGGCCCGACGGCAGGCCCGCCGCCGAGGCGGACCGCTCCGCCGGCGCGAGCTTCCGGCTTCACCGTGGCATCCCGGCCATCGGCCCCGGGTCGCTTCGCATGGCGTTCACCGCCATGGCGAACCCGCTCAGGCACACGCCGCTCCAGATGGTCGCCGGGTGGATCCCGTCCGGCTTCATCTCGACCGACTCGCTCAGGGACACCGTCGCCCGCGCCGTGCCCGGCGACTGGGTCGACCATCCGAACTACTGGGCCGTCGCCTGCGACTACGAGACCGGTCGCCGCGTCCCGTTCGGCCGGCTCGGCTCCCCGCGCGCCCACATCGGCGACGCGGTCGCCGCCTCGTGCGCCATCCCCGGCTTCTACCGGCCCGTCAAGATCGGCCGCCGCCGCTACGTGGACGGCGGCGTCTGCTCCGTCTCGAACCTCGACCTCGTGGCGGGCCGCGGGCTCGACCTGGTCATCTGCCTCAACCCGCTCACGACCTCCCAGGAGGGCCGGCGGTCGGGCGGCGGCGTGCGCGCCGCCGCCACGGGCGCGATCAGCGGGGCGATCGACTTCATCCCCTCGCTCACCCGGCGCGCCTCCCGCGGCCGGCTGGAGCGCGAGGAGCGCAAGGTGCGCCGCTTCGGAACTCAGGTGATCGTGATCGAGCCGACCGCCGAGGACCACTCGGCAATGGGCCGCAACTGGATGAGCACCGAGCGCCGCCAGGATGTGATCGACACCGCCGAGGAGACGGTGGCGAAGCAGCTGAGCAGCCCGGCGATTCGCGCGCTGCTCGAGGGCCTTCCGAAGGGCGAGCCGCACAAGGTCAGCCGGCCGTCCGGGCACCCGTCGACGTGGCCCGAGCTGCTCACGTCGACGCGCCGGGCGGCCTGAGGCGCGCGCGGTGAGCACGTCTACCGCGCATGGATCCACGAACGGCGGCGCGCCAAGCGGCGCGGTCCAGGGAGCCGCCTCGCTCGCCCAGATGGCCGGCCGCGTGATCGGCGCGATCGCCCAAGAGGCGCAGCGCCGCGTGCCCACGGCGGACCTCGACGAGCGCGACCCGGACTACATCCGCGACACGCTGCCGCGGCTGTGGATGCTCGCGAGCCTCTACTTCCGCGCCGAGGTCCGCGGCCTCCAGCACATCCCCGAGGAGGGCCCGGTGCTGCTGGTGGGCAACCACTCCGGCGGCAACCTGACGCCCGACACGCACGTGTTCACGCTGGCGTTCAGCACCTACTTCGGCGTCGAGCGCCGCTTCCACCAGCTCGCCCACAACCTGGTGCTCTCGATGCCGGGGCTCGGCATGCTGCGCAAGTACGGCACCGTCGCCGCCACTCCCGAGAACGCCCAGCGCGCGCTCGACGTGGGGGCGGCGCTGCTCGTCTATCCCGGCGGCGACTACGAGGTGCACCGGCCCACCTGGGATTCGAGCAAGGTGGACTTCGGCGGCCGCAGGGGATTCATCCGGCTCGCCAAGGAGCGCAAGGTGCCGCTGGTGCCGGTGGTGGCCAT
>Ga0111539_10005306_pt1 | contig 16683 bp, 12 predicted proteins | sample RhiMethybrSRZTD1_FD_79667 | JGI IMG/M metagenome (GOLD analysis project Ga0111539, IMG submission 79667) | Populus rhizosphere microbial communities from Tennessee, USA - Rhizosphere MetaG P. TD hybrid SRZTD1 (version 2) (version 2) | ecosystem: Host-associated > Plants > Roots > Rhizosphere >... | reverse complement strand
GCGCCGGCACGCCGCTCATCTTACTGCCGGCGCTGACGCTCGGCATGATCTTTCTGGCGTCGTGTGGCGCCGGCACGACGCTGGTGGAGATCCGTTTCGGTATCGCCGATGCCGAGGCGGCCACCGTCCGCTCGCTGCAGTTTTATGTTCATGCGATCGAGCTCATCGATGAGCACGGAAAGCCAGAACCGTTCAGGTTTGCGGCGGCAGCGCCCTGGCAGAACGAGCGCGTGGCCCTGATCGACCTCGCTGGTGACTCGACAACGCCTCGTCACGCGAGCATTCAGGGAACGGTCGCGGGCGCTGGGCAGAAGTATTCGGGCATCCGGCTGACAGTGGGCGTGCCGTTCGAGCTGAACCATACGAATCCGTTGACGGCCGCGCCGCCGCTCGATCGCGGCGAGATGTTCTGGAACTGGCAATCGGGCCACAAGTTCTTGCGCGCCGATCTCGCTGTTGCGGATCGCGAGTGGGCCTTTCACGTCGGCAGTACCGGCTGCAGCTCCGCCTCGGCTTTGCGTCCGCCCGCGCAACCGTGCACGCAGCCGAATGAGATGCACCTCGAGCTCAAGGGCGATCCGTTACGGGGCGTCGTGCGTCTGCGGCTGCAGGCGCTGGCCGCAGCGGCGCAATCGGCCAACTACGTCGCGTGTACGGGCGACTATCAGGTCGATCCGGCGTGCAAGGACGCGTATGCCGCGACCGGATTGCAGCCGGGCGTCGCGCAGAGTTTGTGGGTGTTGCAGTGAGTCGAGCTCGTGCGTTGTTGCTGCTCGTCGCGCTCGCAGTCAACGGCTGCGCACGCGAGACGCCCTACGAGTGGCATCTCCCGCCGGGATTCCCGAAGCCGCGCGTGCCTGAGGACAACGCGCTCACTGTTGCGAAGGCGGAGCTGGGACGGCACTTGTTCTATGAAAAGCGTCTCTCCGCGAATGGCACGCAGGCGTGCGCGAGCTGTCATCAACAATCGCATGCATTCGCCGAAGAGGCGCCGGTCGCGACCGGCTCTACTGGCCAGAAACACCATCGCAACGCGATGGCGCTCGTCAATGCCGCGTACACCGCAACGTTCACTTGGGCGCATCCGGGCATCACCCGGATCGAGCAGCAAGTTCTGCTGCCGTTGTTCGGCGACAAACCAGTGGAGATGGGCGCCGCAGGACACGAGCAGGAGATTCTGAAGCGGCTGCGCAAAGATCCGGAATATCGGCAGTTGTTCGCCCGCGCGTTTCCCGGTGCCAGCGAGCAAGTAACGTTCGACAACGTCGCAAAAGCGCTCGCGAGCTTCGTACGCACGCTGATCTCGTTCGACTCGCCCTTCGATCGCTACGCGTACTACGGCGATGACAAGGCGCTGACGGAGTCGCAGGTGCGCGGCATGAACCTGTTCATGTCGGAGCGCCTCGAATGCGCGCACTGCCACGCCGGCTTCAACTTCAGTCAGTTCGTGACGCACGAGAGCGCAGCCGTCGTGGAGCGCGCGTTCCACATCACCGGGCTCTATCCGTACAGCGACACGTACATCAGCGGCGCCGACTACGGGGTGTTCGCAGTGACCAGCGAGGCTGCCGACAAGGATCGTTTCAAAGCGCCGACGTTGCGCAACATCGAGCGCAGTGCGCCCTACATGCACGACGGCAGTCTCGCGACGCTCAACGACGTGATCGATTTCTATTCGGCTGGCGGCCGCGTGCTCACCGACGGTCCGCGCGCCGGCGACGGTCGCGCGCATCCGGGCAAGAGTCCTTTCATCAAAGGCTTTGCGCTGACTGCGCAGGAGCGGCAAGATCTGCTCGCGTTTCTGTCGAGCCTCACCGACCAGCGCTTTGTCACCGACCCGAAATTCGCCGATCCCAACGCCCAGAAATAGCGGCGGCAGGCCTGCTGCGACTGTCAACGCATTGACAGAACAATAGGCGGTGACTGGTCATCATCGCATGCACCTTAAAAGACATTGTCAGGGGTGAGGTGCATATGAACAGTCCGGGGATTTTTCGTTGCTTGATACTTTCGCTCGCGCTCGCGCTGAGCGCGTGCGGTGGAGGCGGGGATAGTGACCAGAACGACTCGGGCGACACGCAGCCGCCGCAGTCGGGCATAGGCGCTGCAGGCGGCACCGTGACCGGGCCGAACGGCTCGAAGGTCGAGATTCCGAGCGGAGCGCTCGCCGCCGTCACGCAGATCGCCGTCGATCAGACATCGGCCACCGCGCCGCCGCTGCCCGCAGGCCTTACGCCTATCGGTCAGATGTTCGCATTCACGCCGCACGGCACTACGTTCGCTGTGCCGGTGACCATCACGATGCCGTTCGATCCCGGGGCAGTGCCCGCGGGTCGAACGCCGGCACTCTTCAAGACGAACGCGCAGAACCAATGGGTGCAGGTCGCGGGCGCCAGCTTCGGTGGCTCCGCGGTGACGGCCGAGATCTCGAGCTTCTCCTTCGCGCAGGTTCTCGTTCTGCCGGAGCAGCTCCAGGGTGCCGTGGGGCGCGAGTGGTCGTTCAGCGAGATCAAGTCCGGCGACATGGAGACATTCAAGCTCGATGGCCGCACGGAAGTCGGCGGCGACATGCTGCACACCTTCGAGTTCGGCCCCGCCGATTTCGACCAGGAGCTCGTGCTGCTCGATGCCACCATCCTGCAGGCCGACAACAGCGCCACCGGCGTGGTCGGCTCCTCCGCAGACGGCAGGTTCTTCTCCGTCGCGACCGAGGCGCCGATCGGCAACGCGAACAATCCCGACATCCGCGTCGGCAGCGTCTCCCAGCTGGTGCAGGTGCAGACGTTCGTCAAGGAGGACGCTGACGCTACGCTGCGCTTCACTGTGCCCGTGGCATTCCTCGAGACGCACGACGAGAACTCGTTCCTCGGCCGCGTCTGTCCGCAGTTCTTCGGCCCCGATCCAGACGGCCCGTGTCCGCTGATCGACGCCTCGCTCTCGTTCGACCTCGAGGCCATCAACACCGACTCGACGCCGGCGACGTTCTTCCGTGTGGCCGGCGGCATCGAGCTCGACGGCTATGCCGAGTCCTGGGAAAACCAGGCGTGGACCGACTCGGTGTCGGTCGCACCGTTCTGGGACAAGGGCGATTTTCAGGTGACCATCGCGGACCTCGGCGGCTTGAAGGAATCGTTCGTGCTGATGGAGCTCAAGGAGCCGCGGACGTACGAGGTCGATCTCTCGTCCATCGCGGTCGGCGACGTCTTCCATCTGCGCATCACGACCACTGCATACGCGCACAACGCCATCGCCGGACCGCCGAGCGAAGGCCCGAACTCCGCGGGTGCGTACTTCAACACGACCGGTCGGTTTCCGGTGCTGGCCTTCGCGGGCCTCGGAACGGTCGAGACGCAGGATCCGCTCCCGCCGTCCGTCGGCACTCCGGCCATCGCGATCGCGTGCCCGTCGGGCACTCCCGATCCGCAGGCCGGCGTGCTCGAGTTCAGCAATGCCGGGTACTTGCGTCTCGAATCGAGCCTCACGCCGATCGTCACGGTCAACCGCACCGGCGGCAGCAAAGGCGCGGTGAGCGTCACCTTCACGACGAGCGATGGAACGGCCGTCGGCGGCGCGGACTACACGCCGGTGACTGCGACCGTCGTGTTCCCCGATGGCGACGACTCGCCGCGGCGACTGCTCGTCCCCATCCTTCAGGACACGCTCCCCGAGGGCGACGAAACGGTGAATCTCACGCTGTCTCAGCCGGGTGGTTGCGCGGCGTTGGGTACGCCTGCGTCCGCGACCCTCACCCTCGTCGACGATGATCCGCTGCCGCCGCAGCCGAGCGGCCTCGATCCGACTTTCAGCGGCGACGGCAAGGCAACGCTCGAAGCGTTCGGCGGCGATCGCTCGGGCATGGCTGTGCAGCCGGACGGCAAGGTCATCATGGTCGGCGGCACGTTCTCCGACTTCGTGGCGGCTCGCTTCAAGGCCGACGGCACGCTCGACGACGGTTTCGGCGACAGCGGCAAATTCACCACGCACATCGTCGGCGCAGACGCGAACAGCCAGGAGGAAGCCACAGCAGTGGCGCTACAGCAAGATGGGAAGATCGTCATCGCAGGGCACGCAACTGTGCCGAACTCCGGCGGCAAGCTGGCGATCGCGCTCGTGCGCCTCAACAGCAACGGCAGCCTCGACAACAGTTTCGGCGCCGGCGGTTTCGCATTCGGCCCGACGCTGGTGTTCGGTCGCGCGTTCGCCGTAGCGATCGACTCGCAGGCCCGGATCGTCGTCGCGGGCGATACGCCCAAGGCCGCCGACCCGGACTTCGGCGATTTCATCGTGGCGCGGTTCAAGACGAACGGTACGCTCGACACGAGCTTCGGCCAGGGCGGCTTCAACATCACTGACATCGGTGGCGTCACCAACGAGGCGCACGGCCTGAAGATCCTCGCGGGCGACAAGTTGCTCGTGAGCGGATTCGCGCCGATCCGCATCAGCAACGTCAACGGGACGACGATCGTGTCCGATCCGCTGGGCGCTGTGGTGCGCTACCTGGAGAACGGATTCGCCGATCCGACCTTCGGTACTTCCAACGGCCGCGTCGTGCTCCCTGGCGACAACGTCGGCCGCGGCCTTGCAGTGCAGAGCGACGGCAGGATCGTGCTCGCGGGCAGCGTCGACATCGGAACGTTCCCCCAGACGACGAGCCGCTTCGCGCTGCTGCGATTGCTGGCGGACGGGAGAATCGACGATTCGTTCGGCGACGGCGGGCGGGTGCAGACTTCGCTCACGGATCGAGGCGACAAAGCCATCGCTGTCGCGGTGCAGGCGGACGGCAAGATCGTTGCGGCGGGTGCAGCCAACACCCAGGGCAACTCGAACTTCGGGGTGGCCCGCTACCTGGGTAACGGCGATCTCGATCCGAGCTTCGATCAGGACGGCAAGCTGACGATCGACTTCTTCAGCCTGACGGACTTCGCCGAGAACATCGCGATCCAGTCGAACGGCAAGATCGTGCTCGGCGGCCTGGCGATCGACAGCTTCGACGGCTACGGAGTGGCGCGAGTGCTGCCTTAACGCGTTGACTTTGTCAACAACGGCGGCGGCGAATCTTCGCCGCCGCTGTCGTTTCGGAACTTCGCGAGACGGCCGTGACCAAACGAAGCGATGCTTACCTACGTCTTCGCAGTCGCAATCGGCTGCTTCTGCCTGGAGAAACTCGTTCCGGGCTGGCGCCTCCCGACAGTGCGCACCTGGCCCAAGCGCGTGGTGCTCGTCAATCTCGTGCAACTGGGCGTGGTGCTGCTCGCCGGAGTGACCTGGGAGCGCTGGCTGTCTTCACGCTCTCTCTTCGAGCTCTCGCAGCACGTGTCGCCGCTCGCCGGCGGCATGATCGCTTACTTCATCGCGACGTTCGTTTTCTACTGGTGGCATCGCTGGCGTCACGAAGTGAATGTCCTGTGGCGGGGCTTTCACCAGATCCACCACAGTCCGCAGCGCATCGAAGTCATCACGTCGTTCTACAAGCATCCGGGCGAGATGATCGTGAACTCGCTGATCGGCAGCCTGCTGGTCTACACGATTCTCGGCCTGTCGCTGGCAGCCGGCGCGATCTACACCGCGTGCACGGCGCTCGGCGAGTTCTTCTATCACACCAACGTCCGCACGCCGCGCTGGATCGGCTACATCTTTCAGCGGCCCGAGATGCATCGCATCCATCATCAGCACGGACGGCACAAGAACAACTACGGCGACATCGTGTGGTGGGACATGCTGTTCGGCACCTACGAGAATCCCAAGGAGTTTCTGCACACGTGCGGTTTCGACGACGCGCGCGAGCAGCGACTCGTCGACATGCTGTTGTATCGCGACGTGCACGAGGACGAAACGCAGGGTGGCTCAGCGCCTGGCCAGTAAATGGCTCTTGTCAGGTTAGGGACGCGAGCGCACGTTACGAAGCATGATCGCGGTCCGCTGTCTTCTGCTTCCTGCGCTGTTCCTCGTCGCGTCGTTTGCCCCCATCCGCACGGAGGGGGCGCACGGTTTTGATTTCGAGGTGGGCAACTGGCGCGTGCATCATCGCTTGAAGCGCGCGAACGGCGAGTGGTGGGAGTTCGACGGCACGTGCAGCATGCGTGCTCTCATGGGCGGGGCGAGCAATGTCGAGGAGCACATCTTCACGAAGCCGAGCGGCACGACGTACGGCGTCGCGCTGCGCGCGTACGACGCGGAACAGAATCACTGGACAATCTGGTGGCTCGACAGCCGCGCCATGTCCGGCCCGCTGCAGCCGCCCAACGTCGGCCGCTTCGAGAACGGCGTCGGCCAGTTCTACTCGGAATTCACTGATGGCGGTAAGGCGATCCGCAGCCGCTTGAAGTGGTCGGACATCACCGCGACGTCGGCGCGCTGGGAACAGGCGTATTCGTACGACGGCGGCAAGACCTGGGACACGAACTGGATCATGACGTTCGCGCGCAAGGAGTCGGGCTGAAGCCCGACCTACCTCAGCGGTGTCAGCAGGCAGCCGCGCGATACGAGTTGTCTTTCTTCAGCGGTCCGGAAATTCCGCAGAACCGCGGGCTGCGCTCGCGGCTGCCGTGTGCGTTCATGGGCAGCTAGTCTAACCGCGACGCTCGAGCAGGAACCTGCGTACCGCGTCGTCCTCGCTGAGACCGATCGCGCGGTCGTACGCGTCCTGCGCTTCGCGCGTCCGCCTCAACTCGCTCAACAGATGCGCGCGTACGGCCCAATACGGCTGATACGACGTGACAGCCTCGGCGTCGATGTCATCGAGCAGCGCCAGCCCCGCCTTCGCAGACTCTGACTCAGCATGCGCGGCCGCGCGCCCGACAGCAGCGCCGAGCGAAGGTGCGATGAGGACGAGTTGATCGTAGAAGTGCGCAATCGCGCGCCAGTCCGTGCGCCCGCTGTGCGCGCGCTCCGCGTGCACCGACTGAATTGCAGCTTCGAGCTGAAATCTGCCGAGCCGCGGGTTACGCGCTGCGGCCACGAGCTCGCGTTCTGCTTCCTCGATGAGCGGCGCGATCCACTCGCGCGGATTCTGTTCGGACAGCGGTACGAACTTCCCGTCGGCGGTGCGTCGTGCGGGGCGCCGCGCCTCGCAATGAAGCATCAGCGCCAGCAGTCCGTGCACCTCCGCATCGTCGGGCACCTGATCGCGCAGTACTCGCGCGAGCCAGATCGCCTCTTCGGCGAGGCCGACGGCTTTGCGATCGGTGCCGGCGGCATCTTCCCAGCTGCTGCCGTACGCCGCGTAGATCGCGTCGAGCACAGCCTCCAGGCGCTGCGGGATCTGATCCGTCGCAGGAATCTCGAACGCTATGCGCGTCTGACGGATCTTGTTCTTCGCGCGCACCAGCCGCTGGCCCATCGTCTTTGGCGAGATCAGAAACGCGCGTGCGATCGCCTGTGCATCCAGGCCGAGCACGGTCTGCAGCATCAGCGGCGTGTGCATGTCCGGGTCGATCGCCGGATGCGCGCACACGAGCAGCAGCTTCAGGCGCTCGTCGGGCAGCGCGTCGGGATCCTTGGTTTCGTAGAGGTCGCTCATCATCAGCTCGAGAGTCGGGGCGCTCTGATCGCGGACCTGCCGATGCCGCACCTGGTCGAGCAGGCGATTGCGCGCCGCCGTCATCAACCAGCCCTGCGGATTTTGCGGAACGCCGTCGCGTGGCCAGGTCGTGAGCGCCGACATCAAGGCGTCTGCGAGCGCGTCCTCGGCGGCGGCAACATCACGCGTGCGCGCAGACAGCAGCGCCACGAGCCGCCCGTAGGATTGACGCGCAACCGCCTCGACGGCCCGGCGCGCGAGATCGTCACTTGGGCTGTTCACCCGTCACGCGCTTGTGAACTTGGGAAGCGATCGGTCGCAGCTCGACGGCGCCGTAGGCCGCCGCAGGACAGCGGGCCGCCCACTCCAAAGCGGCATCGAGCGATGGGCACTCCAGCAGCGTGAAACCGCCGAGCTGCTCCTTGGTATTGGCGTAGGGTCCGTCCTGGATCAGGCGCTTGCTGTCCCGCTGGCGCACGGTCGTGCCGGTCTCCGGCCGATGCAGCGGCGCGCCGCCCACGAAGACGCCGGCTTCGACGATCGCCTTGTGCCAGGCCTGCCAGGCGCCGGTGTAGTTGACTTCCTCGGCCTCGTCTTCCCGGCGGTCGAAATCGTGCGGGCGTTCGTAAATGAGCACGGCGTACAACATGGGCTTCTCCGTTCGCGGTCCGGCGGACCTTTCAATAGTATGACGGGCGCTGCACGACGATTTCGACACAAACGGACAGGGCAGGGTACACAACGATGGTCAGGCACACCGGCGGGTGTCACTGCGGGCGCGTCCGGTTCGAGGTCGAGGCGCCGTCGCAGATCGAGGTGACGGAGTGCAACTGCTCGATCTGCAACAAATCGGGCTATCTGCACCTGATCGTGACGAAGGCGCAGTTCAGGCTGGTGTCAGGCGCCGAGTCGCTGACCACATACCAGTTCAACACCAGGACTGCGAAGCATGTGTTCTGCTCGGCGTGCGGGATCAAGTCGTTCTATGTGCCGAGGTCGCATCCGGACGGGTACAGCGTCAATGCGCGGTGCCTCGACGCGGGCACGGTGACGCGGATGAAAGTAACTGAGATGGATGGTGTGAACTGGGAGGCGTCGCATCCGGTGACTCGAATACCCATTGCCTCGAAACCTGAGAGGGCAGCGGTCGCCGCCCTGCTCGATGCGGCCACTCTTCCTTCCGCGGATCTGACGGACGCGCACATGGAGCACTTCTTTTTCTGCGGCCCGGCGGCCGCGCCCACGGCGCTGGTCGGCGTCGAGCTGTGCGGATCGAGCGCGCTGCTGCGCTCACTCGTCGTGAGGCCTGAGCATCGTTCTACGGGGCTTGGCGCAGCGCTCGTCGAACGCGCGGAAGCGCATGCGCGCGCCCACGGCGCACGAGCGATCTATTTGCTGACCACGACGGCGGATTCTTTTTTCGCGCGACTCGGCTATGCGCCTGCGGATCGCGCGACCGCGCCGTCCGAGATTGGCGCGACTCGCGAGTTTGCGGAAATCTGTCCCGCGAGCTCCGTCTTCATGACCAAGAGGCTCTGAGCCGGCGGCTCAATCCCAGCGGCCCTCGCGCGAAGATCTGGCTTCCAGCCGCCTCGTGAACACTGTCGCGCCGTCGATGTCCTTCAACGAAGCGGTGAGTTGCTTGCTGTGCGGATCGATGTCGATCTGCCCGAAGAACTGGAAGCCGCCGCTCGGCGGCGTGTTCGCGACCGGCGGCGCCTTCTGGAACACGACCTGCGGCCCGAAGGTGTTGTCCAGCAGGTTCGGTCCGAAGCTGCCGGCGTGCAGCGGGCCGGCGACGAACTCCCAGAACGGATCGAAATCCTGGAACTGCGCCTTGCGCGGATCGTAAAAGTGCGCTGCGCAGTAGTGCACGTCCGCCGTGAGCCACACGGTGTTGCGGATCTCCTCGCGCTTGATGAAGCGCAGGATCTCCGCGATCTCGAATTCGCGTCCGAGCACCGGTCCGTCGCCGTTCGCAACGGCTTCCCATTGCGCGCGGCCCTGCGCGTCGTTGCCATCCGGCACTTGCAGGCCGATCGGCATGTCGGCCGCGATGATCTTCCAGGTCGCGCGCGATTCCTGCAGTTTCGACTTCAGCCATGCGATCTGGTTGCGACCGAGGAACGCGGTGTCGGCGCTGCGCTGCTCCTGCCGATTGAACGAGTTCGGTCCGCGATAGCTGCGCATGTCGAGCACGAACACGTCGAGATCGCGGCCGTAGGGCACGTGCCGGTAGACGCGCTCGGACTCGGCGAGGTCGTGGTAGCGCATCGGCGAATATTCGAGAAATGCGCGCGTCGCGCGCCCCACCAGCGTCTGAATGCGCTGCTCGGCATAGCGATTGTCGAGCACCTTGCTGTCGGACCAGTTGTTGGTCACTTCGTGATCGTCCCACTGCCAGATCTGCGGTACTTCGGCGGAGAAGCGCTGCACGTTGACGTCGTAGCGGTTGTAGAGGTGCGCGCGACGGAACTCCTGCAGCGTCTCGGCGACCTTCAGCTTCTCCGGTACCTCGTCGAGGAACGCGTTGGTCCAGATCAGCTTGCCGGTCGCGTCGGTGACGCGTTCGGTCAGCGGACCGTCGGCATAGATCGTGTCGCCGGAATGAATGAAGAAATCCGGCTGCACGCGGCGCATCGATTCGTAGATCTTCATGCCGCCGAAGCCGAGATCGATGCCCCAGCCCTGGCCGCAGGTGTCGCCGGACCAGACGAAGCGGACGTCGCGCCGCTTCGCCGGGGGTGTGCGAAAGCGGCCGACAACCGGTTCGCTGCGCGCTTTGCCCGAGTCGAGATCCTCGAAGATCGCGCGCACGAACACATCGCTTTCGGCGGGCAGGCCCGTAAGATCGATGCGCGCAGTCAGGTCGCTTACATCGAGCGCATGCGGACCGCGCAATGTCACGGCGTTGCGAAAGCTCTCATCACGCGACCATTCGACGAACAGACGCGCAGGCTTGTCGGAGCGGCTCCAGACGATGGCGCGATCGCCGAGAACGTCACCGATCTGCAAGCCCCACGGCGCATTCGGGCGCAGCGCGTCGGATGCGATTGCGGCTGGCGCCTGTCGCGAGTGCAGGATACCGGCGAGTCCGGTCAGCGTGACGCTGCCGGCGAGTGCGTGCTTGATGAAGGTGCGACGGCCTGTCTGCATGGAAGTCTCCTCGAAAACGTCGCGGCGAGGATTGCCCACCGCGCTGTCACGCAGGTGAAGGCACCATGAATCTTTCGTTGCCCGAAATTGTCGCGGCTTGCGAAATTTACAATTGCGCCGGCGTCAGCGCAGCGCGCGGCGCACGACTTCCGGATCGAGCGCATCGACGCTCGAAAGAGCGGAGCGCATCGGGCGCGCTTGCAACAGCGAGTTCACGATCGCTTCCTCGGTCGCTTCGGCGACGGCCTGAAACAGCGGCGTCATCTGTTCGTTCGGCAACTCGGGAAACGTTGCGACTGAGCTGCGGCGCGCGGACGTACGACGCACATCCTGTGCTGTGGAGAAGGCGATCACGTAATCGCCCGAGCCATTCGAGATCGTCGCACCGGTGCGGCTCAGCCCGACGAGCGCGCGGCGCGCCAGTCGCTCGAGATTGCGATCGGACAGCGGTGCGTCCGTGGCGACGACGATCATGATGGAGCCGGCATTCGGCGGCGCGGGCTGCGGCGCGAAAGGATTCAATCCGAGCTGCTTCCAGAGCGGCACGCCGGCAATCGTCAGCAGGCCGCCGAAGTTCGTTTGCACCAGCACGCCGACGGTGTAGGTCGTCACGCGGCGCGAGCTGGTGCCGATGCCGCCCTTCAAGCCGAACGCGACCGTTCCGGTGCCCGCGCCGACCGAGCCCTCCTCGACAGCGCCCGAGGTCGCGTGCTCGATTGCATCGATCGCATGTTGCCAGGTGATCGTGCGAGCGCGGATGTCGTTGAGGCGCCCGTCATTGGTTTCGCCGACGACAGCGTTCACGGACTGCACCGCTTCGTTGCCGGGCTGCGCGAGCGTCCAGCGCACTACGCCTTCGGCAACCTGGCCGACTGCCAATGTGTTCGTCAGCAGGATCGGCGTTTCGATCTCGCCCAGCTCGACGATCTGGGTCGTGCCCATGAGCTTGCCGAAGCCATTGCCGACCACGACGGCTGCGGGCACCTTGTCCTGAAACACGTTGCCTTCGTGCGGCACGATCGCCGTCACGCCGGTGCGAATGCGGTCGCCTTCTACGATCGTGCGATGCCCGACGCGAACGCCGCGCACGTCGGTGATCGCGTCGAGCGGCCCGGGATCGAGCACCCCGATAGTCACGCCGAGGTCGCGCAGGCGCGGTCGTTTGTCGTCGGCAGCCATGGCAGTGCTGATCGTGGCGATGAGAACGATCGCGAGCATCGCTCGCGGGGCTCTGGCGGACAAGGCAGGCTCCTTCGGATGCGGAGCCGTAAGCCTAACGCATGACGGGGAATTGCATCTCGACGACCGACTCCTCCATGCGTTGCGGCCGGGGCGGCTGCAGGAACACTTCGCGGCTCGGCCCGGCCAGTCCGTAGCCATTCGCTTCCAGGAATACGCCGATCTTGGCGGTGATCAGGTGCGCGCGCTCCGGCAAACCGATGCGAACGCACGTTGCCATGCGTTCGACCGCAGGCAGCTCGCGAACGCTCAGCGGCTCGCCGCTCGCAAGACGCACCTGCGACTGCGGCGGCTCGCCTTGCAGGACGAAGCCCGCTTCGACGTCGATGCGATCGACCTCGAACTCCTGCGCGTGCGCGATGGCCGTCAACCGGCCGAGTACTCCCTTCGATTTGAGCGGGCGCACCGACTCGCTCAGCTCGCGGATCAGATCGCGCGCCGCGGCGAACGACGGCAAGATGCGACGCGTAGAGAGAAACTGCTGCGCGGGCTCGCCGCGCATGATCACGTCGTCGACGGACAGCTCGCCCTCGGCGTCGATCTGCGCGATGCGACTCTCGATGTGCCGCAGGCGGTCCATTTCTTCGGCGAGGGCGCGCTGCGCGTCGTTCCGGCGCACCGTCAGCATGCCGCGCAGCTCGGCCGCGGAGAGATTGCTGTCGAGCACGCGCGCGATTTCTTCGAGACTCAGCCCGAGCTCTTTCAGCACCAGGATGCGATTGAGACGCGGCAACTGGGAGGCGCTGTAGTACCGGTAGCCGCTGTCGCGCTCGAGCTGCGCGGGTTTGAGCAGCCCGAGCTCGTCGTAGTAGCGCAGCAACCTGCACGACACGCGCGCGATGCGCGAAAAATCACCAATTTTGAACACGATCGAGCCCCATCTTCTCGGCAAACGGCCGCTCGGCAGCGAGAGCCGCGAGGAACGATTCCCGATTCAGCATACGTTGGAAGTGGGCAGACAGATTCGGATGACGCGTGCGGTCGAGCCTGCAGCCCAGGTAGTGGAAGACCGTCAGGTCGCAAGCGAGCGTGATGTCCGCGATGCTCAGTCGTCCGCCGACGAAGTAATCGCCTTGCAGCGATCGTTCGAGGTAATCGAGCTTCGGCGGCAGATCGTCGTTGAGCAGGCGATTCACGATCGCAACATCAGGCTCCCGCTTGTGCACCATCGGTCCCAATACCTTCTGGTGGAACAGGCCGATGACGTCGGGTGCGATCTGCGAGTCTGCATATTCTTCGAACCACAGCGCCCGCGCGTATTGCGCAGGATCGCTCGGCGAGAGCGAGTGTTCCGGAAAGCGTTTTTCCAGGTAGGCGACGATGACCGAGGAGTCGGCGAGCGTCAGGTCGCCGTGCTTCAGGGCGGGAATCTTGCCGGTCGGGCTCAGCTCCCGCCAGCCCGGCGGCGGATCGAACGGGAACACGGCTTCGACGCGATGCTCCAGGCGCTTCTCCAGCGCCGTGACGATCACCTTGCGGACGTGAATGGAAAGCGGGACGCCATAAATGGTGAACATGGTCAGCTCCTTTGTTTAGGGAGGCTGGACCTTGGGGTTTGACGTTACGTGAAGGTCAAGCGCTATTCGCTGACCGGCCGCTGCCGGGCGGCAAGCCTCTCGCGCCACTGCGACGCTTCCCGCGCCCAGCGGCTCTTCGCTTCGTAGCCGCGCCAGAACCGGTCGGCTTCGTCGAACAGCTTCGACGCCTCCTGCGAGCGGCCTTCCAGCATCGCGACGCGGCCGCGTGCCACTTGCACGTCCGCGAGCGCGGGTGTCGGCAGCTGATAGATCTTGCGATAGGCCGCATCCGCCTCGCTCAGCGTCTGCTCGGCTTCCTTCAATTTGCCGAGCTCGACTTGCGCCACGCCGGCCCCGAGCACAGCAGCGGCCCGAATGCGCGACGGCGGATCCGCAGGCCCGGCAGTTTCGAGCGCAGTCTGGAAATGCCCGAGCGCCTCGGCGGCGTTGTTGGTGTTCAGCGCGCATAGGCCGAGAGCGTTGTGCGTGTCGGCGAGCGCCGGTCCCGCAACTTTGCCCGTGCTCAGACTCTCCTGCAGCACGCGCTGTGCTTCGCCGGTTTGTCCGGCCAACGCCAATGCGGTGCCGTACGTCGCTGTTGCATTCGGCAGCCACGAGCCATCGCCGGTATCGAGCCGCTTCAGATCTTCGACCGCCGGACGCAGCACGGCGACCGCGTTGTCGATGCGACGCGCAGCGACCAGCGTGACGCCGAGACTCGCCTGCGCCCGCGCGCGATCCAGATCGTTGGTCGCCGCCGCGACGCTGCGAGTCATCGAGGCAATCGCGCCCGGCAGATCGCCGAGTTTCAGCTGCGCACGCGCGAGCCACGAGAGCTTGCTGGAGATCGAGCCGTTGTTCGGGCCCAGCAACTGCTCGGTGCGCGTAATCGAGTTCTGCAGGTGCTCGATGCCTGCTGCAAACTGGCCGGAATCCGCCAGCGCGCGGCCATACACATCTTCCGTCTCGACCAGCAGCGCATTGCGCCCGCCGGCGCCGAAATTCTGCTGCGCGCGGCTGAAAGCTTCCTCTGCCGTCGCGACGGCTTCGGGCAACTTTCCCGCCATCAGGTATTCCTGCGCGAGCTGCCGCGTCGCGAGGATGGTCTCCGAGTCGTTCTCGCCCAGCGACTCCTCGGCAATCGCGACCGCTTCGCGCATATCGGCGATGGCGCGCTCCGCATCGCCCTCGTCACCGGCGACGAAGCCGCGCGTCTGCAGAGCATTCACCAGTGCGCGCACGGCGGGCCGGCCGTAGTCGCGCAGCTCCGGAATCACTGCATCGAGCTCGCGTTTCGCCAGGTCGTACTCGCGCTCGTTCGCATGAATCGTTGCGAGCTGCGCCAGTGCCTGCGACGTGTGGATGTTGCCTTCCGGCAGCTTGCGTGCAGCGAGGTCGAGTGCCGCCTGCAACGTCGAGCGCGCGGCGTCGTACTCTTCGAGATTCGCCTGCGCCTCGCCGACGATCGCGAGCAGTTCGACGCTGCTTTCGGGCTGCGACGCCATCTCGCGGTCGATACGCTCCTTCGCCAGCGTGAGCAGCTGCGACGCCTTCATCTGCCGCTCGCCGGTGAAGTACGGGTCGGCGGAGCGGAAGATCGATGCGACGAATTCCTTCACTTCTTCGGCGCGCTTCTTCTCGGCGCGTGCGACCCGCAGCTGCCACGATGCAACCGCCAGGCCCGCAGCGAGCGCGAGTACGACCGCAGCAGCCGCACCGACAACGAGGCGGTGCTTGATTGCGAACTTGCGCAGTCGATAGCCGGCCGAGTCGGGTCGTGCCACAACCGGGTCGCCGCGCAGGAAACGATCGAGATCGTCCGCGAATGCAGCTGCGCTCGCGTAGCGCTCGCCGGGCTCCTTCTTCAGCGCTTTGAGCACGATCGTGTCGAGATCGCCGCGCAGGGTGCGGGCCGTCCCGCCCTCGAGCGTGACCGTGCTGGGCGCGCGTACGTCGCTCGACAACACATCCCAATCCGCCGTCAGCGTGCTCTTGAATGCGTAGGGGCGCGTGCCGGCGAGCAGCTCGTAAGCGACGACGCCGAGCGAGTACACGTCGCTCTCGGTGGTGATCGTGCTGCCCATGATCTGCTCGGGCGACGCATACTCGGGCGTGAGCACGCGCACGCCGACCTGCGTCAGCGCCTTGTTGGCAGCGCTGCCTTCCTCGATCAGCTTGGCGATGCCGAAGTCGAGCAGGTGCACGTTGGCCTGCGCGTCGACCAGGATGTTCGACGGCTTCAGGTCACGATGCACGATCAGGCGCGAGTGCGCGTAAGCGACCGCGCGGGCGATCTGTGCGATCAGCGTGACGCGTGTGCGTACGTCGAGTTTGTGCTCGCGGCAGTAGACGTCGATGGCCTTGCCTTCGATGTACTCGAGCGCGAGGTAGGGCCGGCCATCGTCGGTGATGCCGGCGTCGTACAGGCGGGCGATGTTCGGATGCTCGAGCGACGCGAGGATCTCGCGTTCCTGCGTCGCGCGCTCGGTCAGTTTCGCGAGCGCCCACCAGTGCGGCAGCTTGAGCGCAACCTTTCGCCGCAACACACCGTCCGTGCGCTCGGCCAGCCACACTGAGCTCATGCCGCCCTCGCCGACCGGGTTGAGCAGACGGTACGGCCCGACCACGCCGCCGATGGCGGGAGCGGGTGCGACAGCCGCGGTCCCGGCCTCGCTCTCGCCAGCTGTGGCGGCGCCGCTGGTGAAGCGGGCGAGGTCTTTCAGGAAATCGTCGGTCTCGTGCTCGGCATGCCTCTGTAACAAAGCCGAAAGCGTGGGCTTGAGCCGCGTCTTGGAGGCGTCCAGCGCTGCAAGCCAGGCTTCGCGCTGGTCGGCGGGTAGCTCGAGGCCAGTCTGCAGGAGCGCGAGGACTTCCTTGAGATCTCCGGGCGCGAAATTTTGCATGAGGGACGCAGGCGGGGAGGGATTCGTCGGGCCTTGCGTTTTACATGGGTCGCGGCGCTTGCTCAACCCTCCTGCGAGACGCCTCGACCCAGCCGGTCGGCGGATTGCGTCTGCGTACCGTTCCGGCACACCATTACCGGATTCTCCGGAGAGCCCCATGAATGCAGCCGTCGCCTCGCCGCGCTTGGCGGATCGTGAAGCCGTCCTGCACGCGCTGTACGAAGCCGCCGAGCTCGAGCACAACCTCATGTGCACGTACCTGTACGCGGCTTTCAGCCTGCGCTCGGACGAAGACGGCCTGGCGCCGGACGAGGCGGAAGCAACGGCGCGCTGGCGACAGTCGCTGTTC
>Ga0111539_10005303_pt1 | contig 16689 bp, 13 predicted proteins | sample RhiMethybrSRZTD1_FD_79667 | JGI IMG/M metagenome (GOLD analysis project Ga0111539, IMG submission 79667) | Populus rhizosphere microbial communities from Tennessee, USA - Rhizosphere MetaG P. TD hybrid SRZTD1 (version 2) (version 2) | ecosystem: Host-associated > Plants > Roots > Rhizosphere >... | reverse complement strand
CGAAAGCTGACGCGCGCGCTGGGCCCGGTGCGCGAACTGGATGTAGCGCTGATGAACCTCGACCAGCTGCGCAACTCCGGCGACGTGTCCGAAGCGGCCATTGCCCGTCTGCATCAGTTGATCAGTGAGGAACGGCAGCGTCTTGGCGCCGAGATGGTGCGTCTCATCTCGCACTACAACTTGCCGAAATTCCAGAAAAAGGCCGTCGAAGCTGCCGCTCGCGGTCCCGAGGTGATCGGTGCGCGCGACCCACGCCGTATTGCTGCGGCCCTCGGCCGGGCCGCGCGCCGCGCCGAGGGACTGCACGCGGCCATCGACAATGCCGCCGGCATTTATTTGCCCGACCGGCTCCATCAAGTGCGGATCACGGTGAAGAAGCTGCGCTACGCGCTCGAGATCGCGCAGGATCTCAGCGGGTCGCGCGCCACCGTGCGCATTCGCACGCTGAAGCGCGTGCAGGATCTCCTCGGACGGATGCACGATCTCGAGATGCTCATCGCCCGCACGCGAGCCGTTCAGGGCCGATCCGGAGCGCCGAATCTTACCCTCTCGGCCGACCTCGATCGCCTCGTCCGCCGGCTGGAGAACGAGTGCCGCCGGTTACACGCGCGTTACATGAACGAGAGGAAGGCGTTACTCCGAATCTGCGATTATGTCAGCGCACGAGAGGCGCGCCTCGGCAACGCCTCGGCAGCATGACCCCCATGCCTCCATCTGAGATCTATCTCGTCCGTCATGCCATTGCCGCTGAGCGCGGCGATGATTGGCCCGATGACACCAAGCGCCCGCTGACCGAGGAAGGCATCAGCCGCTTCAAGGAAGCGGTTGGCGGGTTGAAGGCGCTGGACGCGACCATCGAAGAAATCTTCACCAGCCCGTTGGTCCGCGCCCGACAGACCGCCGATCTGCTCGCTGCCGGTGTCCGCGGACGTCCCACAGTGAAACTGCTCGATGCGCTCGCGCCCGGCAGCCCGCCAGCGACGGTGATGGCGCACCTCGCGAAGTCCGCGAAGCGACGGTGCATCGCCCTGGTCGGCCACGAACCCGATCTCGGCGAGCTTGCCGCGCTTTTGATCGGCGCACGCCGGGCGTTGCCGTTCAAGAAGGGGGGCATCTGCCGGATCGATGTCGCCAGCCTGTCAACCAAAACCGCCGGCACCCTCCTCTGGTTCGTCACACCGAAGATTCTCCGTAAACTCGCGTGAGCGAGACGGTCGCGGTCATCATCAACCCGATTTCCGGTGCCGGCCGCCGGCCCGATGTCGCTCGGCAGCGTGCCGAGGTCGCCACGGCGTTTCTGCACCGGCGCGGCGTGGATGGGGAAGTGTTCGTCACCGAACGCGGCGGGCACGCGCGCGAGCTCGCACTTGCCGCGCTCGGGCGTGGGGCGTCGCTGTGTATCGCCTGGGGCGGCGACGGCACTATCAACGAAACAGCTTCCGCGCTCGCGTTCTCAGGTGCGTCACTGGGGATCATCCCGAGTGGATCGGGCAATGGGTTCTCGCGTGAACTCGGCATTCCGTTTGATTCGCTTGCGGCATTCGAGATCGCGCTCGGCGGACAGGAACGGGTGATCGATGCGGGCGAGATCGAGGGCCGGCTCTTCTTCAATCTCGCCGGCGTTGGCCTCGACGCGCGGATCGCGCATCAATTCGCCGCCACTGGTCTGGTGCGCCGCGGCTTTCGCCGCTATCTCGAAATTGCCAGCAACGAGATCTTCAGGCGCGCGCGGCACGAGTACGCGATCACGGTGGATGGCAAGCTGCGTCGATCGCACGTGCTGCTCGTGGCGATCGCCAACGGACGGCAGTACGGCAACGGCGCGCTCATCGCGCCGGCGGCACGCGTCGATGACGGCAAACTCGACGTGGTGATCGTCGACGACCGTTCACCCTGGGCGGTGATCAGGCACGCACCGAAACTCTTTCGCGGCAGACTGGCTGACGTGCCGGGCGTGACGATGACGTCCGCGACGCGCGTCGACATCACCGCGAATGAGCCGCTGATCTACCACGTGGATGGCGAGCCCTGCGCCGGAGGAACCACCGTGTCCGCCCGCATCAGACCAGCTGCACTTCGTGTTCGGGTAAGCAGCCTATGTGCCTGAATTGCAGCAATTAACCGCGACACAGAAGATTTACACAACATTTACAGGCGCGACGTTCGTGAGGAGGTATAGATCACGCTATACCGACATGTACAAACGAACTTTCCGAAAGGCGGATCAGACGCACCGCTTCGTGATCACCAATACCGACGGCTCTGGTTGGGAGGTCCGCGAAGAACAGGACAGCCAGGTGATTTGGAGAGTGCGCTACACCGACTGGCATCGCGTCGAGCGCGCCCGAATGAACTTCGCGGCGCACGCGGTCAGCCTTGAATTGTCGGGTTGGAAAGAATCCTAAGTCTCCACAAACCGATAGCCCAAGCCCACGACCGTCTCAATCTGACGGCCCGCATTGCCGAGCTTGCCGCGCAAGCGACCCACGTGCACATCTACTGATCGCGTTTCGACCAACCGATCGTAGCCCCACACGCGTTCGAGCAAACGGTCTCGCGACAGCACGCGATTCTTGTTCTCGACCAGGTAGCGAAGCAACTCGAATTCGCGTCGGGTCAGGCGCACGGGCTCATTATCGACGCTGACGGCCACCGCATCGAAGTCGGCGACCAGATGCTTGCCGCGATAGACGAACGCCTCGGTCGCCGAGTGGCCGTTGCCCGCGCCGACATGACCACGGCGCAGCACCGCACGGACGCGTGCGGCGAGCTCGCGCAGACTGAATGGCTTGGTGATGTAGTCGTCGGCGCCGACGTCGAGGCCAGTCACGCGATCGCTCTCGCTGGTGCGCGCCGTCAGCATGATGATCGGCACGCGCGCCGTGCTCGCGCGCGCGCGCAGGATGCGGCAGACCTCGAGTCCGCTCAGCACCGGAAGATTGAGGTCGAGGACGATCAAGTCCGGCGTGCGCTCGTTCACGGCCTTCAGCGCTTCGTCACCGGTCCCGACGATCTCGACGTCGATATCGCCGCCTTTCTCGAGGCTGTGCTTGATCAGCCCCGCGATGTCCTGCTCGTCGTCGACGACGAGCACCTGCGTGCGCGCGGTGGCGCCAACGCGGTTCATGCTCTGGTCGCTGGCACGTGTCGTATCAGAGATGTGTGGCACCCGTTCTCCGTGTTCATGGATGTTGACTGATGTACGGTAAGAAACAGGGATTTCTGGCTCGTGACGCCGGGGTTAAATCTGGGTTACGGGGCGGCAGTTCAAGCCCGACTGGGGTTTGGTAGTATCCACGGGTGACCACCAACCTCCAAGACGAGACCACGGGGCCGGCAGCCAGTCCCGAGGCGGCCCAGCGCTGGCTTCCGGCGCTCCTGCTGCTTTTTGTCGGATCGGGCTGCGCGGCCCTCATATATGAAGTCGTCTGGTTTCAGCTTCTCCAGCTTTCCATTGGATCGTCAGCGGTCTCGCTCGGCGTACTGCTGGGGATTTACATGGGCGGAATGTGTCTCGGCAGCCTGCTGCTGCCGAAGTATCTGAACCGCCGGAACCATCCGCTTCGGGTTTACGCGATGCTCGAGATCGGCATCGCCGTCTTCGGCATCATCGTCCTCTTCGCCGTACCAATCGTCGGGCGGATTTACACGAGCATTGCCGGAACCGGGCAGGTCTCTCTGGTGCTCCGTGCGATCGTCGCGGCGATTTGCCTGCTGCCGCCGACGCTGCTGATGGGCGCGACGCTGCCAGCCATTGCGCGCTGGGTCGAGACGACGCCGAAAGGTGTGTCGTGGCTCGGGTACTTCTACGGTGGCAATCTCGCCGGCGCCGTGGCCGGCAGTCTGCTCGCGGGCTTCTACCTGCTGCGCGTGTACGACATGCCGACGGCGACCGGCGCTGCGGTCGCGCTCAACGTCGTCGTCGCGCTGCTCGCCTTCCTGGTTGCGGCCCGGACGCCGAACACGGTGATCACCGCGACACCCAGCGATGCGCCGCTGGCGGCACCAGCCGCCCCAGAGATCTCGAGGCTCGTCTACATCGCTATCGCGCTGTCGGGCCTCACCGCGCTCGGATCGGAAGTCGTCTGGACGCGCGTGCTCTCGCTGCTGTTCGGCGCCACGACCTACACGTTCTCATTGATCCTCGCGGTGTTCCTGGTCGGACTCGGTATCGGAAGCAGCCTCGGCTCGTCGATGGCGCGCAACCTGTCGAATCCGCGCATCGCGCTCGGGTGGTGTCAGCTCGGGTTGTGCGCGTGCCTGGCATGGGCGGCCTACACGACAAGTGCATCGCTGCCGTACTGGCCAATCAATCCCTCGATCTCGACGTCGCTCTCGTACAACTTCCAACTCGATCTGATGCGGGCAATCTGGGTGATGCTCCCCGGGGCGATCCTGTGGGGCGCAAGCTTCCCGCTGGCGCTGGCCTCTGTTGCCACGCGTGGGCAGGACTCGGCGCGTCTGGTTGGCGGCGTGTATGCGGCCAACACCGTCGGCGCGATCATCGGCGCGACCGTCGTCAGCCTCGCGCTGGTCGGTACGGTCGGGAGCCAGAAGACGCAGCAGATCCTGATCGGTGTTGCGGCCATGTCGGGCCTGCTCATGCTCATGCCGGCGACGGGCGAAGTGCGGAAACCGTGGACCTCGACACCCGTGGTCGTCGTCGGCATCGCGCTCATCGCCGGTCTGCTGGCGCGTTCAGTGCCGCCGATTCCGTGGCTGCTCGTCGCGTACGGCCGCTACTCGGCGACGTGGGTGGGGCAGAACGAGATGGTCTATGTCGGCGAAGGCGTGACCGCGTCTGTCGCCGTCACCCGTACGCCGACCGGTGTGCTCAACTATCACAACGCCGGCAAGGTGCAAGCCTCCAGCGAGCCGCAGGACATGCGGCTCCAGCGCATGCTCGGCCACCTTACGACGCTCGTGCCGAAGAACCCGAACAAGGTGCTGGTGATCGGCTGCGGCGCCGGAGTCACGGCCGGTGCGGTCTCGATCGATCCGATGGTGAAGGATCAAACGATTGCCGAGATCGAACCGCTCGTTCCGCGCGTCGTCTCCACCCACTTCGCCCAGCACAACTTCAATGTCGTCGCCAACCCCAAGGTGAAAGTGCATCTCGACGATGCGCGGCACTACCTGCTGACGACGAGCGAGAAGTTCGACGCGATCACGTCCGACCCGCTCGATCCCTGGGTCAAGGGCGCGGCCACACTCTATACGCGGGAGTTCTTCGACGTCGTCAAGTCGCATCTCAACCCAGGCGGCGTCGTCACGCTCTTCGTGCAGTTGTACGAGAGCAGCGAGGCGGCGGTGAAGAGTGAGATCGGCACGTTCCTCGAGGCGTTTCCGAACGGCGCCGTGTTTGCCAACACCGTCAACGGGCAAGGCTACGACCTCGTGCTGTTCGGCCAGCTCGAAGGCGGCAAGATCAACGTGGACACCGTCCAGGCACGCTTGTCGGATCCGGCGAACGCGGCCGTCGCCAAGTCGCTCAGCGAGGTAGGGATCAACTCCGCAGTCGATCTGTTCGGCACGTATGCGGGCCGCCGCGGCGACATGAAGACCTGGCTGAGCGACGCTCAGATCAACACCGACCGGAATCTGAAGCTGCAGTATCTCGCCGGGCTCGGGCTCAACCTGTATCAGAGCGACGCGATCTACAAGGCGATGATCCGCGAGGCGAAGTATCCCGGGGATCTGTTCGAAGGCAGCCCTGAGACACTGACCGCGCTCAAAGCCAAGATCGACGCGTCCCTGTCGGGCGTCTCTTCTTTCTGACGTTCGTCAATTCCCAACTCCCAACTAGCAACGCCCAACCACTTCCAATCCCCAACTCCCAACAACGTTCAACTTTGGGACTTGGGCGTTGGGAGTGGTTGGTCGTTGGGAATTGGGAGTTGGAAGTTCCCATAGATAATCTTCTGAACAAAGTGTATCTTTCGTTCGTATGGGCTATTTTGAACGGATTTGCATGCATAGATCATCATGTGGAGAGAGGGTCAGCCGTGCCGAGGCGTGAGTCGCCGCTGCAAAGCGAGACTCCGCAGGGCACGCTCGACATGCTGGTCCTTCGGGTGCTCGTGATCGGACCGGCGCACGGCCACACCATTGCGCACGCCATCGAGCGCGGGTCTGAGGACGTGCTTCAGATCGAGCACGGCTCGCTCTATCCCGCCCTCCACCGGCTGGAAAACCGCGGTTGGATTGCGTCGTTCTGGGGCACGTCCGACAACAACCGCAAAGCGAAGTACTACCGGCTGACGCCCACCGGCCGCAAACAACTCGCGGCACAGACGACGCGGTGGGAAGAGATCGTTCGTGCCATCGGCAGGATCCTCAAGCCATCAACGGAGTAAGCCATGAGCTGGCGCCGGTTCTTCCGCAGAGCGTCCTGGGATCGCGATCGCGCCGAGGAACTGCGCTCCTACCTCGAGATCGAGACCGACGAGAACATCGCGCGGGGAATGTCGCCGCAGGATGCCCGCCGGGCGGCGCATCTCAAGCTCGGGAACACGGTGCGGATCCGCGAGGAGATCTATCGCATGAACACGGTCAGCCCGCTCGAGACGTTCGGCCGCGATCTGCGCCTGGCACTGCGCGGCATGCGCCGGCGACCTGGGTTCACTGTGGCCGTCGTCCTCACACTGGCGCTTGGCATCGGTGCGAACACTGCAATCTTTGGCGTTGTCGATGGCGTGCTGATCAAACCGCTGTCATACCCGAAGGCCGGCGAGCTCGTCAGCATCAAGCAGGTTGCGCCAGGTCTCAACGTGAGCGAATTGCGCTTGTCGGCCACGCAGTACTTCACGTATCGCGACGAGGGGCGCGTCTTTCAGCAGATCGGACTGTACGGCGACGGCGGGCGCACCATCACCGGCGTTGGAGACCCTGAGCAGGCGCGCGCGCTGTTTCTGACGTACGACGTCCTGCAGGCGCTGGCGGTAAAGCCACAACTCGGTCGCATCTTCACAGAGGCGGACAGCACACCTGGCGCGGCGCCATACGCTCCGGTGATCGTCCTGACGCACGCCTACTGGCAGCGGCGGTTCGGCGGCGATCGCACGGTAATCGGACGGCGGTTGCTCGCCGACTCGGCCCCGGTCGAGGTGATCGGCGTCATGCCTGAGGGCTTCAGATTCCTCGACATGGAGCCCGCCGCAGAGGTGATCTCGCTGATCACGTTGGATCGCAGCCGCCTGCGGATCGGCGGTTTCGGCTATTCGAGCCTCGCCCGCCTCAAACCGGGTATGACGGTCGCCGACGCCAACGCCGACATCGCCCGGATGCTCCCGATCTGGCTCAACGCCTGGCCGACACCGCCCAATACTGCCGGGAGGCAGGAGTACGAGAAGTGGAGGATTACACCGCTCGTGCAGCCGCTGAAGGACGAAGTCGTCGGCGGCGTTGGTGACCTGCTGTGGGTCCTCATGGCGACGATCGGGATGGTGCTACTCATCGCCTGTGCGAACGTCGCGAATCTCATGCTGGTGCGCTCCGAAAGCCGACGTCAGGAGTTTGCCGTGCGGATGGCACTCGGCGCCCGACGAAGCGACATCGTGAGAGAGGTGCTGGTCGAAAGCCTGGCGCTCTCGGTCGTCGGCGGTGCTTTGGGTATCGCGCTCGCGTATGCCGGTCTCACATTGGTGGTCGCAACGGCGCCGACAACGCTGCCACGCGTCGAGGACATCTCGCTCGATCCGCGCGTCGTGACGTTCGCCCTCGTGGTCTCGCTGTTCTCGAGCATGCTGTTCGGTGCGCTTCCCGCGCTGAAGCAGGCTGCGCAGCATGGCGCGTCGCTCGGCGGTGCCGTGCGGGGCGCCAGCACCAGCCGCGAGCGGCAGCGCACGCGCAATGCGCTCGTCGTCGTGCAAGTCGCGCTGGCGCTGGTGCTGCTCGTGGCGTCTGGTTTGATGATCCGCACCTTTGTCGCATTGCTCAATGTCGAGCCCGGGTTCGCCGCAGCTGGCGACGTACAGACGGCACGAGTGTGGGTGCCTCCACAGCAAGTGCCCGAGGCGGAACGTGTCACCCGGACACAGCAGGAGATTCTCGACAAGATTGCGGCACTCCCCGGCGTGAAGGCGGCCGCCTTCGCGAGCGCAGTACCGATGGAGGGACCGCTGCGAGTGGCCTTCACATCGGTCTTCGTCGAGGGGAAGGACTACGCCGGGACGACGCCGCCCAGGCGTCGAACGAAGACCGTCTCGCCAGGCTACTTCGGCGCCATCGGCACGCGCATGATTGCAGGGCGCGACATCACCTGGAGTGACATCTACGGAGGCGCGAAAGTGGCGATCATCTCCGAGAACTTCGCGCGCGAAGTGTGGGGATCGCCGGCTGCGGCGCTCGGTCAGCGCATTCGCGATTCGGCTCCTGCAAGTAGCGACCTGTGGCGCGAGATCGTCGGCATCGTCGAGGACGTCCACGAGGATGCGCTGTATCAGGCGGCACCGGCGTTCGTGTACTGGCCGGTCATGATGGAGAATTTCAACGGCAACACGCTCTTCGTGAGTCGCGCCGTCAATCTGGTCATCCGTAGCGACGAGGCCGGTCGCGAGAGCCTCCTGAACGGTGTCCGGAGCGCCGTGTCGTCAGTCAACTCGAGCATGCCCGTCTTTCTCGTCCGGACGATGAAGGATCTCTATGACCAGTCGATGGCGCGGACGTCGTTTGCGCTGATCATGCTGGCCATTGCCGCGGTGATGGCGCTGGCGCTCGGCGTGATCGGCATCTACGGCGTGATTGCCTACGTCGTCGCGCAGCGATCGAGGGAGATCGGCATCCGCCTGACGCTGGGCGCCGCGCCGGCTCAGCTCAAACGGATGTTCGTACGCCAAGGGCTGGTGCTGACTGCGGTTGGCGCCGGAGTGGGCCTCGTGACAGCCATCGCGTTGACGCAATGGATGTCGTCGCTGCTGTTCGGCGTCGAACGACTCGACCCGCCGACCTATGCTGCGGTCCTCGGCGTGCTGGCGATGGCCGCCGCGATGGCGAGCTACCTGCCGGCGCGCAGGGCGGCCGCTGTCGATCCAGTTGACACGCTCACGGCCGAGTGAAGGAAGGCGCAGATGACTCGACCCTTTGTGTGCGGCTTGATTGTGAGCCGTTCCCGCGCAGCGGCGCGCGACTCCAACTGATACGCGACGATGGATCGCATCCATTGTGGGCGCCGGATGGCCGGTCGCTCTACTTCGATCGTGATCATCAGATGTTTCAGCTCGCCGTGAACACACAGGACGTGACGACGATCGGCGAGCCCACTCCGCTGCCGATCAAGGATTCGCCCAGGCCGAATATCGGCGGCAGTTCGACCTTATGCCCAACGGCCGTCAGTTCCTCGTGCTGATTCCGATGGGCCAGTAGCGCTTCATCGGTGAGGTCGCCTGGTGGCTGACACTTGCTTTTGAACTACATATATAGTTTACTCGTCCATCGCAATAGTTAATCCATATGCGACGGACATCACTGACGAAGCCAGAGCTACAGATTCTGGAAGTGCTGTGGGCGCGAGGGGCATGCTCGATTCGCGAACTCCACGAGGCGCTCCCCGCGAAAGGCCGCCCGGCGTTCACGACGGTCCAGACCGTCGTGTATCGGCTCGAGAAGAAGAAGGCGGTTCGCTGCGTCAAGCGAATCAGCAAGGCCAACATCTTCGAGGCCGCGATCTCCCGTGACGAGGCGCACACCACACTCGTCGACGAATTGCTCAACCTGTTCGGCGGCCGTCCAAAGCCGGTCATGGCGCGGCTCGTCGAGTCGGGGCGACTGACGCTCGAAGACATCAAAGAAGCCGAGGATGCCCTGAAGAAGCTCATGAAGAAGGCTGGACCGCGATGACACTCGCACTCGTGGATCACATCTGGCAATCGACGCTGTTCGTCGTGCTCGTATGGCTGGCGACGATGGCGCTGCGGAGCAACGGCGCGCGGGTGCGTGTCTGGATGTGGACGGCGGCGTCGATCAAGTTTCTGGTGCCGCTGTCGCTGCTGGTGAACGTGGGCGAGCGGTTTCAGTGGCGTAACGCGCCGGCGGCAGTGCAGCCGGCCGTTGCGTTCGTGATGGAGGATGTCCTGGCGCCGGCCGACGTGGTCGTCGCGATGCCCACCGTTACCCCGCAGTCACCCCTCGGGTGGCCGTGGATCGTGCTGGCCGTGTGGTGTGCGGGTGCGGTGGTCATGCTGTGGTCGTGGTGGCGGCAGTGGCTGCCGATCCGGCGCGCACTGCGTCGCGCGAGGGCACTGCAGCTCGATGCGCGCTACCGTGCGGCCGATCTGGCCGTCGTGTCGTCGCCCTCGATGCCCGAACCCGGTGTTGTCGGCATCCGCCGACCACGGTTGGTGCTTCCCGAGGGCCTCGTCGAGCGCCTGTCACCGGAGCAACTGCGCGCGCTGATCGCGCACGAGCGCTGCCACATTCGCTGTCATGACAATCTGACTGGCGCGATCCACATGGTGGTCGAGACCGTCTTCTGGTTCCATCCGGTGGTGTGGTGGATCGAGAGGCAGTTGATCGACGAGCGCGAGCGTGCCTGCGACGAAGCTGTGCTGTCATCCGGCAGCGATCCGCAGGATTACGCCGAGGGCCTTCTCGAGGTCTGTCGTCAATCCGTTGCGCTGCGGCTGGCATGCGTCGCGGGCGTGAGCGGCGCGAATCTGCGCGCACGTGTGGAGGCCATCATGCGGAAGGAGATTGGACGCCCGATGACGCGAGGCCGGCGATGGTCGCTGGCGCTCATGGTGGCTGCGACGGTCGTCGGGCCGATCGCTGGCGGTGCGTTGAGGGCGCAGTCGCAGATCGTCGTTCCCCGCGCCGGGTCTGCCTTCGCAGAGGCGTCCCTCAAGCCGTACGGAGGCGTCGGCACGCCACTGATGTATTTCAGCGGCGATCCCGACGGCAGACCCGGCAGTGGCCCCGACGGCCGTGTCGAACTCGTGGTCGCCACCAACGTGACCGCGCGTCAGCTGGTGCGGTTTGCCTTTCCACCCGAGCTCCAAGAACGCCGCGCGAGCATGGCTCCCGGTATCATCGACATCGAGAACGCCCCTGGATGGGTCGATGCCGATCGCTTTGACCTCGTCGCCAAGGCGCCGGCGCGTTCCACACAGCCCGAGCTTCAAGAGATGCTTCGGTCGCTGGTGATCGAGCGATTCAAGTTGAAGGCTCATCGCGGCTCGAAGGAGGTCCCGATCTATGCGGTCGCTCTGGCGAATCAGGGAAGTCCTGGTCCACGCTTAACGCCTTCACAGGTCGATTGCCGGGTGGACGCGGGCGGATCGCCGCCTTGTGGCGTCTCCTCCCACACATCGGGCCGCCTGGTCGGTCGCGGTGTCACGATGACTGGACTGATTGGGGCGTTACACCTGCATCACACCAGTCAGATCAGGATCGACCGTCGTTTGGTTGATCGCACCGGCCTCAGCGGAACGTTCGATTTCACCCTCGAATGGACACCGGATCCTGTGAGCGCCGCAGTTCCGCCGAATCAAGGACCGGCAACGTTGCCGCGAACCCTGCCTTCGATCCCGGTGTCGAATGCCACGAATTTTATTGCGGCGTTGGAACAACAGCTCGGTCTCCTGCTCGTACCCGAGTTCGCTGCAGAACCAGCGCTGGTCGTCGACGAGATCGAACTGCCGACGCTCGACTAGACGCGCCGTAGCGATTCACTTCAATTCCCAACGCCCAACTCCCAACTGCCAACCACTCCCAACTCCCAAATCCCAAACTGCTCGAGCAAACTTGGGGATTGGGAATTGGGAGTGGTTGGTCGTTGGGAGTTGGTATTCGGGAGTTAGACAACAGTCCCGGGCTTGATCACCCCACCCTTCGCCACGACGATGATCCCGCTTCGAATGTAATAGCCGTCTCCGTCGGCGTGCTCGATGCGCTGCTCGTTGACCAGACGTGCGCCGTCGCCAATGCGCGCGTTCTTGTCGATGATCACGCGATCGAGCACGACGTCCTTGCCGATGCCAAGCCCCGGCAGGCCGTCTGGCGGCGCGCCGTACTCGTAGAAGTCCGCGCCGAGCAGTACCGAGCGCGAGACTCGCGTGCCCTCGCGGATGGCGCACCGTACGCCGACGACCGACGTGTCCACGTTGCAGCCCGCCAGATAACACCCTTCCGAGATGAGCGAGTCGCGCGCGTGCACATTCGGAATCAGCGAGCCGGGCAGATGACGCAGGTGTGTGTAGATCGGCCGGTCCTTGTCCCAGAAGAGGAAGGGTGAGTCGAGCCGTCCGAGCATCACGTTGTTCTCGTAGAACGACTCGATCGTCCCGACGTCGGCCCAGTAGCCGCGATAGAGGTACGAGCGCACTTTGTATTTCCCGATGGCGTTGGGGATCAGCTCGCGTCCGAAGTCGTGTCCGCCGTCACGCTCGAGCATCTCCATCAAGACGCGGCGTGAGAACACATACACGCCCATCGAGGCCATGAAGGGCCGCTCGTCGGTGTGCTCGGCAAACGTGGCGCCCACGGGGATGCTGCGTCCGATCTCACGTAGACGAGGCTCCTTCAGCTTTTCGTCGAAGCCGACGATCACGCCGTCGCGATCGAAGCGGAAAATGCCCATCTGCGTCGCGGTATCGACATCCACGGGCTGGGCGGCGATCGTGATGTCGGCCTTCTGCTGACGATGCGCGTCGACCAGCTCCTCGTAGTTCATCCGGTACAGATGGTCGCCGGCGAGGATCAGGTCGTACTTCGCGTCGTGCTGAAGGAAGTGCCGCTCGGCTTGCCGCACGGCATCAGCCGTGCCCTGATACCAGTTGGGATTGTCGGGCGTCTGCTCGGCGGCGAGGATTTCGACGAAGCCGCCGGAGAAGCGGTCGAGGCGATAGGTGTTCGAGATGTGACGATTGAGTGACGCCGAATTGAACTGCGTCAGCACGAAGATGCGGTGGATGTCCGCGTGCAGGCAGCCGCTGATCGGAATATCGATCAGGCGATACTTTCCGCCGATCGGTACTGCGGGTTTGGATCGCGTAGCGGTCAGGGGAAAGAGCCGCGAGCCCTGTCCGCCACCGAGGATGATTGCCAGCGTATCGTTCATAAACTTGAGGGGTTTTAACACAGTCGTGCCGGTGATGTGATCACCGCGTCATATCGACGGCTTAACCTTTGGGCGTATGCACGTGGGTATACCACGGCACATGGTAGGAGGGGCGCAGGCGTGACGCTACGGTTGAGCGTCATTGTCTGCGCCCACAATGAGGCGGCCTACCTGGCCGCGTGCCTCCATTCCCTCCTGGCGCAATCGCGAATCCCCGACGAAATCCTGGTTATCAACAATGCAAGTACCGATGCGACGCGTACCGTGGCGGAGGCGATCCCGCACGTCCGCGTGGTGGACGAGCCGCGCAAAGGCCTGGTGGTGGCGCGCGAAACCGGACGGCGGATGGCGACCGGCGATGTACTCGTCTACGTGGATGCCGATTGCCGGGCGCCGCTGACCTGGCTCGAGCGCATCGAGCGTCGCTTTCATCGCGATCCCGATCTCATTGCACTGTCCGGTCCCTATCGCTTCTACGACTGGGATTGGTGGGGACGACTGCTCATCCGCGCCTACGACTTCACGTTGGCACCGGCAACGCAACTGCTCGTCAAATACATTCTTCGTATTGGCACGATCTTCTACGGCGGGAACTTCGCCGTCCGCGCCGACGCATTGACGCGCATCGGCGGGTTCGATACGTCCATCGAGTTTCACGGCGAGGACACCAACATCGGGCGTCGGCTATTTGCCCTCGGGCGCGTCGGCCTCTTCCACGACTGCTACCTCTACACCTCGGCACGCCGCTACGTGGCGATGGGGAAGGGTGCAGTCTTTCGTCTGTACGTCCGCAACTTCACGTCCGAGATCCTGCACCACCGGCCCAAGGACACCACGCATCTCGATGTAAGGCAGGTCTAACCGTATGCCAGGATACGAGCCCTTTCTTCTGTGTGACTTTCATGTGCACACAACATGGAGCGACGGCAAGCTGTCGGTCGCGGAAGTCGTTGACCTCTATGGATCGACCGGCAAGTTCGATGTGATCGCGATCACCGATCACATCCTGATGAAGAACGACCTGCTGGCGCGCGCCGGGCGCATCGCGACCCTCGGCCGTCGTGCCTTCGGCGTCAGGGAAACCGACTTCGACGCCTACCTCGAGGACATCCGCATCCAGGCCGAGCGAGCGCTGCGGCAATACAACATGCTCGTGATTCCTGGTGCCGAGATCACGCAGAACCGGCTGCGCGGCAAGAAGAACTCGCACATCATCGCCCTCGACATCGCCAAGTACGTCAGCGCCGATCAATCCGCCAACAGCATCCTGAAAGAAATCCGTCGTCAGGGCGGGTTGAGCATCGCGTGTCATCCCCATCATCGAACGACGCGGCGCATTGAGATCAGTACGTGCTACCTCTGGGATCATCGCGATGAGCTCTCCGATCTGGTTGACGTCTGGGAGGCCGGTAATCGCGACGATCTCTTCTCGGTCACCAGCCTCAAGCACTTCCCCTATGTCGCGAACAGCGACTTCCACAAGCCGAAGCATTTGTACTCGTGGAAGACGCTCGTCCGCTGCGAGAAGAACTGGCCGGCGGTGAAGCAGGCGCTGCGCGCGAACGTAGACATCGCGCTCACGCTCTTCCGCAACGGCTCTTGGGCGGCGGCCTGACGGATCGTCTAGGATAGACCTCCACTTTGGAGGCTCTTCGTCATGCCGCTGCTTCAACCTGACCCGACGTTCTACCCGTCGCCCAAGATGGCGATGCAATCCCCTCCTGAAAAGCTCGCCTATGTTGCGCTGATCAACCCGAAAGGCAGCGGGACGCCTGACGCGATCGGGGTCGTAGATGTCGATCCCGCATCGAAGAGCTACGGCCGGCAGATCGGCGAGACGAGCATGCCCAATGCGGGCGATGAGCTCCATCACTTTGGTTGGAACGCGTGCAGTTCGTGTCTGTGTCCGTACGCGCCGCATCCGCACATGGAGCGACGCTACCTGATCGTGCCGGGAATCAACTCGTCGCGCATCCACATCCTCGATACCAAGCCCGATCCGCGCGCGCCGGCGATTGTGAAAGTCATCGAGCCGGACGAGTTGGCCAATCGCGCCGGCTATGCGTCGCCGCACACCGTGCACTGCGGTCCTGACGGCGTCTACCTCAGCGCACTCGGCGCCCCTGGCGGAGACGGTCCCGGCGGCACGTTCATCCTGGACCCGGAGACATTCGACGTTCGCGGACGATGGGAATTGGATCGCGGTCCGCAGCAGCTGGCCTACGACGTGTGGTGGCACCTGGGTTACGACACGATGGTCACCAGCACGTGGGGCACGCCGAACATGGTGAAGGACGGCGTCAATCCCGATCTGCTGCTCGGAGGCAAGTACGGCAGCAAGCTGCACGTCTGGGATCTGCGTCGTCGGCGCCACGTGCAGGAAATCGATCTCGGCGCTGAACAGCAGATGGTGCTCGAGTTGAGGCCCGCACACAATCCAACAAAGGCCTACGGCTTCGTTGGCGTCGTCGTATCGTTGAAGGATCTCTCCTCGTCCATCTGGCTCTGGTATCGCGAGGGCGGTGACAACGGGGCAGGCACGTGGGCAGTCAAGAAAGTAATCGAGATCCCGGCCGAGCCCGCAGATCCGGCGAGTCTGCCGCCACTGCTGCAGGGATTCAAGGCGGTCGCGCCGCTGGTGACCGACATCAATCTCTCGCTCGACGACCGGTTCTTGTACGTGTCGTGCTGGGGCACGGGCGAGTTCATCCAGTACGACGTCACCGATCCGTTCAATCCGCGGAAGACCGGCTCGTTCCGCATCGGCGGCATCGTCAGTCGCGCGGCGCATCCAGCCAAGCCCGGAGAGCCGCTCAACGGCGGCCCACAGATGGTCGAAATCAGTCGCGACGGCTCGCGCGTGTATTTCACCAACGGTCTCTATACGCCGTGGGATGAGCAGTTCTACCCCGACGGCGTGCGTAGCTGGATGGTGAAGGCCAACGTGAACCCGCAGGGCGGGATGGAGCTCGATAAGAAATTCTTCCTCGAGTCTCCGTCGATGCGCACGCACCAGATACGGCTCGAGGGCGGTGACGCCTCGTCCGACTCGTACTGCTACGCGTAGAGGCGGGTGACCGCCCTACGAAAGAGGCTCATGGATTGGACCGCGATGATCGGCCTCGGCGCGTACCACGGGATCAATCCCGGTATGGGATGGCTGTTTGCCGTGGCGCTGGGGATGCAGGCCGGGCGTGCCTCGGCGATGTGGCGTGCATTGCCGCCCATCGCCCTCGGCCATGCGATCTCGGTCGGAGTCGTGGTGGCGTTGTTCGCCGGAGCTGGCGTCGTACTGCCGTTACAACTCGTGAAGGTGGTCATCGCCGCCATGCTCGTCACGCTGGGCATCTATCGGCTGTGGCGCCATCGCCATCCGCGATTTGGCGGCATGCAGGTCGGCTTTCGCGATCTGACGATCTGGTCGTTTCTGATGGCCTCTGCTCACGGCGCGGGCCTCATGGTCGTACCGTTCGTGATCGGCACCGGAGATTCCGCTCTCGCCGCGTCTCACACGGAGCACGCGCACGCCGTGGTTGCAAGCACGGCATCGACCGACGCCATGGCCGTCGGACTCCACTCGCTCTCCTATGTGCTCGTGTCTACGCTCATTGCGTGGATTGTCTACCGCAAACTGG
>Ga0111539_10005299_pt1 | contig 16694 bp, 11 predicted proteins | sample RhiMethybrSRZTD1_FD_79667 | JGI IMG/M metagenome (GOLD analysis project Ga0111539, IMG submission 79667) | Populus rhizosphere microbial communities from Tennessee, USA - Rhizosphere MetaG P. TD hybrid SRZTD1 (version 2) (version 2) | ecosystem: Host-associated > Plants > Roots > Rhizosphere >... | reverse complement strand
AGCTGGCGGCGAGCGTCACGAAGCCGACGCGGCAACGAACCACGGATCAGGCCGACGCTCGGCTGAAGCCTCGCGCTCCGTCAGGTCCGGAGAGCGCTCCCTCTCTCATGGAGCGCGAGCCTTTAGGCGAGCGATCGGTTGCACTGGCCTCGATGCAGGCCGGAGCCGCGGGCGCGGCGGCCAAGCCTGCCGCGCCGGGCTCGCTCGCGACGACTGCCGCGGCCCCTGCGGTGGCGCGCGCGGCGATCAAGCCGTTCGACGGGTCGAACGTGTTCCTCTTCACGCCCGCGCCGACCTATCGGATGCGCTACTCCGTGTCGGGCGGCCGGCCGGATTTGCCCGAGTACCCGCCGGCGGGCGCGCGAATCGATTACTACCTCGCCAGCGCTTCCGGCGAGGTGAAGCTCGAGATTCTGGACGCGACCGGTGCGATTGTCCGCAGCTATTCCAGCACCGCGCCGGCGGCCGGGCCGACCGGACGGGGCGGCGGCCGCCGCGGCGGCGGGCTGCCATCCGCGCTGCCGACGAAGGTCGGGATGAACCGCTTCGTCTGGGATCTTCGCTACGCCGGTGGACCGCCGCCGAGCGGCGGCGACATGGAGGGCGGGGGATTTGGCGGAGGCGGGCCGATGGTGCCGCCGGGCACTTACAGGGCGCGGCTCACGGCGGGCGGAATCACGAAGACCGAATCGATCGTCGTGAAGATCGATCCGCGCGTGGCGAAAGACGGCATCACTGCGGCGGACCTTGCCGAGCAGACGAAGCTCGGTCTCAAGGTTCGCGATCAGCTGGCCGATGCGCGTCAGCTTGCGACGCGCGTGCGGCAGGCCATCCAGGAGAAACGGGGCGACCAGACCAGGCTTCAGGGTGTGCTGGACCGTCTCGTCACGAAGGCCGGCCCGTACGAGGATCAGATGTTCATCGATCAGCTGTCGAACGTCGGCCGCGAGATCGGACAGGCGGACCAGAAGGTCGGCGCGAGCGCGTTCGAGCGGTTCAATCAGCTGCAAAAGGAGTGGGCGGCGATCAAGGCGGATGCAGACGGCGCGCTGAAATAGGCCGAAATATCTGGACGCGCGACTTTCAGCAGCGCGCGCAGTCCTTGCTTGCGAGCTCAGGTGCCGTCAACGCGGTGTAAGCCGAACGCTTGCGCGTCACTCTTGAAAGAACCGCTTCGAGGAGCGGCGTCATTCGTCCGAGCTGACGCGCGCGAATGACCGCGTTCCACGCCGCTTCGAACTTCTTCCAGCCCGCGGCATAGAAGAAGTGCTTGGCCTGATGTTTCATCGACCCGTGCGCGAACGAGGCGCGCGCGATCGAGGTCCATCGGTAGAACTCCCGATACGCCCAGTCGTACCCTTCCTTCAGCCGCTCGGGATGCAATCGGGCGGGACGGTACACCACGTGGCGCGTGTCGTAGAGATCCCAGTTGCTCGTAACGATCCGTCCCTCCTGTTCCAGGCGGCGATGCAGTCCCGTGCCTGGGTAAGGGGTCTGGATGTGAAATGTGGACGTCGTGATGCCGTTGGCGATCGCCCAGTCGACGGTCCGCCGAAACACGTCCTCGTCATCGTCGTCCATGCCGAAGACGAAGCTCCCGTTGATCATGATGCTGAGGCTGTGAAGCCTCGACGTCACCGCCGAATAATCTCGTCCGAGATTCTGACGTTTACCGCTGCTGCGGAGATTCTCAGGGCTGAGTGATTCGAAGCCGACGAACAGGCTGCGCAGCCCGGCGTCGGCGGCCCGCTCGATCAGGTCCCCGCGCAGGATCGAGTCCACCGTCGCGGCGCCCTGGAACAACCGGTTCATCCCTCTCATGCCCTCGAACAGTTCGCGCGCGAATCGTGGCTCGCCCAACAGGTGATCGTCGAGAAAGTAGAGATGGCGCCCCGGTAGACGCGCGATCTCGGCGAGCGCATCGTCCACGCGCTGCGTGTAAAACGATCGTCCGCCGGCAAAGAACGCGTCCTTGTAGCAGAAGTCGCAATGCTGGGGGCATCCGCGCGTAACGACGATGGAGTTGGGAACCAGGTAGTTGCGGCGGCCGATCAGGTCCCGGCGGATCGGCGGGATGCGGTCGAGGGTCCGTCCGCTCGTCGACTGGTACACGCGCAGCGGTTGGCGCGAACGGAAATCAGCCAGGAACACTGGAAACGTCTGTTCGCCCGGGCCGAGGAAGATCGCGTCCGCGTGCGGCGCCGCCTCGTTCGGCAGCGCGGTGACGTGCAGGCCGCCGAGCGCGACGAACACACCGCGAGCGCGGTAGTGGTCCGCGATGCGGTAGGCGCGGTAGGCGTTCGTGATGTACACCTGAATGACGACGAGGTCCGGCGCGTCGTCGGTCCGCAGCTGCTCGACGTGCTCGTCGACGATGACGGCGTCGTCGTCCGGTGAGAGGTAGGCGGCCAGGGTCGCGAGTCCGAGCGGCGGGAACAGCGAGTATTTGATCGGGCGCCAGAAGGGGCTGGTGGCTTCGGTGAGCGCCGGGAGCACGAACTTGACGCGAAGGGGACGTCGCCGTGGCATGTCTTTACAATATAAAGTAATTTGTAAAGAGGTCGCCTGTCAACCCGTGTCATTTCACGACGGCCGGGTACGGTCCCTTCCATTTCCGCCACCAGCTCGCGTCGCGCAGGCCCAGCGCGTCCCACCACTGATCGAGCGCGGCCTTGTCGAGACGCATGACGGCCTCGCGCGTGATGGAAGTGGGCATCGGCACGCGGGCGCCGAGCGCGTCGATCACGGCGGCGCGATCCGCGGGCGACACGCGCGCGATGAGATGCCAGAGCGTCATCGCGTCACGCGGCGTTGCGCTGGAGAGCAAGAACTGGAGGTCGCGTGCCTTGGCCGCGGCGTCGGTGCCGTAGTCGAAGTCGTCCAGCGCCGCCTGCAACTCCAGTGCAGCATCGTCGTACCGCGGCGTCCCGGGGCCGATGCGCGGATCGGTTCGAGCTGACGCCCCGGCCGGCACGAAGGATTCGCGGCCGTTGAACTCGAATGCGACCCATCCAGCGGTGACGCTGAGTACGCCGGTGCCGTCCTCGTCGACGTGCAGTGTGTAGACGCACCCCAGATCCGTGGCGGTCGCCGACGGAGTGTCGACCACGAACTGGCCGGGCGGCGCCGTGATGAAGGCGTGCAGGGTGCCGCGTTCGAGCGCCAGCTTGTGATGGCCCTCGCGGGTGTCCACGAGGCGGACGCGCGAGTCGGTGTCGACCGTTGCCTGGCCGATCGTGCTGACGTCGAGACGGGCGCGCGAGGCCGCGTCGGTTACAAGCGTTTGGCCCACGCCGAGACGGCCGGTCCCGGCGAGCGGCGCGGACCCGATGCGCGGCTGTCCGGTCATGCGCGACACTTCCCACGAGCGCGTTCCGCGCGTGGTCTGCCAGGTGAGGCCGATCATCGCGACGATCGAGGCGGCGGCGGCGAGCGTCGGGACGAGGAACCGCAGCGACACGTAGCGCGACCCTTTCAGGGTCGCGGATCGCGGCCCTAAAAGGACCGCGCTACGTACCTGGTCCACATCGGGCGCCGGCGCGTTGCTCCGCAGGCGTCCGAGCATGCGCTCGAGCCGTTCGACTTCCGGGTCGGGAGCGCTCGACGGATCCCACAGGTAATCGTCTTTCATGTCTCCAGTCCCAGTTTGTCTCGCAACAGCTTCATCCCGCGGTGCAGGTTGACGCGCACCGACCCCGGCGCCAGACCGGTCCGGTCCGCAATCTCCTGACCACTCATGCCTTCCACGAGCCGCATGAGCAGCGTGTCGCGATAGGCCTCCGGGAGGCCGCGAATGACGTCCAGCACCGCGAAGGTTTCGGCCTCGATGGGATCGCCGCCCGGCAGTTCGTCGGGCAACTCCACCTGCTCGCGGCTCTGGCGCAGGTAGTCCGTCGCCCGGTTGCGGGCGATCGTGGCGATCCACCCCCCGAACGCCGCCGGCTCGCGGAGCTCGCGGATGCGGGTGTAGGCCGTCACGAACACGTCTTGAACCAGGTCGTCGACATCGCGCCGCGGCACCCGGCCCAGCAGGACGGCGTGCACCATCCGCGAATAGTCGGCATAAAGCTGCGAAAAGGCGTCGCGGTCACCTGCCGCCACGGCCCTGATGGTGCCGCTGAGGCTGACCTCCCGGTCGGTCACGCGATGAAGAGCCACCGGGTTCAGGACACGCTCCATTCAGGGTCCGTCAGGAGAACAGACGGCTCTGACGGGGCGGATGTTAACGCGCCCGATGTCTCCTACAACTTTTTTAACCATTGACCCGTCATATACCTTTGCGCAATATGTCGCTATGCAATACATCAAGAACCGCATGCTCGACCGCGAGCTCAAAAAGGGCAGCGCCGAGCTCCTGATTCTGTCGCTGCTCGAAGACCAGCCGCGTCACGGCTACGACCTCAGCAAGCTCATCGAGGCGCGATCGGGCGGCGTTCTGAAATTTCGCGTCGCGTCGCTCTACCCTCTGCTCTATCGCCTCGAGAAGCGGGGCTGGATCCTGGGGCGCTGGATCGAGAAGGCGGGGCAGCGTCGCCGCCGCTACTACCGGTTGACGCCGGCTGGTGCCAACGTGCTGGCCTCCCAGCGCGACACGTGGCGCGAATTCGTCCTGGCGATCAGCCGCGTCACCGGAGTGGAACATGCCTGAATGGCCAGATGACGTCGCCGAGGAGCTTCGCCAGCACCTCGACGATCAATACCGCGAGCTGCGCGCCGCTGGCGCGTCGCACGACGACGCACTCCGCGCGATGGCCGACGACGTGAACGCCGTTCGATCGAGGCGCTCCAGGCTGCGGCCGGAGTTGATCGCCGCCGACGTGCGTTATGCCTTCCGCACCCTGCGCAGGAATCCGGGGTTCGCCATCGTCGTGCTGCTCACCCTCGCGCTCGGCATCGGCGCCAACGCCGCCATCTTCTCCGTCGTCAACGGCGTGCTGCTGCGGCCGCTTCCGTTTCGCGACGCGGATCGACTCATGGTGATCTGGGGCGACTTGAAGCGTCCGGGGCTCAACGACATTCCGGCCTCCGCCGGGGAGTACGTGGACTATCGCGATCGCAGTCATGCCTTCGAGCAGGTGTCGGCCTACGACACCGTCGGATTCAATCTCACCGGCGGCGGCGAACCCGAGCGCGTCGAGGGTGCCGTCGTGACCACCACGTTCTTCTCGCTGCTGGGCGCGTCCGCGCAGGCCGGGCGCACGTTCGTCGCCGGCGAGGACCAGCCAGGCCGCGACGACGTGGTCGTGTTGAGTCATTCGCTGTGGACGCGGCGGTTCAGCGCGAACCCGGCGATCGTGGGACAGACGATTCCTGTGGACGGTCGTCCGACGCAGGTGGTTGGCGTAATGCCGGCGGCGTTCCAGTTTCCCGATCGGAGCATCGAGATCTGGAAGCCGTTCCTTCTCGATGCCGAAGCGCTGAGCGACAACAATCGCGGCTCGCACGGCTATACGGCGCTCGCGCGCCTGAAGGCCGGCATCAGCCGCCAGCAGGCGCAGGCGGACCTCAACGCCGTGACGGCGGCGTTCAAGGCCGATCATCCAGGCAACTATCGCAACGGCTTCGGCGCGACGCTTCGCCCCCTTCAGGAGGAGATCGTCGGCGACACCGGGCGGCCGCTGATGGTGCTGCTCGGCGCCGTCGCCGTCGTCCTGCTGATCGCGTGCGCGAACGTGGCGAATCTGCTGCTGGCCCGGGCAGCGTCGCGCCGGAAGGAAATTGCCCTGCGCACGGCGCTCGGCGCGAGCCGCGGTCGGCTCGTTCGTCAGCTGATGACTGAAAGCGTTCTCGTCTCCGCCGTCGGCGGACTGATCGGCCTTGGCCTGGCGGCGTGGGGCGTCGATCTGCTGATCGCATCGGCGCCCGACAGCATCCCGCGCATTCAGGAGGTCGGCGTGGACGCGCGCGTCGTCGGCTTTACGGCGCTGGTGTCGCTTGCGACCGGACTCCTGTTTGGACTCGTTCCCGCGCTCCGCGCCTCGCGGGCGCCGCTGAACGATGCCCTGAAGGAGGGCGGACGGGCAGGCGGCGGGGGTGTCCACGGCTTTGCGGGACGGGCGCTCGTGGTGTCCGAAGTCGCGCTGTCGCTGGTCCTGCTGATTGCCGCCGGCCTGCTGATTCACAGCTTCACGCGCCTGCAGGACGTCGCGCCCGGCTTCGACTCCAGCCGCCTGCTGACGTTCCGCCTTTCGTTGCCTGAATCGCGGTACACGACGTTCCAGAAGGGCCAGTCGTTCTTCGACGAATTCTTCACCGGCCTTCGGCGCAGACCCGGCGTGCGTGGCGTGGCCGCCACCAATGCGCTGCCGTTCAGCGGGTTTGGCGGCAGCCGCTCGTTTCACATCGAGGGGCGCGAGGAGAAGCGGCCGGAGGATCAGACCGAGGAACAGTTGCGAATTGTGACGGACGGCTACTTCGCCGCGATGGGGATCCCGATTGTCACCGGGCGCGAATTCACCGAGCGCGATGCGCTGAACCAGCCTCGTGTCGCGGTCGTCAACGACGCGATGGCGAAAAAGCACTGGCCGCACGAAAGCCCCATCGGCAAGCGCGTGTCGTTTTCGACGAACGAGCCTCACTGGTACGAAATCGTCGGCGTGGCCGGCAACATCAAGCACCGCGCTCTCGAAGCCGTCGATCGCCCGGAGCTGTATGTACCCTATCGACAGCCGCTCTTCGCCGGATGGACCGTGCGGCCGATGTACGTGATCGCGCGAACCTCGGCGGATCCGGCGTCGATCGTGGCGATCGCCCGCCATGAGATCGCGCGGGTCGATCCCGATCAGCCGATCTCGGACGTGCGGACGATGGACGAGCGGATCGGCCGCTCGCTGTCGAGCCGGCGCTTCAGCATGGTCCTGCTCGCGCTGTTTGCCGGGCTGGCGCTCACTCTCGCCGCGGTCGGCATCTACGGCATCGTCGCCTACTCCGTGACGGAGCGGACGCATGAAATCGGCGTGCGCGTCGCCCTCGGTGCACAGCGCCGCGACGTGATGGCGATGGTCGTCGGACAGGGCATGACGATGACCATCGTGGGGACGGCGATCGGCGTCGCGGCATCCGCGGCGCTGGCGCGCCTGATGTCCAGCCTGCTCTTCGGGGTCAGCGCGGTCGATCCGGTGACGTTTGTCGCCATTCCGTTGCTGCTCATCGCCGTGGCGCTGGCGGCATGCTACGTGCCCGCGCGCCGCGCGATGCGCGTCGATCCACTAGAGACCCTCAGGTCAGAGTAGATGCCTGTCTGGCGCGACGAGATTCGGCGACGGCTCGCGAACGCCCGGATGTCGCCCGCGCGCGAAGGCGAGGTGATCGAGGAGCTGTCCCAGCACCTGCAGGATCGCTACGACGAGCTGCGCGCGGCGGGCGCGGGCGATTCCACGGCTCGCGCGACGGCGCTCGCCGAGCTGGACGAGGACAGTCAGTGGCCGCCGGAACAGACCGTCCCTCCTATTCCCATCGGATTGTCGAGAGGAGCAACCATGCGGTCCGTGTTGTGGCAGGACGTGCGATATGCCGTGCGGACGCTGCGAAAGAGCCCGGGCTTCACCGCGGTGGTGGTGCTGACGCTCGGCCTCGGCATCGGCGCGACCACGGCGATCTTCAGCGTGCTCGACGGCGTGTTGTTGCGACCGTTTCCGTACGCCGACATCGATCGCATCATGATTCTGGGCGAGACCATGCGTACGGGTCAGCCGATATCGGTCGCGTGGCCGAACTTTCAGGACTGGCGCGATCAGAACGAGGTCTTCGAGGCGTTCGGCGTCTATCGCGGCATGACGCTGAATCTGACGGGAGGCGATCAGGCCGAGCGCCTGAACGCCAGCCTGGCTTCCTCAGATGTTTTCAGGGCCGTAGGCCTTCAAGCACAGAGCGGCCGCACGTTCGGGCCAGGCGAGGACAAGCCAACGGCGGAGCGCATCGCGATCATCAGCGATCGCCTGTGGCGCAGCCGCTTCAACGCGGATCCGGCGCTGCTCGGCCGGACCATCCCGCTGAACAATCAGGCGCATACCGTCGTCGGCATCATGCCTCCTGGCATGCGCTTCCCGTCGAGGCTCACCGACGTCTGGCTGCCGCTCGGACTGTTCGTCGATACGTTTCCGACAGATCGAGGCGCGCATCCGGGCCTCAGCGTCGTGGCCAAGCTGAAGCCGGGTGTCCGCGTCGAGCAGGCCACCGCGAACATGGATGCGATCGCGCGTCGACTCGAGCAGCAGTACCCGATGTCGAACACCGACCACACGGTGTCGGTCACCCCGTACTACGAGCAGATCGTGCGCAACATTCGTCCGGCGCTCCTCACGCTGATCGCCGCCGTCGTGTTCGTGTTGCTCATCGGCTGCGCGAACCTGGCGAATCTGATGCTCGCGAGGGCCGACGGACGCCAGCGCGAGGTGGCCATTCGCGCCGCCCTCGGTGCGGATCGCCGGCGCATTTTCCAGCAGCTGATCGTCGAAAGCCTGCTGATGGCCATCGCCGGCGGCGCGCTCGGTGCGCTGCTCGCCGCCGTTGGTGTCAAGGCGTTCGTGGCGTCGCAGCCGGTCAGCGTGCCGCGCATCGATCTCATCGCGGTCGATCTGCGGATCCTCGCGTTCACGAGCGTGGTGTCGATCCTGACCGGAATTGCCTTCGGCCTGGCGCCGGCCATCCGTGCGTCGTCCGTCGACCTGCTGACGTCGTTGAAGGATTCGGCGCGCGCCACCATCGGATCTGGCGGCCGCCGGACACGATCCGCGCTGGTCATCGCGGAGGTGGCGCTCGCGATTGTGCTGCTGGTCGGTGCCGGCCTCACGATCAAGAGCTTCAGTCGCCTGATGGCGATCGACCTCGGCTTCAATCCTCAGCAGGTCGTGACCATGCGTATGAATCTGCCGGCGGCGGGATACCGGGAGCTCGCGCGCTGGACGGCATTTCACGAACAGGTGTTGGCGCGCGTGGCCGCGCTGCCGGGCCTCGACGTCGCGGCGTTGAACAGCGCCGTCCCGCTCGAGGGCGGCGGTTCTGAATCGGAAGTCCGTTACGAGGGCCAGCCGCCGCCCACATCGGTGCACGAGGAGGGCACTATGTGCCTGTTCCAGGCAAGCACGCCTGGATACTTCCGCGCGATGGGCATTCCGGTCTTGAAGGGACGTACCTTCACTGACCACGACACGGCGACGTCGACACCAGTCGCCGTGGTCGATGAAAGCCTGGTCCGCAAGCTGTTCCCCAACGCCGACCCGATCGGCAAGCGCATCGCCTTCGAATTCCGCGGCGCTCATTCGCAGGATCTGCAGCCGATCTGGCGGGAGATTGTCGGTGTCGTGCGTCATGTGCACCACTACGGCCTCGTCGGTGAACCGCCGCACGTTCAGGTGTACACACCGTTCGTGCAGCTGCCATTCTGGTTCCTCGAACGGCGGCCGACGATGGCGCTCGTCGTCCGCACGCCGCTCGATGCCGAACGCGTGGCGGCGGCGGTTCGCCGCGAGGTCTCGGCGGTCGATCGCTCGATTCCGGAATAAGGCGTGCAGACGATGGAAACGACCGTGGCGCAATCGACCGAGCAATCGCGCCTCAGCGTGATGCTGCTGACGCTGTTCGGCGCGCTCGCGCTCGTGCTCGTCACGCTCGGCATTTATGGCGTGCTGTCCTTCCTGGTCGGCAGACGGACGCGCGAGATTGGCATCCGCCTCGCGCTCGGCGCGACCCGCGCCGACGTGACACGCCTCATCGTCGGCTACGGCATGGGACTCGTCGCGGTCGGCACGGCCATCGGGCTCGCGGCGTCGTGGGGTATCACGCAGTCGATGCGGACGCTGCTGTACGACCTGTCGCCGCACGATCCCGGCACCTACGCGTGGATCGTGGCCGTCGTCGCGGCGGTCGCGCTGATCGCGAGCTATGTCCCGGCCCGCCGCGCGACGCGCGTCGATCCGCTCCAGGCGCTGCGCTCGGAGTGAGCCTTTAACCGCGGAGCACGCTGAGATCGCACGGTTCGACAAGCTCACCATGAGCGCTCATCCTGAGCCTGTCGAAGGACGCGCGCTCGGCGCGCTCCGCGGTTCAGCGTCCCGTTATACTGTCGTTCATGCCCGACAAGGCAGAGCGTCTGCGCGCCCTGCACCATGGCCCGCCGATCTTCGTCGTGCCGAACGCCTGGGATGCGGCAACGGCACGTCTGTTCGAGGCCGAGGGTTTTCCCGCCGTCGCCACGACCAGCGCTGGTGTAGCGGCCGCGCTTGGCTATCCCGACGGCGGCGTGGTGCCCGCTCGAGAAATGATTGAGGCCGTCGCGCGCATCGCGCGTGCGGTGAGCGTGCCGGTCACCGCCGACATCGAACACGCCTACGCCGCGTCGCCGAGCGCCGTCGCCGACGTGGTCCTTCGCGTCATCGCCGCCGGAGCAGTCGGCATCAATCTCGAAGACATCGTCCCGGGAGCGGTCGAGCTCGAGCCGATCCCGCTGCAGACGGACAAAATCGCCACGATCATGAAGGCGACCGCCAATGCCGGCATCCGTGTGGTGATCAACGCGCGAACGGACGTGTTTCTGAAGGGAATCGGCGCGCCGGAAGCGCGGCTCGGCGTCGCAATCGACCGCGGCAAGGCGTTTCTCGCCGCCGGCGCCGACTGCGTGTTCGTGCCGGGCGTCCGCGATCGCGAGACCATCGGCGAGCTGGTGCGCGGGATCGGGGGCCCGGTGAACATCCTGGCGACGGCCGGGACGCCATCGATTCCGGACCTCGCGGCGCTGGGAGTCGCGCGCGTCAGTCTCGGATCCGGCCCGATGCGTGCCGCGCTGGGCCTCGTGCGCGACGTCGCGCGCGAGCTGAAGGCGACAGGTACCTACGGCGCCTTCACGGACGAGGCGATGTCGTTCGACGAGGTCATGGACCTCATGAAATGATCGCCGTCGGCTTTCGGGTCAAGTCGGGGTTTGCCGTCGCGGTCACGCTCGAAGGGCCGGCTTCCGCGCCGATCGCCGTGTCGAGACGCGTCGTCGAGATGAGCGATGCGGCGGTGCCCGAGACACGGCAGCCGTACCACGACGGGTTCTATCGCACCGAAGAGAACGCGCGAGAGATCGCCCGGCGCGTCACGATCGTGAAGCGGTGCGCCACGAAGTCGATCGCCGCGCTGTTGAAGGACACCGGCGCGACCCGCGCGGGCCTGGTCGTCGGCAGTGTCATCGATCCCGAAAAAGTGGGCAATCCGCACATTCGCGCGCACGCCAGCGAAGGACGGCTGTTCCGCACGGTGCTCGAGGACGAGCTCACGTCGCGCGGCGTGCGCTGCGAGGTGATTGTCGAGAAGCAACTGCCGGCACGATCCGCCGCCGGCTTGCGGCGCCCCGCGCGCGACGTTACCCGCACCCTGAACGCGTTCGGCAAGGCGCTGGGCAGCCCGTGGCGCGCCGACGAGAAGGCCGCCGCGACCGCGGCCTGGCTGGCGTTGACGTAGCGCGGCCCTTTCAGGGCCGCGATCGCAGGGCTAAAAGCCTCGCGCTGCCCCCTATGCTCGCTGGCGGCTGCTTTCAAGCCGCTGAACGTTTCCCCTCTTTCAGTCGTCCTCTATTGCGGGGGCGACCTGTGCTCGACACTTTCCGCTCGGATGTCCGCTATGCGCTGCGCTGGCTCCGCAGGAGTCCAGGCTTTACGCTCGTGGCCGTCGCGTCGCTGGCAATCGGCATCGGCTTCAACACCGCCATCTTCACGCTCGTCGACGCGCTCCTGTTCCGGCCGCTACCCGTCGATCGCCCTGACCGCCTCGCTGACGTCTACACGTCGAGCACCGACGGCGATCAGTACGCGACCACGTCCTATCCGGATCTCCTCGACTTCAGAGCGCAGAACCAGGTGTTCACCGACATGCTGGCGTACAGCCCGGCGCTCGTGGCCGTAAAGCTGACGGACCGCTCCCGTCTGGCGATGGGCGAAACCGTCACGGGCAACTACTTTCAGCTGCTCGGCGTTCGAGCTGCCGCCGGCCGCACGCTGCTGCCGGACGACGACCGTCCGGGGGCGCCGCGGGCGGTCGTGATCTCTTACCGGTTGTGGAACCGCGAGTACGGCGCCAGTCCGTCGGTCGTCGGCCAGTCGATTCGGATCCACGGCCAGGTGTACACCATCGTCGGCGTGGCGCCGAAGCTGTTCACCGGCATGGTGCCGCTGCTCGCGCCGGAAGTGTGGACGCCGATGGCTTACGTCGACGAAGTCGATCCGGGCGGCATCATCAGCACGGTCCCTTCGCCAACCGGCAACACGCGGCTCGAGCGCCGCGGCACGCGCTGGATGTTCGTGAAGGGACGACTGAAAACGGATGTGACGTTCGATCAGGCCGCGGCCAACATGCGCCTCATCGGCAAGCAGCTCCAGGCCATCCACGTCCAGACCAACAAGGACCGCGAGGTCTCGACGCTGGCGACGAAGGACGTGCACATCCATCCAGTCGCGGATCGCACGCTCCTTCCGATCGCGTTCGCGCTGATGTTCGTCGTCGGGCTCGTCCTGCTGATTGCGTGCGCGAACGTGGCGAGCATGCTGCTAGCCAGGGCATCCGGGCGCCAGAAGGAAATCGGCATCAGGCTGGCGATCGGCGCCAGCCGCCGCCGCCTCGTGCAGCAGCTGCTGTCGGAGAGTCTCGTCATGGCCGTCCTGGGCGCCGCCGCCGGCGTGGCGCTCGCGTGGGCGCTGACGCAAGCCGCGATGTCGATCTCGCTGCCGATTCCGATTCCGGTGTCGTTCGCGCTCAGGATTGACAGCCGTGTGCTGCTGTTTACGGCCGGCGTCGCCATGCTCGCGGCGCTCATCGCCGGACTCGCGCCTGCGCTCAAGGCGACGCGGCCGAATCTCGTGACCGAGCTGAAGAGCGATGTGGCCGGCGCCCGCGTCGGCGTCCGGCGTTGGACGTTTCGCGACGGTCTGGTCGTCACACAGATTGCGGTGACGATGGTGCTGCTGGTGGCGGCCGGATTGCTGACGCGCAGCCTGTCGGCGGCGCAGAGGGTCGGTATCGGCTTCGAGCCGGAGGGGCTGGCCATCGTCTCGATGGAAATGAGCATGGTCGGCTACAACGACAGCCGCGCGAAAGAGTTCTACGATCGCGCGCTCGAGCGGATCCGCGCGATCCCCGGCGTTACGTCGACCGCGCTCGCCAGCCGGCTGCCGTTCTCGATCGACTACAACCGCAACAACCTGTTTTTCGCCGACCGGCATGGTCCCAATGACAAGGGTGTGGTGGTCGACGTCGCGCGAGTGTCTCCGGAGTACTTCGCGACGCTCGGCGTGCCGATCGTGCAGGGTCGCAATTTTTCGGCTGCCGACACGCCGGAGTCCCCGGGCGTCGCCATCATCAACGAGGCGATGGCGCGGAAGTACTGGCCCAATCAGGATCCGCTCGGCAAGCGATTTCGCGCGACGACTTACACCGGTCCCCAGTACGAAGTCGTGGGGGTGAGCGTCGACTACAAGGTGAGCACGATCGGCGAAGCCGCGACACCGTACGTGCTGTACGCGGTGTCGCAGCGCCCTGACAGCAGCCAGATGATCATGGGACGGACGCGGGGCGATGCCTCCGCGCTGGTCGCGGCGATGCGGCGCGAGCTGCTGGCGCTCGAGCCGAACGTCCTTTTCCTCGACAACCAGACGATGAGCACGCAGGTCGCCGCGACGCTGCTGCCGGCCAAAGCCGGTGCGATCGGCGTCAGCGCGGTGGGCGTGGTGGCGATGCTCCTCGCGTCCATCGGGATGTACGGCGTCATCGCGTATTCAGTCGCGCGTCGAACGCGGGAAATCGGAATCCGGATGGCGCTCGGGGCGAACAGGTCGGCGGTTGTCGGCCTGGTGATGCGTCAGGGGCTTGGCATCGCCGCCGTTGGCGTCGCGATCGGGACGCTGTTGTCGCTCGGGGCGGCGAAGGCCGTGGCCGGCGCGCTGTACGGTGTCAGCTTCGTCGACCCGGTGGCATGGCTCACCGCGACGGCAACGCTATTGACCGTCGCGACGCTGGCGAACGTCATTCCAGCGCGACGGGCTTCCGTCGTGAATCCGTCGATCGCGCTGCGGTCCGAGTAAAGCAGACCTCCGTCCCCGTCGGGGACCTCCGTCCCTGTCTACTTGAAACTCCGCGCCTCGGCCAGTTCGGGCCGTGCGCCGGCATCGGCCCGCGCACAGATCTTCAGGAGCTCGGCATAGTAGCCCGCCGCCTTGGCGCGCTGACCCGCGGCTGCCGCCGCCTTTGCGGCTCCGGCCACGGCGCGGAAGCGGTTGGGCTCCTTCTTCATCGTCGCTTCGAATTCCTTCAGGGCGGCCTGCGCGTCACCGTTGCCGAGCAGCATCTCGCCGAGCAGCTCGCGCGCCGGCGCGAGAGGCCCGGGCGTCATGGCGTTCTTTTCGGTCGCGTCCTCGCGCTCCGCGGCAGTCCGCATCTGCGCGATCGCATCGCTGGTTCGTCCCCCCGCCTGCGCCAGCCACGCGGATGCAGCCAGCCGTTGAATCTCGACCTGCTCGGCCCAATAGGCCTCGCGCGCCTGCTGCAGCCGGTCGCGGATGTCCTGCAGCGCATCGACCGATTCGCGGATCGTTGCTGTCTGCCGGAGATGGGCGGCGCCCAGGGCGCGGGCGAAATGGGTCATCGCATCGGTGAACGGAAATGCCGTGCGCTTCGGTGTCAGTGCGACGGCTTCGTTCCAGGCACCGCGTTCCAGCGCATAGCGCGCCGGGATGGCGGCGAGGGCGAAGAACCCGGCCGATGGTGGGGCCGCCCCGGTGACGGCGGTGGGATCGAATCGGCTGGCGATCTCCGGCAGCGAGTCGAGTAACTTGCGCGCCGCGCCGTCCTGCGCGGTCTGCAGGTATGCGTACGTCTGATAGTCGTTCGCGTGCAGTTCTTCAGCCGTTGCCTTGTCGCGCCGGGCCGATTCGGCGGACGCGATGTTCGCGTCGATCGATTCCTGCCAGTAGCCGACGCGCGTGAACGTGTGCGACGGCATGTGGAGCGCGTGCGATGCCGACGGCGCAATCTTCGCGTAGCGTTGTGCCGCCTCGAGCGCGCGATCGGCCAGCGGCGGCACGTCGTAGTTGTGGATGATGTAATGCGCGAGCCCTGGATGGTCGCGATGCTTCGCGAACAGCGAGTCGAGAATGGCGCCGGCCTTGAACTGGCCCGCGTAGGTCTTGTCGGCCGGATCCGACGCGAACGCAACCGACAGCGCGTAGAAGATCGCGGCTTCGTCGTCTGCCGGATACTTCGCGACGAGCGCCGACATGGCGTCGCGATACGCCCGGGTGCGTTCGGGTTGCCCGAGGCGCTCGTGGTCCGTGTAGAGGTGCGCCGCGGCGTCGACGTAGGCGCGCTCCCGCTCTGTCTTCGCCGCCGGCGACCGGGCCGCGGTAATCGCGGCAAGGCCCAGTTGCAGCTGCGCGGCAGGTTTCAACCCGGCGGCAAACGGGTTGCCCCATCGGCTGAGCGCGATGCCCCAGTGCGCCATCGCGCACGACGGGTCTGTCTTCAGGGTCGCGTTGAACGCCTCCACGGCCCGCGAGAACTCGAATGAATGCAGGAGCGCGACGCCACGGTTGAACGTCGGTTGAGCCGGGACGCTGCACGAGGTCTGGAAGTTCACCGTGCCCAGCCGCTCCGCGGGAGTCGTCCCGTGTGCGTGTTCCTGCGCAGCAAATGGAGCTGTCGATAAGGCGAGAACGACAACCGGCCAGCTCATGGCACCCTCCCTCGTTCGATGTGGCGACGCGTCACTGCAGCGTGTTCCGCACGATGCGGCCGTTGATCATTGTGAGCGCGGAACGCGTCGCCGGCAAGCGGTCCGCGGCGACAGTAAAAATGTCCTGCGTCAGGACCGCGAGATCCGCCAGCATTCCCGCCGCCAGGCGGCCCTTGGTGTTCTCCGCGAATTCGGCGAATGCCGATCCGGCCGTGTAGGCGGTGACGGCCTGCTCGCGTGTCAGCGCCTCGGATGGATGCTGTTCGTGGGTGACGGCCCACATCATATTGAGATACGGATTCAGCGGGCCATCGCCGCCGAGCGCGAACGGAACGCCGGCAGCGACCAGCGATCGGATGGCGTCGATGCTGTCCGCCCGCCGGGCGCCGAGGCGCACGCGCATCACGTCCGCGAGCGTGAAGTGCGAGGGATTCTGCACCACGACCACTCCCAGCCGCCGCGCCCGGCCGATGCGATCGCCGCTGACGAACTCGCCGTGCTCGATCCGGACACGCAGCCGTGTCCACCGTTCGGCGGGGGCCAGACGTTCCATCGTGGAGAGCACCTCGTCCACGCCGCGGTCGCCGACGATGTGCAGCATCAGCTGATCGCCTGAAGAGAGCGCGCGCCGCAGCACGGTCTCGATGTCGGCGCCGGCGAGATTCAGGCGTCCCGACCAACCCGGTCGATCGACGTATGGCTCGTTCATCGCCGCCAGCCGTTCGACCGGCGTGCCATCGAGGATCCACTTCACACCGGATACCGTCACGAGCGGTGCGGGCACGCGCGGGACGGCGGCGTAACTGCCGGGGTCGTCCTTCGCGTCGAGCGCGATGGGAAACCTGATCACGCGCCACCTGATCGGCGTGGCGGCCTCCGGCAACTGCGACGCGAGATCGGCTGCCGTGAGGCTGTTTCCCATCGCTTGAATGGTCGTCACGCCGTAACCGATCGCTTCGTTGGCCAGGCGCCTGAGGGACTCGATTGCGGCGGT
>Ga0111539_10005298_pt1 | contig 16695 bp, 12 predicted proteins | sample RhiMethybrSRZTD1_FD_79667 | JGI IMG/M metagenome (GOLD analysis project Ga0111539, IMG submission 79667) | Populus rhizosphere microbial communities from Tennessee, USA - Rhizosphere MetaG P. TD hybrid SRZTD1 (version 2) (version 2) | ecosystem: Host-associated > Plants > Roots > Rhizosphere >... | reverse complement strand
TGTAACGCTGCGCTTCGCTGGCTGATAAACGCTCGACGGGGACGGATGTCCCAGTCTATGGTCCGCCCCGATGACGAAGCGGATTCTGCTCGGGGCCTGCCTTCTGTTCCTCGCGCCGGCGAGCCCGGCCCCGGCGGTGACCAGCAGCGACTCGGTCACCAGCGGGATGAACGGCAACGGCCACAACGTGTCGTTCGACGGCCGGCTCTACATCGTGCGCGACTCGCTGGGCTGGCAGGCGATGATGCTGCGGCCGGAAGCGGTGAGCTACCTGCCGAGCGGACTGCCGGACGCGGCCGGGGCGATGTGGAGCCAGCGAACGCCGCTCTTGACCGGGCCCGATCTGGTCGAGAACGCCCTCGCCATCTGCGAGGCAGACCACGACCGGGCGCCGTTCACCTGCAACGCGGCGGGCAGTCCGGACGCCGGCGGCGCGTTCGACTGCTACGACCTGTGGATCATCGACTCGGACGCGGTCACTCCGGCTGCCGACGGGGGCGCGACGCTCAGGCGCCGGCGGCTCGAGCTGCGGGTGGCGGGGCCGAGGAGCGGCGGGGCGCATGTGGTCGACTTCACCTGGGGTGAGGCGGCGCCGCTGGGCCCGCGGCTGCGCGGCATCGAGCCGACCGTGACGGCGGACGGCAAGCTGATGATCTGGCAGGGCCACCCGGCCAACGACGGCCAGATCGACATCCTCATGTACTCGGTCAACGACACCGCCTGCGGGCTGTCGGGCTGGGCGGCGCCGAAGGTGATCTCGTCGATGGCGAGCGACGAGCGGGTGGTCGGGGCGTACCGGCTGGCCGAGCGGACGCTCAGGGCGGCCGACGGGACGACCTTCGCCGCCGGTGACCTGGTGCACGGGGCGTACCCCTGGCTGATGCCGAGCGGAGACGCGGTGGTGTTCGCCGCCACACCGATGCCGTGTCGCGGCCCGGAGGACCCTCCTGGCTGCGGCCCGCGGCGCAACACCATCGCGGTGCTCGGCTACCCGACCAACTGGGGACTGGCCGCGGTGGATGGCGGGGTCAACCCGTCGACCACCGACGGCGTGCGCCTGTTCTTCTCGTCGCCGGGGCCGACCACCTTCTCCCAGCTGCCGGTCAGCGAGGGCCAGGACGTGTGGCCGTTCTTCGGATCGAACACCTCGAACTACGTCGAGCTGGTGTTCGACGACGGGCTCGACGGCCGCTACGCCGGCCTGTGGCACGGCAACGAGATGGTCGCCACCGACGGCGGGCTCGACCTCGGGCGGACGCCGGACGTGTCCGGCTACTTCAACACCGGCGTGCTCAAGGGCGGCATGTCGGTGGCGACCGAGAACGACGGCGTGGTGGGGCGCGCGCTCCGCTTCGACGGGATCGACGACCGGGTCGAGGTGGCTCACTCGAGCAGCCTGAGCCCGGTCAGCGGCATCACCATCGACTTCGCGATCCGGCCGCGCGAGGAGCCCGACTGCGACGAGAGCAACAACTACCGGCTGGTGCTCGGCAAGGGCGGGATCGGCGGCGCCTACAGCGTGGTCCTCGAGGAGGGCCGCGCGCTCCAGGTGCGCTTCAACGTCGACGGCGAGCAGCGCTCGCTGGTCACCCCGGCCGTCCCGCTCGATGCCTGGACCCGGGTCTCCTGCGAATTCGACGGCACCACCGGCGCGGCCGGCTGCTGGTTCGACGGCGCCGAGGCGGTGCGGATGGACTTCCCGCCGGGCGCGCTCACGCCTTCCAGCGAGCCGCTGCTCATCGGCGGCCCCGGCCCGCGCGACGCCTGCCCGAACGGCGACGGCGCCTTCGCGGGCAAGCTCGACGAGGTCGCCATCTCGCGCGTCGCTCGCAGGCTCGGCCCCGACGAGCAGGCGCCGCCCGACGCCGGCCCCGGCGGCGGAGGCAGCGACTCCAGCGACGCCGGCCCCTCCGGCGGCGGCTCCTCGGACGGCGACGCCTCCGGCGCCTGCGGCTGCTCCATCAACGAATCATCCCCGCTCGCCCCGCTCATCCTCCTGGCCGCGCTGGTGGCTCTGAGGCGCCGCCGCTGGATTTGAACCGCCAAAACCGCCAAACGCGCCAAAGTTTTTTTGGGTTGGTATGCGCCGTCGCCCCGAGGCATACCCAAAATCAAAATTCTGGTTTGGCGGCTTTGGCGGGTTTGGCGGTTCAATCTCTGTCGGACAGGGGGCCGAACGGTACGAATGAGGGGACGGCGCCCGAGTTCATGAGGTCGATGCGGGCGCCGCGGGCGGTGAGCTCGCGGTCGTAGAGGTCGCTGAAGGTGCGCTCGACCGAGGTCTGGACGAACTGATTCTCGGTGGTGTGGCAGGCGGGGCAGCCGGCCATCTCGATCTCGGAGGCGAGCGTCGGGTACTCTTCGAGGAGGGCGGGGTCGACACCGTCGAGATCGAGGGTCTGGCGGGGGGCGCCGGGCGGGACGCGGGCCGAGCGGGGGCGGAAGCGCTCGGGGATGTCGGCGCGGCGGGCGGCGAGGGCGTCGGCGTTGTCGGCGACGTAGGCGAGGAAATCATCGCGCGCGGGGCCGGCCTGGTCGAGGCGCTCCACGTCGATCGTCTGGAAGAGCGGCGGGTTGTCGAGCTCGCCGGACGGGCCGGGCAGCCACTGGCGCCACTCCCAGGGCGAGACGGTCAGCTCGACCGACTCGGCCAGGAGGAAGTGCTCGTGGGTGAGGACCTGATCGAGCCAGGCGCTGGCGGCACGGGTCAGCTCGGCGCCGTCGAGCGCGGCCAGGCGGGCCCAGCGGCGGGCGGTGCCGAGGCAGTGGACCGAGCCGTCGGGCGCCACGTCGTCCTCGCCGGCCGGCTGCTGGAAGAGGAAGAGAAGATGAAATGGGGCGTAGATCGGATCGACCGAGGCCAGCGAGACGCGGAGCTCGCCGCAGCCGCCGCTGCGCTCGGCCAGATCGAGCCGGTTGTGCACGCCGGTGACGATGAAGGGCAGCTGGTCGAGATCCCAGCTCGCCGGGTCGGAGCCGAGCTGGTCGGCCAGCTGCTCGTAGAACAGCGCCGGGCCGGCCCGCTCCGAGTGGCTGGTGGTGGCGAAGCGCTGCAGCCAGGCGGCCAGCATGCGCCCGCCGTGGCCATCGTCGGAGGCAGCGGCCAGGACGCGCGCCGGGCCGACGATCGCGAGGTCATCGACCACCGCCGGGTCGGTCCAGACCAGGCTGCGCTCGCGGCGGACCGCCGGGGCCGGGGCGCCGCGCGCCCAGATCCGCACCAGGGCGTGGCCGTCGCCGGCCAGCGCGAGCTCGGCGCGCGCCGCCGCGATCGGCCGCGGGCGGAACCAGGCCTCGCCGCAGGCCGCCGCCGGGACGCCGTCGAGCTCGGCGCAGACGCCGTCGTCGCTGGCGACCCAGACCTCGACCACTCGCGCGGCGCCGTCGAGCTCGATGGCCAGCGACAGCGCGCCGTCGACCTCGAGCTCGAGCTCCGCCATCCCCTCGCCGGTGTCGCCGACCATGTCGCCCAGGTGGATGGCGTCGGGCGGCGGCGGCGCGCCCTCGCCGCAGGCGACCGCGAGCAGGAGAATGGCGAGCCGGTAGCGCACGGCTCGGGACCCTACACCGGGTCCGTCCCCGCGGTGCAGCTAATTTTCCAGGTGGCGCGCGATCTGGTCGAGCAGCGCGTCGGCCCGGGCGAAGTCGTCGCGGAAGTAGGCGGAGTGGACCTCGGAGAAGAGTCGCTTCACCGCCGCCGAGGTGTCGGGCGACAGCGTCCGGGCGCGGCTCTCGCGGGTCAGGCGATCCAGCTTGGCCTGAACCGAGCCGGCGTCTGGCGCCTGTCTGGCCGGCGCGGGGGAGGTCGCTGGCGGCGCGGGCGACGTCGCCGGCGGGGCGGCGGTCGCCGACGGTTCCTCGCGGGCGGGAGCGGAGGGCGGCGTCGCCCGCTCGGCCCGCGCCCGCCGCGAGTGTCGCGGGCGCGAGTCGGCGTTGGCCACCGGTGCCGTCTCCGGCGCCGGCACGACCAGCTGCGTGACGGCGACCGCCGGCCCGCCGGGATCAGCCTGCGGCAGATCCGCCGTGTCCGCGCCCGGGGCCTGGCTCCGCACAGCGGCCGGCGCCGGGGCGGCGGCCACGCTCGGCGTCGAGTCGTCGCTCGCCGCGATGGCGAGCGCGACCGCGACCGCAACGCCGGCCACGCCCGGCGCGAGGGCGAGCGCGCGAGTCAGCGCCCGCCGCCGGCGCGCCAGCACCCGCTCGAGCTCGATCTGCACCTGCGCGGCGTCGACGAAGCGCGACGCGGCCAGCTTCTCCAGGCAGCGGGTGACGAGCGGCTTGTAGCGCCGCGGCAGGCCGGGCAGGCCGCGCCGGCGCATCGGGTGGACCGGCTCGGTCGCCAGGATCTCGTAGAGCACCATGCCGAGCGCGTAGACATCCGACGAGGTGCCGGTCGCCTCGCCGCGCGCCTGCTCCGGCGACCAGTAGCCGGGCGTGCCGACCGGGCCGAAGCGGCCGCTCGGTGCCGACTTCTGATCGCGCGCCAGTCCGAAGTCCATCACCTTCACGTGCCCCTTGCCGTCGATCATGATGTTGCCCGGCTTGAGGTCGCGATGGATGACGTTCTCCTTGTGCGCGGCCGCCATCGCGGCCACCACTTGCCGCGCCACCGAGCGGCCCAGCGGCGGCTCGAGCGCACCGCGCATGAGCCGTTCGGCCAGCGTCTCGCCGTCGACCAGCTCCATGGTCAAGAAGTGGTGGCCGTTCCAGGTGCCGAGGTCGTAGATCCGGCAGACGTTCGGGTGGCTCACCCGCCGGCCGAGCCGGATCTCCTGATGCAGGTGCGCCAGGTAGGTCTCCGCGTGGGACAGCCCGCGCGGCAGGAGCTTGAGCGCGACCCGGATGCCGAGCGTCAGGTCGTCGGCTTCGTACACCTGTCCCATGCCGCCGCGGCCGAGCAGGCGGACCAGGCAGAAGCGCTCGGCCAGGAGCTCGCCGAGCGTGTAGTCCTCGAGCTCGCCGCCGCTGGCGAGGGTCGAATCGAGCCCGGCGCGGGTATCGGTGCGCGTCCGCCCGTCGGAGCCCGGCGTGATGCGCGCCAGCTCGGCGAGGACCACGCGGCACTCGTCGCACCGGTCGATGTGCTGCTCGATCGAGCGCGCCTCGTCCCCGCGCAGCTCGCCGGCCAGGAAGGCGGTCACCGCGTTGTCGTCGGGGTGCGCGGCGGTCACGGCGACCACCTCGCAGTGACCGACAGCTCGGAGCCGCTGCGCGGCTCGACCAGGAAGCTCGGCCGGCCGTCCACCTGGTAGGGTGTGTAACGAGTCGGGCCGAAGGCGTTCTCGACCGCGATGTCGACCTCGAAGCCGTGTGGCAGGTTGGCGAGCGACAGGCCGAAAGCGTAGCGCAGGTCGGTGCGCAGCGTCCGCTGGCCGACGGCGAGCGGGGCCGGATCCTCGCTGGGCAGGTAGGTGCGCACCTCACGTCGCGCGATGACCGCCGCGCGCCCCCAGGCTCTGAGGTCGGTGGCCAGCCAGCCGCTCACCCCGCCCGAGGCGGTCCAGGGCGCCACCGGGATGTCGTCGACCAGCGCCTCCGACTGCGTCATCCGCTTGCCGGTCGCGTTGACGAAGGCCCACAGCCTGCCGATCTCGACCGCCGCCTCGCTGTAGGCGCTGGCCAGCTCGATCGATCCGGCGTTCACCGGCTTGTAGGCGAAGCCGGGATCGGCCGCCGCGGGATCCAGCACGATGAGCTCGTCGAGGTAGGTCATGCTGGCGCCGACCCGGAGGTGGACGCTCTCGTGCGGCTCGACCGCGATCTCGCCGGCGATGCTCTTCGACTCCTCCGGATCGAGCGACGGGTTGCCCTGGGTGCCGACCGTGGAGTAGAGGTTCAGCGCCTCGGGCGGCCGGAAACCCTCGGCGTAGAGCAGCTTGCCGGTCAGCTGCGACGACGCGAGCACCAGGCCAGCCTGGGTGGTGAGCCCGGAGGGAAGCGGGTCGCGGTACTCGTAGCGGGCGCCGGCCGAGAGGAATCCGCCCTCGAAGAGGCGCACCTGGTCGTGGACGAACGCGGCCAGGGTGTCGAAGTGCTTCGCGGTGAAGGAGACGTCCGGCATGCCGACCGGCGTGTCGAGCCCGGTGATGGTGGCGAGACTGTCGGGCACCTTCTGGCCGAGCCATGAGACACCGGCGAGCGCCGAGTTGACCCACGGCCCGAGCTGGCTCTCGGCGGTGAGCCGCGCCTCGGCCAGGTGACTGGTACGCGGGTCGGTCGGGTGGCCCTGCACGGAGCGCAGACCCTCCGGGTGGGCGTCGGGGAAGGCGGGGTGGACGACGAAGTTCTCGTTCGACAGCTTCTCGTAGCGCGCCAGCGAGACGCGGTAGCCGACGCAGCGGGTGATGTGGTCCTCCCAGGCCGCCGAGTAGACCCGCATGCGGTCGTCCCACCAGCCCGGGTGGTCGGGATCGAGCAGGGAGCCGAAGGGCGAGATCTCGAAGAACGTGCGGTACTGGATGTGGGCGAGGGACAGGCGCAGGCGATCCCAGGCGTCCACCCGGGTGAAGACGTCGGCGTAGCGATCCTGCCTCGGCTCGGTCACGCCGGCATTGCCCCAGACCGCCTCGGGCAGGAGCACCGCCCCCCACGGCGAGTCGTCGACCTCGGTGACCTGGCCGGCGTCACGCGAGAAGGCGGCCGACACCGAGTAGCCGACCGGTCCGCGCCGCTGGCTGGCGGCGGCGAACGCCTCGGCGGTGCGCGGGCTGGCGAGTCGGGCCTCGGCGGTGAGCTCGAGCGCGCGGCTGGTCGGCCGCCGGGTCTCGAAGTTGACGATGCCGAGCAGCGCGTTCGCGCCCCAGAGGACCGAGCCCGGGCCGCGCACCAGCTCGACGTGGTCGAAGTGGCCCAGATGAAGGCGCAGGTCGCGGCCGATGATGCGGACGTTGATCTGCGCGTCGTAGAGCGGCACGCCGTCGATCGAGTACAGGATGGTGTTGGGCAGCCCGCCGTGCAGGACGATCGAGCCCCAGTTGGCCTCGAGCGACTCGAAGCCGGGCACCAGCGCCACCAGATCCTGGATCTCGCGCAGGTCGAGCTCGCGCATCTGCGAGCCGGTCATCACGGTGACCGGCGCCGGCACGCGGTCGATCGGACGCTCGCGCTTGACCGCGGCCTCCGACAGCTCCGAGGCCGGCGTGATGACCTCGCGGACCAGCTCGGCGACCCGCTGCCCGGCCGACGCGATCGAGTGCTCCTCGGAGACGAAGACGGCGCGCTCGACCGCGCAGCTGTGGACGTCGATGACGACCAGCTCGAAAGTGTAGAGCTGGCCGATGCGCCCGACCTGGCCGTAGAAGGCCTCGTCCGCCTGAACCTGACGGGCCTCGCTGCAGTGACAGCGGCGGTCGGAGCGGCAGCGCTCCGCCACCTCGCCGTGCGGGCCGATGAGCGCGAGCGGGCGCGCCGACAGGGCGCGGACGGTGGCCGCCAGGAGGGCAGCCGATTCGGCTGGCTCGAGCCCCAGCGAGCGCAGGCCGTGATGCGAGACCGAGCGCGCCACGAGCAGGGCAGGGCGAACGACGAGGAGGAGCAGGAAGGTCGCGGAGGCGGCGAATCCGCGTCCGGCCCGGCCGCCGATGATCGACCTTCGCCTCACCCGACAGGGACCGGTGCAACGGATACGCCACCGGCAGAGTCGAGTCGTCACACTGGCTTACGGGCTCGCTCGGCGTCGGCCCTGGCAGCCGCACTAGCCGTTCTGGGGCCGCTTCTCCGTGCGCCGGGTCACCGCCGCTGCGAGATCGGCCAGACCGATCTCGGTCTCCTCGCGGCTGGCCATGTCGCGAAGCGCCGCCCGCCCGCTCGCGAGCTCGCTGTCACCGAGGACCAGGACCAGGCGGGCGCGCATCTTCTCGGCCCGACGCAGCTGGGCCTTGGCGCCGACCGCGCGGTGCTCGACCTCCACCTTGCAGCCGGCCCCGCGCAGCTCGTGGGCGAGCGCGAGGGCGCGGCGGCGGGCCGCGTCTCCCAGCGGGGCGAGGAAGAGATCGGGCGGGGCGACGAACGACTCCGGTTCGCCGGGCGTGGCGAGGACGCCGCGGTCGATGCCGAGCGCGAAGCCGACCGCCGGGGTGGCCGGCCCGCCGAGGCTGGCGACCAGCTCGTCGTAGCGACCGCCGGCGACGATGGTCGACTGGCTGCCGAGCTGGCTCGAGCCGCTGGTGATCTCGAAGACGGTGGCCGTGTAGTAGTCGAGGCCGCGCACCAGCCGCGGGTCGACGGTGAACTCGATGCCGAGATCGGCCAGCGCGGCGCAGGCGCCGTCGAAGTGGGCGCGGCTGGCGTCGGAGAGGTGGTCGAGGACCGAGGGAGCGCCGGCAACGATGGTCCGGCAGCCGGGCACCTTGCAGTCGAGGACGCGCAGCGGGTTCGTGGCCAGCCGGCGGCGGCAGTCAGAGCACAGGCCCTCGGCCAGGGGCTCGAGGTAGGCGAGCAGCGCCGCCCGGTAGAGCGGCCGGTCGGCCGAGCCGCCGACCGAGTTCACCAGCACGGTGAGGTCGCTCAGGCCGAGGCCGCGGTAGAGCTGGGTGAGCATGGCGATCTGCTCCGCCTCCACCGTCGGCTCGGCGACTCCGAAGGCCTCGACCCCGATCTGGTAGAACTGGCGGTAGCGGCCGAGCTGCATCCGCTCGTAGCGGAACATCGGCCCGATGTAGTACCAGCGGGTCACCGGCTCCCGCTTGCCGATGGCGTGCTCGATGTAGGCGCGCACGCAGCTGGCGGTCATCTCCGGCCGCATCGTCAGCGAGCGGCCCTTGCGGTCGGGGAAGGTGTACATCTCCTTCTCGACGATGTCGGTCGTCTCGCCGACCGCACGGGAGAACAGGGCGGTGTGCTCGAGGACCGGCGTGCGGATCTCGGCGTACCCGTAGCGCTCGAACAGCTCGGTGGCGCGCCGCTCGAAGTGCCCCCACTTGGCCGCCTCCGGGGGCAGGAGGTCGTTCATCCCGCGAACGGACTGGATGGGCTCGGACATGGCTGCCCGAGCTTATAGCGCACCCCGCGGGCTAGAACGAGAAGCCGAACGAGAACGTCAGGTCGGGGTACTCGTCGACGGTCGCGTAGAGCTCGATGTTGAAGCGCTCGAGGAAGGCGAAGCCGAGACCGATGTTGAGGCCCGCCTCGGTGTCGTCGCAGTCGTTGTTGCGTCCGCAGTCGAAGTTCACGTACATGACGCTCAGGCCGAGGAGCGGGTAGAGGTAGAACTGGTCGATCGGGATGAAGTACTTGGCGTTGAGCTGGCCGCGGAGCGACCAGATGTCGTCGCCGATGCCGAGGTCGACGCCCGGGTCGAGGACGAAGACACCCGGCCCGGCCGCGCCGAGCGGAATCTCGTAGAAGAAGCCGGCGAAGACCTCGTCCGGATCATCGGTGAGTCCGACGCGGACGCCGGGGCCAGCGTCAGCGCGGTTCGAAAAGCCGACCAGGAGCAAGGGGAGTGCAAGTGCTACTGCGGTGGCTAGTCGCTTCATGGCGGCTACGATACGCCGGCTCGGGGGAGGTGATCATCCACCTATGTGGGTTCTTCTACCCGCACCACCAGCGTTCCCAGCGCAGCGGCGAGATCCCGGGTCGCACTTCCGGCCGCGTCAGGATCCTGGCTCTCGACCGTGAGGAGCACGCGGTAGTCGGGCTCGTCGAAGCGCGGATAGCTGCCGAACGCGACCGCCGGGTGCGCGGCCACCACGCGATCGAGATCGGGCGCGATCGCCGCCTCGTCCGCCATCACGTAGACGCGGGCGGTGTGGAACGGGGCCGAGCGAAACAGCTCGCGGATGGCGAGGAACTTGCGCCGGAAGAGCGAGGGGACGCCCGGCAGGATGTAGACGTTGCGGTAGCGGATGGCCGGCCAGATCGGGTCCTCGCCGTAGACCAGCTCGGTGCCTTCCGGTACCTCGGCCAGGCGCAGGTGGCTCTCCGTCAGCCGGTCCTTGTAGTATGCGCGGAGGAGCTCCTCGAGCTCGGGTTGCCGGACCACGCGGGTCGCGAAGCCGCGCGCGATCCCGGCCATGGTGACGTCGTCGTGGGTGGGCCCGACCCCGCCGGAGGTGAAGACCACATCGAAGCGGCCGGCGTAGCGCGGCACGGTCTCGGCAATGTCGTCGATCTGGTCGGGGATGACCGCGATGCGTCCGAGCTCGACGCCGAGGGCGCGCAGCTCGGTGATGAGGAATCGCGCGTTTTCGTCGGCGAACTTGCCGGACAGGATCTCGTTACCGATGATCACGATCCCGGCGCGCACGGAGGAATGGTATCAGCGCTCGTCGGTGATGGACACCTCCGGCCAGAGCTGCTAAACACGGCGCGAGCATGGACATCCTCCTGCGCGGCGGGCGCGTGATCGACCCGTCGGCCGACCGGCCGCTCGACGCGGCCGTCGATGTGCGCATCGAGGGCGGACGCATCGCCGAGATCGGCCGCGGGCTGGGCGGCGGCCGCCGGGTGGTCGACCTGCGCGGCGCACTGGTGGTGCCGGGGCTGGTCGACCTGCACGTCCACCTGCGCGAGCCGGGCCAGGAGTACAAGGAGGACATCGCGACCGGGTCGCGGGCGGCGGCGGCCGGGGGCTTCACCACGGTCTGCTGCATGCCCAACACGGTGCCGGCCAACGACTGCCGCGCGGTCACCGACCTCATCGTCAGGCGGGCGCGCGAGGTCGGGCTGTGCCGGGTCCGGCCGGTCGGGGCGGTGTCGAAGAAGCTGGAGGGAACGGCGCTGGCCGAGTTCGGCGAGATGAAGGAGGCGGGCATCGTCGCGGTGTCCGACGACGGCCGACCGGTCATGCACGCCGGGCTCATGCGGCGGGCGCTCGAGTACGCGCGCACGTTCGATCTGCCGCTGGTGCAGCACGCCGAGGACCTCGGGCTGGCCGAGGGCGGCGTGATGAACGAAGGGGAGGTGGCGACCCGGCTCGGCCTGCGCGGACAGCCGCCGCAGGCGGAGTCGGCCATGGTGGCGCGCGACCTGGAGCTGGTCGAATGGACCGGGGCGCGCTACCACGTCGCCCACGTGTCGACCGCGCGGACCGTCGAGCTGGTGCGCGAGGCGAAGCGGCGCGGCCTGCCGGTCACCTGCGAGGTCACTCCGCACCACCTGCACCTGACCGAGGGCGCGGTGGCGGCGCCCTTGTCGTACGACACCTGCACCAAGGTCAACCCACCGCTCAGGACGGTCGGCGACGTGGCGGCGCTGCGCGAGGGGCTGGCCGACGGCACCATCGACTGCATCGCCAGCGACCACGCGCCGCACTCGGCGGTCGAGAAGGAGGTCGAGTTCGACCGGGCGGCCTTCGGGATGATCGGCCTCGAGACCGCGCTGCCGCTGGTGCTCGAGCTGGTGCGCGACCGGGTCATCGACCTGCCGCGCGCGGTGGCGCTGATGACCAGCCGGCCGGCCGCCTGCTTCGGGCTCGAGGCCGGGACGCTGGCGGTCGGCGCGCTGGCCGACGTCTGCGTGGTCGACGTCGAGGCGGCCTGGACGGTCGATCGCGAGGCGATGGTCTCGCGCAGCCGCAACACGCCGTTTCACGGGCGGGCAGTCCGCGGCGCCGCTGTCTTGACCCTGCTCGGCGGCGTGCCGACCTTCGACCGGAACGGGCTGGTCGGGTGATGGCGGTGCGGTTGCCGGCGCTCCTGGTCCTGGAGAACGGGCGAGCGTTCCGCGGGTGGGGCTTCGGCGCCGAGGGGGAGTCGACCGGCGAGGTGGTCTTCAACACCGCCATCACCGGTTATCAGGAGATCCTGAGCGACCCGTCCTATGCCGGTCAGATCGTGGTGATGACCGCGCCGGAGATCGGCAACACGGGAGTCAACCGCGAGGACCTCGAGGCGGAGGAGGTGGCCGCGGCGGGGCTCGCAGTGCGCGAGGCGTCGCCGCGGGTCTCGAACTGGCGGGCCGAGAGATCGCTCGACCGCTTCATGGCCGAGAGGGGCGTGGTCGGGATCGAGGGGATCGACACGCGCGCGCTCACCCGCGTGCTGCGCGACGAGGGCGCCATGCGCGGGGCGATCTCCACCACCACGCTCGATCCCGAGGCGCTTCGGGCCGCGGTGCTCGCGTCGCCCGAGATGAGCGGGCTCGACCTGGTGCCGCGAGTGAGCTGCTCGGCGCCGTACCGCTGGGACGAGCCGAGCTGGCATCCGCCCGATGACGCGGGCCGCCCGCTGCCGCCGGCCGAGCTGCACGTCGTCGCCTACGACTTCGGCATCAAGCGGAGCATCCTGCGCCAGCTGCGCGACGCCGGCTGCCGGGTGACGGTGGTGCCCGCCGCTGCGCCGGCCGGCGAGGTCCTCGACCTCGGCGCCGACGGCTTCTTCCTGTCGAACGGACCCGGCGATCCGGCGGCGGTGACCTACGGGGTGGCGGCGGCGCGCGCGCTGGTCGAGTCGGGAAAACCGGTCTTCGGCATCTGCCTCGGCCACCAGATCCTCGGGCTCGCGCTCGGCGCCCGGACCTTCAAGCTGCCGTTCGGCCATCACGGGGGCAATCATCCGGTGCTCGACGTGGCGACCGGCAAGGTGGAGATCACCTCGCAGAACCACGGCTTCGCGGTGGCGCCGGACGGACTGCCGGCGGGCGCCAGGCGACCCACATCAATCTCTACGACCGGACCATCGAGGGCATCCGCCTGGTCGACCGGCCGGTGTTCGGCATCCAGTACCACCCGGAGGCCAGCCCGGGCCCGCACGACGCTACCTACCTGTTCGGCCGTTTCGTGGCCGCCATGCGCGCGGCGAGGACGAAGGCATGACGCCGTGGGACGCGGCCGACCGGGTCATCCGCGGGAGCGAGTCGATCCGATGACCGACGACCGAATGTGGGGAGAGGCGACTCCGAGCGACCCGAACCTGTACGGCGCGATGGACCGCCTGATGGCGAGCTTCACCGCGGAGGAGCTGGTGCCGGAGGTGAGCCGCGCGCGCGAGCAGTACGAGACCCGGCGCGGCCGGGTGCGCGAGGACGAGGAGCTCTGGGAGCGGTGGAGCCAGATCTTCGTCGAATGGTTCGCGCTCGAGTGGACCGGCGGTGAGGACGCGCGGCCGCCGGCGGCCCGCATGCTCGATCGCGCGCCGGAGGGGAGGGAGGCCTCCACCCTGCGCGCCTGGCTGCGCTCGCAGAGGGCGCTGGTCGAGATCGTCGCGATGCGGCCGGGCACGGTGCGTGTGCGCGACCTCTTGCGCGGGGGTCTGTTCGAGGTGGCCGAGAAGCGCTCGCTGCACGGCGTCGACGTCGGCGACATCGCCGAGGTGCGCCTGGTCGGCTTCGACGGCCGCGTCCGCTTCGGCCGGACCTTCCTGTTCCATCCCACCGGCACCCGCGCCGTCATCGAGGAGCAGGTCGCGCAGCGGCTGGCGCAGGGCCTCTCGCCCGAGGACATCCTCGACCACTGCGCGCAGCTCCGCCTGCGCACCGAGCGCTACCGCCACGTCGATCCGGTGCGGGTCTACCGGGCCGCCACCGAAGAGCTGACGGACGCCTGAGTGGTGCGCGTCCTGGTGACCGGCGCGACCGGTCTGGTCGGTCACAACATCGCCGCCGAGCTCCTGCGCCGCGGCCGCTCGGTCTCATGCCTGGTGCGCGACGTCGAGCGCGCGCGCGCCGCGGTGCCCGAGGGCGCCGAGCTGGTGGCTGGCGACGTCACCGACCGCGACTCGGTCAGCCGCGCGATGGCCGGCTGCACGGTCGTCTACCACGCGGCAGGCCTGCCGGAGCAGTGGCTGCGCGACACGGCCACCTTCGACCGGATCAACCGCGGCGGCACCGAGGTGGTCGGCGAGGCGGCGCTGGCCGCCGGCGTCGAGCGCTTCGTTCACACCAGCACCATCGACGTCTTCCGCGGCGCCGCCGGCGAGCGCTACGACGAGACGATGCTCGACCCCGAGCCCAAGGGCACCCATTACGAGCGCAGCAAGCAGGCCGCCGACCGCTGGGTCGCCGCCGCCATCGCGCGCGGCCTGCCGGCGGTCTTCGTCCACCCGGGCGCCGTCTACGGCCCCGGACCCGCCGCCTCGCCCGGCACCAACCAGTTCCTCTTCGACCTGCGCGACCGCAAGGTGCCGGCCCTCCTGCCCGGTGGCATGCCGGTCGTCTTCTCGCGCGACGTCGGCCTCGGCCACGTCCTCGCCGAGCGAGCTCCGGTCGGTTCGCGCTACATCCTGGTCGACCGCTACTACACCATGCAGGCCATCGCCGCCGCCGTCCGCGACGCCTGCGGCAGCCCGATCCCCCGCACCCTCCCGCGCTGGCTCGCCCGCCTGGTCTCCGCCGCCGGCGAGCTCCTGTCCCGGCTCACCCGCCGCCCGCCGCTCCTCCCGCGCGGCCAGCTCCACTTCCTCCTCTGGGGTGCCCACCCGTCGAGCGACCGGGCCGAACAGGATCTCGGCTGGCACGCCACTCCGCTCGCCCAGGGCCTCGCCGCCCTGCTGGCGGCCCAGCCGAGCCCTCCTCAATAGTAGAGGAACGGCAGGAAGGAGAGGAGCGGCTGGCCCTGCGGGTCCAGCGCCGGGCTCTGGTAGCCCGGCATGCTCTGCATCCAGTACACCTTCCACGCCCCGGCGCAGTCTCCAGCGATGGAGTCGTACGCGCGGAACTTGTCGGTCGAGAACGGCTCGCTGGCGTCCGCTCCGCCCGGGCCGTCGCCCAGGCGATAGTGCTCGCAGGTGCTGGTCACCGTGTACGGGCTCTGATCGTCGTAGTGGCCGCGGCTGTTGGGCGCGAAGTGAGCGTTGCCGCACGCCGGGACGTAGTCGGTCACCGTTCCGGTCATCGGGCCGGTGTCGTAGTCGAGCGAGGTGGGCCCGGTGAAGGTGAGGCAATCCGACACCTGGCACGCGTACCAGCTCGAGAAGGGAGTGCCGTACCGGGTGTCCAGGTTGAAGTCGCCGAACTCGTGAAAGCGCTCGGTGAAGGACGGGATCAGGCCGGCGTGGGCGGTGCCCTCCATGCCGTGTCCCCAGCTCTCCATGTAGCAGCCGGGCCCGCGGGTGTTGTTCACCCATCCGACCCGGATCGTGCGGCTGCAGTGCGCGGGCAGTGACGCGAGGTCCTCCTCGTCGAAGCAGCCGTTGCCGGCGCACGGGTTCATCGCCCCGGCGATCCGCTGGCGGGCCTCGTCGTAGGCCGGCTTGAGCTCGAGGATCTCGGCGGCGCTCACGTCCGGCACGTCGCCATCACCGTAGATCCAGACCTCGTGGACCTCGCCGGCCTCGATGAGCTCGCACAGGTCCAGGAAGTGACCGTCGCCCGGGTCGCGAAACCCGTACAGCTCGGCGAACTCGGGAGACCACAGCTTCTCGTAGTCGAAGCCCCAGTAGCCCTCCTGCGGGTCCTCGCGCGGGTAGAGGGTGCTGTTGCGGTACGGGTAGCCGTCCGGGGGATCGGCGTCGCGCAGGTCCACCGCCTTGGCGATCTGGTACTCGAGCATCGGTCGAGCACCCGGATCGGCGTAGGCGTGGTAGCGCGAGCCCTGGCGGAACGCGTTCATCAGGACCTCGACGTCCGCGGTCATCTGCTCGTTCGTCTTGGCGTTGACGAAGTTGAGGAGCAGCACGCGCGGGCGGAGGAGCCCGATCTCGGCGTGGTGCTCGGCCAGCCAGGGGTCGGAGCTGGCCGCGCTCTCCTGGTTGGGCCACACCGGCACCTCGGGCGGAGCGGCGTCGCGATCGCCGTCGCCGCCGCCGTCTGCGTGGTCGTCGCCGTCATCGGCGCCCGAGGCATCGATCCACCCCGAGCAGGCACCTCCCGCGCAGGCGATCGCCAGGGCGAGCACTCTTGTCTGGATCTCCATCGCCTCGAGACCGATGCACGCGTCGTTCCGGGCGGGCGCGCGAGAACCGGCCGGTTGTTGCCGGGGGTTGCCGCGCCGCGCTCGATCGCTTGTTGCGCCTCCGCAACGGCCGAGAGACCCCAAGGATGGCAGGTGCCCTCGTCCGCCGTTCAGGGGGAGGCGGAGGGCAGCTCGCGCCCGCGCCCGCGCCCGCGCCAGCGCGTGTCGGGGCGGGCGGCTACTCTCGCGGGCATCGCATCCAAGGAGACTCCATGAAGGCCCTCGTCATCGTCGCGCTCGTCCTCGGCCTCGGCGCCGTCGCCGCCAGCATCTACGCCAAGGTGGAGACCCACGGCAACTACCAGTACATGAAGCACGAGATCGAGACTCGCGGGCCCGCCACGCAGTACGACATCCCGCTGCGCGACGAGTACAAGGCAACGCTCGACAAGCTGCACTACGCCGCCTGGGCGGCGGGCGGCCTGGCGCTCGTTCTCGGCGCGCTCGCCATGCGCAAGGCCTCGAGCAAGGGCCTGCCCGCCGCCGCCATCCTCCTCGGCCTCGCCGGCGCCGGCCTCGCCTTCCTCTCCATGCCCTGACCTCTCGTCGGGACCCGTCCCGGACACCGTCCGGCCCTCCGGACACGCCCCGGGGCGCGTGCGTCCGGCGCTTCGGACAGCGTCCGGCCCTCCGGACACGCCCCGGGGCCCCCGGGGCGCGTGCATGCGGCGCTTCGGACACCGTCCGGCCCTCCGGACACGCCCCGGGGCGCGTGCGTCCGGCGCTTCGGACAGCGTCCGGCCCTCCGGACACGCCCCGGGCGCGTGCGTCCGGCGACTTCGGACAGCGTCCGGCCCTCCGGACACGCCCCGGGCGCGTGCGTCCGGCGACTTCGGACAGCGTCCGGCCCTCCGGACACGCCCCGG
>Ga0111539_10005297_pt1 | contig 16697 bp, 14 predicted proteins | sample RhiMethybrSRZTD1_FD_79667 | JGI IMG/M metagenome (GOLD analysis project Ga0111539, IMG submission 79667) | Populus rhizosphere microbial communities from Tennessee, USA - Rhizosphere MetaG P. TD hybrid SRZTD1 (version 2) (version 2) | ecosystem: Host-associated > Plants > Roots > Rhizosphere >... | reverse complement strand
TGTGTGCTGAGTAAGCACGGACGCCCGCATACCTACAGGAAACGAGGATAGTGACGCAAGGTTATGAGTATGGCGTAAGGAGGAACCATCTATGAGTAGTCGGCTCGCACGCGTAGGCAACCTGGACGACATAGCAAAGCAAGCGCGCTATAACTTGCATGAGTTTGCTGACCTATGTCACGTCTCAGTGCGACAATTGGAACGCTTTTTCAAGCATTCACTTGCCCAGACCCCGCGGGCTTGGATTGCTAACCTACGTATTCAGGAAGCCAAAAGGCTTCTCAGCGGCGGCCTCAGCGTAAAGGAGATAGCCTATTCTGTCGGTTTTAAGCATCCCTCCCATTTTTGTCGTGCATTCAAGCAATGGACCGGCAGTTCACCCGGGGGTTACTTCCCATCTAACGAGCATCAAGCGAATGGAATACCGTTCGTCCATCGTGCTCTTGCCGCAAAGCACCAGGGCAACCAACAGATTATCGCGGTGAGCACACCTGTAGCATCGAAGCCTCGCAAAGGAGTCATCCAACTCCGGAGGCGTAAAAGTTAAGCCTTTCAATGTCGGAGTCATGGACGCGATACGAACTATGCGGGAGATTCTGAAGTCACCGTGGTTTACTTATGTGGTCGCGGGCTTGCTGTCGCTCGTCATCATACTTGCTTATCAGAGATCGCACCCTGAGCCGTCGCAACCGTCTACTCGCGCGGAGGACCGCGCGCCCCACTTCGGCGCAGCGCCGTTGGAACTTAGCGAAGACAAAGTAAGGTTCAGCCTTTCAAGGTCGCCCCTTGCACAGCTCCCGGCCCTGAGTCCTGGTGTCTTGGGAGTTCGAGAGTGGAACATTGGGGACTTTGCAGTATATAGATACACTGCTCTCCCAACGCTTACGGATGAAACAACAAATCTCATTCGCGATGTTAAATTTCAGATCGTGGGCGAAACTACACATTCCGCCGTAAAGCGTTTTTGGTTGGCAGTGACGGGCTTGGAACGAGAAAGTGATGGGTTGCCCAAAGATTTATTTCGATCGGTCACACATCACGATCTCGCTGTTAGTGAAAACAACCCCTGCTATGAGTATATTCATGGGTATATTCCGGCAAACGTTACCAGACGGCGGACCATCAACAATTTTGCTCCCAATCTGCAAGCAATGGCCGCTGAGCAGACCAACACTGCGATCGGCAACCTGTTCGTGACTCACTATCGAAACGACAGCGGTCTTCAGACTTCATTCGAAGTTTGGATTGCAACCAATGTGGCTCCTCTCGGTGTGGTAAAGTTCCGCTCGCCGTTCGAGGAGTTAGATTTGGTGGAAACAGGAAACGCTACGAACTTTGTTATACCGCGGCTTCTCATGCCGGTTCTTCCGGGAGTTTCGAAATCGAATGTGGGATGTATGTCCTGCCATGCGGAAGGGCCGCCATGAATCCATCCACCCACTCAAGTGGAGAAGCCTTCGGAAAGGACGAAGCGACTCGGCGTTTGAAAGCAATCTGCAAGACGTGGGCGTCTACAATCGGCCTGCGGTCTCTCCATGGATGGGCGATTCCACTGGCCGTCGCCCTTTTATTTGGCCAGGCGGTCGTAGGCATGTTGGCCCAGCGTAGTAAATCCAATTGCTTCGATGAGCCTTCGCATGTTTACACCGGCATCAACGCATGGTCGCAGGACTTTTCAGGCGACCCGGCAAATCCCCCGCTCGCTCACCGCGTCAATGCTCTTCCAGTGAAGCTGTTGAGAGTCGATGATCGGACTCAAGCCATCTGGATAGCACGAATTCCTGTTTTGACCGTCATGGTTGCCCTCGGATTTGGCCTGTTTCTGTGGACGCGTCACCGAATCGGCAGTGGTCCGGCCTTTCTGGCGCTTGGGTTGTTTTGTACGTGTCCGACCATGCTCTCTCATGGCACCATTGTGATTCCCGACATGTTAGCGGCAGGGTTATTTTTTACATCGATCCTGTGCATTGTGCCGCTGCTAAAGGCTCCCAATCTGCCTCGACTTGTCACTGCTGGAATATGTTTGGGCGCGTTGTTTTCCACCAAACTCACGGCGGCGCTCATGCTGCCGGTCTTGTGCCTTGCTGGATTACTTCGCGCACTGTTGCCGACGCCGCTGCAGATCGGGAAGATATGTCTTCGGCGCCCTCAACAGAAAGGAGTTGCACTACTTTTGCTGATGACCGCCCTTGGCACGTTAGTGGTGCTGACCATCTGGGTGGTATATGGATTTCAATTCGAAATCAACAAGACAAACACGTCGAACGTTCGGCTGCCGGAGCTGCTGGGCGCATCCGGGTCCATCGTTGATCGCGGGCTTCTACTTGCATACGAGTACCGACTTCTGCCGGCGCACTATCTCCAAGCTATTCACCTTCTTCTGACGGCTCGAAACACGGCGTACATTCTTGGAGAAACGAACCATCAAGGCTGGTGGTGGTATTTCCCATTCGCTTTCTTGGTGAAAACTCCGATACCAGCACTCATCCTCTTCCTGGCCGGAACTGCTGCTACAGCATTCAGCGTGTGGCGGCATCGGGCATCACTGCAACGTTTCGAGGGCCACTTCGAAATACTGGCGATTCTCCTTTTTGTAGTCATATATTTTGCAGGGATCATGGTGTCTTCGTATAACGTCGGCATGCGTCATTTGTTACCGCTGTTACCTTGCTTGATGGCGTTGTCAGCCCAGGTTGCGATGTATGCCAGAACACGCGCAATTGCAGTCGTTCTGATGGCGTTAATGTTGTGGAATTCCGTAACGTTCGCTAAAACTTTCCCAGACTACCTCGCATTTTTTAATGAAGCGGTTGGCGGACCGAGAGAGGGGTATAAGTACTTAGTGGATTCCAATTTGGATTGGGGACAAGACTTACCCTTATTAAAGCAATACTGCGAGAACCGAGGCCGATCAAGGATCTGGTTACAGTACTTTGGCTCGGGAGATCCTTCTAAGTTTGGAATCGATTTTAAGCCGATCGTGTACCCATACGGGCCTTCAGAACCTGATCAACTGCCTCCGCCATTGGCTGCAGGAACTTTTGTGATTAGTGTCACGTACCTCTTTGGCGGGTACATCCTGGATTCACCTTATCAATATCCTTTTGACATAAATACGTGGAGCGACGTGCGTACGAAAAGTTGTAATTTCGAATATGCCGCGAATCTCTGCTCTCGCGCGGGGACTACCAACGAGCAGTACAATGCCTTGCCATTGACGCGCGACGAATTGGTGTCGCTTCGCGGCTTTCAAGGTATTTCGCTTCTAAAGCGCTTGGGGTCACGAAAGCCGGACGAACGGATTGGCTACACGATGTTTGTGTTTCACTTGAGCGACGATGAACTAACTCAATTAATTTCTCCGTGATTGCACGATTGATTTGTCAGACCCTGTGGCTTCACAAATGGACGCGCAGGCGCGCTCCATGCAATAATCTTTTTTTGTATTGATGGAGACGTGGCGATTCCGAAGCGTCACATTATGGAGCACGCGAACCCGGAGAAAGTAGCGGATGAAATTATCGACTTAATCAACCTGCCGAAGCGTCTTCGGCCCAATGGTCAACCCTTTGACCAAACTGTGTTTGACGTGGGAGTGATTCTCACATTGGCGACCTACAAGGCAGCCGGATTCGCTGCTACTAAGCGATATTGGTTGAATCATCCCCGCGCGACCCGGAAGCGTGACTAACTCGGCAGCACAAGCGATTTATGGAAAGCCAATTTGAAGTTTTCATTAAACTATGGGAGGCTTGGTCAACTTGGGAGCCCAAAAGGCGTCGCAAGAAGGGCTAGAAGGGTGCGCGCAGCACGATGGCTAGCGATGCGGAAGCAAGCATGGGGCCCACGCAACCATTGAATCCGATTTTGAATGGGGGCTGTACGCGCATGCTGCCGCCTGTGTTAAGCATGTCTTTCTCTGGACTCGATTCTAAAGCCACTGCGCTGCTCTCAAAGACATCGGCGCGGTCTCGAATGGGCCCTGCATGCCACTCGACAATCTATCAGCCCAGTCAGTGCTCAACGCCATGGTGCTTTCGGATGACCGGATCAAAGGCGCGGTGCGGTTTTCATTGGTGTTACCTCAGCGAAATCGTGGAGCTCTGCGGGAGAGAACAACGGCTACTCTGAAGTCGTCCAACATCGGATGAACGAATACCGAGACTCAGCAGGAACTCGCGTAACTATGGCTAGCCAAGTGGATGGGCCACGACGCCAGTACGTCCGCTTCGATCCAGCCTGGTTCAGGCTTTTAGATGCGTAGTGTCCTCGCAGGCGATTTGGTGCACAGTTGAGGTGCTTCTGACCCGCCGAGGAGAGGAAGATTCTTGATTCTCAGTCCTTCCTAGGACTGGCTTGAGAGGTAAGGCTCGAACCGTCGCTACGTTGCCACAAATCTCCCAAACGATGACTCATTCCAAGTTGGAACCCACGCTAGCAGCCCACAATTTCGCACAAAGACGTGAAGTCCGGTGCTTGCGCGTTTTCTTCTGTTTTAGCCTGTAATGGAGGATTTGCTGCCCCATCGTCACGTCGCGGGCCGGCGGCTAAAGAGGCAACATCGATGGTTTCGTTGCCATTGGGCCTGCCGAGCGCCGATTGAGCGAAAGGGTCGTAGCCCCAGTACGCTACAACACCGGGGCTATTGAGCCCATGTAGGATACATGGCCTGACCCCCGAAACGTGGACTGGCTAGAGAGGGAGTCTTGCCGCAAAAGAAGGGCAAGACATGAAAGGCAAAAAGCACAGTCCGGAGCAGATTGTAAAGATTCTGAGGGAAGCCGAAGGGGCCAGGTCGGCCCGGGAGGTGATTCGTCGGCACGACGTAACGGAGCAGACCTTTTATCGGTGGAAGAAGGTTTATGCCGGGATGGAAGTGGCGGACATCAAGAAGCTCAAGGCGATCCAGGAAGAGAACATGCGCTTGAAGAAGCTGGTGGCCGACCAGGCGTTGAAGATTCAGCTCCTGGAGGATGTGAACTCAAAAAAGTGGTAAGCCCCTCGGCGCGCCGACGGGCGGCGCAGTATCTGATGGAGGGGCAGAAGTGTTCAGTCAATCGAGCCTGCGAGGCGTTGCATTTGGCCAAGTCGACGTTTTACCGGAAGGGGTTGGCGCACCGAGCCCGTGGCCGGCTGGAGAAACGGATCAAAGCCATGAGTCGCAAGCATCCGACGTATGGCTATCGATTCATCACGGAGTTGTTGCGGGTGGAAGGATGGCGGGTCAACCGCACGCGGGTGCAGCGGGTGCGGCGCAAGGAAGAGCTGCAAGTGGTGAGAAAGACGCGTAAAAGCAGGCGGGTGCCGGGTAGTGGTGGGCGGCGAGTGCGTGCGGCCAGACCCAATGAAGTGTGGTCGTATGACTTCATTCATGACCGGTTGGAGAACGGGGCCGGTTTGAAGATGCTGACGGTGTTGGATGAGTATACGCGCGAGTGTCTGGGCATCCTGGTGGAGCGCTCGATCACGGCGACGGCTGTGGTGGGGTTCCTGGAAATTCTGATGTTGCAGCGGGGGCCGCCGGCGCATATGCGCAGCGACAATGGGCCGGCAGAACGGCGGCGGCGGCAGAACAACTCCACCCTTTGGCAGTAACACCTAGTGCGGCGGAATGGGTGTTACCCTTGGTCCGTCCTCTCCGGCGCTGCGGTCCCCCGGCTCTGCCCCTGCTGCCCAGCCGGCTCCACCCCAGCACCAGTTCCGGGCGGCCAAGCGTAACACCCCAAGACATCTTGCGCCCTGCCTCGTCGTTCCTCCTGGCAGCGTGCGCCCAGACACCAAAACAGCAGCGGCGGCGGCTAAACAAAAAGGCGGCGGCTAAGACTTGAACGCGGCGGGAAAGCGAATTAGCCTTCGGCAGCATGGACTGGAAACCAACTGCCGCTCCGTGGCCGCGAGGCCCAGCTTTTCACTGCGCGCGGGCTCCATACCGGTGCGTTCACCCGCCCGTGCTCGCAGTTTGACCAGACTTTTTGGAATGAAGACCGTCCTGTTCGTTTGCACCGGCAACATTTGCCGCAGCCCCATGGCCGAAGGCCTGTTCCGGCACGCAACGAAGGGCCGAAACGATTTCCGGGTCCTTTCCGCTGGCGTGGGCGCCGTGGACGGCTTGCCCCCCAGCGAATTCGCCGTGCGCGCCCTCCGCGAACTGAGCATCGACATCGGCAAGCAGCGCAGCCGCATGCTCACCGCCGACCTGGTCACCCAGGCCGACTACATCTTTGGCATGACCCACAGCCACGTCGACGCCATCACGCTGCTCTATCCCCAGGCCGCCGAGAAAACCTTTCTCCTCCGCGAATTTGACGAAACCCTTGAGAGCTACGAAAACGACATCAGCGATCCCATCGGCGGCTCCTACGAGGTCTATCTGAACTGCCGCGACCAAATCGAACAAGGCATTGCATCCATGCTAAAATTCATCGAACAAACAGCCACATTGCAGGGCGACCGCGAAGCGTCCGTCAAAACCGCCATCGCGCTGGGCGCGGACCACGGCGGCTACGAACTCAAGGAAGCCATCAAAAATCACCTCCAGAAAAAGGGCATCGCCGTCACCGACTACGGCACCACCTCCACCGAATCCACTGACTATCCCGACTACGCCCAAACCGTTGCCCGCACCGTCACCGAACACCAGCACGACTACGGCATCCTTGTTTGCACCTCCGGTGTCGGCATGAGCATCGCCGCCAACAAAGCTCCTGGCGCGCGCGCGGCCCTCGTGTGGGACGCCGATATGGCCGCCATGGCCCGCCGCCACAACGACGCCAACGTTCTCTGCCTTGGCGGCAAAAATACCCAACTCGAAGAAGCCATCCGCATTGTCGACGCCTTCCTCACCACCACCTTCGAAGGCGGCCGCCACGAACGCCGCGTCGGCAAACTCGAATCCCCCGGCTCCAGCCTGGACCTCCGCCTCAAGAACGTTGATCCCGCGATCGCTTCCGCCATCGAAGAAGAACGCCAGCGCCAACAAAACAACATCGAACTCATCGCCAGCGAAAACTTCACCAGCCTTGCCGTCATGGAAGCCCAGGGCTCCGTCCTCACCAACAAATACGCCGAGGGTTATCCCAAAAAACGCTGGTACGGCGGCTGCGAAAACGTTGACACCGTCGAAGAACTCGCCATTGCGCGCGCGAAAAAGTTATTTGGTGCTGAACACGCCAACGTCCAGCCCCACTCCGGCAGCGGCGCCAACATGGCCGTCTACTTCGCCTTCCTCAAACCCGGCGACAGAATGCTCACCATGGACCTCACCCATGGCGGCCACCTGACCCACGGCAACAAGGCCAACTTCTCCGGCAGATTTTTCGAGATCGTCCACTACGGCGTCCGCAAAGAAGACGAGCTGATCGATTACGACCAACTCGCGCGCATGGCCCGCGAACACAAACCCAAAATGATCACCGTCGGCGCGAGCGCGTACTCGCGCATCATTGATTTCGAGCGCATGGGCCAGATTGCTCGGGACGTCGGCGCCTACCTCCTCGCGGACATCGCCCACATCGCAGGCCTCGTCGCCGCGGGTCTCCATCCCAGCCCAATTCAACACGCTGATTTCGTCACCACCACCACGCACAAAACCTTGCGCGGCCCGCGCGGTGGGTTGATCTTGTGCCCCGAAAAATACGCCAAAGAAATCGATTCCCAGGCTTTCCCCGGCATCCAGGGCGGCCCGCTCATGCACGTTATCGCGGCCAAGGCGGTCTGCTTCCAGGAAGCCCTGCAGCCCGAATTCAAAGCCTACCAACAACAGATTGTCCGCAATGCCAAAGGCCTGGCCGAAGGAATGAAACGAAATGGTTACAGACTCGTCAGCGGCGGCACCGACAACCACTTGATGATGGTCGATGTGGGTGCGCGCGGCGTAACTGGCAAGGAGTGCCAGATCGCACTGGACGAAGCCGGCATTACCGTAAACAAGAACACCATTCCCTTTGAAACCCGTTCGCCCTTCCAGGCCAGCGGCGTACGATTGGGCACGCCGGCCGTGACCACGCGCGGCATGAAAGAGCCGGAAATGGCCGCCATTGCCGACATGATCAGCGAAGTTTTACTCGACATAAAGAATGTTGACGCGGCCCGTTCCGTGCGCCAACGTGTTTTGGAATTGACGGCAAGGTTTCCATTGCCGTACTAGTCGAACTGGAACAACACCTGACGCGACCTCCGACCGCAAACAGGTTTGAGTGACATCAAGCCCTCGCGAGTCTAATTAATGCAGGCAGTCTCCCGTTGAAATAACTGAGTTGGCCTGCGGCGGTATTTTTTTGGAAGTAATTGATATATGGCGAAAGCACCTGTGAAACGACCAGGCAAAACTAAAAAACCTCGAACGGGCGAAGCGCCCGAGGGAGAGATGCCGGCGCAGCCGCCTGAGACGGCGACGGCCACCCTCGAAACGCCCGAAGCTCCGGCCGCGGAAACGCCGCAAGCCGCGACGGCCCACGAGGAACAACTCGCCCGCGAATCCGTCGAAGCCCAACGCGGCAAAGAAGAAGGAGACGGCAGCCGCGAACCGCGCCGCGACGATCGCCCACGCCGCGACGGCAAACCCGGCGGCAACGGCGGCCCAGCCACGACGCTCAACATCGCCAAGCTCCAGGCCATGTCCATGAACGAGCTCAATCACATGGCCAAGGAAATGGGCATCGAGAATTTCGGCACGATGCGGAAGCACGAAGTGATCTTCCACATCCTCCAGAAAAATGCGGAGCGCAGTGGCGTGCTCTTTTCCGAAGGAGTGCTCGAAGTGTTGCAGGAGGGTTTCGGATTTCTGCGTTCGCAGAGTTTCAATTATCTTCCGTGCCCCGAAGACATTTACGTGTCGCCTTCGCAGATACGGCGATTCGATCTTCAGACTGGCAACCTGATCGCGGGCCAGATTCGGCCGCCGAAGGAAAAGGAGCGCTTCTTTGCGTTGCTAAAAGTCGAGGCCGTCGACGGTGAAGAACCGGACAAGGCCAAAGACAAAACGCACTTCGACAACCTCACGCCACTGTTTCCGAACAAGCGATATTTGCTGGAGACAGCCTCCGACGAACTCTCGACACGGGTGCTCGATCTCGTCTGTCCCATCGGCAAAGGCACACGCGGGTTGATCGTTGCGCCGCCGCGCACGGGCAAGACGGTGCTGATGCAGAAACTCGCCAACGCGATTTTGAAGAATAATCCGGAAGCGTATTTGTTCATTTTGCTCATTGATGAACGTCCGGAAGAAGTCACGGACATGGAGCGGAGTTGCAAACCCGCCGAAGTTATCAGTTCGACCTTCGATGAACCGCCCGAGCGGCACGTGCAGGTCGCGGAGATGGTGATCGAAAAAGCCAAGCGCATGGTGGAGCACAAGCGCGATGTGGTGATCCTGCTGGACTCGATCACGCGTCTGGCGCGCGCTTACAACACGGTGCAACCGCACTCGGGCAAAATTTTGTCTGGTGGCGTGGATGCGAACGCGCTGCACAAGCCGAAGCGGTTTTTCGGCGCGGCGCGCAATATTGAAGAAGGCGGTTCACTGACGATCATCGCCACGGCGCTGGTGGATACGGGTTCGCGCATGGACGAAGTGATCTTCGAAGAATTCAAGGGCACGGGGAACATGGAAGTGCATCTCGATCGGCATCTCGTCGATCGGCGCATCTTCCCTTCGATCAACATCGAACTCTCGGGCACGCGCAAAGAAGAGTTGCTTTACCATCCGCAGGAATACGCAAAAGTTGTCGTGTTGCGCCGCGCTCTCACGGGCGTGCCGCCGGTCGAAGCGATGGAGTTGCTGCTCAACAAACTCAAGAAGACGAAGAGCAACATCGAGTTCCTGCTCAGCATGGGCGTGGGATAGACGATGGGCGGACAGCGAAAGAAATTGGCGGAGGCCGCCCCCATCACGCCTGAAAAGGACCGCAAGCCTTCCTCCAAGCCGCGGCTGCGCGGCGTCTTCAAGTTCAAGACCTGGGAAGAGAAAGAGCGCTGGGAAAAGATTTGGCGCGACGCGGGGTTGAGATAACGATGGGAATTCCAAAGCGGCGCAGCAGCGCACGCACTCCACGACGCTGCGCGAATACCTCGAGATTCCTTGCAAGTTTCGTCAGGTCTTGGAATGCGTGCGCTGCTGCGCCGCTCTTAAGTTAGGGCCATCGATCTATAATAAGCGCTATCTTCGCCCGGCGCGGAGTTTGACGCGGGCGAATTCTTCGAGGAGGAGGCCGCGGTCGAGATTTTTGTAAGCCTCGGGAAGGAAGCGGCGGTCGGAACAGGCCAGGACGGCGGCAAGTTCCTGAAGGCGGAGCAGGTCGGGATCGAGCGGGTCGATGAAGGAGTTTACGGCTTCCTGGAGGTCGGCGAGTTGGACGTCGTCGTCGCGCTTGGCGAGAACCGCACGCTCGCGGGCGCGAATGAGGATAGCTTCAACATCGCTGCCGGTGAGCCGGCGCGTGCCCAGTTGCTCGCGAATGTAGGCCACGATCGCCTCGGTCAGATTGATCTCTTTTACTTTGGCGATGGTCGTAAACAGGGTGACTACGTCATCAGGGCTCTGCGCGGGAAAGAGGGGAATGCAGAGGCCGAAGCGGCCCTGACGTTTCATGTCGATGGCGAGAAGATCGGGGCGGGAGGTCATGGCAACCCAGAGTTCGCGCCCGCGGAGCGATGAGTCGCCCAGGTGCGCGGCGAAAGCGGCGAACACGCGGCTGGAAATGCCGCTATCCCCGTCGGCCTCCCGCGTGCCAAAGACTGCGTCCGCCTCATCGACGACCACGATAACTGGGCCGAGCGCACGAATGGTCATGAGGATACGCATCTGCTGGCGCTCGGTATCGCCGACCCATTTGGAGCGGAACTCGCCGATCTCCATGACCGGCAATCCGCACTCGCTGGCGAAGCAATCGACGAGAAATGATTTGCCAACACCGACGCGTCCGGGAACAAGAATGCCGCGTTCAAGCACGTCCGCTTTGCCATTTTTAATCAGCCAGGCCAGTTCGCGTAATTTCTGTTTAGCGGCATTGTGCGTCGCGACACGATCCAGACTGACCCCGGCCTTAGGATCCTTAAAACGGACAAGCCCCTGGCAATATTCTTCGATCAGACGCTTCTTGCCGCCGGCGAGGTGCTCGGCGCTGACGCGCTGTTCGTTGCGCGTCGCTTCCGCAAGGAGGTGTTGCGTGCGGAGCAGGTTGAGGCCGGCAGTGCGGGCGGCAAGGTCTTCCACAGAGAAATCACACCACTCCTTGAGCGGCTTGGCGTCGCTGATCGTTTTGACGGAGTTCGATTTCAGGAATCGCAAGCGTTCCTCGGCATCGGGAAGATCGATTTTGATTTGGGCAATATGCGGACTCTGGAGGAGGTCGGGGTGCAGCTCCGCCGCGGACTCGGTCGTGAGCACGACGCCGACATCGAGCCGGCGCATTTCTGCGGAGCCGGCCCATTTGAGGAGCGTGACCAGTGCCATGCGCTCGTCCCAGTGCGCGCCGGCTTCCTCCGCGGCCGGGACGATTTTTTCCGGGAAGTCGAAAATGAGTGTGACGCCTTTCCACTTTTTTTCTTCGGCGATGCGGAGGAAGAAGCGGCGGAGCAGGGGAGCGAGTTTGTTGAAATCGCGCGGGGGCCCCTGTTGCGCGAGATCGGTGTGCTCGACCTGGTCATAGACGGCGAGCCATTCGAAGAAGCGCTTTTGCATTTCGGCGGAACCGAAAGTGAGGCCGTCGCCGATGTCGTAAAAGAGCAGGAACTCGCGTTCCGGAAAAAGGCGGCGTGAAAGGAATGCTTTAAGCGGCAGGTAATTGAGTTCCTTGCCTTCCTCCACGGGAAAGAGATCAAACACGTTGCCATGGACGATGAACATCGAGTACGTGCCGGCGTTCCAACGGCGCGCGAGTTCCAATGCCCAGCCACGCAGCGGCAAGCGCGAGGCGCCACTGTCCTTAACGATGTTCTTTTTCTCGGTCGTCACGTTATTGCTTTGCGAGCAGATCGCGAATGAAGGCAAGATTCACTTTCATGTCTTCCTTAACGATGCCGGAGGGCGAAACGGTCTCGAGGTGCGCCCAACCGGCGAAGCCAATGTCAACGATGGCCTGGATGACTTTGGGAAAATCGATCAGGCCCTTTCCCAGAAAGCGCGGGTTGTCTTTGAGGTGGAATTCGCAAATACGATCTGTGCCGAGCCAGCGGATTTCCTTGTAGATGTCGAAGCCGTTGTTTTGCGAGTTGCCGACATCGTAATAGACGAGCACCGCCGGCGATTGAGCGCGGTCGAGGATGCGCGCGTTGTCTTCGGCGGAGATCGTGTCTTCGATGCCGAGAATGACGCCGGCTTTCTGCGCTTCGGGCCCGACTTCTTTCAGGAAATCGCCGACGTAATCCTGTTCCGCGCGAGCGGTGAGCGCGCCCTTGCCGAAGAAGGGCAGGAGAATGACTTTGGCGCCCAGCTTTTTCGTGAGCGGGATGGATTCGGCGACCCACTTTTTGCCAAGCGGATCGTTCTTCAGATAATTCTGGTGCAGAATATCGAGGCAGGTGGAAGCGATCGGAAACCGGTGCTTCTTTGCCTGATCGAGATATTCAGAGAGCAAACCAGGCTCATTGAGCGGCAAGGCCGAAGGGGGATTCTTAACATCCGGCGCGCGGCCCAGACTGATTTCGACGCCATCGAAGCCGATCGACTTCGCAAACTCGACTGAGGTGGGCTTGGCGGTGTGGCGGAGGTTCCAATCGGTGACGCCGAGTTTGAGCTTCGTGTATCCGGCAAACAGCGATACGGGCGCGGCAGCCACCGCTGCCGTAGCCGCGGTCGTTTTAAGAAAAGTGCGGCGAGAGATGGAACTCATGTGCGGATGATAAGCAGAATGGTCGTGTGATGCCACATTGAAGCTGCGTTAGCGCGTCTGCCGCACCGAATCTCGTTTGCGGTCGGCGTGTTCGATCACCGGCGGCCTTGTGGATTCGTAACCGACGCGCACAGGAGTACTGGGGATGTCGCCAACGAGGTCTTTGAATTCGTCCATTTCTGAAAGCCATTTGTTGGTTTGGTGGAGATGTTCGACGGTGGAGTCGATGCGGGCGGTCAGGACGTCTGCGTTTTTGCTCGCGACGGCGTCGGCGCGGATGAGTTTGATTTGTTCTTCGAGGCGTTCCTGTTCGGAAACCACCACGGCGAGATTGGCGCGAGTTTGCTCGATGCGCTGCAAGCGTTTTTGCAGCACCTCAAACCGTTCGAGGCGAGAATTCAGCAAACGCTCCTTCGCATCCGTGGCGGTGACGCTCGCGCCGCGAGCTTTCGAGACCTCAAACTCGGCGGTGAGATCGCGTACTTCGGCTTCGGCCTCCTTGAGCAAACCCGGCACGTCGTCGCGGCGCTCGGTTTCGAGGAATCGCTGCAGTGACTCATCGATCGTGAGCATCCGAAGGTAGGACCACATCAATTCGTCGAGTTTGCGCAGGCGCGGATCTTCGGCGGGCTCATCCGGGGCGAGGGAGTTTTCCGCGCTGGCGGACTCGATATCGCGGCACACGGACGATAAGGCGCGGTACTTGGCGCGACCGTGTGGCGAAAGTTGTTCCAGCAGGGCGTCGCGGCGCTGCACGAACTGAGCGGCCTCAGTTTGCGCGTCGGCGAGTTGTTGCGCGTTGCGTTTTTTGTCGACCCAATTGCGAAAGATTTTGAAGTCGGGGACGTAAATCCAACCGAGAACATACGCGGCGGGGCCGACGAGCAGTGCCAATGGGTAGTCGGCCCCGATAATCAGCCCGGCGCCGAGAGTGGCGAGGGCCATCACCGCATGATGAGGGCTCTTCCAGAACAGGCGTCTGGCACCAGGCAGTTCATGTGTCATTGCTCGAGTCAGGCCGAGAGTGCCAGTATGGCACCCGGTTCACAAGGAAGAGTGGTACAGGGGAGATGTCTATTCGATTACAAACGGCAGCTGTGATTGGAGCGCGAGAAGGGCAGGTAAAAATTCTGCGAACCAAAGGGCGGGCTGGGGCGTTACACTCATGGAACGCGGAAACGATGCGACGGAATGAAAGAGATGCGAACGGGACGATAATATGGTGAGTTCGCTTTTTTCAAGGCTGCCATCGTTGCTGACGGTCACCGATGAGCAGGCGATGTGGCGGGTGAAGATGGACGATGACCCGCAGGCGTTTGCGCGGCTGGTGCAGCGTTGGCAGGGGCCGATCCAGCGGCTGTGCATCAAAATGCTGGGGGACGCGCATCGGGCCGAGGACCTGACGCAGGAGGCGTTTACGCGAGTGTTCGCGCGGCGAAAGGATTACGAGCCGGCGGGGAGGTTTTCGACGTTCCTTTGGCGAATTGCATTGAATCTTTGTTATGACGAGTTACGCAAAATCAAACGGCGCGGCGAATCCTCCCTGGAGGGCAACGCCGACGAACGCGGAGAAATTGAGTTCGTGGCGGACATTGCCGGACCCGACCTCCAGGTCGTTCGCGAGGAGCGGGCCGAACACGTCCGGCGCGCTCTCCTGCAGGTTTCGGAACCCTATCGTGTGGTCGTTATTCTGCGCCATTATGAGGGCCTCAAATTCCGCGAAATCGGCGAAGTCCTCGACATTCCCGAAGGAACTGTGAAGTCGCGCATGGTGGAAGCATTGAATCAATTGAGCCGGCTGTTGAAGCCGCTGATGAATGATGAGTGATATGAAACATCCCGCACCGGAAGAATTGGTAAGCTGGGTTTACGGCGAAGCGATCGGGCGCGCAAAGCGCGAGTTGCAAGCGCATGTGAACGAATGCGCGGCGTGCCGCGCGCAAGTCGATTTGTGGCGCGCAACGACTGATGTTCTGGAGGATTTACCGGCGCCGGTCGCGCGCCGACGGTGGACGCCCGTGTCGGCGCCGTTGCAACGGGCTGCCGCAGCCGCGCTGTTCGTGGCGTTGGGCATCGTCCTGGGCCGCTTTGCCTTTTCGACGGACGAAGCAAAGCTGCGCGCAGCCCTGCAGGCGCAGATGCAGGAGCAGATTGCGACGGCGAAGGAACAGATCGCGCGGGAGTTTCAGCAGCGGCACGATGAGAGCGTCGGGCAGATCGCCGCCGCAGCGGAAGCGCAGATGGCGCTGAGCAATCAAAAGCTCGCGGAGGAGTTTACCCTGGCTCTCCAGCAGGCGCGCGCGGCAGATCGCGCAGATTATTTGGGCGCATTGCGTGAACTTGGGGCGAAGCACGACGCGGAAGTCGCGGCGCTCAAGAAGGGCATCGAGACGGTCGTCGCCCTGGCAGATTACGGGTTTGAAGCGACCGAACAGCGCTTCGCACAACTAGCGGCACAAACAGCACCTACAGAATAACGCTTTATGAAAATACAATACACAGTTCTAGTACTGGCGGTGGCACTCTCGGCGTGTGCCGCGCCCGAACCGAATCAGCCGCCGCGGGCGGTTCCCGAATTGCCGACGCTCCGCGGGCAGCCTGCGGCTCCACAGGCGTCGGTTTTCCTGGCGCAGGCGGCTCCAGTGCCGCCGGGGAAGGCGGACGTTTTTTTCAACCGATCAAAGGGCGGGCGGACGTTGATCATTCAATCGTCTGACACGGACCCAAAAACATACGCGAATATCGAGGAAGACCTGAACGTGATGTATCGAATTCTGAGCAAGGCACGGAAACAGGATGACAGCGGGTTTCGGTTGGAATCATTTCTTTCCGGCTCTTCGGGATCGAGCGTGAAGAGCATGTACGTCGAAGGGTACGGCGCGGTGTTCATGTTGAACGTACGTTTTCCACTGGTGGCGCCGCAGCCTGCCCAGGAACAAAACAAGCCGAAGGACAACACAAGCGAGGAGTGGGAGCGGGCGAAGGCAGAGTTAAATTCGCGCAATACGTTCGAACTAGACCTGGAACGCGCGTGGACCCACACGATGGGGCCTGCGGGGGAGGATTACGACGCGCAGAAGGTGGAAGACCTAACGGTGTCGGTGCTGGAGTCGCTGAAGAATGCGACGCACATTCGCAACTTGAAGTCAGATGAGTTCGTCACAGTCGCGATTCTGGGCGCAGAAGGCGCGCCGCAGCGTTTCTCGGTTGAGAATGAAGACAGCGACGGCAAGGGGAAGCGCAAGACGCGAATCGAAGGGGTTGCGCCGCGGGGCGAAAGCACGATGACGATTCGGGCTAAGAAAGCCGACATCGACGACTTTGCCAAAGGGAAGCTGAACCTGGACGCGTTTCGCAAGAAAGCGAAGATGCTTGTCTATCTGCGCCCCGGGGATCCTTCCGGCAAGATGAATGTGTTCAACGCGCCCGCGCCCGCGCGAAGCTTGTTCGACGCGCCCACGCCGACGCGGCCGTGATTCTCATTCCAACATGAACCACTGGACCTCGACACGACGGTTTTGCTCCGGGTCGGGGCCCAGTGGTTCTTCCCAACCGCGGCCGACGATGTCGATGCGATTCGCATCGACACTGTGCTTTTCAGCGAGGAGGCGCTTGATTTCGCCGGCGCGATTGCGACTCAGTTCGATGGAACGCAGGGCCATCGTACGCACATAAGCTTCGCCGCCAGTTTTACGGAATTCTTCGACTTTCGAGTTGTCCACGTGGCCGCGCAACAGCACCGTGGAACCCGGGCTGACCTGCAGCATTTTTTTGATCGTATCGAGGTGATTCAGATTTTCCGCGACGCTCAAATCCAGTGAGACTGAGTTTGGCGAAAAGAAAAACCGAGTGTCTTTGCTGAGGACG
>Ga0111539_10005296_pt1 | contig 16701 bp, 17 predicted proteins | sample RhiMethybrSRZTD1_FD_79667 | JGI IMG/M metagenome (GOLD analysis project Ga0111539, IMG submission 79667) | Populus rhizosphere microbial communities from Tennessee, USA - Rhizosphere MetaG P. TD hybrid SRZTD1 (version 2) (version 2) | ecosystem: Host-associated > Plants > Roots > Rhizosphere >... | reverse complement strand
GGCTCATGCCAAGCACAGGGCACACACCCGGCCACGCCAGCGTCTTGATTGAATCGAAGGGCAGTCGCGCCATGATCACCGGCGACTTCGCCCATCACCCTTGCCAGATGGCGCACCCGGAGTGGTCCTCAACCGCCGACTGCGACCCGGCGGCAGCCGAGGCCACACGCCGCCGCATCTTCGGCGAGCTTGCGGGCGAGCCCGTACTTGTGATCGGGACGCACTTCGCTGGCCCGACCGCGGGTCGCGTCGTCCGCGACGGCGAAACGTTCAAGCTCGTCGTCGTATGACTGCGCATGGCAGCGGTCGGGCGCATCCATTGTCGTCCCACTCTGGGGCGAGGTCGGCAAAGGCGGAACCTATGTCCTTGCGGTGGACGGCAAAACAGTAGCCGAAACGGGCATCGACCGCACGGTACCCTATGTCTACTCGATCGATGAAACGCTCGATATTGGAGAGGACCGCGGTACGCCGATTATAGAAGACTATGCTGACCGGACGCCGTTCAAGTTCAACGGCAGGATCGATGACGTGACAATAGAACTTGGACCCCAGGGGCGCAGGGACACGGGCCATACAGTAGTTTGCGGATGCACGGCCGCGAATGGAGGTATGGGGTTCGCGCGGCGAGTCCGCAAGGGATCGGGAGCACGCCTCCTGCGCACCCTGCCAGCACGTCTGAAGTACCTCCAATTCCAGGCGGAATCGCCGCACTGCCGCGAACGGTGAGTTCGTGCCAAGAAGAGACGTCACCGGGTCGAGCTTGGCAGGCGACCGGCGGATCACGGACAGCAGGTGTCGTGGGTGGCGTGGCCGTCGTAAGTCTGGAATTCGGCGTCGGTAGGCGGCTGATATTTTCGCGCCCAGTCATCGAGTTCATGCCTTGCTATCGACCGCGAGCCCCAACGACCTTCCAGATCGCGCTTCACAATTCGCGTCCAGAGCTCATCCGTCGCGGCGGTGAGATAGTGCAGTTCCACCCGCGCACCGACCTTCCGAGCAGCATTGCGAAGGGCATCGCGCTCTTCGCGGGCCCAAACACCCCATTCAATCACCACATTGTGTCCTGCGCGCAGGAGCCCGAGCGACAGATCAAGTTGGAAAGCTTCTATACGGGCGCGGGAAGCGTCATCCCAAAGATCAATGCCCGCGGCCATCATCCAGTCATCGGGGCACATACGACACGCTGGCAAGGACCTGGCGAATCGGATCGCCAGCGTTGTCTTGCCGCTGCCGGGTAGACCCGCGAGCACTACCAGCCGGCCAATACCTCCGGACATCATGTGTCCCCGAGATCCATGCCATCGCGCGCGACGCCGTGCAGGTGCGCGCCAGTTCACGCAACACTATACTTCGCGCAAGCATTCGGCAGCTCAGGGTCAAAAGCACGCGTGCGCCTCCGCTGCGGTCGCGCAGGCGCGCGTGCAGGTCAAGGGAGACGAGGTCAAGATCAAGGAACTGAAACGCTATGCGCCGTTCGCCGGCATCATGAGCCGCCCGACTGTGACCGAGGGTGCCCAGATCATCAGACAAGCACGCGAGAACACCGGCATGGCGACTATCACCAAGCTCGATCCGATCCAGGTGAAGGCCTGGGTGCCTTACGAGGTGTATGTCGACCACCTGCAGCTGCTGAAACTCGAAGGTAAGGCCCTCGATCGCAACCAGGCGGCAGACCAAGTCGAGTTGCTGTTGGCTCTACCGAATGGAGAGAAATATCCGCACATCGGAAAGCTTGCAGGCGGCGGCTACGAGTTCGATCCCAAGACCCAGGTCATGGAAGTGATGGCCGAGTTTCCAAATCCCGGCCTGCTGCTGCGGCCAGGACTGGCGGTCACTCTGCACGGTCGCGTGAAGCCGAACTAAGAGGTGACGATGCCGACGTTTGGCCAGTTCGTCGTGTGGCTCTGTATCGACCTGATTGGGGGTGCCCTGGTTGGCCGCCTTATCACCTGGGAAATGCATGGGTTTAGCCGATGGCAGGACCTTGGCCTTGGCCTCGCAGGTGCTCTGTCGCCGCAGAGGGGGCGCGGCACGTTTGTTACCAGCCCACCACGTGGGCCCCGCCGGCTACGGGTGGAGTCGACGCTCGACGATCTCGTCGCCATGTATTCTGGCGACAGGCCCGATCATGCAACGCTCCACGAAGGAATCGTCGCGCCGGTACTGTCGGAGCGCGACGGCGTCAAAGCGCCCAAGTATTTCTATTTGCGGCGCGTCCACTCGCGTGATGGCGAACGCTACTGCGTCATCTCGATCTACATCGACCATCGCCTCTTCCGACGGGCGCCCGCACGCTTCCGTCGCGAGCTGGCCTTACCGGTGCTGACATCGCTGCCTCGCCTCAAGATTGCCAGTGCCCGGCAGACACTGACGATTTCGACTGCCGAAGTGGAGACATCGCGGCTTCTCGGCATTCCGGTCAATGCTCCGGTCGCCGAGGTGCGACGGGTGATGCAGGGACCGGATGGAACCGTCATCTACCTGGCCGAGGTCACCTACCGCGGAGACTACATCCACCTGGAGATGGATTTGAAACCCTAGGACGGCCTGGAGTGATTCCAGCCGCACCAGGATAGAAGTGACAGACGTCCGCTCCGAAGAGTAGTTGATATCGCAGGCATTCAGTCTACGCCGAGAAAAGGGGCGAGGCAGGTCGGCAGTTCCTCTCATCGTTGGCGAAGGTCGCCGGCGCGACGGTTCGAAGCACGCCTTGTGCGCAGTTGAACCGGGACTGCACATCGTTTCTAGATAGAGTGACCTCGGCCCAGTCGGGGGCCTTCAACACGGATGACGCCAAGAAATGAGCGGCTTACTTGCACTTCTGGACGACGTGGCAGCTATCGCGAAGTTGGCAGCCAGCCAACTGGACGATATCGCCGCACATGCGGCCAAGGCCGGCAGCAAGTCTGCGGGTGTCGTCATCGACGACGCCGCGGTAACGCCGAAATACGTCACCGGCCTGCCAGCTGCGCGCGAGATCCCGATCGTTGCCCGGATCGCGCGCGGCTCCCTGTTCAACAAGCTCGTCATCCTCCTGCCGGCGCTCCTGCTGCTGCAAGCTGTGGCGCCATGGAGCATTGCACCTCTCCTGATCCTAGGAGGCGCCTACCTTTGTTTCGAGGGCGCGGAAAAAACCTGGCATGCGTTCATGCAGCATAAGGATCCAGGTCCACAGCAAGCCGAAACGCTCGATGCCGCGCACCTCGAGGAACAGCGGACTAAAGGCGCGATCAAGACGGACTTCATTCTGTCCGCCGAAATCATGACGATCGCCTTGGCGGCCATCGACACCGGCGGCATTTGGACACGCGGCGCTGTGCTCGTGGTTGTCGCTGTGATGATAACAGCCCTCGTCTATGGCGCTGTTGCACTTCTCGTCAAAACTGACGACTTCGGTCTGCGCTTAGCCCATTCGGGTCGGCTGAAGGCGACGCGCGCGTTTGGGCGTGGGCTTGTCGCCGCCATGCCGACAGTACTCTTGGTTATCTCGATCGTCGGCACGGCGGCGATGCTCTGGGTTGGAGGGAGCATCGTGATCCACGGCCTGCATGAGCTGCATCTGTCCTGGCCTTACGCCACCATCAAGTCGATCGCGTACTCGGTGTCGGGGGGCGGCGCGTCTGATGCAATCGTATGGCTCGCAACCGCCCTGTGCGATGCGGTTGTGGGGCTCACGCTCGGTACGCTGCTCATGCCCGTCGTCGCGGCCGTACTCATCCCGATCAGCGCGCTCTTCCCCGAGAAACATGGTCGAGGCAGTACAGTCGCGCAGCCGTAGTAGTTGCCTGGCATGGTGGTCGAACGTGCTCGCCTTCCCCAAGGGCCGCGAATGCCGCAGGCTTGTTTCATGACGTGTGTCGAGAAGTTGGCCGCCTCATTGTCGTTGCCCCTCCAAGCGCACCGTTGTTTGCAGTGCTGGCAACAGAGGTGTTGATTTCCGCTTCAGTATGGCCGTGACGCCTAACTGATGTCGCTGAGCAAAGATTTCGGACATCTTCTGTTGGATCGAAGCTGCGCCGTCGCTTGCGTCCAGCCTCGGCGGCAGCGCCTCAGTGGTGGACATAGATCGACCGACTTGGCTAGCCTCTCAAATTTGCCAGGCAGTCGGACTTTCTGCCGACCGACAGTGAAGCGATCGGGCCATGAGCCAATAACCGCCGCGGCTCATGTTCGCCCGCCACCACTCCCCAAGTGATGCGGCTCGAAGCTTGCTTTCGCCACGAGTCCTTGAGGGCCAGCGAATTTTCTCGCACTGCCCGTTCAAGAGCACCGCGCTATGCTCGACCACGTCGGACAAACCTGAGGAGGACCCATGGCACGGCTCGAGAGTTAGGTCGCGGTTGTGACCGGAGCGGCGAACGGCATCGGCCGGGCGATTGCCGAGCGTTTTGCAGCCGAAGGCGCCGCCGTCGTGCTCGGCGACATCGAAGGCGAGGCACTCGCCCGCGTGACCGCCGGAATTGCTGGCAAGGGCGGCAAGGCCGAGGCGGTGATGGGCGACCTCACCGAGGAGGCGGGAGCTACGCGCCTTATCGACCGGGCGAACGCCAAGCACGGGCGCATCGACATCCTGGTCAACAACCTCGGCGGCTCACGCAATGCCAAGATCTGGGAGATGCCGGTCGCCGACTTCGATTACGTGTTGCGCCTGAACCTGAGAAGCACATTCCTCGTCACCCGTGCCGCCGCGCCGCACATGATGAAGCGCCGTCAGGGGCGCATCATCTGCCTGTCGTCGGGGGCCAGAGAGGGCACGCCGTGGACCGCCTACTACCAGGGCGGCGCCGCCTACTCGATGGCGAAGGCCGGTGTGCACGGTTTCATCCGCGACGTGGCGCTGGAGCTCGCCGAATACAACATTACCGTCAACGCCGTGGCGCCGGGCCCCATCGACACCGAACGGACGGGGCCTGGACTCCGCCGGCTCGATGCGACGGTAGAGAGGAGCCCAAGCAAGATGACACCACTGGGCCGGCTCGGCACCGCGGACGAGGTGGCAGCTGCGGCGCTGTTCCTCGCCTCCGACGAGGCCTCCTACGTCTCGGGCCACACACTCGCCGTTGCCGGCGGTCGCTGAGCACGGGGGACAAGGCATTGGCCACGTCGCTGCGCTGAGCGTTTGCAGCCCGGACTGCAAATTGGCACGATCGCTTGACCCGCTGGGTCTTTTGCGTGCCGTTGTCAGCCCTCACGTTGAGGTGGGCCAAGAGCCGGCCTCGCACCATGATGCCGCTGGCGGCCGTGAGGCCCGAGCGAGGAGCGGCTACAAGATAGCTGCGCAACAAGAAGGAAGCGGTATGGCCGAGTGGATCGAAACGTATCGTGGCGTGGTCAATGCTTGGGAATGCGATACCGTGGAGCACTTCACCATCGCCTATTATTTCGAGCGCTTCGCTGCCGCTTCGCCGACCCTTTTCGAGCTTATCGGCGAACACGAGGGTCTCGAGCCCACGGCTGTGACGTGGCCAAGACGCATTTACACGACGTTCGCACAGGAGTTGCGGGCCGGCGCCGGCTTTCACATGCTCAGTAGCGTCGTCGGCATCGACGAACGCGTCATTCGACTCGGCCATCAGGTGGTCGACTCGGCCAGTGCGCAGACGGTGTCATGGGTTATGGAAACGCTCCCGCTCCCGGCGTCCGCGACACCAGAGCTCCGGCGCCGGCTCGAGCCCCGAGCGCTTCCATGGCCAGGACCAAAAGTGCCCCATCCAGCGGCTCATCCGACGGGCCGAGGTGCACTCACCGGCCGCGACCGCGTCAAGCAGCGGGAGCTCGATGAGGGTGGGAGGATGTCACTTTCCGCCCATGTCCATCGGTTTTCCGCAGCCGGCCAGCAGTTTCTCTCGTCGATCGGGATGACCGGCGACTACATGCACCAAAGCCGCCGCGGCTTCTCGACCCTGGCGCTGGACCTGAGACTTGAAACAGCCGCGAAGGCGGGCGACCGGATTGATGTTCACACGTCGATCGCCCATCTGGGGAATACCTCCTTGAGCTATCTCCATCGCATGAGCCGTGCGGACGGCCGCGAGATCGCGTCCCTCTTGCAGGTCGGCGTCCATCTCGACCTCGATGCCCGGCGACCGACGGCGATGCCGCCAGCAATACGGGATGCAATCGCCAAGCTCTTGTCGCAATCATAGACAGCTCGAGAAACGGGGAGAACAATGGCCAATTCCGACGGTCCACTGAAGGGTGTGCGCGTCGTTGCCTGCTCGACGGCACAAGCGGGCACGGTCCCCTACATGCTGATGGCCGATCTCGGCGCCGAGGTCATCAAGATCGAAGCGCCGGAGGGCGGCGATGCCTCGCGTGTCCAATCGGTGCTGCCCGGCCATCCGAGCTCGTTCTTCGAGACCAACAATCGCGGCGTGAAGAGCTTGACGCTCAATCTCAAGACCACCGAGGGGAGGCGGATCCTGCACAAGCTTGTCACCAGTGCAGACATCTTCGGGCAGAATTTCCGCCCGGGCGCGGCGGAGAAGAACGGCTTTGGCTATGAGGAGCTGAAGAGGATCAACCCGAAGCTCGTCTACGTTTCAATCTCCGGCTACGGGCCCAACGGACCCCACGCGCATCTGCCGGGCACGGACTCCATGGCCCAGGCGCTCGGCGGCATTGCACAGGCTTACTCCATGCCGGGCCAGCCCATGCGAACGGGTATCGCTTCAGTGGCGGATGAGACTTGCGCCATCCTTGCGTTCGGCGGCGCGCTTGCGGCTTTGACGCATGCGCGTGCCACCGGTGTCGGCCAAAAAGTCGAGCTGTCGCTCCTCGGCAGCATCGTCCGCCTCCTCGGCTGGACGTTCACGACCACCTTGTGGCGCGGGACCGACCCGGTTACGGGCCAGGCTCGCGTCGCCGGCACGCGCGAGCGGCCAGCCATGTCGGCAAGTTTCAACGACTGCGATGGCAAGCCCATGGTGTTCCAGTTGGCACGCGACCAGTGGAAGGAGGCGATGTCTGCCCTCGGCTTCTACGACGAGATCGAGCACGCAGGCTTCGGTCACTTGGGCGAGGCTATGGACTCGGCGGAGCGGCGCGCGGAGCTCCTCGCGCTGCTCGACCGCATGTTCGCGACCAACACGCGCGAGCATTGGGTAGGCAAGCTCCGGGATGCGGATATCGTGTCGGCGCCGATCAACACGATGCTGGAAGCAGCGCGTGATCCGGATGTGCTTGCCAACGGCTACGTGGCGGAGGTCGACTATCCCAGGCACGGCAAGCGCTTGAGGGTTCACGGCACGCCATGGCAATTCTCGGAGACGCCCGCCAAGATCGGGATCGCCCCCGAGCTTGGCGAGCATGACAATGAAATTCTGGCCGGCCTCGGCTACAGCGAGGCTGAAATTCTCGGGCTCCGAGAACGTAAGATTATTTGACGTCCTCGATCCGCGGCAGGCGATACCTGTCCCCGGGATCGCGCCAGCCCTTGAAGTTGGGCTTGCGCTTCTCGGCGAAAGCGGCGCGCGATTCCATCAGGTCGCCCTTGTCACCGTGCTCGTGCAGCTTGGCGGCCAGCGCTTTATGGGCGGCGGACGGCTCCGGGCGCATCTGCCGCATGATGTGCACGGTATTCACCCGCGAGGCGGGCGGCAGCGACAGCAGGTGCTCCGCCATGGACAATGCTGTTGGCATGAGCTCGTCCTGCGGCGCGAGGCGATTGAGGAAGCCAACCTGGTAGAAGCGCTCGGCGGTGAAGCGGAAGCCCAGCGCCATCTCCATGGCGATGGGGTAGGGCAGGTTGGCGAGATGCCCGTGATTGTAGCCGCCCAGAAGCCAGCGCTTCGCCTCGGATACCTCGAACACGGCTTCGGGCACCGCCACACGTAGATCCGTGCGCTCGACCAGCATGAAGCCGCCGCCCATGGCGAAGCCGTTGACGGCGGCGATCACTGGCTTCTCGAGGGTGCCATCCATGAAAGGGTCCGGAATCGACGGCCGCTGTCCGCCGGGGGTCCCGGCCGCAAGCGATTCCTTCATGTCCTCGCCGGCGCAGAAGCCGCGGCCGGTGCCGGTAAAGATCGCAACCTCCAGGTTCTTGTCGTGCCGGAAATCGCTCCAGGTCTCGGCAAGAGCAGTGCGCATCTCGGCATTCAGCGCGTTGAGTCGCTCAGGGCGATTCATACGAACAACCAGAACCTGCCCGAACCGCTCGGTTTCGACGACTGCCATGCGACGGTCTCCTTGAAATCTCGTTCGGCGAGGCACCGATACGAAGACTAGACCGGGGCACACATTCGGAAAAGCGCGACAAGGACGTCGGCGAGGTCCAGCATCTCGGTTTTGGCGGCAGAGCGCTGCGGCGCGCTTCAGATCACGGTCGCCGACGGTGGTCAAGGCTTGCGGCCGTCCCATCTAGACGCCCACAGAGGTACGCGAAATACTGGAGCTGGCGACCTGATTGAACTTTTCCCAGACCCACGATCGGAGTGTTTGGGTAGCATCAGCCGTGTGGAGGGCGTCTCGTCCTCCCTTGATCGCCTGTCAATGGGTGGCCCGGCGACCGAGTGATACATCCGGGCGGTGAGCGAGGAGAAGCGCCATGCCGCGCAATAGGCGCCATATGCATCTCGCCGTATTCTGGCTTGGGACCGGCAATCATTTGGCCGGCTGGCGCATGGACGGGGCATTCGACAGCAACTGTAGCTGGCCGATTGCCGAAGCCGGCGTCCAGATTGCCGAGCGCGGCAAGTTCGACCTGTTCTTCCTCGCCGACGGTCTGGTATCGGCAGCCAACGATCATCCATCCATGCAGACGCGGCTCGAGCCCACGACGACTGTTGCAGCGTTGAGCTTCGTCGCGCGCAACATTGGTTTCGGATGCACGGTCTCGACCAGCTTTAGTGATCCTTTCAGCGTCGCGCGTGTGTTCCAGTCGCTGGCACATGTAACCAAGGGCCGGGTCGCCTGGAACATCGTCACTTCCAATTCGCCGGACGCACATTTGAATTTCAGTCGCGAGACCCAAGTTGAGCACGACCAGCGCTACGAGATTGCAGGCGAGTTCGTCGACGTGGTCCGTGGGCTGTGGCGTGGGTGGGACGAAGGCGCCGTTGTGCGCGACCGACGCACGGGTGTCTTCGTCGATCGCACCAAGGTGCGTGCGCTCGACCACAAAGGTAAATATTATCAGGTACGCGGACCGCTGAACATGGAGCGGCCGCCCCATGGCGAGCCACTCTTGATCCAAGCGGGCGGCTCGGAAGCTGGACAGGAGCTCTCCGCGCGCACGGCCGACATTGTTTTCTCGGTCGTCAATGGAGACAAGGACGAGGCAAAATCCGCGTACGACGCCCTCAAGATGCGCATGGCCGGATATGGTCGCGAGCCTCACGAGCTCACGCTACTGCCAGGCGTCATGCCGATCATCGGCCGCACCGAAAGCGAGGCCAAAGCTCAGCTTGATCTGCTGCAGAGCTGGGTGTCGCCGACCAACGCCCTACGTCTCGTTTCGGCCCGCATCGGCCACGACATCTCCGAGTATCCGCTCGACGGTCCGGTACCGGAACTGCCGCTGACTCAGAACAGCCAGTCGTTCGCGCGCACTCTGCTTGCCATGGCGCGGCGCCAGAACATGACATTGCGCGATCTTTACAATATCACCGCCGCTGCGCGTGGCCATTGGGTGATCTGGGGCACGCCGACACGCATTGCCGATACGCTGCAGGAATGGTTTGAAGCCGGGCTGGCCGACGGCTTCATGATTCAGCCGGCATATTTCCCGGGTGCCTTCGACGACTTTGTCGACCTCGTCGTACCGGAGCTTCAAAGGCGCGGTCTCTACCGTCGGGAGTACGCGGGAGCGACATTGCGCGACCACTTGCGCCAGGACGCTGGCTGATCGCTCCATCCTGGGCACCGTCCCGCATAGGCGCGCGCGGCCGCAGTGCGCATGGCGGCAGTACGTCCATATGCGGACACCCGATGCGCAGTGTCCGACAGGGTCGACGACCGGCACGCCCTCCATGGCTGCAAATGTATGGTGGCGTCTTGGGGTGGTCAGGATAGTCTGGTGCACTTACAAGACCAACTTGCGGCCAGGCCGACGCCACCACAAAGCGGAAACGAGACCGGCCAGTCCCGCCGGATAGGCGCGCATCAACACGATGACAATGGCGGCGAACGCCACCATGCTCCATTCGCCCCAAGCGGCGAGCCAGGTGTTGAGCGCGTAGACCGGCGGCGCGCCGATAATCGGCGCGATGAAGGAACCCAGTCCACCGATCACGACCATGACGATGATGCGGGCCATTTCGCTAAAGTCGACGATCGAGGGGGTCAGGGTGAGCACGTAGTGCGCATAGAGGGCTCCCGCGAGCCCTGCCATCGCACTCGAGGCGACAAAGGCGAAGAGCTTCACCCGTGTCGTATCCACGGCCAACGATTGCGCCCGCATCGGGTCGTCCCTGACGGCGCGCATGAAGTAGCCGATGGGCGATTTCAGCATCACATAAATCAGGAGCAGGCAAAGGGCAGCAACTGCCAGAAACGTGTAGTAGTAGACGGCGGGCCTCACGTGGCCATAGAGCGAGGGGACGCTCAGGCCCAGATCGCCTCGGGTGAATTCATAAGCGGCGCTTAGCGTAATGCGCAGCGTCTCGGCGAACGCCCAGGTGGCGATCGAGAGGTAGATCGCGCGCATCTTGAGCACCAGCAGACCCAGCAGGAGCCCGCCCAGCGCAGTCGCGACCACGCCCGCGGGAATGCTTACCCATAGCGGGGTCTGCAGATGATAGACGAGCAATCCGGACGTGTAGGCGCCGAGTGCGGCAAACGCGTGTTGGGCAAGCGAAAACTGGCCGGTGAACCCTGCCAGCATGTTCCAGCTGGCGGCGAGAATGACGTAGTAGGCGCTTATCGCCAGCACGTGCGCCGCGAACTCGCTCACCAGCAGCGGCAGGCAAAGTAGGGGTGGCGCAGTGACGGCCAGGACCAGTGCAACGCGCCGCCAGTCCAGGAATGCGCCCACGCCACCCGTCAGCCCAACAGACATTCCTGCACCAGTGCGCGTACGCGTGAGTTGTCGAAGTCCCGCCCCGGCCCCTGCGCCTTCACCTGGCCGAGGTTGAGAAGGTAGAGATGGTCTGCCAACGGCAGCGCCTGCTCCACGTTCTGCTCCACCAGCAGGATCGCTGCGCCGGTCGCAGTCTTGGCGGCCGAGAGCAGGCCGTAGACCTGCTCCACCAGATTGGGCGCGAGGCCCACCGTCGGCTCGTCGATCAGGAGCAGCGAGGGCTGTGTCATAAGCTCTCGCGCCACTGAGAGCATGCGCCCCTGCCCGCCAGAGAGCGAGCCGGCACTGTCGCGTCGCTTCTCCTTTAGGATCGGAAACATGGCATAAACGCTCTCGATCTGCCGGCTCAGGCGGCGCCGATCGCGGCGGAATACCCAGGCCCCCATCAACAGGTTTTCCTCCACCGAGAGCAGCGGGAAGCTGTTGATGTCCTGCGTCACGTAGCTGAGGCCGGCCGCCTTCAGCGTACTCGAGTTGGCGCCGGTCACATCCTTGCCGCGAAACAGGACGCGGCCCGCAACGGGCTTGAGGATGCCGAAGATCGCACGCAGGAGTGTCGACTTGCCGGCGCCGTTTGGGCCGATGATAAGCGTCACGGCGTTCTCCGCGGCAGTCAGGGAAACGGATGACAGGATGTCGACGCCGGGTACATACCCCGCTCTGAGGCCCGAAACCTCGAGGGTTTGGTGGGCGCTCATGCCGCGACTCTTCCGAGGTAGGCTTGGACCACGTCCGGGCGCCTTGCAACCTCCTCGAGCGCGCCCTCGGCCGCGACCCGACCCTGAATCATCACCGTGACTCGGGGGCACAGGCGACGCACGATCGCCATCTCGTGGCTCACGATCAGGAAAGCGCGCCCCTCGACCCTGTTTTCACGCTCGATCAGGTCGATCAAGGTGTCCTTGACCACCGGATTGATTCCGGCGAACGGTTCGTCGAGGACGTGGAGACGTGCCGACGGGATCATGAAGCCGGCGCAAGCCTGCAGCAGCATGCGCTGGCCACCGGAAAGGGCGCCGGCGGACTCTTCGGCCATGTGCTCCAGCGTGCTCGTCGCGAGCAGCTCTCGCGCCCTGGCTTGCCCGTGCGCCAGGCCTCCGGCGCTCCCGGCCGCCAGGAAGGGAAGGAGCAGGTTCTCAAGCACGCTCATGTTTGCAAACACGCGCGCGACCTGGAAGGAACGCACGAGCCCGCGAGCGGCGATCTGATGAGCAGGCAACCCCGTGAGATCCCTGCCGCCGAGACGTATGCGCCCTGCGTCCAGCGTCTCGAAGCCCGTCAGCAGATTGACAAAGGTCGTCTTACCGGCGCCATTGGGCCCGATCAGACCGCGGATTTCGCCGGGCAGAAGCGTCATTGCGACAGCGTCGTTGGCAACGAGGCCGCCGTAGCGTTTGGTGACACCTTCGGCCTGGAGCAGGGGATCCGCCATCACGCCTCCCGTCCGCGTTCGCCGAACAGGCCGTTGGGCCTGATGATGAGCACCAGGATCACCAGCAGGAAGCCATAGACGTTCTGATAGGGCGAGGAGACGAAGGCTGCCCCGAGGCTCTCGACGAGCCCGAGCAGAAGGCCGCCGATGAGCGCGCCAGGAATCGACCCGAGCCCGCCGATGACGATGATCTCGAAGCCCTTCACCGTTGTGACTGCGCCGTTGGTCGGAAACACCATGAACAGCGGCGCAAGCAGCGCACCAGACAGGCCTGCCAGTGCTACCCCGATGGCGAATGCGATGGCATCGAGCCGATAGACGTCGACACCGGAGGTTTGCACGGCCAGACGGTTTTGCGCGGCGGCCCGTAGCGCCAAGCCGACCCACGTCTTCTTGATGACGACCCAGAAGATGCCGAGCGCCAGCAAGGCGCAAACAAAGGCCGCCACCCGCGCCCCCTCCTGCGGCAGTGGACCGATCCACACAACCGGCAAATCCGATTCGGGCCGGTATTGATTTGGTCCACCCAAGGCAACCGCCAGGCTGCGCAGCAAGAGCAACAGCGCGATGGTGACGACGGTCGCATAGTCGTCGCGACGCTGCATGGGCCTGGCGTACATCGGTTTGATCAGTATGGGCTCGAGGATCAGCCCGATGAGGAAGGTGCCCGCCGCCGATATGATCGCTGCCAACCACCACCATCGGGCGCCCAGCACGTAGTGGACGGCAACGAACTGAATATAGCTACCGATCATGTAGAACTCGCCCATCGCCCAATTGATGGTCTTCACGATCGAATAGATGAATGTGATACCCAGCGCCATCAGCGCGTAAAGCACGCCAACCATCAGTCCGGAAAGGACGGTCTGCACCAGGAGCTCGGTGCTGAAGATCACCGCCGGCCTTTCATTTGCGCCGAGATCAGCTATGGCATCAATCGGCCCGCCCCGGCGGAGCAACGGCAGGCACTATTGCCCCAGGACGTAGGCCACCTCGGCCGTCGCAGGCGTCTGATCCTTGGTCGCGTAGCGTAAGACCATGAGGGGCGGCGACCAGTTGTGCCACAGCGGACCCTCCGCGCGAGGGAACGTGAGAGGGCTCGTCGACCAGCCCGTGAATGATCCCTCCTCGAGCGCCTTGATCATCGCCTTGGGCTCGGTTGAGTTCGCCGTCTTGATGGCCTCGGCGAACACGATGGCGTTGGCGAAGCCGTTAAGGGCCGCATAGACAGGCGGCTCGTTGAACTTCGCCTGGTAGCGCTTGGCAAATTCTTTGCCGAGGTCCGACAGCTCCGACTTCGGCGAGTAAAATGCTATGAAGTTGATGCCGACGCCTTTGTCGCCGTGAAGCTGCCAGAACTGCGGTCTCGCCGGCGCATCATAGGACGTTACCATCTGTGCACCCGGCAGCAGGCCAGTGGTGTGCGCCTGCGTGATTATCAGATCGAGCGGCTGACCGACGCCGATGTTGACGATAGCGTCTGGCTTGAAGGCTTTGACCTGCAGGAGCTGTGGCAAGAGATCGGTTGTCGTGCGATCGAACATGATCGTCTGGATTTCTAGGCCGAGATTTTTGTCCTTGTTCTGTTTCTCGGTCTCCTTGGCGAGGCCGATGCCGTAGTCGGTGGTTTCGGCGATCACACTGATGCGCTTCCACTTGTTCTTCTGGATCCAGCCGAGCCAGGCGGCCGCTCGGGGCGCATCGACGGCGTGCGTCCGGAAGGCAATGTCGTATTTCTTGGCCGTCACGTCGCTGGCCCCGGTCTGGGTGCCCATGGTTGGGACGCCCATCTCCTTGGCGACCTCGTTGACGGCGATGTTGACCCCGGAATGGATGAAGCCGAACACGGCAACGGCTTTTTCGCTCGACACCAGCCGGCGGTAGGCGGCAACACCCTGTTCGTTCTTGCCGGCGCTGTCGTGCACCGAAAGCGCAACCTTGCGTCCGAGTACGCCACCCTTCTCGTTGATATAGTCCACGCCGAGCTCTGCGCCACGCTTGGCGAGCTGGCCCAGCGCTGTCTCGCCCGGCGGCGACAACGGCGTGATCAGGCCAAACACGATCGGCTCCTGCTGCGCCCTGGCCGGCGCGAACCCAAGTGTGACCAACACCGCAAGAAGTGAAGCCGCTCCCAGTACTCCCCGTCTCTGCATGGCGTCCCTCCCAGGCTCGGGCTGAAGTGCAGGAAAGGCGGTATGACACCGGCAGTCCATCCACTGGCTATTGTGCCGTGTCCGGGGGCGTGCTGTCGAGGCGATCGATTGTCGGCCTGCGTCCCGCCGGCGGGTTTGGCCGGACCGGCGCGTCCTAGGGCTGTGTTGGGTCCGAGTTTCCAAGGCCTTCGTCGAGGCTGCGGCCGCGCAAGGCTCGGGCGAGACCCACCAGCGGGGATTGGCGCGTTTGGACTTGTGAGCCCCGGATCAAGCCGGCCGCGCCAGCATCCTATCGCGCAGCGCGCTCATCGCCTGCCAAACCTGTTCGAGGTCGGCGACGTTGAATCCCGCTGCAATATCTGGGCTCTCGGCCTTCAAGGCATCATAGAGGCGGCCGGTGTAGTGAGCCCGGCCATCCTGGGCGACCACGAGCCCATTCTGGCCCTCGAACTGAATGTTCCAGGCAATGGCGGTTTCGCGGGTGATACCTTCGGGAAGGTCCAAACGTATTCGGCCGCCCTCCAATACGATTGGATAGCCGCCCGGCAGGCCCATAGGACCCGGTACGTGACCCGACCAGCCTCGGCCATGTGCCATGGCGAGCATCAGCGTCACACCGCTCGCTCCCGAGATGTCGATCACAGGCTCGGGGGTCAGCTGTATGGCCGCGAAACGGGCATAGACGTCGTCGACCTCGGCCCCATCGAGCCAAACCCGCGGTGACGGCCCAGACCTCAGCGCCGGACCCCGACGCCAGGCCGCGATGTTCTGGTAGTGACAGATCATCTGCAGCCTTGGCCTTGGATAACCTTCGAGCATCCCAGAGAAGGCGTGCGCGAGAATGGCGATGTTACCGATGCCGCAATCCACCACCAAGCCCATCGCCGCCACGATGCCGTTGGCAACATCGGGAAAGCAGCAGTTGATCAGGCGGCTTTGAGGAGAGACCTGCGCCAGGGCACGGGCAACTCGCGATGTCAGCACGGCCTGGAACACGGCTGTCGCGCTCAAGCCACCTTCCGCGACCAGGCGTGTCCAACCGTTGCCAGCCCCCGAGATCACCGAGGCCGGCTGAAGCGAGGCCGCTTGCACGACGACGCTGGCACCCAGGCTCGCGATCAACTCCGCAATCCCGCCGCCGCCAAGGTCAATCTCGTGGCCCTCGATCGCGACGGGCCGAGAGAACATCTCCGCGCGAGCCCGCGCGGCGGTCAGGATCCAGGCGAGGCGAAATGTATTGCGCCCGGCGAGGACGACCCGTGTCGGATCTGTTGCGGTGGCAGCCAGATCGCAGGCGATCCGCTGGGCAAAGGGCCCAGTCCCCAAGATGAGTATGTCGCAACCTTTTGTCATATGCTCTTCTCTGTTCGGTCTCGATCGACCGGCAAGCGTATAGATTAGCCAGAGGACGCGGAATGGCCTCCACATCGGCGGACGTCGCGATCATCGGCGGCGGGTTGATGGGCTGTTACTCAGCCTACTTCTTGCGTCAACGCGGGCGCTCGGTCATCGTGATCGAGAAGGGCAACGCCTGTGCGGCGGCGAGTGGCGTCAACTTCGGCAATCTGCGCCTGCAGGGACGCGCGCGCCAGGAATTCCCACTCTCCCTTCGCGCCCAGGCGATCTGGGAGGACCTTGACCGCCTGACCGGAGAGGATTGCGGTCTCATTCGCTGCGGTCACGTGTACTTGGGACTGGCGAAAAGCGATGAGCCCAAGCTCGAGCGGGCTGCGCTCGAGGCCCGCGCAGCCGGTCTCGAGGTCGAACTTCTGGACGGGTCTGCCGCGCGTCGCCGTTGGCCTTTTTTGTCGGGAACCGTGACGGGCGCCTCGTGGTCGAAGCGCGATGCCGTGGCCGATCCTGCGGTGGCCTCGCCGGCGGTTGCGCGGCTAGCGCAACGGGCGGGGGCACGGATCCTAGAGCGCTCGCAAGTCGTCACCATCGAGCGCACCGGCGCAGCGTTCACTCTACAAATCGAGCAGGGGCTGACCGTAACATGCGGCCAGGTCGTGAACGCTGCCGGCGCCTGGGCGGGAGACATTGCGCGACACTTCGGCGAGCCGGTGCCGATGTTCGCCGCCGGGCCACCGCTG
>Ga0111539_10005294_pt1 | contig 16705 bp, 13 predicted proteins | sample RhiMethybrSRZTD1_FD_79667 | JGI IMG/M metagenome (GOLD analysis project Ga0111539, IMG submission 79667) | Populus rhizosphere microbial communities from Tennessee, USA - Rhizosphere MetaG P. TD hybrid SRZTD1 (version 2) (version 2) | ecosystem: Host-associated > Plants > Roots > Rhizosphere >... | reverse complement strand
TTACGAGCCCCTGGGCGAATGCGCGCGACGATCGCGGAGTCGTGCTTCGCGGAGTCTCTCGCTACTCGCGGATTATGGGTGTGAAGTGCCATCGCCCGAATCGACCACGACTCGCGAAATAGGCGGCCTGACCGACGATCGAAAACGGCTCCCCGAAATACACTCTCGCTTCTTTCGATGGCTGTTCCCACACGACTGGTCTGAGCCACAACTCTTCATGGTAATCAAGCGAGTCAGCAGGGCCACAATGACGAAGGGTTGGCTGTTTCCGTCGAAGTCGTTGCAACAGCCACAGGGACACGTCGCGAAACTCGAGCTTCGCCGGGTTGACAAACTGCCGCACACATCGGAATTCTGAGTCGCGAAGCTGCCGCGTAGCGACGCCCAACAGAAGTCGGTCCTCCAGTTGGCTGTCGATCGTTTGCGCTTTCGCTGACCCGGTCGCGAGGTGAATCGCCAGAACGATCAGAAAGACACGGCCAGCGGGGCTCACGTCGAACGCCGTTAGCTAGGCGGTTGGTCTGAGGTGCTGCAGGAATCGTCCTTCGCGGATGTCCTGCTCGCGCACGAATTCGAGCGTATTCTGCAGCGCGGCGATGATCGACTCGAGCATCACCTCTGACTCGCGGCGCTTCAGACGCATGCCGTCGATCTCGCGCTGTGCGTCCTCGAGCTGCGCCTGCGTGCGCTGCATCAGAATCTCGACCTGACCTTCGGCCTCGCGGATGATGCGCGCGGCTTCGGCCTGGGCGTTGCTCTTCATGTCGTCCGAGGTCTTGTGCGCGCTCATCAGCGCGGACTTCAGCGTGCCTTCCAGTTCGCGGTACTGAATCAGCGACGCTTCGAGTCGAATCACTTCCTGGCGGAGCCGCTCGTTCTCGCGCATCGCCTGTTCGTAACCGTCGGCGGTCTCGAGCAGGAACGCGTTGACCTCGGCCTTCTCGTACCCGCGCATGGCGGTGTTGAACTTCGCCTGCCGCACGTCGAGCGGCGTCGGGGCAGAGTGGCGGTCGGGCGACGGCAGGCGCCGTGACTCGACGGCCGATGTGAGGTCCTCAGTGTTCGACATGTCGGCTCCCAAAAATCGCTGTACCCACCCGCACGATCGTGGCCCCTTCCTGAACGGCCACTTCGAAGTCCCCGCTCATCCCCATGGACAGCTCGCGGAGCATCGACGCGGGAACACCGGACGCCTGCCACTGGTCGCGCAGTTCACGGAGCTGGCGGAACCATGGTCGTGACTGTTCCGGCGTCTCCGGAAACGGCGGCAGCGTCATCAGCCCGACAACCCTGGCGGCGCGACAGGCGATCGCGGCTTCGAAGAGCCGCGGCACCTGGCCTGGGGGCACGCCGAACTTGGTTGTTTCCCCCGCGAGATCCACCTGAATCAGCAGGTCCGGCGCGTGCGGCGTGTCGGCGGCTGCCTGGTCAAGCTTGTGGAGGAGCTCGACGCTGTCAACCGACTGAATCATCGCGAACGCCGGCGCCGCCTTTCGGGCCTTGTTCGTCTGCAGGTGGCCAAGCAAATGCCACCTGATTGATTGGTCGGCAGATCGGTCGATCTTCTGTAGGGCCAGCTCGATCTTTTGGAGGGCCTCCTGGACGCGATTTTCGCCGAAATCCCGCTGTCCGGCGGCAAACGCCTCGGCGATGGATTCGATCGGGAATGTCTTGGAGACGGCGACGAGACGAACGCTGGCGGGGTCCCGACCGGCCGACTGAGCCGCGGCGGAAATCCGCGCGCGTATCTCAGTCAGCCGATCGGAGATAGTCGACATGGCTTTGGGCTTTAGGCTTTGGGCTTTGGACTGGAGCTACAAACCAGAGCCAAATAGCCTAGAGCCCAGAGCCAAAAGCCGAGAGCCTACTTCTTGAGCATCTGCTGCAAAGCCGGCAAGGCCGCCTTCACTTCCGCCGCCTTCGGACCGTTCGGATCCGCCTTGAGATACGCCTCGAGTGCGGCGACGGCGTCCGGAATCTGTCCGAGGTTGAGCGACGTCATGCCGAGCTGGTACTGCGCCATCGCGTGATTCGGGTCGGTCTTCGTCGCCGCCTCGAACTGCGTCTTGGCTTCGGCGAATTTCCCGGCATTGAACAGGATCACGCCCTGGTTGTATGACGCTTCCGCGTTACCACCGCCGCCACCCGACGAGTACTTCGCGGCATTGGAGCTGGCTTCTGCAGCGAGATCGAATTTCTTCTGCGAGTTGTACAGGTTGGCGAGCGCCGTGTACGCATCGGCGTTGTCCGGCTTCAGCTCGATGGCCTTTTTGAACGACGCCTCGGCCTCGGTGTACTGCTGCTTGGCCATCTGCGACACGCCGATGTTGTAGTAGCAATCGACGCAGTTCGGGACCTTGGCGATCACTTCCTGGAACTTGGCGATCGCTTCGTCGTGACGGCCGGCTTTCATGGCCTCGACGGCTGCACCCGCACTGGCCTGAATGGCGGCTGCCGCTTCCTTATCGGCCGCGCTCACACCAGACGAGGCGCTCAGTGTGAAGGCCAGTGGATTGTTCGGACCCTGACGGACGTTGGCGTTCTTCGTCTGCGTGCCGACCTTGTCCTTTGACGCCGTCACCTTGTAGGCGCCCGACGACAGACCGACCTGCAGGAAGTCACCGTTCTTGTCAGTCTTCGTCTGGGTCTTGCGATTCGCGTCAACCGCCTCGAAGAGGACCGTGGCGTCCGCCACCGGCATGCCTTGCGCGTCTGTGACCTTGCCGCGCACCACGCTCTGGGCGAGCGCCGGGGCTACCGACACCGCACACAACACTGCAACTGCCACGACGCCGCGGAACAGATTGGTCCGCATCGAAACCCTCCGCAAGTATTCCGCGGAGGCTGAAGCCCCCGCTCTACAAGTCCGTATGCTAACAGTCTACTTGAAGAACTCACCCACCGCAGAGAGGTCGTAGGTCACCGGCGCCGGGGGTAGAGAGGCAAGAAATCGTCGTCCATAGCCCATGGTGCGCAAGCGTGGGTCGAGGACGGCCAGAACCCCTCGATCGGCGCGGTGCCGGATGAGCCGGCCCAGCCCCTGCTGCAAAGACAGGATGGCCAGCGGCACTTGGTAATCCGAGAACGCGTCGCCGCCCCGGGCCGTGATGGCGTCGATGCGGGCGGAGGTCACCGGGTCGCCCGGCGAGGCAAACGGCAGCTTGTCGATGACCACGCAGCTGAGGGCGTCGCCGACGACATCCACGCCCTGCCAGAAGCTGGATGTCGCGAGCAGGATGGCATTGCCTGCGGAGCGAAATTCGTCGATCAGCGCGGAGCGCGGTGCGGTGCCCTGCACCAGCACCGGATAGGGCACCGCCATCTCGATGAACGGCCTGACCGCGTGCAGCACTCGGTAGCTGGTGAACAGCACGAACGCCCGGCCCTGCGAGTGCGTGACCAGCGCGATCGTCTCGCGTGCAACGGCCTCGACGAAGGACGGCGACTTCGGTGGCGGCATGCGCCGCGGGAGATAGAGCAGCGCCTGCGTGCGGAAGTCGAACTCTGATGGCACGCGGATCTCGTCGGCGTCCTTCAGGCCGAGTCGTCCTTTGACGTACGCGAACGAGCCGTCCACGGCGAGCGTTGCCGACGTCAAGACGATGCTCCGGTAACGGTCGAACAACGATTCGCGAACGATCCGGGAGACATCGATCGGTGACGCGCGCAGAGAGAACCCGCCTTTGCCTCTCGCTTCCACGTAAAAGACGTAGTCGGGATCATCGGCGCGCATCAGGAAGCGCAAGTCGGTGCGCAGCTCGCCGGCGCGTCGCTGCAGCGTCGCGATCATTTCGGGATCAGGGATCAGGGATGGGGGATCAAAAGCGTTCTTACTGGTCCCCGATCCCTGATCCCCGATCCCCGAAGCGATCAGCGCCAGCGTCGCCTCGAGACCTTCGAGCGATCTGATCAGCGCCAGCGCATCGGCCGCATGTTCACCAAACGCGTCAGCGGTGTAGCGCGCGCGCCCTTCGGCCGGATTCTGCACCCGTCCGAGTGACAAGCCCGTGAAGAACCCGTGCGCATGCATCGAGACGCGGGTCAGCGCGCGCGCCAGCGTCTCTGCCTGATTCGGTTCGAAGGACGAGGTCGCCAGCAGGCGGTGCGCATCGCGGAGCAGGTCGTCCACGCGGTAATTGCTGAACGCGACGCCGAAGTACTGCGTTGCCACGTCCTCGAGCTGATGTGCCTCGTCCACGACCAGCGTTGCGCAGGAGGGAATCACTTCGCCGTACGCGCTCTTGCGCACAGACGCATCCGCGCAGAGCAGATGGTGATTGACGATGACGACGTCGGATTCGGCGGCACGCTGGCGCATCAGCGTGACGAAGCAGTCGCCGTAGCGCGGGCACTCGGTGCCGAGACAGGTGTCGGCCTCAGCCGAGATCTCCTTCCAGAGCGGCAGATCCTCGGGGAGATCGCGCAGCTCGGCCCGATCGCCGGTCTTGGTCGTCTTGGACCACTCCTGGATCACCGGCAAGAAGACCGCTTTTTCCGGACGCTCGAACAGCCCGTTGGTCTCCTCGGCTTCGAACGACTGAAACCGATGCAGGCACAGATAGTTCGATCGGCCCTTCATCAGCGTGGCGGTGAAGGGCACGGGCAGCGCGTCGGTCAGCGTTGGCAGATCCTTGAAGAAGATCTGTTCCTGCAGATTCTTCGTGCCGGTGGAGACCAGTACGCGCTGCCGGCTGAGGATTGCGGGGATCAGATACGCGAGGGTCTTGCCGGTGCCGGTGCCGGCTTCCGCCAATAGCGTGCCGCCGCCTTCGATGACGCCAGCCACGGCCGCCGCCATCTGCCGCTGGCCGTCGCGTGGCTCGAAGCCATTCAGCGTCGTCGCAAGCGGACCAGAGTCGGCGAAGATAAGTGAGATGTCGGTGCCGAGGTTTGCGTCCATCTCGAAGAAGATCCAGTTTACGGCAGCTCTGATCGTCTTCGTCCTGGTGGCGTCGCTCCGGTTCCTGTCGCTGACCGGCTTTCCCGATGATCATTACGTCCATCTGGCCGGCGCGCAGCAGATGCTGCAGGGCGAATGGCCGTCCCGCGACTTCGTCGATCTCGGCGCGCCGCTGACGTATGCGGTCTCGGCGGCTGTGCAGGTGGTCTTTGGGGAGCGTCAACTGACCGAGGCGCTGCTGATGGCGGCTGCCTTCGGGTTCGGAGCGGTCCTGACTCTTCGCGCCGGGGTTGCGCTGACTGGCTCGGTCCTCCTGGGCGTCGCTGCAGCGGCCATCGAATTCCTGGTCTATCCGCGCACGTATAGCTACCCGAAGATGGTGCTCTACGGTGGGGCAGCGGTCGCGTTCCTCTGGTACTCGAGCCGGCCGTCTCGTGCACGCATCGTGTGTCTTGCCGCGCTGGCGGCGTGTGCGGCGCTGGTGCGGCACGATCACGGGCTCTACATCGGCATCGCGTCGGTGGTGGCCGTCGCGTTGTCGCCTATCCCTTCCGACCGGTACAGGGGTGGCATGTCCGTGGCGATCCTGGCCGCCGCAGTGTTCAGCTTCATGCTGCCGTATTTCGTCTATCTGCAGACGGCGGACGGGATCATGGCGCATCTGCAGCGGGGTTTTGCCTTCAGCGCGCTCGAAGTGCCGCGGCAGCGTCTGACGATGGTTGGCCTTCCCGCGTACGACGCGTGGCTCCTGGCCGCCGTGTGGATGGCGCCAATCGCTGCGCTCGCGCTTCTCGTCGTTCCCCTCGTCGCTCGTCGAGAGGGCGCGTGGACGATCGCGCGCCGCGTCCTGCCGCTCATCGCCCTCGCGATGGTCACGAATGGTGGTCTCATCCGCGATCGTCTCGATGTGCGGCTGCCTGACGCGATCGTCGCGCCCGCGCTGCTCATGGTGTGGCTTGTGTACCAAGCGTGGCGCATGCCGCCGCGAGCGGTGGGGCTCGCGGCACGCGTCGTCGCCACGATCGCCCTGCTGATGACGATGAGGGATGCGGCGGTGATGGGGAGCGTGGAGGAACAACTCGACCGCGCGAATGTGCTGGCCGGTCTCGATCGCGTTCCCGAGCGATTGGTGTCGCTCGTGCGCGACATGGATCGGCCGTGGGCCGGACGGCTCGTGCCGTCAGCGGTGGCCGGCGAGATGCGGCCCTTCTTCGACTATGTGCCGCGGTGCGTTCCGCCGGATCAGCGCCTGCTCGTGGCCGCCTGGTTGCCCGAGGTCGCGGTGTTGTCGCAGCGCGCGTTCGCCGGCGGACAGATCTGGTTCATGCCCGGCGCGCTGAAGACACCTGCCGATCACGCGCTGGTCATGCGGCGTCTCGAACACCAGGTCATTCCGGTGGCTGTCTTTCGTCGTCCGGCGTACGACGACATTGCGCTCGAGTTTCCCGAGCTCGACACCTACATCAGGGAGCATTTCACCGAGGTCGCCCAGTGGTCGCTGGGTGGCGGGGATGAGGTCCACCTGCTGATGGCCGCGAAGCAAGCGACGGGCATGGACACAAAGACCGGGTGGCCGTGCTTCCGCTAGCAGGTAGCTGGTAGCCGGTAGCCCAGGGCCGAAAGCCCAAAGCCGAAAGCCGAAAGCCCAAAGCCCAAAGCCCAAAGCCTAGTAGAGCGGGAACGCCTTGCAGAGCCGATCGACTTCCTGCTTCACCGTCGCTGCGACGCGGTCATCGTCGGGAGCGGCGAGCACGCGACCGATCAGTTCGCCGACGACATCCATCTCCGGCTCTCGCATGCCACGCGTCGTCAACGCCGGCGTGCCGATGCGAATGCCACTGGCCACCATCGGTGGGTTCTGATCGAAGGGGATCGCGTTCTTGTTGACAGTGATCCCCGCTCTGCCGAGCGCGGCTTCGGCGGCCTTGCCGGTCACGCCCTTGGAGAAGACATCGACGAGCATCAAGTGATTGTCGGTGCCGCCGCTCACGATTCTGAAGCCCTGGTTCGCGATGGCGCTCGCCAGCCGCTGCGCGTTGGCGATGATCTGCCGCTGATAGTCCTTGAACGCCGGCTCCATCGCTTCCTTGAAGCACACCGCCTTGGCGGCAATGATGTGCATGAGCGGTCCGCCCTGGACGCCGGGGAACACCGAGCGATCGAGATCCTTGGCGTACTGCTCCCGACAGAGAATCAGACCTGACCGTGGGCCGCGCAGTGTCTTGTGCGTCGTCGAGGTGACGAAGTCGGCGTGCGGCACGGGACTCGGATGCAGGCCAACCGCGACGAGGCCGGCAATGTGCGCCATGTCCACGACCATCGGCGCGCCAACCGCTTTGGCGACGGCGGCGATGCGTGGGAAGTCGATGATGCGCGGGTAGGCGCTGGCGCCCACCATGATCATCTTCGGTGTGTGCTGATGCGCCAGCCGCTCCAGTTCCTCGTAGTCAATCCGCTCGTCGTCTTTGCGGACGCCGTAGGGGACGATCGTGTAGAGCTTGCCGGAGAAGTTCAGCGGATGACCGTGCGTGAGGTGACCGCCATGGGCGAGGTTCATGCCGAGCACGGTGTCGCCGGGATTCACGATGGTGAAGTACACCGACATGTTCGCCTGCGCGCCCGAGTGCGGCTGCACGTTGGCGTGGTCGGCGCCGAACAGTGTCTTGGCGCGCGAAATGGCCAGCGATTCGGCGACGTCGACGAACTCGCAGCCGCCGTAGTAGCGCTTGCCCGGGTAGCCCTCGGCGTACTTGTTGGTCAGCACCGACCCCGCTGCCTCGAGAATCGCGCGGCTCACGAAGTTCTCCGACGCGATCAACTCGAGCCCTTCGTTCTGCCGCTCTTTCTCCTGGCGAATGGCCTGCGCAATGTCCGGGTCGGCATCGGCGAGTGCGCGCAGCGTGAAGGACAGCGTGGCGGAGTCTGACATAAGGGCGATCTTACCTTCTTACCTCCTCACAGGAGGGACACTTGCCTTTTTTGGCATTGTGCAATGAGCATTGAGCATTGTGCCTTCTGTCGTGATCAGTGCTCGCGGGGAGCAGCGCGTCCGCGGCGGACACCCGTGGATCTATCGTGCCGACGTCGTCGACGTGGATGCCGACGGCGGCGATATCGTCCAGGTGATCGGGCCGCGCAAGCGGACGATCGGTCAGGCGCTGTTCAGCGATCGCTCGCAGATTCCGATTCGCATGCTGACGCTTGGCGACGAGCCTGCCGGCGAGACGTTGCTGCGTTCGCGGCTGCAGCGCGCGATTGAGTACAGAGCATCACTGCAGCTGGACGCGACGGCGTATCGCCTCGTGCACGGCGAAGCCGACTTGCTGCCCTCGCTCGTGATCGATCGGTACGCCGACTATCTCGTTGTGCAGGCGCTTTCGCAGGGCATGGATCGCCTGCTGCCGACGATCACCGCGGTGCTGCAGGACATGCTCGCGCCCGCCGGCATTCTGGCGCGCAACGATCCGAAGGTGCGTGCGCTCGAGGGCCTCGAGCAGACGATTCGGGATCTGGCCGGTGCGATCCCCGACACAGTGACCGTGCGCGAGGGGCCGATCGAGTATCAGGTCGATCTGCGCCGCGGGCAGAAGACTGGTCTGTTCCTCGATCAGCGCGAGAACCGCGAGGCCGCGACTCGCTATGCGCGAGGGCGGATGCTCGACGCGTTCAGCTATCACGGCGGCTTTGCGCTGCGACTCGCCAAGCAGTGTACGGACGCCGAGGCGATCGACATCTCGGCCGACGCCGTGCAGCGCATTCAGGTGAACGCTGCGCGCAACGGCGTGCCGCATCTGAAGGCACGCGAGGAGAATGTCTTCGACGCCTTGCGGCGGCTCGAGAAAGCTGGCGCACGCTACGAAACGATCGTGCTCGACCCGCCGGCGTTCGCAAAGAACAAGGCGTCGGTGCCGAATGCGCTCGCTGGCTACAAAGAGATCAACCTGCGCGCAATGCGTCTTCTGTCGCCCGGTGGCACGCTCATCACCTGCAGCTGTTCCTACAACGTCAACGAGGACACCTTCGGCGCGGTGCTGCACGAGGCGTCGATCGACAGCCGTACGCCGTTGACGATCGTTGAAAAGCGTATGCAGGGCCGCGACCACCCGGTGCTCGTCGGCGTTCCCGAGACGCACTATCTGAAGTGCTTCATTCTCCGGCGGGTGGAGTAGGAATCAAACGCAGGGATCGCAGAGATCGCGGAGTTTTCAACACAGAGCTCACAGAGTTCACAGAGGTTTCAGATGTGGCTGGTGGCGCCGGCCTACGGCCGGCGACCGGATGGAGAGAGGTGCGATCGCAAGCGCATACAGAATCCGAGCGGCGCTTGCGAATCGCAACCTCTCTCCATCCGTCTCGCGCGAAGCGCGACCCACCAGCCAGGAACACTCTGCGATCTCTGCGATCTCTGCGTTGAGATTCTCCGTGAACGGCGTGTCCTCCGTGGCCGCGCTCCCCCATGCCATAATCCCCTCTCTTATCTGAAAGGCAGTTCACATGGCGCGCATGTTTCGTCCTCGTCTCACCGGCGTGGTTTGCGCTCTCTTCTCGTTCGTCCTCGTGCTCACCGCGATCCCCGCGTTCGCGCAGGAGCCTGCGCCGACGCCGCCGGCGCCGCAGCCTGAGCAGACCCCGGCCGTGCCGCAGACGCCGCTTGGGCCTCCGCTCGGAGGACTCGGCGCGCCGCCGGTCATCAGGCCGTACGACAGAGTGATCACCAAAGACGCCAAGTCGGACGAAGGACTCTTCACCGTACACCGCATCGGTGACCGGCTCTATTACGAGATCCCGACCGCGCAGCTGGGCAAGGAGTTCCTCTGGGTCAGCCAGATCGCGCGGACGACGGTGGGCGCAGGGCAGGGCGGGCAGGCGCTTGGCAGCCGAGTGGTGAAGTGGGAGCGTCGCGGCAATCGTGTCCTGCTGCGCAGCATCTCGTACGACATCGTCGCGGACCGCCAGCAGCCGATCGCCCAGGCGGTCGAGGCGGCCAACAACGACACCATCCTGATGGCCTTCAACATCGAGGCACTCGGCAAGGACGATGCGCCGGTGATCGACGTCACGCGTGCGTTCACGACTGAAGTACCGGAGTTCAGCGGCCGCTCCCGTGTGCGGTCGCGCACGTTCGACGGGTCGCGCTCGTTCGTCGAGCGTGCCGTCTCGTTCCCTGACAACATCGAAGTCGAAGCGACGCACACCTACTCGACCGGCGTCGAGCTCCAGGGTCCCATCATTACCCCACAGGCGCTGGTCAACCAGGCACGCCCCGGCAGCGCCAGCGTCGTCATGCACTACAGCATGGTGAAGCTGCCCGAGAAGCCGATGATGCCGCGGGTGTTCGACGAGCGTGTTGGCTACTTCACCGTCCAGCAGTTCGACTACGGCCGCGAGGAGCATCGCGCGCAACGCCGTCGCTACATCTCGCGGTGGCGGCTCGAGAAGAAAGATCCCAACGCCGCGCTATCGGAGCCGATCAAGCCGATCGTGTTCTACGTCGATCCCGCGACGCCCACGAAGTGGGTGCCGTTCATCAAGAAAGGCATCGAGAGCTGGCAGCCCGCGTTCGAAGAGGCCGGCTTCAAGAACGCGATTCTCGCCAAGGACGCGCCGAGCAAGGAACAGGATCCCGACTGGAGTCCGGAAGACGCCCGCTATTCGGTGATCCGCTGGCTGCCGTCGACCGTGGAGAATGCCTCGGGGCCACACATTTCCGATCCGCGGACCGGCGAGATTCTCGAGGCTGACATCCAGTTCCATCACAACGTGATGAACCTCGCGCGCGACTGGTACTTCGTGCAGGTCGGTCCGCTCGATCCACGCGCGTCGAAGCTGCCGCTGCCCGACGATCTCATGGGCAGGCTGCTCGAGTACGTCGCCGCCCACGAAGTCGGCCACTCGCTCGGCTTCCAGCACAACATGAAGGCGAGCTCGTTGTATCCAGCCGAGAAGGTCCGCGACCGCGAGTGGGTCAAGAAGATGGGCCACACGCCGACGTTGATGGACTACTCGCGGTTCAACTACGTGGCGCAGCCGGAAGACCGCATCGACCCCGCCGATCTCATCCCGAAGATCGGTCCCTACGACAAGTGGGCGACGATGTGGGGATACAAGCCGATTCCGACCGCGAAGGCGCCGGACGAGGAGAAGACGACGCTCGACGAGTGGGCGCGCGCGCAGGACGCCACGCCGTGGCTGCGTTTTACCACATCGGATTCGCTCGGCGCCGATCCCGGCGAAGTGACCGAAGCGGTCGGCGACGCTGATGCGGTTCGCTCGACGCGCATGGGCGTGAAGAACCTGGAGCGCGTCGCGGGGATGTTGCTCACCGCCACGAAGCACCCCGGTGAACCGTACGACGATCTCGAGGAAGTGTACGGTCGCCTGCTGGGTCAGTGGGTGCTCGAGATGAATCACGTCGCCGTCGTGGTTGGCGGCGTGCAGTCGAGGCAGAAGACGTCCAGTCAGGAAGGGCCACGCTTCGAATCGCTCTCGCGCGAGCGTCAGCGCGAAGCCATGCAGTTCCTCAGCGACAACGCGTTCACGACGCCCCGCTTTGTGATCAGGCCAGACATTCTCAGGCGAATCGAACCCGTCGGCACGCTCGACCGGATCCGGACGAGCCAGCAGCGCGTGCTGGCCACGTTGCTCACCGAGTCTCGCATCAACAGGCTGGTCGAGCAGGAAGCGGTGGACGGCGCGACGGCGTATCGCCCGACCGAGTTTTTTGCCGACCTGCGTCGTGCGGTGTGGCGAGAGGTTGACGCGGCCTCAGTGCAGATCGATCCGTATCGCCGCAACTTGCAACGCGCGTATCTCGACGCGATGAACGACAAGGTCAACAGCCGCGTCAGCGGCGAGTCGCGTCCGTTGGCGCGCGGTGAGTTGCGATCGCTCGACACGTCGGTCCGCGCGGCGATTGCCAAGGCGGCCGACCGCGAGACGCGGCTGCACCTGCAGGATGTCCGCGATCAGATCGCGCGGATTCTCGATCCCAAGTTCGCGCCGCCAACCGCACCGCAGAACCTGCCGATCATCTTCGGCGTGGACGGGTCGGACGAGCGGGTCGGCTGCTGGCTCGACTACGCGATTCGAGTTGAGAGGCCCGTAGAGGCGGGTCATTAGACCCGCCTGACCATGTCGAACTTCACGCACTATGGCGAGCGTGTCGGGTCGAATCCCGACAAGCAGTTCAAGGCGACGCTCTTTCAAAGCGGGCGCCTGATGCTCGGGCTGAACTGCCTCGAGCCAGGGCAGTCGCAGCACGTTCACACGCACGCCGAGCAGGATAAGTTCTATTTCGTCGCCGAAGGCGCCGGCGAGTTCGTCGTCGGCGACGAGACTCGACGTGCGGGGCAGGGCATGGTGGTATGGGCGCCGGCCGGCGTCCCCCACGGCGTCACCAACACCGGCACCGAGCGGCTGGTGCTGCTCGTAGGAATCGCGCCGTCGCCGTAGGCGGTGAGTGTCTACAGCGGCATTTCGGTTTGACGTGCGCCGCGTACTACCACCTGTGTGTACTTCGCGTGCGAAAAGTTGTGAAAAACGTACATGCGCTCCTGCCAGTGCTCGTAGCTCGGGCGATTGATGCGCAGCTGTTCGATGAGGCATATCTTGCGGTCCCGATGCGCCGCATTGAATTCGTCGATCGCCAGATACTCGCCAACGTACCGATTCATGCAACCCTGATCACCGGCGGCGAGATCGTCGAAATAGCAGTGCACCCGCGGGAGATGTGTCGATTCAGGGCCGTCGAGGAGGGCCAGCGCCGCCTTGGTCGAGCTGTAATAGTCGAGGTCGAACGACACAAAACCGAGAGGCGATTCGATCGAATCCCGTAGCCAGTGCTTCACCGTGACGGCAACGTCGCCGATCACCAGCTTGGCAGATTGCAGCTTGGCTCGCAGCGCCGCTTGGTCCATCTTGTAGTATCCGGCGTTCCAGACGTGGGGTAAGTCGCGGTAGTCGACTGGCGGCGGCAGGCCCTCGCCGGCATCGAAGCCGACAACGTCAATCTTGACGCCGAGGAACGTGCCGATTTCGGCGCATGCCGCCTCGAGTGCCAACAGCCCGCGGCCCCCAGCCACACCGAGCTCAATGGCGGTAATGCGTGGAACCCCGATGCAAGACGCCAGATACGCGGCCCAGTACACGCCGTAGGCATAATGCGGCCTCGGATAGATCCCGTATTGCACTTTGAGATCGACGCGTCCGACGGGAAGTCGCGCCCAAAGGCCTTTGACATACGGGAGCCGCATCACTTGAGAGAGCAGGTCCATAGCGAGTTCTCCAGAAGGGGCGGCTCGGACGCGCCGGACCGAGGCTAGCACAGCCTTCCTGCCTCTCGCGCGAGATTGACGGTCATTACGCGCAAACGTAGACTTCGAAAACCATGTCGCCTGACGCGCTCGACGCGAGACTCACCTCCTTGCTGGCCGACGTCATTGGGGCTTCGCTCGAAAGCGTTGGGGCCGATGCGTCACAGAGCACAACGCCGGGGTGGGACTCAGTCAGCAACCTCGGTTTCATTGCCGCTGTCGAGGACGAATTCGGAGTCAGCATTCTGACGGCCGAAGCCATGCAGCTCCACAGTCTCGCTGACATGAGCGCACTCCTCAGGCGCAAGGGCGTGACGGACTGAGCGGCCGATGCAGGAGCTGACGGTGCAGTCCGGGTCGGTGGAATTCCAGCGGCGCTGGCGCGAGCTTCGTGACCATCCTGGCGAGCGCCGTCCGCTGTGCGTGGCTTTAGTTGGCAGCTTCACGCTCGATACCCTCGTCCCCTACCTCGGCTGCTTTCTGGCCCAACGCGGCTTCGCGCCGCGTTTCATCATCGCGCCGTTCAATCAGGTCTATCAGAGCTTGCTCGACGTGAACGGTGTCGTCCGCTCAGGCAAACCGGATGTGGTGCTGGTGCTCACGCGTCTGGAGGATCTGTGCGCGCCACAGCTCCAGCGGCTTGCGACACTGGTGCCAGAAGCGGTCCAGAGCGCAAGGGCCGAGGCGCACGACGAGGTCGCGCGGTTGTGTTCCGCTCTGCTCGGGTTCGAACAGGTCGAGACAAGTGCTCTCGTGGTCGGCACGCTCCCTGCGCCGGTCTCTAGCCCACTCGGTCTGCTCGATGGCAGCCATCCTGCATCGCTCCACCACCTAGTGCGCGAGCTGAACCTGACTCTGTGGCACACCACCCAGCAAGCGCGTTCCATGCGTTTGGTGGACATCGAGGCGGTCTTGGGCCTGCTGGGCACCGAACGAACGTGGGATCACCGCATGGCGTACCTTGCGGGATGCCCGCTGTCCACCGCGGCGCTTCGCTCTCTCGGAGCACGGCTGGCGCGGGTGGTGGGGGCCTTATTCCTGCCCACTGCGAAGGTGGTCGTCGTCGACCTTGACAACACGCTCTGGGGCGGCATCGTTGGCGAAGACGGACCTCAGGGCATCGTACTGGGTGAGACCGGTCTGGGTGCGGCGTTCGTGGCCTTCCAAGAGGCGCTCCTGTCGCTCCGGGCGCAAGGCGTGTTGTTGGCAGTCGCCAGCAAGAACAACGAGGCGGATGTTTTCGAGGTGTTCGATAGCCATCCCGCCATGCGCCTGCGCCGCGAGCACTGGGCAGCCTCTCGTATCGGGTGGCAGTCGAAGTCCACATCGCTGAAAGAGCTGGCGGAAGAACTGTCGCTCGGACTCGACAGCTTCGTGTTCGTGGACGACAGTGCGACCGAGTGTGCGGAGGTTCGACGTTTGTTGCCGCAAGTGACGGTCGTTGAGCTTCCGCCTGACCCCGCCCGATACGTCGAGGTGCTTCGCTCCGAACCGGCGCTGGACCGCATGCGCTTGACCGCCGAAGATCTCATGCGTGCGGTTGCGTATGACGCGGAGAAAGCACGCGCGGGTGCCCAGCTCGCCGCCGCTGACTTGTCCGATCCCGGAGCGCTGCGCGCACACCTCAAGTCACTCGAGCTGAAGGTCGCGGCGCGTCGGCTACGGACCTGCGACGTGCCCCGCGCTGCCCAGCTGACGCAGAAGACCAATCAGTTCAATCTGACCACGATCCGGCGCAGTGAGGCCGAGGTCGAGCTCCTGCGTCGCGATCCCGAATGGTCTCTCTACGTGCTGGAGGTCGTGGATCGATTTGGGGACTACGGCCAAACAGGGCTCATCTTCGCCCGGCGGGCCGACGCTCACACGTGGCACCTGGACACCGTGCTGCTGTCCTGCCGCGTTCTGGGCAGGGGAGTCGAGAGCGCGTTTCTCTGGCAAGTGATTGAGGACCTTACTGGACGTGGCGTCAGGACGCTGACCGCCCGTGTGGTGCCCACAGCCAAGAACGGCCCCGTGATGGACTTCCTCCCTCGTCACGGGTTCACGTGCGATGTACAAGACACCTGGTCGCGCGGTCCGCTGCCTGGACAACCTTTCGACATCGACCATATTGCGAGCGAGTTTTCCAGAGACGAACGGTAATGGGACCGATACTACACAAGCTGGGGCGTCTTCGGAGCGAGCTGGTCCGACGTGATCTTCCCTTGCCCGACCGGGCCACCAACCTCGTGGAGAAGACGCTCAAGGCGATGCATGTGTGGCCCAAGGTGCTTGTCGGGCGGGAGCTGTTCTACGAGCTTCGTTCGCCGCCCCCGGAGCTTCGCGGCCTTCGCGACTTGACAGTGCGTCGCGGGAGCTCGGAGGAAGCCGCCGCTATTTGCGCTGTAGATGCGGCCGATCCCAAGCTCGTTGCCGGCCGCTTTGCGCAGGGTGATCTGGTGTTCTTGGGCGAGCTCGATCGACGCATCCTCGCTCATGTATGGTTCCACCGAGGGCCGACGCCATTCGCTGAGGACGAGCCCGACTATCCGAGTTGGGACGTCCCGGCCGGGTCGTATTGGAGCTATCACGCGATCAGCGTCATGGAAGCTCGATCGAGCGGCGTCTTCGTCAAGGCGTTTCAGCTTGGGCTACGTGCGCTCTTTCTCGAACACGGCGCCGCTCAGGTTCGCTGTCGTATCAAGTCGACGAATCTTGCGTCCATTGCCTTGCACGAACGCATGGGGTTTCGCAGACTCGGGACGCTTTCTGTCTTTTCTCTGGCTGGGCTTCGCGAGTTGTACTGGGATGGAGAGGCCGGTCCCCGCTGGTTGCATCACCGGCTGAGGCCCGGCAAGGCTCTTGTGCTTCCGCCGGCGTGACCCGTGGTCTGATTCGGAGCGTCCCCATCACTCGCGATTCAACCCCAACGCCTTCATCCGCTTGTGCAGGTTGGTGCGCTCGATGCCGAGCACACGTGCCGCGCCGGCGACGTTCCAGTCTGTTTGTTCCAGCGCCTGACGGATGCGATCGCGCTCGGCGGAGTCGCGCACGTCGTGCAGGCCCGAGCTTCGAGACGCGGTAGGCGTGCGGATCTCTAGCGGGACGGCGTCCATCGTGATGCGATCCTCAGGGCTGAGGATCGCCATCCGTTCTACCGTGTTGCGCAGCTCGCGGATGTTGCCGGGCCAGTGATAGCGCTCGAGCAGCTGCAGCGCGTCCTCCTCGATCGCCCTCCGCCTGAAGTTGTTGCGCGTGCAGAACTCGGTGAGGAAGTACGCTGCAAGATCGCGGACGTCCTGCAGGCGCTCGCGCAGCGCCGGCACACGAATCGGGACGACGCTGAGGCGATAGTACAAGTCTTCGCGGAACTTGCCGTCGGCGATCCGGTCCTCGAGGACGCGGTTCGTGGCGGAGATCACCCGAACCGACACGCGGATCGCCTGTTCGCTGCCGAGCCGCTGCACCTCGCCGTCTTGCAGCACGCGCAGCAGCTTGGCCTGCGACGCCTCGT
>Ga0111539_10005292_pt1 | contig 16710 bp, 13 predicted proteins | sample RhiMethybrSRZTD1_FD_79667 | JGI IMG/M metagenome (GOLD analysis project Ga0111539, IMG submission 79667) | Populus rhizosphere microbial communities from Tennessee, USA - Rhizosphere MetaG P. TD hybrid SRZTD1 (version 2) (version 2) | ecosystem: Host-associated > Plants > Roots > Rhizosphere >... | reverse complement strand
TACGTCTTCTCGATTCTCGGTCATCGGTCGCTTCCTTCCCTGGCTGCGCCAGGGGCAGGAAGGCCGAGGGTTTCACCAGGTGATTACTTCTCTGGGACCGCGATCAATTCGGGAAGGTGGACATGTATCGGACGAGTTCCAGGCACCCGGACCGCGTCGCGGGCGTTGGCGTGGTCGAGGTGATGTTGAAGGTCGATCCAAGCGTCGCGGCCGAAGCATCCGACTGTTCTTGGTTCTTCGTCTCGACTGCGCACACCATGGTGAACGCGCCGGAAGCCTTGAGGACTTCGATAACCGCTGTAAGGGCATCGCCTTGGCGTGGCCACCACGGAGTGAAGTAGGTGGCCGTCGCGCCTCCGTTGGGAGCTAAGACAGTCTGTCCGATGAGCATGTTGGCATCTCCAGTTTGACCGCTGTCGAATGCCGGCCCTGTGGCTGGCCACTCTCTAAGAGCCACCTCAATCCGAGTTTGGCACGGATTTTTTCCGGGGCGTGAGCGTCAGGCACGCTCGCCGCCCCGCCGATCCGCCACCTTCGCGGCAAGCGTGAGCAGTTGGTGCCGCACCTTCGCCAGTGGCCGGCCCAGTGATTTCGCCATCTCCACCGCGGACCAGCCCTCGAGCGCTCGATGACAGAGCCATCGTTCCCGTGATCCCCTCAAGTTGGCCACGGATAACGCCCACAACCGCTCCCTGCCTGGCGCTGTCTCATTCCCGCACGTCCGCGGGGGATCCGCGAACTGGTCCATGTCGCAAAACGACACGCCTGACGGCCGCCGCCGCATCCTGCTCACGGCGGTCCGCACGAACGCCAGCGCCAGCCCGGGCACCGACCGAACCGGCCTCCCTGCTTTCACGTGCTGCCAAAGTCCGGTGATCGCATCGGCCGCGACCTCGTCCCAGTCGCGCCGTCGGCAGCGCTTGCACACCAGGCGACGGATCACTGCTTGCCACGATGCCAACCCGGCCAGCATCTCGCCGGCCGGCTCTCCCAGACTCTTCAGACTCCGACCACTACTAACGCTGACTGCGAACGACCTTCTTCCATCGTTCATGGTTCCTCCTGCGATGCCCGCTCGCTCTCCCGCCGCCAGCGAAGTCCGCTCGTAGCGGCACACGGCATGGGAGTCCAGCACGAATTGAAGGGGCGCGACGACGCCCTCGTCGTGTTGCACCCCATGCTGGCCGAGATGCTGCGGCGCCATCGGCAAGAGTGCAGCGCCGCCGCGACCCGCGCAGGGCGAGGCCCAGTGCGCAACAGCGACGCCGCGTTCCGGATCTCCAGCTCGCTGCTGCGATGGCTCAGGCTGGACGCGGAGTGGGCCGGCATCGGCCCCTGCGACGCACGCGGTCGATCCACGACCGTGCACGGCATCCGGGCCGGCTTCAACACGACTCTGCAACGCAACCGATCCATTGCTCAGAATGCAACTGATGCGCCAGAAGTCGACGGATCTGGACCTGGGCACCTACGACAAGGTCGAGATCGACGACTGCGCCGCGAGCTCGAGGGACAACGTCGCGAAGGTGGACGCGGCGCGACAGGACCCGAGCCAGCTCTAGTACGAGCTGATGAAGCTCGTGACGCCGTTGCTCGTGACCGCGCCGAACGCGTTCTGGCCGTTCGGCAGGCTGTTCGGCGCGAACAGACCCACGGCAGTCGCGAAGACCTGCGTGCCATACGGCACGCCCGCGGGGATCTGGAACTGCGTCGTCAGGTGTGGTGTGCTTCCGGCGAACACCAGCAGGAGATCGAGCGACCCGACGTAGAGCGAGCAGCCGGGCATGCCGAGGAACGCCAGCTGCGTGCCAGCCAGATCGGGCGTGAGGCTCAGGATCGTGAGCCCCACATAGTTGCTCGTTGCAGGGGCCGCCGGAGGAATGTCGTCGATCGCATAGGTGACGAGCGTGCCCGAGGCACCCGTCGAAATCGGTGCTGGCGACGCGCCAAGTCTGATCGCACGCATGTTGCTCGAAGTCACCGCGAGCGGCAGCGCCGTCGCGAGGACGATCGAACCCGCGTCGACCGAGGCGCCGCCCGGCGACCAACCGATCAGGTGCTGCTCGGACGTGCCGGTCTGCTGCCCCGTGCCGACGCTCGTGATCGAGTTCCACACGTATCGCACGACTCCGGTCGTCAGATCGAACTGGAACTGCAGCGTGCTCGGATTCGCGGTCGCCACCGGGTGGCTCTCGACGCCGTTCCACGTGACATACAGCACGCCGCCGACCTCTTCCCACACGACGTTGCCCGAGCCCGGTTCGGTCGGGTTGTAGTCGTGCCAGCAATACCAGGCCGTCGTCGCTTCGTTGAGGAAGTCGACGGCGTTCGGCGTGTGCGAATTCGGGAACGCCGGCATCTGCAGCGGCGCGACCGCGATGATGCCATTGCTGTGCACGGACAACGTCGCGGCCGACCCGCCCGGGTATGGCACCCCCACCGAGGGCGTCAGCGTCGTCTGCGTATCGTCGCCGAGCGCGAGCACCGCGGCCGCAGGGCTGGGCGCCAGATACGCGCCGCCACCGTTCGTCACTGCGTATCCGCTGCCCGAAGGCGTGAGCGTGATCGAGGTCCCGTTCAGCGCGGCGCTCGCGGCGGCAGGCGTCGCGAAGTACTGGTAGAACGAGTCGCTGATCGTGTAGCAACCAGCGCCATAGCTCGTGTGCGCCGCGGGCTGCAGCAACACGGCCGGCGCGAACACGCCCTGGCTCAGGTTCCAGTAGCTGCCGCTCGGCGTGGTCTCGAGCCGCAGCGCGCGGACCATGTAGGTCGAGGCCCCCAACGGCGGCGTCGGATCGGCAAACGCGGTGCCTGCGACCGGGTTTGCCGTGACGCGCGTGAACGGACCCGCCGGCGACGCCGCGCGGTAGACGTGGTAGCCCGCGACCGGATCCGCCGAAGCGTTCCACGAGAGCAGCACCTGCGGCCACGCCGGCGTCGCGGCGAGGTTCGAGGCCGGCGCGATCACGTGCTGCCGCAAGGTCGGGTCCCCCATCAAAGCGACGTGCACGAAGCGTGTGCCGAAGCCGCCCGCGTAGCTGTCGTTCTGGCTGTAGCGCGCGCTGTAGCCGATCGTCTCGCCCATGCCCATCTGGTGGAACGACCAGTGCGGGCGCCCGCCCCAGCAGTCGACGAGCGTCCAACCCGAACACAGCGGCGCGCGCAGGAAGTTGTCCTGCACGTCCCAGTCGCCGAAGTAGCTGCCGAACAGGACCGTGAACACGTTGCGGTTCGTGCTCGTCGCGAAGTTCGAGGTCCCGCCGACGCCGCTTGCGCCGAGATAGGAACCGCCGCCGCAGCCATACGACCAGACGTAGCCGTTGCCCGACGTCGTGTTCAGCGTCGTGAAGTAGTCGGCCGCGATCACGTTCGCGGTGCCGCAGAGCACCGAGAAGTTCCGCCAGCCGGTCGCTGCGAAGGCTTCGCCGCCGAACCAACCGAAGTTGTCGTCGATCACGGCGAGCTGGTCGACCGTGAACACCTTGTGGCGGTAGTCGTGGTCCTTGTCGAGGTAGTTCTGCAGCAGCACGGCCTCGGAGCTGCCGAATGCCGGCATGTTCGAGAGATCGACGCGGCCCACGATCAGGTCGACGTCGGACGGCAGCGTGCTCTGGTCGTACTTGCCGTCGTTGGGCACGTTCTGGTTCTCGGGCCGCGTGGCCGAGGTGATGTTGACGGTCGTGTCGGTCCACACACCGTTCAGCTCGCCGTAGAAGACGTCCGCGGGCCAGGCGCCCTGGTGATCCGGGTGACCGTCGGGAGCGATCGAACCCGAGTATGGCACCGGGATGCGGCCCACGAGGAACACGGCCTTCACGTTGAACGGATCGGCGACGAAGTCCGCGTTGATGAGCGCCTTCACGCTCGGCACCGACTGCGTCGGCAACACGTCGTGACGGATCACGAACCAGCCGTCGCCGACGAGATCCTGCACGAGGCGGTCGAGCCGCGACTGCAGCACGGCGGCCTTGGTCGCGTCGACGAGCAGGATCAGCTTGCCGCGGTCGTGGATCGCCGAGCCTTCGACGCCGGCCCACAAGAACCCCTTGCCCGTCGGGTTGCCGGCTTTCTGGAAGAAGTACTCGTAGCGCCCCCCGAGCAGCACGTTCGTGTCGACCCAGGAAGTCGCGGCACCACCGCCGGGGATCGGCGTGAACCCGCCCCAGACCGTCGTGCCCGCGAGGCGCCGCGCGACCGAGTAGGCCGTGGCAGTCGGATCGGAGGGCCACGAGAACGTGAGCGCGAGCGGACTGGCCGTCGCCTGCGCCGTGACGCGCACCGCGGCGTCGACCGGAGTCTGTGCGAACGCGAGCGAACAGAGCAGCGCGCCAGTGGCCGCGTGCTTGAGAGGAAGCGCGCCGCACCTGCGGCTCCGCGCCGTGGGGTACCTGCAAGCCATGCCCGCAGCCTGCCACCGCTTGCTGCGCAAGGCAATGAGGGGGAGTCAGGAACCGGCCTCGGCAAGACGGCAGGTCGAAAGCACCAGGGCAAGCGGCTCGCCGCGGTCCGGATCGTCGGGAGCCACGAGAAACGGCACCGAGTCGCCTGGTTCCAGACCCTGCAGCAGTTGTGCCGGAATGGCGGAACGCGTCGCGCGCGAGCCCGCGTGCGCGGCGAAGGCCACCTTGCACTTCCTGCTCTTCCTGCACGGCTTGCCGATGCTCTCGATGCGAACCTGCGCCAGCTCGCCGTCCTCGAGCAGTCTGCGGCGGCGGTTGAGTCGGTAGAACACGCCGACGTAACAACCGACCAGGAGAACGCCGACCACGCCACCGACCCAGAAGACCTCCGACCAGTGCTGATCGACGGTAGTCTGCGAGACGCGTCCGACCTCCGTGTGCACAGGATCGTCGGGATCGAAGGTGATCAGCAACTTCTGACCCGACTCCACGGCACCATAGGTGCCCGAGGAGACCGAGGCCTGGCCTTCGATCCGCTTCCCCTCGTGCACGAACGAGAAGGCCAGGTACTTCGTCTTCGACTTGCCGCCGCTGCGCCACTTTCGTTCGACGCGGGCATCGGTCGCGACGCCGTGATCGCGCAAGCGCTCGAGGCCGCGAGCCACGCCTCTCGTGGTGAGGACGACGATGACGGTGGCAATCACCAGCACGACGGCGGTGGCGATGAAGCCGAACCGGACCAACGGTCGGAAGACAGCGACACGCGGTGGTCGCCCCAAGGCGAGGTCCGTGCGCAGATTCGACGGCGCGGCACGTTCGAGCGCAGAGTCGTTCGTCATCCGATCGTTCGCTTCGCCCGGCATGGTACTGCTCCGACGTTTCGCGAACATGCAGGGCCTCGCTTTCGCCTGCGACTTCCTGCCAGGACTTCTGGCGCGACTGCCGTCTGCTCCGTAGGTGGCATCATGGATGACTCCGCCTCGACCGCCGTCGCACCCGCCGTCGCATCCGATTGGGGCGCCCCCGCTCCGGTCCAGCCGCAAGACCGCATCGCGACGATCGACGTCGTGCGCGGACTCGCCGTGCTCGGCATCCTGGTCATGAACGTCGTCGAGTTCGGCCAGCCGCTGCGGTTCTACGACAATCCCGCCGCTGGCGGCGGCGCCCCGGACGCCGACCTGTGGACCTGGTTCGTGCAGAGCGCGCTGTTCGACGGGCGCATGCGCGCGCTGTTCTCGATGCTGTTCGGCGCCGGTCTCGTGCTGATCACCGAACGTATGCAGCGCAGCGGCCGCGGCGCCGATGCGGTCGACGTATGGCTGCGGCGCTGTCTGTGGCTCGTGCTGTTCGGCGTGCTGCACCGCTTCGCGCTGCAGTTCACGGGCGACATCCTCTACCAGTACGGACTGCTCGGACTCATCGCCGTTGCGTTCCGCAAGCTGCGGCCGCGCTCGCTGCTGCTTGCCGGCGCGCTCTGCCTCGCGGCCTTCACGCCGATCGAGCTGTGGCACCACCACCAGGCGAGCACGCAGCGCAACCAGGCCGCGCAGGCAAAGCAACTCGCAGACTCGCAGCAACCGGTGCCCCAGCCGCTGCAGGAAGCGCGCACGCGCTGGGAACGGCGCATCGCACCGCCGAAGCCGGACTCCTCGGCGCCCGAGATCGACGCGATGCGCAGCGGCTACTCGACGGTGTTCGCGTACCGGTGGGACTACCACCACATGTTCCAATCCTCGTATCTCTACTCCTACTTCGTCTGGGACGTGCTCGGCATGGTCTTCGTCGGCATGGCGCTCGCCCGGCTCGGCTTCTTCCAGGGGCAGTGCCGTCCGCGCGTCTACCTGGCCCTGCTCGCGCTCGCAGTGCCGCTGGCTCTCGCGTCGTTCTTGTGGGCGAACGCGTTCGCCGGCGCGCAGTTCTCGCCCGCCGAGCTCGAGCTGAAACTCGTCCACGGCATCGCGTATCCGTTCGTGCGTGGGCTCGCCGGCCTGGGCTGGGCCGCGGGTTCGATCTTGCTCGTGCAACGCGGCTGGATGCGCTGGCTGACGACCGCGCTGGGGCGCGTCGGGCGCATGGCGTTCAGCAACTACCTGCTGCAGACGCTCTGCTGCACCTGGTTCTTCTTCGGCTACGGGCTCGGCTACTACGGCCGGTTGTCGCGCGCCGAGCTGATGCTCGTGTGGCTCGGCGTCTCGCTCGTGCAGGTGCTCGCCAGCTGGCTCTGGCTGTCGCGGTTCCGGCTCGGGCCGGTCGAGTGGCTGTGGCGGTCGCTGACCTACCAGCGCTGGCAACCGCTGCGCGGCCCGGGCCAGCCCGCGTGATCCGCGGCTGGCGGGGCCTGCGCGAGTCCGACCTCAGTCCGGGAACTTGCGCAACTCGCCGATGTCCGGCAACTGCGTCGTCGTCGTGCCCAGCGCGAGCGTCGTCGCGCGCGTCGAGGTCGTGCCGAGGTCCGTGGTCCGCGTCGTGGTCGTCCCCGTCTTCCCTGTGGTCGTCTCGGTCGTGAGCGTCGTGTCGGGATCGGTCGTCGTCTGCCGCTGCTCGGCAAGCTCCACCCTCAGATCGGCGACGCTCAGGCTCAGGTCGGTGATCAACTCCTGCAGAGCCGGATCGTTGACCTTCTTCGCGGTCTTGCGCAGCTTCTTGGTGATGTCGGTGACTTTGTCGATCAGGGCAGGCACGGGTGTTCCTCTTTGCAAAGTGTTCAGGGTGTGGATCGGCCTCCCTGGGTGACAACCTGAATGCATGCCGGGATGCTGCCGTGGCAGCGGCCGGTGGCGGCCTTCACGCGTTGCCCGAACGTCGCTCCTGGATCGCCCAATACACGGCCTCGGGCGTCGCCGGGCAGCCGAGCGCCACCGGCCCCGCGCCGCCGAACGCAGCGACCGCGTCGCGCAACGCTTCGCGCACCGAGATCGCCAGCATCAACGGCGGTTCACCCGTGGCCTTGCTGCCGAACACGGCGCCGGCTTCGCTCGCGCGACTCAGCGTGTTCACCACGAACCGTTGGGGACACTCGCCGATGCCCGGCAGCTTGTAGGTCGATGCACCGCGAGAACGCAGCGCGCCGTCGGGTCCGAACACGACCTCCTCGCACGTGAGCCACCCCATGCCTTGCAGGAACCCACCCTCGATCTGCCCGCGATCGATCAGCGGCGCCAGCGAATCGCCGACGTCGTGCAGGATGTCGACGGCGAACAGCCGGTAGTGCCCCGTGAACCCGTCGACCTCGACCTCGGCGACCGCTGCGCCATACGCGAAATAGCGGAACGGCTCGCCGCGGCCACGCTGCGCATCGAAGTGGATGCCCGGTGTGCTGTAGAAGCCGATCGCGAACAGCGGCAGCCGCTGCAGGAACGCGCGCTCGACGACTTCGGCGAAAGTCACCTGTTTGCCGGCGCCGAGCACGCGGCCGTCCGCGAACGTCACCTCGCCGGGCGCGCAGCCGAGCAGCTGGGCCGCCACGGGCAAAAGCCGTTCGCACAGCTCGACGCACGCGCGGCGCACCGCTTCGCCGTTCAAGTCGCTGCCGCTCGAGGCCGCGGTCGCCGACGTGTTCGGCACCTTGTCGGTCCGCGTCGGCATCAGCCGCACGCTCTGCGGCGGCACGCCGAGCGCACGCGCCGCGATCGCGCGCACCTTCGTGTGCAGGCCCTGCCCCATCTCGGTGCCGCCGTGGTTCACCTGCACGCTGCCGTCGCGGTAGACGAGCACCGACGCGCCGGCCTGGTTCAGATACGTCGTCGTGAACGAGATGCCGAACTTCACGGGCGTGATCGCGAGACCGCGCTTCGTGTCGTTGCTCCGTGCGTTCGTTGCCGCGAGCTCGCGCCGCCGCTCGGCGAAGTTGCTCGAGGCCAGCAGCTCGCGCCAGATGCGATCGATACGCTCCGCATCGCGCACCTGCTGCCCGTAGTGCGTGTGATCGGCGCGTCCGTAGAAGTTGCGTTCGCGCACGTGTTCGGCGGGCAGAGCGAGCGTGCGCGCGACGCGGTCGACGATCTCCTCGATGATGACCATCGCCTGCGACCCGCCGAACCCGCGCATCGCGGTGTTCGACGGCAGGTGCGTGCGCGCGACGCGCCCGCGCGCGCGCAGGTGCTCGATGTGATAGCAGTTGTCGATGTGGAACAGCGCGCGGTTCATGATCGCAGCGCTGAGGTCGAGGCTGTAGCCGCCGTTGCTGAACAGGTCGACGCGCAGCGCGCGCAACCTGCCGTCGTCTTCGAAGCCGACTTCGTAGCGCGCGAGGAACGGATGCCGCTTGCCCGTGATGGTGATGTCGCGGCGGCGGTCGACGCGCACGACGACGGCGCGCCCCGTGACGAGGCAGCCGAGTGCTGCGATCGCGGCGAAGGTGCTCGCCTGCGTCTCCTTGCCGCCGAACGCGCCGCCCATGCGCAACGCCTCGCAGATCACCTCGTGCGCGGGCACGCCGAGCACGTGCGCGACCGTGAGCTGCGTCTCGGTCGGATGCTGCGTCGAGCTGTGCACATGGAAGCCAGAGGCCGCGTCGCGGTGCACGTAGGCGCACTGCATCTCGAGGTAGAAGTGTTCCTGTCCGCCGACACGCAGCTCGCCGGACAGGCGATGCGCGCTCGCGGCCATCTCTTCGTCGGGGTGTCCCGTTTCGATCGTCTGCGTTTGCGTCAGGAAGCTGTCGGCCGCGATCGCGTCCTCGATCGTCAGCAGCGCCGGCAACGGCTCGTAGGTCACCGCGACCAACGCAGCAGCCGCGCGGGCTTCGGCTTCGGTGTCGGCGATCACCCAGCACACGGGCTGGCCGTGGTAACACACCTCGCTCGGAAACAACGGTTCGTCGTGGCGCACGGGACCGATCTGCTTCGCGCCGGGCACGTCGGCCGCCGTGAGCACCGTGTGTACGCCGCGCAAACGCAGCGCAGCGCTCTTGTCGAGGCTCCTCACGAGCGCATGCGCGTGTGTCGACTGCACGGGCCACGCGTGCAGCGCCGTCGGATCGCGCATCGCGAGGTCGTGCACGTAGCGCGCTTCGCCGGTCGCGTGCAACAAGGCACTCTCGTGCACGGCGTGCGTCACGACGCCTCCGCCCAGAACTTGGCCAAGAGACTCGTCAGCATCGCGGACCGATACGCGGCGCTCGCGCGCACGTCGTCGATCGGCGTGTATGCCGCTGCGACGGCGCGCTGGCACGCGCGCAGCGACGCGTCGTCGAGACGCTGGCCCACCAACGCCTGCTCCGCAGCCAACGCGCGGACCGGCGTCGCCGCGACGCCGCCGAACGCGAGCGCCGCCCGTTGCACGCGACCACCGTCGAGCCACACCGCGAACGCAGCGCTGACGCTCGAGATGTCGTCGAGCTCGCGCTTGCTGACCTTGTAGAAGCGCGCGACCGTCGGCGGCTGCTTCGCGACGCGCACGGCCACCAGCAGCTCTTCCGATCGCAGCGCGGTGCGCCGATAGCCGGTGAAGAGCTCGCGCAGCGGCACGCTGCGGTTCCCGTTCGCCGACGCGAGCTCGACCGTGGCATCGAGCGCGAGCAGCGCCGGTGCTCCGTCGCCGACCGGCGACGCCGTCATCAGGTTGCCGCCGAGCGTCGCGCGCGCGCGGATCAGCGGCGAGCCGAACAGCGGAATCACCTGCGCGAGCAAGTCGAGGCGACCACGCAGCTCGCTCTCGAGCTGCGCCCAGGTCACGCCAGCCCCGATCACGACCTCGCCGTCGCGCTCTTCGATCGCGCGCAGCTCGCGCACGCCGCCGAGCGCGATCACGTGTTCGTGGTGCGAGCCGGCCTGGTTGATCTCGACGACGAGGTCGGTGCCACCCTGCAACAACGTCGCCGACGGATGCCCGGCCCGCAGCGCGAGCGCTGCCTGCAGCGTCGTCGGACGATCGAAGCGGTCGCTGCGTGCGCGGTATTGCAGCGGCGTTGGCACCGGAGCCGCACGTTGCAGCCGTTCGCGGAACGCATCGCTGGCCGCAGCTGCCGGCAGCCCCGCGGCCGCATCGCGGATCGGACGATAGCCCGTGCACCGGCACAGGTTGCCGGAGAGAGCCGCCATCGGCTGTGGCCGCGGCTCGCTGTAGTAGTAGGCGAACAGGCTCATCACGAACCCGGGCGTGCAGTAGCCACACTGCGAACCGCCGTTCTCGACCATCGCCTGCTGCACCGGATGCACCGCACCGTTGCGGCGCACGCCTTCGACGGTCCAGACCTCGCCGCCCGCGACCTCGGGCAGCAAGACGAGGCAGGAGTTGATCGCCTGATACGCGCTGCGGCCACGCGCCACGGCCGTCACGACGACGACCGCGCAGGCGCCGCATTCCCCTTCGGCACACGATTCCTTGCTGCCCGTGAGTCCGCGCGCGCGCAGGAACGCGAGCAGCGTCGTGTTCGGGTCGACATCGACGACCCGCATGGGGCTGCCGTTCAACCGGAACTCGAACGAAGTGTCCATGTCGCATTCGGCCCACGAACCAGCGCGACCGCCAACGTGCAGCACGCGCCGCCACGACCTCGCCGACGATGTCGTGCCGCCGACCTCAGGATACTCGCGAGGCTCTGCGCAAGGCATCGACGATTGCGTGGCCGTCGCGGATCCCCGCGCGCTTCACTGCAGGAGGAACGGATACGCGTTCGTCAGCTCGAGCACGCCGCCCGCGTCGAGCGTCAGGCCTTGCCACCCGAACGCCTGACCGACCAATCCCGGCAGGCTGGGGACGTTGACGCTTGCGGTCAGCGACGGCCCGAAGACTCCGGCCGCCAGCACGACGCCATTCCAAACAGCGAGCGGATCGCCAGATCCCGTTAGCGCCACCGCCTGGCCTGGCAGCCCGATCCACAGCAATCCCAACTGACCGCTTGCGCCCGTCATCGCCGCGTTCGTCGCGCCACCGATCGTGCCGCCGGTGACGCTCAAGGCGGGTAGAGCGACCGTGGTGGCGGCGATCGCGGGCCCGATCGGCGGCACCGCACCGGCCAGGACGACGCTCGGATCGAGGCGCACCGTCCCGACCCCGTCGATCGCCCGCCCGAACCCCGCCGGGAAGCCGAAGTCGCCGCGCAGCTGGGTGCCACCATCACAACGGAGCGAACCGCCTTGCATCGACACGGCCGGAGGCGTGGCGGCGGCCAGTGAACCGGTGGCGGAGACCATGCAATTCGTCAGCTGCACGCGCCCACCGACCTGTGCGAGCCCCGGCTGCTGCAGCAGCGGCGCGCCCGGGCTGCTGTTGTGTCCGGAGGCCACGCTGCAGTCGATCAGCGTCACGTCGCTGGCAGTCAGGCTCGCCGCGCTCGGATTGCTGCCGAGGATGCAGTGTGTCAGCACGACCTGCGCGCACTGCGCCGCGACCAGCCGGAGCTCGCTGAAGGGACCGCCGCGGACGCGATCGAGCAGGATCTCGCCCGCACAGCTCTGGCAGGTCACGGTCGTCAAGCCGCCACTGGGGAGGGCCGAACTCAGTTGGTGGATGGCAACCCGCTGGCCGACGGCGAGCGAGCTGATGGTCACGCTGCTGGTGGGCCCCAGCATCGACACGCCGAGTTCACCGAGGATCGTCAGACTCTTGCCGGAGATGGCGAACGACGCGTACTGCCCGGCACGCACCAGCAGCAGCGAACCGTCGGGAACGGCGCCGACCGCCGTGCCGATGTCGGTGAAGTTGCTGCCCGGGCCGCCCGCGGCATCGACGACAAAGGTCTGTGCGGGCAACGCCGCGAACAACACCAAGCAGGCAAGTGAGTGACGCATTGGAACCCCGGCGCCGGTGGAACCGATCCGGCGACTGCATGCAAGATGATCACGAACCCGGCGGTTCGACAAGGGGGGCGCCTGGCCGCTTGCGTCAGCGAGCGGCAGGTTCGGGACCGCCGGAACTCGGCATCAGGGCGCGAGGTCGGCGTGATGGTGCTCGGTCGCATCGGTGGCGCGCTCAGCGTCGCCCGGAACTCGGCCCGAGCAGCGGCGCGGTCGCGAGCCGCGTGAGCTCACCGCCGGGTTCGTCACACGTGATCGAGAGCTGCGTCTTCGTGCCCGTCTTGAACGCACTCGCGGGCACGAAGACGTGCACGGGGATCTTGATGTCCGCGAGCGACTCGAGCGCGACCTCGGTCTGGCCCACCGTCGTGTCGGCGCCGGGCGGACCCAGCACCGCGATCTTGAACGTGCGCGGACCGGGCCGCTTGTTGACGATGTGCAGCTGGAACACGTTGTGCACGCGGTCTGCTTCGACCGTGTAGGACCGGCCCGGGGCGCGCAAGAGGTCGGCCTCGAACGGACGCCGCTGCGTCACGGCGAACCCGAAGGCCGACAGCCCCATGAGCATGAGCACCGCGTACATCGCGACGCGGCCGCGCAGGAAGCGGCGCTTGCCCGTCTCGAAACCGCGCTGGCTGTCGTAACGCACGAGCCCGCGCGGGCGGTGCAGCTTCAGCATGACCTCGTCGCACGCATCGATGCAGTTGGCGCAGCCCACGCATTCCATCTGCGTGCCTTGCCGGATGTCGATGCCGGTCGGACAGACGGCGACGCAGCGGTAGCAGTCGACGCAATCACCGGCTCCAGCCGTGCCGGCGGCCCCGCGCGGTTCGCCGCGTCTCTGGTCGTAGCCGACGAGCACGGTGTCCGCGTCGTAGAGCGCTGCCTGTAGACGGCCGTAGGGGCAAAGCACGATGCACGTCTGCTCGCGAAACCACACGAAGTTCACGAACAGCAGCACCGTCGCGATCAGCATGAACACGAATGCGGTCGGGTGCGTGCCCGGCGACGTGGTCACCGCTTCGACGAGGACCTCCACCGGCATGAAGTAGCCGAGGAAGCTGTGCGAGATCACCGCGGCGATCGCCGCGAACACGACCATCTTGGCGCCGCGCCGCAACAACTTGCCCCAGCCGAGCGGCGCCTTGTCGAGCTTCGCGCGCGCCGCGGCCGGGCCTTCGATCCAGCGTTCGATGCGGCGAAACACACCCTCGAGGAAGACCGTGTGTGGACACGCGTAGCCGCACCACACGCGGCCGAGCACCCCAGCGAGCACGAACAACGCGAAGCCGAGACCGCTGACGAAGAAGAACGAGAGCCAGAAGTCCTGCGCGTTGAACGTCTGGCCGAGCAGATAGAAGTGCCGCTTCTCGATGTCGATCAGCAACGCCGGCTGGCCACCGATCTTCAGCCACGGCAGCGCGAGGTAGATCGCGATCAGCAGATACCAGAGGCCGTGTTTTCTGCGTTGGAAGCGCCCGTGCACGTCCGCGGGGTGGATCGCGTTGCGCGAGCCGTCCGGGTTGATCGAGAACAGCGTGTCCGCGTCGGGGCGCCGCACGGGCACGCGCCCGCGGTGCACCACGGGCCTCGCCACCGGCGCCGGTCCCACGGCCGGCGGTTGCTGTTGCACGTCGCTCATCGGATCACTTCGCGCGCGAGCGGCTACTGCAGCTCCTTCTTCGCGTTCGGCTCGGGTGGCTTGCCCGTGAGGTTCTTGTTCTTGATCGACAGCACGTAGGCCGCCGCACGCTGCACGAACTGCGTGCCGAACGACTCGTGCGGCAGCATGCCGCCGGGACGCCCCTTCAAGATCGTCGTGTAGATGTCCATCGGCCGGTTGCCGTAGATCCACATGTCGTCGGTCAGGTTGGGGCCGATCAGGCCGCTGCCGTCCGGCTTGTGGCACAACGCACAGCGCATCGGGTCCTTGAAGATCTTCTCGCCCTCGGCGACGACGCCGGGCTCTTTCGCGAGCTTCAGCAGCAGCTCGTCCGTCACGGGATTCGCGGCAAGCTGCGCTTCGATGATCGCAGCAGCGGCCTTCTGCTCGAGCACGTAAGCCTCGCCCGGCAGGTCGCCGGTGCCCAGCGTGTGGTAGTGGATCCAGTAGAAGACCGAGAAGATGCAGGCGAGGTAGAACGACCAGAGCCACCAGTTCGGCAGGTGGTTGTCGAACTCCTGGATGCCGTCGAACGTGTGTTCGCGTGTGATCTGCGTGCTCATGGTTGATCCCTCCGTTCGCTGTCGTCCTGCAGCGGCAGCGATGACATGCGCCGGTATTCCGGTGCGCGCGCGCGTTGGCTCACGCGCAGCAGCACCGCGAGGAAGATCGCGACGAAGATGCAGGTCGCGAGGACCGGCAGCGAGAACAGCGATGTGTTCGCGAGCAGTTGGCGCAGCATGTCACTTCCCTCCTTCGATCGCGGCGGCCTGCTGCGACGCAGGCTCGAGGTTGCGCCCGAGTCGCATCAGGTAGGCGATCAGCGCCACGATCTCGCTCTCGGGATCCGCGCCGGTCTTGCCCTGCGACGCGAGGTTCGCGACCACGGTCGCTGCCTGGGCCTCGTAGTCGGCCTGCGCGTTGATGAGCTGCTCTTCCGCGTAGGGCGTGCCGAGCTTCCTGAGCACGTTCATCTTCTCGACCGCGATGCCGGCTTCGGCCTTCCTGTCGTAGAGCCACGGGAAGGCCGGCATGATCGAGTTCAGCACGACCATGCGCGGATCGCCCATGTGGTCCCAGTGCCAGGCTTCGTTGTACTTCGTGCCGATTCGCGCGAGGTCGGGCCCCGTGCGCTTGCTGCCCCATTGGAACGGGTGATCCCACATCGACTCCTCGATGCGGCTCGGCGCCCCGTAGCGGATCTGCTCGCTGCGGAACGGGCGAATCATCTGCGAGTGGCAGACGTAGCAGCCCTCGCGCACGTAGATGTCGCGGCCCGTGAGCTCGAGCGCCGTGTAGGGCTGCACGCACATCTGGCCGTTACTCGCGAGCGGCACCTGCTTGTCGGTGATCAGCCCCGGCAGCATCTCGAACAGGCCGCCGATCAGGACCGCAACCAACGTGAGCACCGAGAACGCGAGCGGACGCGCCTCGATGAGTCCGTGCCAGGTGTGTTTGCCGACGCGCGTCGAGCGGAACAGCATGCCCGCCGAGAAGGCGACGATGACGAACAGCGTGACGAGCCCGACCACGGCGAGGCCGATGTTCGGCATCGCGAACGCGGTGGCGGCCACGAGGCCGAGCGCCGAGAAGATCACGGGCTTGGAGAAGACGAGCTGCGGCACCGTCGGTTCGCCGGGCAACGGCGCCGTGCGCAGAACGGTGACCTCGGTCTCGACGGTGACGGCGCGCCCCGCCCTCGCGGTCGCGACGAGGTTCCAGGCCATCAGGATCCAGCCGATGATGAATAGCCCGCCGCCGACGCTGCGCGTCGCATACATCATCTGCTGGCTCGTCAGGATCGCGCTCCAGTCGTTGTAGACGAGCCCGCCGTCCGCGGTCTCGGCGCGCCACATGAGACCCTGGCTGATGCCCGAGACCCACATCGACGCGACGTAGAGCAGGATGCCCGTCATGCCGATCCAGAAGTGCAGGTCGGCGAGCAGCGTGCTGCGCAGCTTCACGCCGAACAGCTTCGGCACGAGCCAGTAGAACATGCCGGCCGCCATGAAGCCGTTCCAGCCGAGCGCGCCGCCGTGCACGTGGCCGATGATCCAGTCCGTGTAGTGCGCGAGCGCGCTGACCGACTTGATCGAGAGCAGCGGCCCCTCGAACGTCGCCATGCCGTAGAACGTGACGCCGGCGACGAAGAACTTCAGCACGGGGTCCGTGCGCACCTTGTGCCACGCGCCGCGCAGCGTCAGCAGGCCGTTCAGCATGCCGCCCCACGACGGCGCCCACAGCATGAGGCTGAACAACATGCCGAGCGACTGCGCCCAGTCCGGCAGCGCGGTGTTCAGCAGGTGGTGCGGGCCGGCCCAGATGTAGATGAAGACGAGCGCCCAGAAGTGCACGATCGACAGCCGGTAGCTGAACACCGGCCGGTCCGCCGCCTTCGGCAGGAAGTAGTACATGATCCCGAGGATCGGCGTCGTCAGGAAGAAGGCGACCGCGTTGTGGCCATACCACCACTGCGTCAGCGCGTCCTGCGCGCCCGAGAACACGCCGTAGCTCTTCGTCATCGTCACCGGCACCGCGAGGTTGTTGACGAGGTAGAGCACCGCGATCGTGATGATCGTCGAGATGTAGAACCAGATGGAGACGTAGAGGTTCTTCTCGTTGCGGATCGCGAGCGTCCAGAAGTAGTTCGCCGCGAACGCGAGCCAGACGAGCACCACGAGCACGTCGAGCGGCCACTCGAGCTCCGCGTACTCCTTCGACTGCGTGATGCCGAACGGCAGCGTCAGCGCGGCGCCGAGCACGATCGCCTGCCAGCCCCACAGGTGCACCCGGCTCAACAGGTCGGACGCCATGCGCGTCTTCAAGAGGCGCTGCGAGCTGTAGTAGATGCCCGCGAACATCATGTTGCCGACGAGCGCGAAGATGACCGCGTTGGTGTGCAGCGGGC